>ERZ772909.23-NODE-23-length-159710-cov-30.093094_pt1 | contig 159710 bp, 118 predicted proteins | sample MGYA00511137_ERZ772909 | MGnify/ENA primary metagenome ERZ772909 (study PRJEB29015, sample SAMEA2738095) | human oral metagenome | biome: human oral; feature: human-associated habitat; material: saliva | place: China | collected 2270 ... | reverse complement strand
TTCAAAGAAGAAGGTTTCGAAATTGGCGACACACAGAGTCCTATCATTCCGCTCTATGTGCGCGACCTCGAAAAGACGTTTGCAGCTACTGCAATGGCTTTTGAAGCAGGCGTGTTCATCAATCCTGTTGTTCCTCCTGCTTGTCATCCCACCGACACGTTGGTGCGCATTGCGCTGATGGCTAACCACACGCACGAACAAGTGGATCGTGCAGTGGCAGCGCTTGTAGGCGTGTTCCGCAAGTTGGAAATCATCAAATAAACTTTCCATACAATCTTGTGCAGCGTACTGAGGTGCGGCTGTGGAGCAAAGTTTTAGATGCTTGCTTTGCTTCTACGTCATATTAATTCAGTCGTTGCTTTCGACTGAATGGGGATATTTAAGAAGTTCACAACACAACATACGTTTTCTTGTGCCTTTTCAATGGCGCGCTGACGAAAACGAACAGGTTTGTTTTATTGTTCATAATGTGCTCTAACCACTTCGAAGAGGAAGTGGCTAGAGCACTTTCTTTTTGTAGAAATCTTCTTACAAATGGCAGATGATAGAGTAGAGGGAAGAGTGAATTTTTCCGTGCGCGTTTGTGGTTATTTTGCGCAGTTAGAACATACAAAACAGCGTAGTTTCGCAAGTCGTCTTTGCAATTAGGGTTGTTTTGTTTGTCATTGTGCTTAAAAAATCGTATATTTGCCCCTAGAAAAGGGTAATTATGCGACATACATCGGGTTCTTTTGGAAAAAAAGAGCGCGAAGTTGTTCAAACAGATTGCTCCATTAACCCATATTTCTCCTTATCCCTCATCGAGCTTCGTATAGCAGTTTTTCGATTCTCATGGCAAACTCCACCCAACTTCTCAATCTCGCAGCTGACAACATCCGCACACTCGCAGTAAGCATGGTAGAACGTGCTAAATCTGGTCACCCTGGTGGTGCAATGGGCGGTGCTGATTTTATCAATGTACTTTTTAGCGAATTTCTGATTTTCGATCCTGAACGTCCCGCATGGGAGTGTCGCGACAGATTTTTCCTCGATCCAGGACATATGTCGCCAATGCTTTATGCGCAACTTGCACTCATCGGACGTTATTCTATCGATGAACTCAAAGAATTTCGTCAATGGGGTTCGGCTACTCCTGGTCACCCTGAAGTGAACTTTGAACGCGGCATTGAGAATACAAGTGGTCCGCTTGGACAAGGTCATACTTTTGCTGTTGGTGCTGCAATTGCGGCTAAGGCTCTCTATGCTCGCACTGGCAACAAGGGTTTCCAAAGGGAACGCATCTATGCTTATATTTCAGACGGCGGTGTGCAAGAAGAAATTTCTCAAGGTGCAGGTCGTATGGCAGGACATCTTGGTTTGGACAACCTCATCATGTTCTTCGATGCTAATGAGATTCAACTTTCTACTCCCACAGCGAATGTGATTTCAGAAGACACTGCGATGAAGTATCGCGCTTGGAACTGGAATGTGCTGGAAATTGATGGTAATGATCCCGAGCAAATTCGTGAAGCGCTTCGTGCTGCCAACGAAGAAGATGCGCGTCCAACGCTGATTATTGGTCACACCGTTATGGGTAAGGGATGCCGTCAAGCCGATGGTTCTAGTTATGAGTGCGACTGCCGCACCCACGGAGCACCCCTCGGTGGCGATGCTTACCTCAACACTGTGCGCAATCTGGGAGCCGATCCTGAAAATCCTTTCGTGATTCGTCCCGAAGTCGCAGAACTCTATGCAAATCGCAAAGAAGAACTCAAGCAGATTGTTGCTGCGCGTCATAAGGAAAAGAAAGCTTGGGCTGCTGAAAATCCTGAAAAAGCAGAACTCCTGGCAAACTGGTGGGCGCAACGCTTGCCTGAAATGCCTTGGAAAGATTTGCAACAGAAGAACAATGGTCCCACTCGTAATGCTTCTGCAGAGTGCTTAGCGATGCTTTCTGAACACATGGGTAATATGATTGTTTCATCTGCCGATTTGTGTAATTCAGATAAGACCGACGGTTTCTTGCGTCATACCACAGAAATCAAACGCGACGATTTCTCTGGCGGTTTCCTCCAAGCAGGGGTGAGCGAATTGACTATGGCGTGCATCTGCATTGGTATTGCACTACACGGAGGTATGCAAACTGCGATGGGTACCTTCTTTGTGTTCTCCGACTACATGAAACCCGCTATCCGCATGGCGGCTCTGATGGAACTCCCCGTGAAGTTTGTGTGGAGCCACGATGCTTTCCGTGTTGGTGAAGATGGACCTACGCATGAACCTGTGGAACAAGAAGCACAGATTCGTTTGATGGAGAAACTCCAAAACCATTCTGGTCGCGACTCTGTGCGCGTGTTGCGTCCTGCCGATGTGCACGAAACGACTGTGTGCTGGCAGATGGCAATGGAAAATCTTGACACACCAACGGCTTTGATTTTTAGCCGTCAAAACGTGAAAGATTTACCCGAAAACACCAATTACGAAGGAGCGCGTCGTGGTGCTTACACCGTCATCAGCGAAGAAAATCCCGATGTGATTTTGGTGGCAAGCGGTTCAGAAGTTTCTACTTTGGTGGCTGCTCGTGAATTGCTTTTGGCAGAAGGCATCCACGCTAACGTGGTGAGCTGTCCTTCAGAACAACTTTTCCGTCACCAAGATGAGGCTTATCGCGAAAGTGTAATCCCAACTGCCGCTAAGAAATTCTTCTTGACTGCTGGTCTTCCCGTAGTCTTTGAAACACTTTCTGCTGGCAATGGTCGCATCTATGGTTTGAATCATTTCGGACATAGTGCACCTTTCACCGTTCTTGACGAAAAGTTCGGTTTCACCGCTGAAAATATCTTCGGAGAAGTGAAGAACTATCTCGGTCGATAACCCATAGAAGCGAGCAGAAATGAGTAACACCTTGGAAAAAGGTGCTCATTTCTGCTCGTTGCTTTCAATGTATATTCTAGCGCAAAAGAAATAGACGAATGATTTTGCGCGTTATTCACGATAAAATCTCGGATACAATGACTAAAATTGGTTTGGCTTCTGATCATGCCGGCTACGAATTGAAGACCTTTGTAAAACAATATCTCGATGAGCACCAAATAGAATATGTGGATTACGGCACGCACAGTGAAGCCTCTTGTGACTATCCCGATTACGCACACGCTTTAGCAGATGGTTTAGCAAAAGGCGATTGCACACAAGGCATAGCCATTTGCGGTAGCGGTGAAGGCATCTCAATGACGCTCAACAAACACCAGCACATCCGTGCTGCATTGGTGTGGATGCCCGAAATTGCACACATGACACGCTTGCACAACGACGCAAATGTATTGGTGATGCCTGGTAGATACATTGACACCACCACCGCCGCTGCCATCATGGACGAATTCCTCAACACGGCATTTGAAGGAGGCCGCCACGAAGCGCGTGTTGCTAAAATTCCCGTTGCAAAATAGCCCCCATTTCTGTCCGTTTACAGCACGAAGAATGAGGGAAAAACAAAAAAAACTTGCATTGAACTTGGTATAATCCACTGAAAATTATTAACTTTGCAATCAATTTGAACTATAGCCCTCAACAATAACTCAAAACAAGGAACAGATGACCAAAGCAGACATCGTAAGGGAGATTGCCAAAAAGACTGGCATTGAGAACGCAACTGTGCTTGCTTCCGTAGAAGCATTTATGGAAACAGTAAAGGAGTCGCTCGCGAAAGAAGAAAACGTATATCTGCGTGGATTCGGCAGCTTCATCCTCAAGAAGCGTGCAGCAAAGACAGCGCGTAACATTACGCAAAAAACTACGCTCATCATTCCCGAGCACTATATTCCTGCATTCAAGCCTGCCAAGACTTTTGCAGAACTCATCAAGAAATAATGCAACGCTGTGAAGACGCTGTGCTCGATGTCAATTGAGTGAAGCCGTCACGAAATGGAGACGCTCTTTTCTAGAGCATCACTTTTCATTCACAACGCTCTCTCCTATATTCATTAACTAGTTAAATTCAACCATCATGCCTAACGGAAAGAAAAAGAAGAGACATAAGATGTCTACCCACAAGCGCAAGAAGCGTCTGCGCAAGAACCGTCACAAGAGCAAGTAATCTCTTGCAATGACGGCTGGAAAGTTAAAAGTCAATGTGGCTTCGCCCTGCGAAGGTGCTGGCTTTTAACTTTTCTGTTTTACTGACTACTGTAACTGTGGCGTGGCCACCTCAAGTGCACACTCCCATTATCGGATGACAACTAGTTCGCAGATACTAGTCTGCAAACACTAGAAACTCGCGGCAGGAGTGCGCAGTGTGTTGCCGATTTGCCACAAAACCACAAACATCATGACTAGCGAAGTTATCGTCGATGTCCAAAAGAACGACATTTCGATTGCCCTGCTCGAAGACAAACGTCTGGTAGAGTTTCAACAAGAAGGGCGATCGGAGCAGTTCGCAGTGGGCAACATCTACTTAGCAAAGGTTCGGAAAATCATGCCCGGGCTCAATGCTTGCTTCGTGAATGTCGGATATGAACGCGATGCTTTCCTCCATTATCTCGATTTAGGAGTGAGGTATCGTCAGTTTGAACACTATCTAAGTCTGATCAAAGGGGGAAAAAGAAAACCCCTTCCGCTGAATAAAGTCACTCGTCAGCCCAACACCGAAAAAGACGGTCAAATACAAAACACCGTTTCTGTTGGTCAAGAAGTACTCGTTCAGATCGTCAAAGAACCCATCTCTACAAAAGGACCACGTCTAACCTGTGAAATATCCTTTGCAGGACGTTATTTGGTGCTCATCCCCTTCACCGACAAGGTGAGTGTATCCACCAAAATCAAAAGCGACGCAGAGCGCGCCCGACTCAAACAACTTGTGCACAGCATCAAACCCAAAGGTTTCGGTGTCATCATCCGCACAGTGGCAGAAGGTCGTCGTGTTGCAGAACTTGACCAAGAGTTGCGCATACTTGAAAGTCGCTGGGAAAACGCCATTGCCAACATACAGCAAGCCGACTCTCTAGACAAAGCAACCCTTGTTTACGAAGAAACCAGTCGCACCGTGGGACTCCTTCGAGATCTATTCAATCCTTCTTTCTCCAGCATCCACATCAACGACAAGAATGTCTTTGAAGAAGTGCGCGACTACGTATCACTCATCGCTCCTGAAGCCAAAGACATTGTGAAGCTCTACAAAGGCAACGTGCCGATTTTTGACAATTTCTCTGTTACCAAACAGATTAAGTCATCTCTCGGCCGAACCGTCACCTACAAGCACGGTGCCTATATGATCATTGAGCATACAGAAGCTTTGCACGTGGTGGACATCAATTCTGGAAATCGCAGCAAGAGTGTCGAAGGACAAGAAGTCAACGCTCTAGACGTCAATCTCGGAGCCGCTGACGAATTAGCCCGACAACTCCGTTTGCGCGACATGGGAGGCATCATTGTGGTCGATTTTATTGATATGGCGCAGCCTGAGAACCGCCAAAAGCTCTATGAGCGTATGGTGGAAAACATGAAGAAAGACCGCGCCCGCCACAACATCCTGCCCCTATCAAAGTTTGGTTTGATGCAAATCACCAGACAGCGCGTACGCCCTGCGATGGATGTCAAGGTAGAAGAAGAATGCCCATCGTGCGCAGGCACAGGAAAAATAAAATCATCTTACCTCTTCACAGACGCGTTGGAGGGGAAGATCAGAATGATCACAGAAGACTTAGGTATTAAGAAGTTCCGACTTCACGTTCATCCGTTCGTTGCAGCTTACATCAATCAAGGATTCATCTCTTTGCGTCGTCGTTGGCAATTTCATTACAGCCGCGCCCTCAAGATTATCCCTGATCAGAGCCTCGCTTTCCTCGATTACAAATTCATCGACCATAATGGTCAAGAAATTGATATGCACGAAGAAAGAGAAAATCAATAATAGAGCAACGAATAAGCCAGAACTACCGACTGAAATAACGATTTCAGTCAAAACCAAAATATCATCAAATGAGTTGGTGTGCTACAAAGCGCATCAACTCTTTTTTTATCCTCCTTCGCACATTTTTGTGCTGTATTCTCCCAAAGCTTTGTTGTTTATTCCCTGCGTTTGTCGTAACTTTGCCTTACAACAAACCCCTCACCATTTATCCCATTATGATTGATTTCTCAAAACTTGCCGAACAATACAAGCAAGAACTCCTGCAACAAGTCATCCCCTTTTGGATGAATCATTCCATCGACTATGAATTTGGAGGCTTCCTTCATTGTTTAGAGCGCGATGGAAGCGTCTTCGACACCGACAAATTCGTGTGGATGCAAGGACGCGAAGTGTGGATGCTCGCTAAACTCTACAACACAGTACAAGTACCCACGGTGTCAGCTGAAACACGCCAGCAATGGTTGGATGCCACCATTCAGGGAGCCGAATTCCTAAAGGAAAAAGCTCATGATGGACAGCTCAACTTCTATTTTTCACTCGACAGAGAAGGACGCCCCCTCGTAGAACCCTACAACATCTTCTCCTATACCTTTGCCGTCATCGCCTTCGGACAACTAGCCTTAGCCACAGGCAACGAAGAATATGCCGACATAGCGCGTCGCACATTCGATATTGTGCTTTCCAAGGTAGACAATCCCAAAGGTCGTTGGAATAAAGCCGCTGCTGGAGCAAGATCTATGAAGAGTTTCGCGCTTCCTATGATTCTTTGCAACGTAGCACTCGAAATCGAACATCTCCTCACCCCCGAATTCTTACAGCAAACCATCGACACCTGCATTCACGAAGTGATGGACGTGTTCTATCGTCCCGAACTTGGACTCATCGTCGAGCATCTCAGTCTCGACAACGAACTTGTGGACTGTATGGACGGTCGTTTGATGAATCCAGGACACGCCATCGAAGCCATGTGGTTCATCATGGATTTGGGAAAACGTCTCCATCGTCCGGAACTCATCGAAAAAGCCTGCCAAATCGCTTTAGCAGAAGCCGAATATGGTTGGGACAAACAACACGGCGGCATCTTCTATTTTATGGATCGTCTAGGACGTCCCCTTCAGCAACTCGAGTGGGATCAGAAACTCTGGTGGGTACACATCGAAACACTCATCACTATGCTCAAAGGCTATCAACTCACCGGCAACGAAAAGTGCTTAGAATGGTTCGAACGTGTGCATCAATATGTTTGGTCGCATTTCACCGATGCCGAAAAGGGAGGAGAATGGTTTGGTTATCTCAACCGTCAAGGCGAAGTGCTGCTCACCCTCAAGGGTGGAAAGTGGAAAGGCTGTTTCCACGTGCCACGCGGACTCTTGCAGTGCTGGAAAATGCTCGAGGAAATCGCACAACGATAGTCACAGTCCCTCTTCCTCATCCTGGAATACATTCGCTCTTTCGGATAATACCGAACAAACTCGTCAACAATCAAATAATATCTGTTCAGGCTCTAATGACCGATTGAGGAGAAAAGAACAACGGAGTGTTTATCACGAGATAAACACTCCGTTGTTGCATATAAGAGCTACTTTTCTGCTATGGTCAGCGTCATAAAAGCTCCATAGTGAGACTATTCTTCGCCAGCATCAGTAGCATCTGTGTCGGCATCAGGGTTGCCTGGAGACAATTCCACACCCTTCATGGCAGCCACCAATTGTTCGCTGATTTCGTCGCAGAGTTCAGGATTGTCAGTCAGCACGCGCTTCAAACCTTCGCGCCCTTGTCCCAAACGCGTTTCACCATAACTATACCACGAACCGCTCTTCTTGATGATGCCATATTCCACACCAAGGTCAGCGATTTCGCCCAATCGAGAAATACCCTTACCGAAAGCCATTTCAAATTCGCAACGTTGGAAAGGAGGAGCCACCTTGTTTTTCACCACTTTCACGCGTGTAATGGCACCAATTGGAGTTTCTCCATCTTTGATTACACTCGCGCGGCGAATGTCGAGGCGCACACTAGCATAGAATTTCAATGCATTACCCCCCGTAGTAGTTTCGGGATTACCAAACATCACCCCAATCTTTTCACGCAATTGGTTGATGAAGATGCAAGTGGTGTTTGTTTTAGAGATGGTAGCCGTGATTTTGCGCAAAGCCTGGCTCATCAAGCGCGCTTGAAGTCCCACTTTGTTGTCCCCCATATCGCCTTCGATTTCAGCCTTAGGCGTGAGTGCAGCCACGGAGTCAATGACAATGATGTCAATGGCAGAAGAGCGAATCAACTGGTCGGCAATTTCCAAGGCTTGTTCACCGTTGTCGGGTTGAGAAATGTAGAGATTGTCAATGTCTACTCCCAACTCCTTCGCATAAAAGCGGTCGAAAGCGTGTTCAGCATCGATAAATGCAGCGATGCCACCGCGCTTTTGCGCTTCTGCAATTGCGTGAATAGCCAAGGTCGTTTTACCAGAAGATTCAGGACCATAGATTTCAATGATGCGTCCACGAGGATAGCCCCCCACGCCGAGCACGTGGTCAAGACTAATAGAACCCGTGGGAATCACATCCACGTGTTCCACCTCTTGGTCACCCATTTTCATAATCGAACCTTTACCAAAGTCCTTTTCAATCTTCGACATTGCAGCTTGCAATGCTTTAAGTTTGTCCGCGCTATTGTCGGAAATCACTATTTCTTTTTTTGCCATTTTGCTATTATATAGAGAGTAATTTTTGAGAAGACGTCACTAACTTGTTGCCTACTGCAAAGATACACTTTCTTCTCAAATTGTAGTACCTGAGACGCCGAAAAGTATTGCTATTGGTGGCCGATTTTGAAGGTACAAAAGTAAAATTGCAAGTTTGTGCAAAACCTGTCCATCAACCCCAACACCAGCCAATCAATCCCAACACCGCTCAATGAACTATTTGTGTTCCTGCATCAGCGACAGTTTCATTTGATAGTAACCTTCGCTCATATCCAAATAGTGTTGGTGCGGATTTTCAAAACGCTGTTCCTCCGTCCACACTTCGTCTTGGAGTTGCCGTTGCACATATTGTCGAATTTCTTCCAACTTCGGCAATTTCGCCACTAGTTTACCCTCACGGAAGAGAGGTTGCAGCAGCGGACGGAAGGTGCAATTGGAGAACACGCGAGGTTTCCAAGGTTTGTCGGGACAGATGTAGGTGAAATCCTCGCCATCCTTCGGGGCTTCTCCTGCATTGGTGATGAGATCAGCAATCGATGCCCCTTTGTCAGAATAGACGCGATAGAGTTGTTTCACACCAGGGTTGGTGATTTTTCCAATGTTTTCCGACAATTTGATTTTCGGCACAAAGTGGTCACCTTGTTTGATGGCAGCCAATTTGTAGACTGCGCCAAATTTAGCATCGCTGTAGGCAGTGATGAGACGTTCCCCCACTCCATAACTGTCCACACATCCGCCTTGTGCGATGATGGAAGAGATGGTGCGCTCGTCCAAACTGTTAGAAGCCATAATCAAGCAATCGTTCAGTCCGGCTTCATCGAGCATCTTACGCACTTTTTTCGACAGATAAGCCATATCTCCAGAGTCTATGCGTACCCCTTTCAAGCGTTGCCCTTTGGGGTGCAACACCTCCTTTGCCACTTTGATGGCTGTGGGCACACCCGAGTTGAGCGTGTCGTAAGTGTCCACCAAGAAGACAGAAGCATTGCCATAGATTTCAGCATATCGTTTAAAGGCATCATATTCTCCATCGAAGAACATCACCCAACTGTGCGCCATCGTTCCCACCACGGGAATGCCAAATTGCTGTCCTGCCAACACTGTTGCTGTGCTGTGCACGCCGCCAATGTAGGCCGCGCGCGCACCATACACCGCAGCGTCAATGTTGTGAGCGCGACGTGCGCCCATATCTGCCACTCCGTGCCCTTTAGCAGCACGCACAATGCGGTTGGCCTTGGTGGCAATCAAACTCTGGTGGTTGATTTGTGTGAGCAAAAACGTTTCAATGAGTTGCGCCTCAATGATGGGGGCCGTCACTGTCAGCAAGGGTTCGTTGGGATAAATTATCGTACCTTCTGCAAGGGCGTCAATGCTTCCAGAGAAGGAAAAATTTGCTAGATAGTTCAGGAACTCTTCCGAAAAGAGGTGGAGCGAACGCAAATAGTCCACATCTTTTGCCGAGAAATGGAGTTGCTCAATATATTCCACAATCTGTTCTAGTCCTGCAAAGATGGCAAAACCACCCTGATCAGGAATTTGACGATAAAACACATCGAAAACAACTTCTGTTTTTTGTCTTCCCTCCTCAAAATAGCCGTTAGCCATTGTGATTTCGTAGAGATCGGTGAGCAGAGCGATGCTGCGTTCGTTGAATGTTGTTGTGTTCATGTCGGTGAAATCTTCAGAGGTTAGGAAAGTTTTGCTTGAAAGGTGGAAACGTTGTGTTGCGCCAAGAAGCCATTGAGCGATTCTCCGCCATCGATAGAAGCGATGCCTTCGAGAAAGACTTGAGCGTCAGGACGCACTTTCAACACGTTTTTCAGTGTTTCCAGCACACAATAGTCGCCAGCGATGCCACACACCACGACGTTTCTCGTTTGGAGCAACGCAAGTTCTTCGGGCGATGGCTGCGAAAAAGCTCCGTATTCCTCTCGATTGCGGTCAGCACCTTTCGTCACAAAAGTGGGAGAGAGTGTAGTCATTTCGCGCAAATCTAATTGTTCGTCGAGTCCTGCTCCGCGGGTGTGTTGCACACAGTGCACAGGCCATTGTCCACCTTGTGTGACAAAAGAGCAATGATCGAGAGGATGCCAGTCGAGCGTGAAAGTCACGCGTTCCACAAGTCCACTTTTCAGAAGTTGAGCCACGTGTTGCACAGCCTGTTCGGCTTTAGGCACATAGAGTGCACCTTGAGGATGGCAAAAATCGTGCTGGCAGTCCACTACAATCAAGTGGATAGCGCTGGAAGTGTTGAGGGAGGAAATCATGTGTGAGGGTGTGGAGTTAACAAATATTTTTCTGCAACACTGATGCTGTGTTGAGATATAGAGCAAAGTTACTACTTTCTTATGAGATGACCTTACCTTTTTATCTCAAAATGAATGACAAATTTCATATTCTGTTCTTCTCCTCTTTTTCTGCTTTGTGGGTGTTTTTAGAGGAGAAATTTGGGCAAAAGGAGGCGAATAATTCCCTCTTCAAATTTGCAGGCTGTTTGTAAATTGCTAAATCGACATCTTATTTTTCATTGATGGATGACGTCCATCTGTTGTCGCACCGACTCTTCGTGAATGCTCTCAAAAATAGTGGCAATAAATTCTGCGTTCATGCCACACAAAGCACCTTGCGCACTTCGTTTGTCTAAAATTTCATTGTAGCGATTGGCTTGAAACACAGTCACGTTGTGGTCGCGTTTATATTGACCAATTTGACGACAAACACGCATTCTATGTGCCAAAAGTTCCATGAGCTGATGGTCTATATCGTCGATTTGTTGGCGCAAGTCGGCAATCTCGTCCATTTGTTGTCGTTTGTCGCGAACAACGAGGAGCGAGAGAATGTAATGAAGCACGTCGGGAGTGACTTGTTGGGCAGCATCGCTCCAAGCCTTGTCGGGGGTGCAATGCGTTTCGATGATGAGACCATCGAAGCCCAAATCCATGGCTTGCTGACAGAGGGGAGCTATAAGATCGCGTTTGCCCCCAATGTGACTCGGGTCGCCAATGATGGGGAGTTCGGGAATGCGACGTCGCAGTTCTATGGGAATTTGCCACGTTGGATTGTTACGATAGAGTTTGTTGTTGTAACTGGAAAAACCTCGATGAATGGCGCCTATGCGTTGGAGGCCTGCTTGGTTGAGGCGTTGCATAGCACCAATCCACAATTCTAAATCGGGACTCACGGGATTTTTCACCAGCACAGGCACATCGACTCCTTGCAAACAGTCGGCAAGAGATTGCACTGCGAAGGGATTCGCTGTGGTGCGCGCGCCAATCCACAGCAGGTCAATGTCGTGCTGCAAACAAAGTTCCACGTGTTCGGGAGTGGCCACTTCAGTGCCTACTAGCATTCCCGTTTCTTTTTTTACTCGTTGCAACCATTTCAGAGCCTTTTCTCCAACTCCTTCAAAACCACCGGGTTTTGTGCGTGGCTTCCACACTCCAGCGCGAAAGATATGACAACCCTTTTCCGCTAGAGCTTGTGCCGTTTGGACAACTTGTTCTTCGGTTTCTGCCGAACAAGGGCCGGCTATCACTAAAGGTCGCTGTGTGTCTGTGGGTAGGCCGAGGGGGAGAATATCTAGTTCCATTTGTGCTGATCTTGAAGAAAAATAGTCTGAGCATCCTGCTCTCTACCTGCAAATTTACGAAAAAAGAACGAGGGGAAAATCAAAGGCCGAGGATTTATTGGGGGGATTGCCACATCGTGAATCAAAACCTCCAGCGTTGTTGGAGAAAGGGACTTTTGTCTCGGCAAATTATTTACTTAAATTCTCAGAAAAGTCCCCTTGTTTTGATGAAAACGTCCCTTGTTTTGTGGAAAATGTCCCTTGTTTTGAGAAATAAGTCCCTTGTTTTGGAAAAAAAAGTCCCTTGTTTTGGAAAAAACGTCGGACACGCCTCAATGGCTGATTTTTAATGGTAAAATATCTATAATTCACCGGCCTCGCGCGTGCGCGTATACGCGCACAATACAGGAGTTTTCGTATTTTTGCTGTCACAAGTGTCACATAATTATTAGAAATGACTAGAAATCAATAGGTTATGTTTGTGGTTAGTGTGCTTTAACACAGAACAGTCAAATGGCATCATCGCATCTCTCCTTTTGAGAGAGTTTGTTTGGTGGGATTCTCTAGATTGTTTCCTTACGTTTTGCTGCATGTGTGACAGATGTGACAGCAAAAAAACTAAATTGCTGTAGATGGTGCGCGCGCATTGCGCACGCGTGCGAGGAAGTAGCGCGGCATCTTTTAGAGATTCTTCTCGTCTTGATCGTTGCGCTCCATCTCCGCCTACTTCATTCTTTTTTTCTTGTCGGTGCATCTGGTCAGTTGCATATAATATGCTTGTTTTGCTATGTGTAGATGATAAATATGAGGGTGTCGCAATTTTTTTCTTCACTTTTTCCCGATTTTTTCTCTCTTTGAGCTTTTATGTGTGCTTATATCTATAGGGGCACTTCAAGAAAGCCTGCTTCTCGCTCATTTCAGCATTCACGGCAAAACCATAATCTCAAATCTAACGCCTATGTTCTCCATTTTCTCAACAAATTCCAGATTTCCATCATCTGACTACGAAAAGATTCTTTTCATTGTCACTTTACTCTTGTGGATGGTTTCATCACCCCTTATCAAAGCGCAAAATCTAAGGCTAAAGTGGTGCTGCAGTTTGAAAAATACAGTTGTTCGCGTCTGTGCAAGTGGGAAACAAAAGCAAAATCCCCACGATTTTCAAGGAGAGAAAATAGCGGGGATTGATGTTAGGCAAGAAGTCCGATTAGTGAGCAGCCATAAACTGGTCGAGGAAACGGACGTCATTTTCAGAGAAGAGACGCAAGTCTTTGACTTGGTATTTCAAGTTGGTGATACGTTCCACACCCATACCGAAGGCATAGCCTTTGTAGACGGTGGAGTCGATGCCGTTGGCTTCCAACACTGCGGGGTCTACCATGCCACAGCCGAGAATTTCCACCCAGCCAGTGTGTTTGCAGAATCCACAGCCATCACCTGCACAAATGTTGCAGGAGATGTCCATTTCGGCAGAAGGCTCAGTGAAGGGGAAATAAGAGGGACGCAAGCGGATTTGCGTGTCGGCACCAAACATTTCTCGTGCGAAGGTGAGGAGTACTTGTTTCAAGTCGGTGAAAGACACATCTTTGTCGATGTACAAGCCTTCCACTTGGTGGAAAAAGCAGTGTGCGCGGGCAGAAATGGCTTCGTTGCGATACACACGTCCTGGGCAGATGACGCGAATGGGAGGTTGGGTGTGCTCCATCACGCGACTTTGCACACTAGAAGTGTGGGTGCGGAGGATGACATCGGGGTGCGATTCGATGAAGAAGGTGTCTTGCATATCGCGAGCAGGGTGGTCTTCTGCGAAGTTCATAGCACCAAACACGTGCCAGTCGTCTTCCACTTCAGGACCATCGGCAAGCGAGAATCCCATGCGAGAGAAGATGTCGATGATTTCTTGTTTCACCACCGACAAAGGGTGACGTGTGCCGAGGGCGATGGGGTAGGGGGTGCGTGTGAGGTCGAGATGAGAATGGTCTTCCTCTGTGGTAGAGAGCTCCGTCTTGAGTTCGTTGAAACGCGTTTGGAGAGCATCTTTCAATTGGTTGATGTGTACACCAACTTCGCGCTTTTGATCGGCCGCAACATTGCGGAAATCCGCCATCAGTTGATTGATGAGGCCTTTCTTACTTAGATATTTCAAGCGAAGTGCTTCTAGCTGTTCGTCATTTTGTGCAGCAAGGCTCGGCACTTCAGCGAGCAACTGCTTGATTTTCTCTATCATGATGTCAATTTTTATCGAGAAAGAGGGAGCAAAGCTCCGAATATGTTGTGCTGACTATGAGGGCAAGTGGAGCAGGAGGATATGTGTGGCTCTCTGTGTCTCACTGGCGAGCGGAACCATAGTCAAGAGTTGGAGGCTTGATAAGGGAAATTTAGTCGAGTTTCAAGACAGCAAGGAAGGCTTTTTGAGGCACTTGCACGTTGCCGATTTCCTTCATTTTCTTCTTACCGCGCTTTTGTTTTTCGAGGAGTTTGCGCTTACGGCTCACGTCACCTCCATAGCATTTTGCGGTAACGTCTTTGCGCAATTGCTTCACCGTTTCGCGGGCAATGATTTTTGCACCGATGGCGGCTTGAATGGCGATGTCAAATTGTTGACGGGGGAGAAGTTCTTTGAGTTTTTCGCACATGCGACGTCCAAAATAGACAGAGTTGTCAACGTGGGTCAATGTGGAAAGCGCATCGACAGGTTCGCCGTTGAGGAGAATGTCGAGTTTCACGAGTTTTGAGGGGCGGAAACCAATGGGGTGATAGTCGAAAGAGGCGTAACCCTTTGATATTGACTTGAGTTTGTCGTAGAAGTCAATGACGATTTCAGCCAATGGCATATCGTAATGTAGTTCCACGCGGTCGCCCGAAACGTATTCCTGCTTGATGAGTTCACCGCGTTTGCCCAAACAAAGGGTCATAATGTTGCCAATGAAGTCGGTGCGCGTGATGATGGAAGCGCGGATGTAGGGTTCTTCGATGTGGTCGATTTCCATGGCATCGGGCATACCTGCTGGGTTGTGCACTTCCTTCATTTCGAGGTGCTTGTCGTAAATGTTATAACTTACGTTGGGCACTGTGGTGATGACGTTCATGTTGAACTCACGGTCAAGGCGTTCTTGCACGATTTCCATGTGGAGCAATCCTAAGAATCCGCAGCGGAATCCGAAACCGAGTGCCACCGATGATTCGGGTTGGAAGGAGAGAGAAGCATCGTTGAGTTGAAGTTTCTCTAGCGATGCACGAAGGAGTTCAAAATCCTCTGTTTCAATGGGATATACACCTGCGAAGACCATGGGTTTCACTTCTTCAAAACCCTCAATGGCTTTGTCGCACGGACGCTCCACAGTGGTGATGGTATCGCCCACTTTGACTTCAGTGGCTGTTTTGATGCCACTCACAATGTAACCCACATCACCGCAGGAGAGTTGTTTTTTGGGAGAAAGTTCCATTTTGAGCACTCCCACTTCGTCGGCTTTATATTGTCGTCCAGTGTTGACGAAGATGACGTTTTCTCCACTTTTAATGGAACCATTGACAATCTTGAAGTAGGCAATGATGCCGCGATAGGAATTGAAGACGGAGTCGAAAATGAGTGCTTGCAAAGGTGCATCGGGGTCGCCTTCTGGCGCGGGAATGCGCTCAATGACGGCGCGGAGAATGTCGTCGACACCCTCACCGGTTTTGCCAGAGGCGCGAATGATGTCTTCGCGTTTGCAACCAATGAGTTCGATGATTTCATCTTCCACTTCCTCAGGCATGGAGTTGGGCATGTCGCATTTGTTGAGCACGGGGATGATTTCCAAATCGTGCTCGATGGCCATGTAGAGGTTGGAGATGGTTTGTGCTTGAACGCCTTGCGTGGAGTCTACCACGAGGAGACAACCTTCGCAGGCTGCAATGGAGCGACTCACCTCATAAGCGAAGTCCACGTGTCCCGGAGTGTCAATGAGATTGAGCACGTAGTCTTGACCATCCATTTTGTAGTTCATTTGGATGGCGTGACTTTTGATCGTGATACCACGTTCCTTTTCGAGGTCCATGTCGTCGAGCATCTGACCTTCGGTGACTTTTATGGTAGACGTGCGTTCCAGCAGTCTGTCGGCTAAAGTGCTCTTACCGTGGTCAATGTGGGCGATAATGCAGAAATTTCGGATATGCTTCATGAGCCTTATGAGATGAGGGAATTTTTGTAGGTAGGATTACTGGATACCAGCTATTTTATGGGTTTGCAAGGAGAGTCGCCATTCCGGATTTTCTAAGCAGAAGTTCACGGTGGCGGCCATGATGCGCTGGTTTTCTTGTTGGTTGCCGACATCGCAGGGTTGAAGGAAACGATGGTCGGCCGTGATGTTGGGATAAGTGGGAGGTGGAGTGCCGTCGCAAACCACTTTCAATTCGTTGCAACGTGTGAGCGTTGGGGTAGCGTTGGGCACAAAAGCGTCTTTGGGAGAGAGGGTGATCCAATCGACGTTGTCGGGAAGAGGATGTGTGCCGTTGGTTTCCACAGCTACGAATTTTCCAACTTGGTGCAGGGCTTCAACCAAAGAGTGAGTGAGGAAGAGCGAGGGTTCGCCTCCTGTGATGACAACGTGGTGAGCAGGATATTTCATTACTTCCGACACGATGTCGGCTTCTTTTTGTTGCACTCCCGTTTCGTGTGCGGTGTCGCAGAAGAAGCATTTGAGATTGCATCCACTTAATCGAACAAACACCGCAGGCGTTCCCGTCCAATATCCTTCGCCTTGAAGAGAATAGAATATTTCGTTTACTTTCATTGGGGTGAGTTGCCTAGACGCTTTCTGTATCTAGGAGGATAGGAAGTTTTCGCGCGAGTTGATTAGAGCGCTGCATGTTCAAATCCTGGTTTCACATAGACCGCCACGTTGCCTTCGCTCTCTTGGAAGGATACTTTGTAGGCATTGGGGATTTGTTCGCAAATCCAGCGTGCCATGTTTTCGGCGGTGGTGTTGAAATGGAGAATTTCGTTGACATTGCGATGGTCGAGTTTGTCTTGCACTTTTTTTTTGACGTGGGTGAAGTCGACGACCATTCCATATTCGTTTAACTCTTCGGCACAGCAATAGACCGTAACGATGCCATTGTGTCCGTGTGGGCGCGTACATTTGCTCTCGTAGTCGAGTTTGAGTTGGTGAGAGTAGGCTATTTCGATGCGTTTGGAGATGTAATACATAGGCTATTATGGCTGCGCATAGGGCAACCATCTGCAAAGATACTGATTTTGTGTGATATGAACAAACCAGAAGGCTGGTGGTTTGCGCGCGTATGGTTGGGGGCGTGTTTTGACTATTCAGTCAGAGGTCGCTGGTTGGTGGCGTGTGTTGCGTGGCGGTTTGTGGTGGAGTTGCGTGGCTTGTATGGTTTATAATGTCTTTTAAATTCTATATTCTGAGAATGTAATCGTGTGGTTTTGTGTCTTTTGTCATGAATGTAAATATTCTGAATGTTAGAGCTTTATGATGTGAGTTATATCTCAATTTCTTTTCTGGTATTTATTGACTTTTCCGAGTTGTGGGAGATTAATCCTTGTGGTTTTTGGGGATGTATGAGAACTCGTATGGATTTTTTATAGAGAAAATGATGTGGTATTTTTCGAGTGTAGTGCTGTTTGTTTCGTTTCCTGTGATTTTGTTGCGTTGTGGTTGGGGTATGTTGCATGTAGGTGGATGTTGGGGGGGCCATAGTAGGATTCGGGCAGGAGAGGGTGGGAAGGAATGTGCTTAGTGTAGTTGTCGTTTCTAATTTAGTGTGTTATAGAATGTTTACAGTTTATGGTGTTTTGTTGTTTGAATTTGCGATGCTGGTGTAAAGTGGAGTGTCAATTTTACTCCCCCATTTTGCAAAGTGTAGTCGCCTATATCGTTCTATAAGTCTTATTGTTTAAATAGATATAGAGGAATTATGCAGATGTTACTTTCTAAAAGCATAGAAAGTTGTTTTTTTTCTTCACGCTTGACTTTGTCAATTAAAAACATTACACGAAGGAGTAAATTTGAGGGCGAGAAATTTGGTTATACGGAGGTTTTCTGTTATTTTTGCTATGTCGTGTGGAGATAATAGCACTTTATCCTGCACAAATTAACTAGCAATAATCAAACGAATGCATAATAAATGATAAAAAGCATGTGTATGAAAAACCGTTTTTGCAGAATGGGTAAGACCATGTTTGGTGCTTTCCTGTTGCTCTCAATTGGCGGCATCACGTACTCTTGTCAAGATGACTATAAACTCGATGAAACTCGTCCGAGTTTCTTGGGGGGTAGCATTTATGACGAACTAAAGAGTCGTAATACGTTTAACTACACGGTGCGTCTGATTGAAGACCTTGGTTATAAGGAGGTTATGTCAAAGACGGGTAGTAAAACAGTGTTTGTGGCTCCTGATGCGGCTTATGATGATTTCTTCAAGAATAATCCATGGGGGGTGGCTTCGTATGAAAAGTTGTCACCTGCACAGAAGCGCATTCTTTTTAATGGTAACCAATTGAACAATGCCTATGTTATCGAAATGATGGGCAATGGTGCGAATGGCGCAAAGAATTTGGCACTCCGTCAAAATACTGCGGCTGCAGTGGTGGATAGTGTCAAGTTGTGGAAGCCTGAAGAGTTGCCTTTTAACTATACGCGAGACAAGGAAGAGAAAAACTTCTGGGAACGTTTTCATAAAGAAGGTGTGTCAAAGAGTATTGTGATGGCCACTGATGATTCAGAGCCTATGATGACGCACTTCTTGGAAAATAACATGAAGGAGCAGCGTGTGACTCGTAGTGACGTGGCGTTTATCGTTGGTGACAAGAACGGATGGAATGATGGCGATGCTACCCGTTCTTATATTTATGATTCGCGCGTGATGCAACAAGACATTGTTTGCTTGAACGGTTATGTACATGTGTTGGATAAAGTGCTTGTGCCACCAAGTAGTATGGCTGAAGAATTGCGAAAAGATAGTGAAACGCAAATTTTCAGCCATATGTTGGATCGTTTTAGTGCTCCTTATTACGACGCAACCTTGACTTCTAACTACAAGGCTCTTTATAGCGCCAATGTAGACTCTGTCTTTGAGAAGCGTTACTTTGCAGTAAATACAAAGACCGGACGTTTGAACGTTGGGCCAGATCGTGTTGCGAATAATGATTTGCCTCTCTTGAATTATGATCCAGGTTGGAATTCTTATAAACCTGCTGGAGGTAGTTTGAAGGAGAATGATATGGCTGCGATGTTTGTGCCAAATGATAAGGCAATGCGCGATTACTTTTTGAATGGAGGTGGTAAGGTGTTGATTGAACGTTATGGAGTACTCAAGAATACAGATGAGAATCTTCTCGTGAATATCGACCAGATTCCTCTCAAGATAGTTCAGCCTTTGTTGAATAACTTGATGAAGGCTTCTTTCAATGAGAGTGTTCCTTCGAAGTATCTAACGATTACGAATGATGCGCGCGACCCAATGTTCCCCTTGCGTGATTATCCAAGTCAGGATGCTTACAAGAGCATTATTGATAAGACCAAATTGGCGAACAATGGTGTGATTTATGTACTTAATCGTGTGATTTCACCTGCCGATTATGCTTCTGTTTTGGCACCAGCACTTTATAGTAATAATACTCAGATTGTGAGTACTGTGGTGCGTGCTGACGATTCATTTATACAAGGTAGTGACTACGCGAAAGCGCCTTTGCAGCAATATTTTTCTACTTATTTGAAGGCAATGCAAAGCCGTTTCACCTTCTTTGTTCCTACGGATGAAGGTTTGGGTACGACAGGATATATTGACCCAGCATCAATGTCTAAGGCTCAAAAATTATATTACAGATGGACGCCTTCTACAACGAAGGGGGCACCTAGTGGAGTGAAGGTTTTGGCCGTAAGGCAAACAGCCTGGCAGTGGAATCCAGCTACAGGTGCTAAGCAAGGCGACCGCGAAGTGACCAGTAAATCAAGTGAGGGATACTCTCCTATTGAACTACTTGGTAGTAACGGTTATGTAAAGAAGAATCTGTTGATTGAAATGGTGAACCACCATATTTTGGTTCACGATAATGATGACCGCGAAGGATTCAATGCTAACCGCAGATATTTCATTTCTCGTGATGGTGCACCTGTTATCGTTGAAAGCAATGGTACCCGAGGTGTTGGTGCCAAGGTGATGGGCGGATTCCAGGAACAATTGAAGGGCACTGGTGCTGCTTATGAATCAACAATTACTGCTGTTTACGACCAGACGCGCGAAAGTCGTGGTTACGGTAATGGTATGACTTACTTCTTGGATCGTCCGATGCAGGCTACCACCAATACCACTTATAAGATATTGCAAGGAAATCCTGATTATTCAGAATTCTTGAAACTTTGCGAAGGGGTAAGTTCTGATTTGCTCGATAAAGCTGGGCTTTACGATTCACTCCGTGCGAAGAAGCAAGACAATGATGTAGAACGTGGAAAAGTAGATCTCAAATACTCTATTTTTGTAGCAGGTCAGAAGGGAGGACAACAATTCTATGTTCCTTCAGGTGACAAATTGGTGCGTTTCTTTAATAACTACCGCTACACGGTTTATGCTCCCACGAACGAAGCTATTTTGCATGAAATCAATGTGAATAAATTGCCTACATGGGAAAGCATAGAGTCTTACTTGACTGCAAACTTGAAGAAGGATGTTGCTTTGGCGGCAGACAAGAGCAATCAGGCTGAAGTAGATGCTATTAAGAAGCACAATGATGAGGTGAAACTTAAAGCACAGGTGCAAATTACTTTGCTAGTGAACTTCTTGAAGTATCACTTCCAAGATCAGTCTTTGTTTGTTGACAATGTGAACAATACTGATAAGTATACTACGTCAAGTGTAAACAATGAAACGAAAGTGTATGAAACGGTGGAAGTGCGTCAAAGTAATAATTCGTTGACAGTTGTAGATAAGGCCGGAAATGCGGTAAAAGTGATGGAACCATACAACTTGTTGGCTCGTGATGCAAACTTCGACTCTTCATCACCTCTCTATATCCGTAGCAGTTCTTATGCTGTTGTCCACACCATCAATCAAGCACTTCATTTTGACAAATCTCTTGCAACGCCAGGCTCAAATGCTCGGAAATGGAGCAGTGTGAAGCAAGCAAAGGCTTTCTTGTCTAAATATCGTATCAAAGAATAATCTCAGCCATTATGAACCACATAAAGTATACTTCTACGATTGTACTTGCTCTGTGTTGCACAACGGCGGCCTTTGCGCAACAAAAGCGTATTTCGGGTCACGTGTTTAGCAAGGCAGATGGTGCCATCGTTATGGCTAACGTCGTGGAGAAGGATAAAAGTAACCGTGTGATCTCGCAGGCGCAAACCGATGCGAACGGTAACTTCACTATGACGATTAAGAACCCTAATAACCGACTTGAAGTTTCTTATATCGGCTATCAAACAGCTCGTTTTGAGACTATTGGTGCTCGAACTTCGTTCCGAATTGAATTGCATGACCGCAACTCTTTCTCTGAAGTGAATGTTGTGAGCAAGCGTCGTGTGCACTCTAATGGTTTGGAGATTCCTCCCAAAGAAGTGTCTACGGCGACGCAAACCCTCAATATGGATAGCAAGCAAGGCTTGTCTTTCACCACTGCAGGTGAAGCTTTGCAAGGGGAAATCGCAGGTTTGGACATTATTTCCAACTCTGGTAACTTGGGATCTGGAACATCTATGCGCCTTCGTGGTGTGAGTTCTATCAATGGTTCGCAAGAACCGCTGATCGTTGTCAATGGTTATCCTCTTGAAGGACAAGATGCCTCTTCTTTGGACTTCAATAATCTTGATAACCAAGAACAGTTTGCGACACTCTTGCAGGTGAACCCTGATGACATTGCCAGCATCACTGTTTTGAAAGACGCTGCTTCTACTGCAAAATGGGGTGCAAGAGGTTCGAACGGTGTCATTGAAATCACGACTCGTCGTGGTAAGCGCGGTAAGACTAAAGTAAACTTCAGCTATCGTTTCAATGGTGCATGGCAGCCCGAAGGTCTCAAGATGCTTGATGGTCCAGGTTATTCTATGATGTTGAAAGAAGCATATTTCAATCCCAAACAGAGTGACTATGCTGCTAGTATCGTAGAGTTGCTTTACCTCCGTAGCCATCCAGCTTATTACGAAAACTATAACAAAAATACGGATTGGGTAGATGCAGTAACTCAATTCGGAACAAAGAATAGTTATGGTGTCAATGTATCAGGTGGTGGTGAGAAAGCTTCATTCCGTATGTCGGCTGGTTATGACCACGAAACTGGTACGATTATTAAGCAATCTCTCGATCGTTTCACTACGCGTTTAGCTTTGGACTATTATGTGTCTGATCGCATCAAGTTTATGTCTGAGTTCTCTTTGACTTACACAAAGAACAATAAGAACCACGACAATATCTTGGCGAAGGCATATAAAGCAATGCCTAATATGGCGGTGAATCGCTGGGAATATGATCAAAAAACGGGTCAATATTTTGATACTGGTGAATTCTATTTGATGCCTCCCAAAGCAGGCGATACGTACCGTAATGTCTTGTTGCCAAATAACTCTGGTCTTTCATCATATTATCTTGGTGATATGGTGGAGAACGGCAATCCAGTGGCTATTGCAAATCTAGCTTGGAGAGAGCAAAGCACTTATACCATCAATCCACAGTTCTCTTTGGAATATAAGTTCTTGGGAAAGGATGAGGAGTCAACTCAGCTTAACTATACGGCTGAGGTACACATCAATGCGTATACGGAGTCAAACTCTTCGTACTTTCCTCACGCTTTGACTTCAATGAATTGGTCGCAAGGAGTGGACCTCACTAGTAATAGTGACTCTAAGCGATTTGCTTTCACCTCTCGCCACATCCTGACGTTCCGTCCTTTAATGCCAAAGGATCACTCCTTGCAAATGTTGGGACGCTATGAAATACATACAAGTAGTTCTACCAACCAAAACTTGTCGTTCTCAGGTATTTCAGGTGGTATCAGTGACCCCACGGTACCAGGCTATCTCACTGGTACAGGTTCTTCTACCAGTGTACAACGTAGCATGAACGCCTTGGGAACACTGCACTATGCTTATAGTTCGAAGTATGTCTTTGACTTCACTTTGCGTGCAGATGGTATGACCAAGTTCGGTTCTGGTAATAAATGGGGCTTCTTCCCTGGTATTTCAGGACGCTGGAACGTTTCAGACGAAAAGTTCTTCCAACCACTTCGAAAGTATGTGAACATGCTTGCCTTCCGTCCTAGTTATGGTATTACCGGTAATGCGTGGTTTGGTGAAGGCTTGATTTACAACAAGTATAGCTCTTATGGTTCTTACCTTGGCACGCAAGGTATTGCACCTGACAACCTTCGTTTGACTCAGATTCGTTGGGAGAAAACGAAGTCTTGGAACCTTGGATTTAACTTGAACTTGTTGGATGACTTGCTCCAATTTGATTTGAGTGTTTACAAGAAGTACACTTCCGACCTTCTTATGTCTAACGTGCGTATTCCTTCTACCACAGGTTATTCAAACATCGCGAATGCCAATGTCGGAAAGATGGAAAACGAAGGTTGGGAACTCTTTGTTACCACGAAACCTATCTTGAATGTCGGCAAGTTCAATGTTACTTTGCGCGCTAACGTAGCTCAAAACTTGAATGTCGTGACCGAAATGGATAAGAATGTATTGACATCCATGAATGGTCAATTCAACAATAAAAATGAGCAGTTTGTCAATCGTGTGCAAATAGGTCATGCATTGGGCGGCATCTATGGTTTCCGCTACAAGGGCGTTTATGCCTATGACTACGACCACAATGGCTATTTCCAAAATGAAGAGAAGAATAAGTTCTATGATGGTCAAGGTCGTGTAAACACAGCTAAGGTGGCTGGTAAAACAGCACCTATTGCTCGTGATGCTGCCGGTAATATCATTTACGATAAAGCTGGTAACCCATTGCCTATGTACTTCAATTATGGTGGTGTGAACTATCGTTTTGAAGGAGGTGATGTGATTTACGAAGATATCAACCACGACGGTCAAATCAATGAACTTGATATTGTTTATCTTGGTTCTTCCAATCCTAAGGTAAATGGTGGTTTTGGTATTGACTTCCGCTATGGTCGTTGGACTTTGAAGACAAACTTCAACTTCCGTGTTGGTAACAAAATTATCAATATGGCGCGCATGGTTGCCGAAGATATGCGAAGCAACAACAACCAGATGGCTTCAGTGAACTGGCGCTGGCGTAAGAATGGTGACGTAACAGAAATTCCTCGTGCGAAAAATGCTACAGCAGGAGATTCTTACAACGCGCTTTCTTCCGACCGCTATGTAGAAGCTGCTGACTATCTGCGCTTCCAATATATGCAGTTGGGATATTCTGTGGATGCCAAACATCTTAAAAAGTTCGGACTTTCCAATATGACCATCAATTTCTCTGCGAACAACCTGTTCTTGTGGACGAAATATTCAGGCGTAGAACCAGAACACGCTTCAGGTGGTTACAACCCTGCTATCGACAATCAGCAGACACCAAACTCACGTTCATTTACATTCAGCTTGAATTTTGGTTTCTAACGACAATAGCATATTCTTAGTTCTGCATGATGACTTCTCATCATCTAGGGGAGTCATCATTGCAGAAACTTACCGAATCGCATCTTATTTATCATAGAGTAGACTTGGTCACTCTTTTATATAAGACCTTATGAAAAGAAATATCATTAATAAATGTCTCGTGGTTGGTGCTTTTGCGGCATTAGGAGGGATGATGTCTTGTAATGACTTCTTGACGCTCTATCCCACAGACTCGATTACCAAAGAAGATTTCTGGGCGAGTCGCAATGACGTGGACAACGTGCGTAATGCTGCCTATTACCAGCTTACCCAGAACACTAATAAGATTCTCATTTGGGGAGAATTTCGTTCTGACAATGTGGAACTCAACAAAACAGAGAAAAATGAGTTTCGCCGTTTGCAAGAAGGAGTGTTGCAACCCACTGAAAATATCTATGATTGGGCATCTATGTACAAAGGTATCAATTTGTGCAATGAAGTCTTGGATAATGGTGAACGGATGGTTCGAGAGAAAGTCGATCCAGCTTTCACGGAAAGTGATTTTGCTCCTGTTAAGAGCGAAATGCTAGCTTTGCGTGCACTTTACTATTTCTATCTTGTTCGTGCCTATCGTAATGTTCCTTTGGTTCTCCATTCGGTAGACACCGATAAAGCGGCTCGTGAAGCGCGCATTGCAGCCACACCTGGTGATGAGGTTTTGAAAATTTTGATTCAAGAGTTGGAGTCCAATTTGTCCAAAACTCCCACTAGCTATGGTTCAAACGATAATAACAAAAATCGTTTTACTCGCAATGGTGTCCACACTCTGCTAGCAGATATGTATTTGTGGCGCGCGGGTATGGTCTTTCACTCGAAGGATAAAGGTTTTCCGCTTAAGGGAGAAAATGGAGCAGAGCTAACGCAGGCTCAAGAAGAAGCTTTGTCTCAAGAACTCCTTAAGAAGTGCGTAGAACACACAACTCCTGTGATGGACGAGGCATGGAAAACGTACAAAGAGTTCCTCTCTCAAAATAATATCCAACCCGATGATTATCGTGCCAAAGTTCGTTATCCTCTTTATCGAAATAGTGATTCCAAAGATCTCATTTCTGATGACGTTTATGAAATGATTTTTGGGCGCAAAAATTCGGCTGAAAGCATTTTAGAACTCGGTTTTGATGGTACGAACGTATCCAACAGTACACTTTCTGAGATGTTTTATAGTGACAAATCTGGGGGTTATGCTGCTGGCGTCATGGTGGCTGGTTCTGGCCTTTTCAATGTTACAGAAAAAGTTGATGTAACGAAAGGATATGGCATCACCGATTTGCGTATGGCTTCTTATGGAGAAATTGCAGAAGAAAAGAAGAGTTCAACAACTCCCATCATCAAAGGTGTTGCAAGGACGACGACAGGCATTGACATCACCAACACCCGTGCAAAGGTTGATCACTCCAAGCGAGTAGCAAGTTTTCAAAGTGCAAACTGGCCCATCTATCGTTTGACGGACATTATGACGATTCGCGCGGAGGCTATCGCTCGTCTTTCTTCTAATTTCAACAATCCTGCTTATTCTAGTCGTGAAGCCTTTATGTTGGCAGACGATATCTTCCGTCGCAACAATCCTGGTGCTGATACGTCTAATGTGAATAGTGAGAAATTTAGTAAGCGAATTCGTTCTGATAAGTTTGAAAATGATGTTCGCAACAAGGCAGCCGATGCAGAAAAAGAGAAAAAGTATAATGAGGCTTGGAATGAACGACATGCTGATTATGGAAATAATGTAGTTAGCTATGTTCTTTTCGAACGTCAACGTGAGTTTCTCGGTGAAGGCAAACGCTGGTTCGACCTTGTTCGCGATTGCGAATTTAAGTACAATAGTAAAACTAACAAAAACAAAAGCGGCCTCGAGTCTGCCGGTCTTTCCACTTCTGTACGCAATAGATTACAATCCATCTGGTCACTCTACAATCCTATTTTTGTAGACGAACTCAAGGTAAATGGTAAAAACTATTTCGGCAATACACAAGGACAGTTAGTGCAAAACCCAGCTTGGGAGAAGTATATGCCTAAATCCAACGACTAAATAGTTATGAACAAGAATAGTTTAAGCATAAAAAAGTTTGCTACGTATGCTTGCGTAGTTGCTTTCGGTCTCGGATTCTTGGGCACTTTGCAGAGTTGTAAAGAAACCATCGACTCTAGCAATTTCGCCATTAGCAAAGAAGAAACAATTACCGACCATCTTCACAATAATACTCAGTATTCACAAATCTATAAGATTCTTCAACGCGTGAAACTGGGTAATAAAGAGTCTGCTTCAGCTTTGGCATCTGTATTGTCTGCACGTGGCAACTACACAGTTTTTGCTCCCACAGATTCTGCTATGAATGTCTATTTGAAGCAAATTCTTGGTGAAGGAAAAACAATTGACAATCTCACAGATGAACAGGCGCAACGAATCGCTTATAGTTGTATCATCGATAATGGTAGTGAAGGAGCTTATGAAAGTCCTAACTTCCCTGAAAATGGTGCATTTCCAAAAGGCGATTTGAACAACCGTTCAATTTCCATCAAACAGCTTACTGACAGCACAAAAAAGCCCATTGACACCTACTATGCAGTCAATGGATCATCACGTGTGGTCAAGGCAGACATCAAATTGAGCAATGGCTATTTGCATGAAGTAAATGCCGTGATAGCTCCTTCCGATAAATATCTTCCTGATTTGATTTCAGAAGCCGGAAACCTCAATGTGATGGCAGGACTTTTGGCTGCAACAGGCTGGGACAAAAAACTCGTGGAAAGCATCGATTTGGCTTACGAAAATAAGGAACACGAGACTGAACCTCGTCATTTTCCTAATGTACAAGGAAGCTTTAAAGAAGCTGATCACCGCTATTACGGATTCACTGGTTTTGTAGAAACCGATGATGTTTTTGCAAAAGAGTGGGGAGTTCCTGCTCCCGTGATGGCTGCTGATGGCAAGACCGTTAGCAATATGGATGCCATCATCTCTGCCATTCGTTCTAAGTGTGAAGCTGCTTATGGAAACGCTGCTGCAGGCGACCTCACTAACGAAGAAAACGCCATCAACAAGTTTGTAGCTTATCACTTCTTGATGGGACGCTTAGGTTATAACCAATTTGTAGCTCACTTCAATGAATGGGGCTACAAATATGGTGATGCTTACAATCCTCAGCAAAATAAGTATTCTATTGATATTTCTGACTATTTCACAACAGTAGGTAAGCAACCAGAAATACTTAAAATCACTCAAACAGCTGCTGATAAGAACATTCACATTAACCGTGTCACCACGTACGATCCCTCGGATTATACGAAGATTCAAAAGGTGTCGCAAGAAGGTGTCCTTGTAAGTGCTGAAAATATTGTGAATGGCAAGACCATTGACAACAATGCGCTCAATGGATATTACTTCCCCATCAACAAAGTGTTGCTCTTCGACGAGGATTCACGCAAAGCACTTGGTGGTGAACGCATTCGTTTTGACATCACCACCTGTTTGCCAGAATTGCTTTCTTATGGTTGCCGTTCTGCTCGTCAGCATGCCTATTTCCCTCGTGGCTACTTCAACAACATCACCAATGCAAGCGAAAGCACGCGTTTATTATATCTCCACTCTTCAGTAGTTGGTGGTGGCGGTTGGCGTGACTACCAAGGTGATGAATTAATGGCTTTGGGAGTTTATGACTTTGTGCTTAAACTTCCTCCAGTGCCCAACGATGGAGTATACGAAATCCGTATGGGCTGCTCTAACAACTCTGTGCGTGGTATGTGTCAAATCTATTTTGGTGACAGTCCAAATAATCTCATACCTGCTGGTCTACCTCTTGATATGCGTCAAAATGGTAAAGGAAATGACAATATCGGTTGGGTGATTGATGGTAAAGACGAATCCGTCAATGCAGAAAACGATAAGAATATGCGCAACCGCGGTTGGATGAAGGCTCCTCGTTCCTTCACTGTTACTGATGGTAAGGGCGAAACAGACCTTCGCAACTTAGGTAGCGGTGAAATTTTGCGTCGCATCATCATCGTGAAACGTCTTGAGAAAGGTAAGACTTATTACCTTCGTTTCAAGTCGGCTCTCAACCAGAGTGATGCGCAATTCTTCTCTGACTATTTCGAATATGTACCCCGTAGCGTCTTTAATGGTACAGAACCGGAAGACCAATGGTAAAATGTATTTTGAGTGGTGGGTATCCTAATGATACCCCCACCAGAATATAAATGTTCCCACCTTCAGTTTTCAAATCAAATGAAGAATAACATAACCCGATGGATTTCAAGAAGTGTGTTAGCATCATCTGCTTTGCTTGCTTTCGTAGCTTGCAGTGATGACCATTTCGACATCAAAAATAATTTCGGCTCAGACAAGACCCTTTGGGAAAACATCGAAAGCGATGCTCAGTTGTCTGACTTTGCCACTCTGCTCAAACGCACCAAGGTGATTAAAGCAGACAATGACCACAAAGCAACGCTCACGGCTGCTGAATTGCTCAATCAGCCTCAAACCTTCACCATTTGGGCACCCGTCAATGGCTCATTCAATGCAAAAGCGTGGAATGATTCCCTTGATGAAGCTGAGCGTTATGCTAAAGCCGGAACAAGTGAAGGACGTTTGCGTGCACTTGACCTCAACTATAAAGTGTGGAATCAATTGGTGGCCAATCACCTCGCACGTTTCAACTACGAAGGAAATACTGGTCGTCAAGAAATTAAACTTCTCAACAACAAGAACGTCAACTACACAGGGACTCAATTCAACAGTGTTCCTGTCACTGGCACCCCTCTTGTTACTAGTAATGGTAGTTTGCATTACTTGAAAGGTTCATCTCCCTTCGCCTACAACATTTATGACTATATTGCTCATTACGCAGGTTTCACTAGTATCAATGCCTATATTAATGACAAGGTCATCAATCATGAAGAATTCAGTAATACACTCTCCACACCTGGTTCTTTGAATGAAGAAGGCAAGATGGTTTTCATTGATAGTGTTTACATTCGCTACAATGAAGTGTTGAATCGTTCTGGTGCTAACATTCGCAACGAGGACTCCACTTATGTGGCTTTCATTCCCACCAACGAAGCATGGAAAGAAGCCACCGATAAACTCTCCAAAATCGTAAAATACGGCGCACGCTATAACTACGAGTGGAATGGTTCTGACTTTGGACGTAAAGGCCCTCAAGCTTTTCGTTTAGATGAAACATGGGCTGCAAATCCCAAGATGACAAAGGCAGACTCTTTGCAACAACTCAACACTAAGTTGAACATTGCATTCAATATGTTTTTTGCACCTTATCGTATGAAAAACATCGATGCAAAAGATTCAGCTCAGCTCAACCACTATGTTCAGCATGCCGACTCATTGATTTCCACTTATGGAGTCACTTTCTATAACAGTGCGGCAAAGAAAGGTGCATTGAATGCCTCGTTGAATCCAGCCTTAAATGGAGTTCAGCCCTATCGCGCATCCAATGGCTACATCTATCGCCTCCCACGTTATGATCTTGACCCCTCTTTCGCTTGGGTAAAAGAAATCAAGGAATATGCCATTTTCAGTGCCTTCAAAGTTCTATCGCATAAAAACTTCCGCACAGCAGGCACTTTCATTCATTTGGAAGAAGGCAACTACAACAACTATCGTCCAAAGCTTGATGAAAAGCACGATACTGTAAGGAATGAAAAAGGCGAAATCGAGATGACCGGTATTAAGGGGGACATCTACAACAATAGTTACGTTCGCTTTGAAATTGACAATGAACGTTCTGAGTCAGAATTGCACTGGCGTCTTCCTCAAGTCTTCTCTACAAAATATGAAGTGGAGATGGTAATGTTGCCCTCAAAGGTCGACCTTGACTTCCCTAATGCAAATGATGAGCGTGTTTATTTCACCGCTAGTGTGCAAGACGACGAAGGCAACACGATTAATTTCATCGATGAAAACGGAAAACAGGTGAAAGAAATCGTCATTGACCAAGACGTAAAGAATGCAGATGGCACTCCTCAATTTGATCAAAGCAAAGTCAACTACATTAAGTTAGGCAAGTATATTGAGTTCCCCAAGGCTTACATAGGTCTGCCCTCAAATGTCGATTCTTTCCCACGCTTGATCATTAAGATGAAGGGTAAAGGTCGCAGGGAATCTTCTATTCGTTGCCGCGCACTCAACTTCATTGCCATCAATCTCAAACCCTATCGTGGACAATAAGCCATCTAAAAAATAACATCGAAGAATATGAATATCGATCATCGCAATACAATGATGCAAACAGCCCTTCGTTGTGGAGTCAGCCTCTTTGTGTTATCGGGCGCATGCGTGCTCAATGCACAAGCAGCAGATGTGAGCGATAGCACTCAGGTGGCTGCCAAGAAAAAAGTTACATCCAAGCCTGTTTACCAAATGAAAGAGGTGAAGGGTGTAGTTTATGATGCAGCCACTCGTCAACCTTTAGGAGGTGTGCGAGTGCAAGCGCTAAACAATCGTTTTTATAGTGCGCTCACCGACGAAAAAGGTGAATACACTATCAGTGTACCAGAACATGTCACTTCACTCTACGTCGCTACTGATGGCTACAACGGAGTGCAAGTTGGACTTCGTGGAGAAGCACAGCATACCGTCTACCTCTATAGTAGTCAACTTCCCTCACTCTACGAAAATCGTACTTCGCTTCTTCAAACCTACACTCAGCGTATAGAGGAGTCTAGTGCCATTTCTGTGGAAAACGACCTCGAGCAACGCCTTGCTGGAGCCGTACGCAGCATCAATCGTGGAGGTTTGCGCGGTCAAGGTGCAGCCCTTTTCATCAATGGTCTCAATTCCCTCAACACCAACGCACAACCTCTAGTTGTTGTCGATGGAGTGGTGTGGGATATGCAATACAACCGCAACACACTTCACCAGGGTTTCTTCAATAACATCTTCAATCTCATCGACACCGAAGACATTGAGAAAGTTGAAGTGATGCACAATGGTACGGCACTCTATGGTTCAGAAGGTGCCAACGGTGTCATTTTGATTACCACCAAGCGCGGACATTCTATGGCTACGCGCATCAACTTCCGCGCTTATGGCGGTTTCGAACAAGCACCACGTGCTTACTCAGTGATGAATGCCCAACAATATAAAAACTACTTATCAGAGTTTTTGGGCACAACATCAGAAGCCAAGTTCCGTTCCAGCGATATGTTGATTCCTTTCCTCAATGAAGACAAGGGATATGTGTATTACAAACTTTATCACAACGACACTGACTGGCAAAAGGAACTCTATAAAACAGCCTTCACACAAAACTACCGTATCAACGTGCAAGGTGGTGACGAAGTCGCTATGTATAGCCTTTCATTAGGTTACACACAAAGTGATGCTACTGCGAAGAATAACAGCTTTAACCGCTTCAACATCCGCTTCAACACCGACATCAACCTCTTTGACGGTTTCACCACTGCCATTGATATGGCCTATGTGCGCAATGCCAACAATTTGCGCGACAACGGATGGGCTGAAAACTACGATCGCAAGAACATCGCTTCGCCTAACGTGTTGGGTACTATTCAAGCCCCCTTCATCGATCCTTATGCCTACTATCTTCGCTATTTAGGTAATAATAAACTCGGATTGGTGCACAACAACAGAGTCTATACAGGTGAAAAGTATAGCGATCTCAACAATCCTTTCACCTTTGCAGAACGATTCGGTTTTGCAGGGCTTGCACATCCCTATTGGGTGCTCCAAAACGGAGAAGGCGACAACAAAAACTTCCAAGAGCAAACTCAATTCTTGCTCAACGTAGCTCCTCGCTATCAAATCAACAAGAATTTGGTGGTGAGCAACCGCTTTGCTTATTTGCTCAATCGTAGCAACGAGAAGTATTTCATGCCTCGCAATGGTACCCCCGAGAAGCCCGTCAACGGACTAGGAATGGTGCAAAACGTTATCGGTTCTCAGTTTGGCAAAGAAACCACCCTCACCAACGATCTCCGCTTAGAATGGTCTAAGAATTACGGCAAGCACCAATGGGATGCTTTCGGTGGCGTTCGCCTTGCTTCTTACACCTATTCAGATAGCAATTCAGAGGGTTACAACAATGGTAGCGACAAGACACCTAACTTGAGCTATCGTTTGCAATATCTCAACAATGATGGTGTGAACGACCGTTGGGTAAACATTGCCTACTATGCCAATGCTGACTACAACTACCTCAACCGCTATTTTGTGAAACTCACTGCTTCAGCCGAAAGCTCTTCTCGTTTTGGTAAACAAGCAGAGAGCGGCATCAAAATTGCAGGTGTGAAATGGGGACTCTTCCCCTCTTTGCAAGCAGGTTGGGTGATCAGCAACGAAGACTGGTTCAAAGTCAACTTCATTGACTATGCCCGCTTCACCGCAGGTTATGAAGCCAGTGGTAACGATGCTGTCGATTACTATGCAGCGCGCACTTACTTCGAAAACATCAAGTTCTTGGATCGTGCCACTTCTTTGCAATTGGCCAACATTGAGAACCCCAAAATCCAATGGGAAACCACCCATCGTTTGAATGCTGGTTTGCAACTCAATATGTTCCATAATCGTCTTGCGGTAGGTGCAGAAGTGTTCCGCTCTCTAACCACAAACCTCCTCACGCGTCGCAATGTGAGTGACATCACAGGTGTGGAACGCCAATGGAGCAACGATGGTGAACTCACCAACGTGGGTGCAAGTCTCAATGTCAATGCAGTTCTCATCAACCATAAAGACTTCAAGTGGAATCTTGGTTTCAGTGTAGCTCACTATAAGAACCAAATTACCAAACTTCCAGAAACGGAAAACAACATCATTCGCTCTTATAAACTCGATGACAAAGCTCATAAAGTGGGAGAGCAAGTTGTGAAAGGTTACACCAGTTCTATCTATGGCAAGGACAACATCCTCACTATGGTCGGAGAAGCCGCAGGTGTTTTCTATGGCTACAAAACAGCAGGCGTGTTTGCTACAACCAAAGAAGCGCAAGCCGCAGGGTTGAAGTATCCCACCGGACTCACCTCTCATCCTTCTCGCGATTTTCGCGCAGGCGATGTGCATTTCGTAGACCAAAACGGAGATGGTTGGATCAACGAAGCCGACCGTGTGAAGATTGGTGATCCTAATCCCGATCTCTATGGTAACATCTTCACCACTTTGAACTACAAGCGCTTTACCCTCGATGTCAATTTCAAATACTCTTTGGGTAATGACGTCTACAACTATCAGCGCATGCAACTCGAAAGCGGCAACAACATCTGGAACCAAACCACAGCTGTTGTCAATCGTTGGAGAGGAGAAGGTCATGTCACCAATCAACCTCGCGTGATGAGCACAGAATCGCTCTTCTGGGTGAATAATGAGCGTTTCTCTGATCGTTGGATTGAAGATGGTTCCTACCTCAAACTTAAACAAGTGCGTCTTAGCTACGAACTTCCCATCAGTTATTCTTGGTTACAAGGCCTTTCTGTGTGGGGCGAAGCCAACAATGTCTTCACGCTCACCAAATACTTAGGTAGCGATCCCGAAGTAACCGCTGGAAATGGCGTGCTCTACCAAGGCATTGATGCTGGTTTGTTGCCACAATATCGCAGCTTCAATCTCGGTTTGACCATCAACCTCTAATTCTCCCTAGAGTCGTCACAAGGAAGAGTGCAGCAAGTGTCGTCAATCATGGCGAACTTGCTCGCATCTCCCCTGACACTCTTCCATCATTCACTATCGATACAACACTTCATCATCATGAAGAAATCATTTCTATCGCTGATTTTTGCCCTCGTAGGCTTTGGTGCGCTCACCACCTCTTGCGAAGATATGCTTACTCCAAATATCGACCGTTATGCCGAGAACTTCTCAGGCAAAGACACTGTCAATTTCTATTTCGGCATTCTTCGCAACCTTCAAGGTGTAGTAGAGCAGAACATTCTGCTCGGTGAGTTGAGAGGAGACTTAGTCACTCCCACAGAGTTCACCTCCGATTCCATCAACAATATCATCAACTTTGGTGACCTTTCCGATGGTAGCAGCCGTTTGCTCAATCGTGCAGCCTACTACAAGGTAATCAATCAGTGCAACTTCTATTTGGCGAAAGCCGACTCTATGGCCTTGCGCAACAATGCCTATTTCATGCGCCGCGAAATGGCACAAGTGCAACTTGTGCGTGCATGGACGTATCTCCAGTTGGTGCAGCAATATGGGAAAGTGCCTTTCATTGTAGAACCCGTCACCAATGCCAACACTGGATGGGAAACCAATCCTCCTCTTGGCACTGTAGATGCTGACAATCTGCTCGAGAAACTAGAGAAAGACGGTGGGCTCAAGCAAGCTTATGCTTATAGTAGAGCATTAGGCTATATCAACTATCCCAATTTCAAAACGGGGTCTAGAGATTTTTCTCAAGCACTCACTGTCTTTAATGGAGATCTCATCTATGGCGACCTCTATTTGCTTCGCGGTAAAGGCACACAAGACTACGAAAAGGCAGCCACTCACTACCACACCTTCTTGGACATTTACTCCAAACAGACCGTAACTACCGTGGCCAAAGGTTTCCCCATAGACCAAGGGCGTGAAGGAAAGTATTCAGGAGAAAGCAAGTGGTCTTCTATCTTCTCACGAACAGAAAATGTCGGTGAGATGGTGACTGCTATGCCTTCTGCTGCCAACAACTCTTTTGGACAGGTGCTCACGCGCATTCCTGAAATCTATGGATTTGCCACCGAGTCTACCTCAGAGCGTACTACTGGTAAGCAAACCAATGCCTCTGGTAAGACGGAAGAGGTGACTACTGCATCAGGTAGCATCTCTGTAAAAGCTGATGAACGTCATCGTCAAGTCGCTCCTTCTAATGCTTATCTCAGTCTCAACCAAAACCAAGTTTTCGTCTACACTACTTTTGAAGACGCTCGTGGTGAAAAAGTCAAAGAGTTGAAGTATCCAGCATTAGGCGATTTGCGTGCTAGCCTTAGTGCACCAATGGTGAAAACTGAGGAAGGCAATAAGATGCGCTTCATTCACAAATTCTCTCCATCGTTTGTCACCGCAATTGACGCTGTGGTTCCTCCTCGAGCATTTGGTTTTAATTACGGCATTCCGCTCTATCGTGTGCGCACCATCTTGTTGAAATATGCCGAAGCTATCAACCGTGCTGGATATCCTCGCATGGCGTTCGATGTATTGCGTAGTGGTTTGACGCTCAATTCTGTGCCACGTATAGTTGAAGACTTAAAGAGTGACTCAACCTTTACCGACAATACGAAGGCTGATTTATCCACTATCACGGTATCCATCACTCCTGCTCTTGCCGCTACACGTCATGGTGCCAATTCCATAGATTTGAGCACCCTCCAACGTGCGAAGGGTAAGCCTTATCTCAACTTCTCTACTATCAACCGTAACATTGTAGGCATCCACGAAGCAGGTTGTGGTAGTATGACAGACGCAGATACTGTTTGGGTGTATAATAAAGTGGTAGCGCAACGCATCGTAGATGAAGCTGCACGCCAAGGCAAAACTATTCCTCTGCCCAAACTATCCACTAAGGTCGAAATGGTGGAAGACTCTGTTCCTTCTCCTCTTAAGCGAACCACTGCGACGGGAGATGATTACGAACTCAAGCGCGTGTTCTACAAGTTCACCCCGCTTGTTCCTTCTGCAGAAGAAATTGCTGCAGTGGAAACCATCATCGCTGACGAAATGGCTTTGGAATCCGCTTTTGAAGGAACACGTTTCTTCGACCTGATGCGTATCCAACGTCACCGCAATCTAGCTAAGGATGAAGTTGCCGATAACTCTTGGTTGGCTTGGTTGGTTTCTCGTCGTGACCTAAAGCTCAAACCTTATGAGCAACCCACGTTGACAGGTAATTTGTACGGCAAATTGCTGACACCTAGCAACTGGTATCTCCCTGCTCCTCAAAAGCGAAACTAATGCTGTGGAACGATTTGAGTGAAATTCCTCAAAGGTTCTAATTTCTAATTCTTAACGCCAAGGAGGTGTTGCAAAACTCGTTTTTGCAGCATCTCCTTTGGGTTTAACCCTACCTTTCATCTTCATTGGGTGACGGTGGCTCTGCTGATGCAGCTTGAGTTGATAGAAGGGCAATGAGTTTAGTGGCATATTGGATGGTATATTGGAGTGGCTTTCGCCGTGAAAGTAGAATGTAAAATGGTGGCACGCTTATTTGGATGCTGTCCCTATAAGTATATGGGAAGATATTGCCCCAATGAGGGAACAAATCGCGAAAAAGTGAAGTTTTTGCTACAAGATATACTTGATTTGTTATACGAATATTGCAAAAGGTGGTGTTTGTGATGAGCAATCTGCTGCATCTCAAGAGGAGAAGTAAAAGAGCGAAGGCAAAATGGTGAGCGGTTCTCACGCGTACGCGCGTCGCGCGCACGTTTCCAACCGCAGTTTTGTTTTTTTGCTGTCACAAGTGTCACATATGAGGAAAAAAGAGCGAAAACGCGAAGAAGAATTCTGCAAAACGGAAGGATGGAACACTAGGTTTTCAATGTCGTTTCGTTCGTTTATGAGTGCTCAATCCGCTTGTTTGTTAAAACTCTTCAAGATGAGTGCGTAAATTCTTCGTATTTAGTGTGTTACAAAGGCAAGTGTGACACTTGTGACAGCAAAAATGATAAAACTCCTGTTATGTGTGCGTGCGCGTACGCGCGTAGACAAGTAATTATCGTTATTTTACAATTCATCTTTCTACAGATTTCCAACTTATTCCCAACCGTCGTTTTATGAAAAACAACACGTTGTTTTACGAGAAACGACACGTGGTTTTATGAGAAACGACACGTGGTTTTATGAGAAACGACACGTTGTTTTATGAAAAACAACACGTTGTTTTATGAGAAATGACACGTTGTTTTATGAAAAACAACACGTTGTTTTATGAGAAATGACACGTCGTTTTACTAAGAAAATGCTTGTACTTTTTCCCGATAGTGAGAGAAGATACGATGAGTGCCAAATGTTCAGACCAAAGGCCATTTGTTTCCCTTCTTCGTATGGCCTTTCTAAAGCACAATGCGTCAAAAAAGACTTTTCCAAGGACGAAAAACAAAGAAATAGCCGATATTTTTCTTTGTTTGAGAGAGAAATAGTATATTTGCAGTTATAGAATAATGATATAATGGAATTTTCCGCTCAACAAATAGCCACCTATTTAGAAGGAACTGTGGAGGGAAACCCCGAAACAGTGGTGAAAACCTTCGCGAAAATAGAAGAAGGAGAGCCCGGTGCCCTCTCATTTTTGGCCAATCCCAAATATGCGCACCACCTCTATGAAACGCAGTCGAGTATCGTCTTGATCAATCAAGATTTTGTGCTTGAACAACCCACTTCGGCCACACTCATTCGCGTGAAGAATGCTTACGAATCCATTGCTAAGCTGTTGTCGCTCTATGAGAGCATGACACAGAAGCGTAGTGGGGTGCATCCTTTGGCTTTTGTCAGTGACACAGCCACATTGGGCGAAGACGTTTATGTTGCTCCCTTTGCCGTGATTGGCGATGGAGTGACAGTGGGCAATGGTTCGCAAATCTACAGCCATGTGGTGCTCGAAGAGGGGAGTGAAGTCGGTGAAAACTGTGTGCTTTATCCCCATGTGAGTGTGTATCGTGGTTGCAAAATCGGTAATGAAGTTATTTTGCACAGCGGATGCGTCATTGGCGCAGACGGCTTTGGCTTTGCTCCCTCGGCTGAAGGCTATGAGAAAATCCCACAAATAGGCATCGTCACCCTCGAAGATCGCGTGGAAATCGGTGCAAACAGTTGCGTGGATCGCTCCACCATGGGCAGCACCATTGTGCGCCAAGGAGTGAAATTGGACAACTTGGTGCAAATAGCGCACAACGTGGAAGTGGGTGCGCACACCGTGATGTCTGCGCAAGTGGGCGTGGCTGGTAGCACGAAAATTGGCGCATGGAGCATGTTTGGCGGACAAGTGGGTGTGGCTGGTCATTTGCATTTGCCCGATGGCATGCAAGCTGGCGCACAAGCTGGCATCCACACTGCGCGCAACAATGGCGCGCCTGTGATGGGCACACCAGCCATCAATGCGAAGAATTTCGCGCTCTCCAGTGCCGTGTTCAAGCAATTGCCTGATATGCGCAAAGAAATGCTTGCACTCCGCAAAGAACTCGACGAACTAAAGTCTCAGTTGGGACGATAAGTTCGTGCTAAACGTAAGACATAATAATTATGCAACATACCCTTAAAGCACCCTTCTCCTTGCAAGGAAAAGGATTGCATACTGGCCTTCAACTAACTTTGACTTTTCAACCCGCTCCTGCCAATTATGGCTACAAAATACAGCGTGTTGATTTAGAAGGCAAACCGATTATTGAGCCACTCGCAGAAAACGTGATTGACACTTCTCGAGGCACGGTGGTGGGCACTCCTGAATGCCGCGTTTCGACCATCGAACACGCTATGGCTGCTCTCGTTGCACTTGGAGTGGACAACTGTTTGCTGCAGGTGAATGGTCCCGAGTTTCCCATTCTCGATGGAAGTTCTATTCTCTATGTGGAACAAATCCAAAAGGTAGGACTTGAAAATCAAGGTGTTCCTCGCAATTATCTAGAAATCAACGAACCCTTTGAGTATTACGACGAAATCTCTGGTTCTTGCTTGCGCGTGCAACCTGCCGATCGCTTTGCCATCGACTCTACGATAGAGTTTCCTGATAGTCAGTTTGTGCAACGACAAAGTGCGACCTTAGAGCATATGTCAGACTTTCCCGAGGAAATCGCTTCAGCACGCACTTTTGTTTTTGTGCGTGAGATTGAAGCTTTGCTCAACATGGGGCTCATCAAGGGAGGTGACTTGAGCAATGCGTTGGTCATCTACGAACGCATGATGTCGCAGGAGCGTCTTGATAAACTCACTGAAACTTTGGGCGTGCGTCGACTTGATGCATCGCATCTGGGCTATTTGCAAGAACGTCCTGTCAAATGGGATAATGAGCCTGCCCGTCACAAATTGCTCGACATCATTGGTGATATGGCACTAATAGGTCGTCCCATCAAAGGACGCATCATTGCCATTCGTCCTGGTCACGATGCCAACAATAAATTTGCTCGTATGGTGCGTGCCAAATTCAAACATTTGTTCTCTTAACACACTTAGAACCTATGATTTCTCCTCTAGCTTTTATTCATCCCGATGCAAAAATCGGTGAGAACTGTGAAATAGGTCCTTTCTGCTACATCGATGCCAATGTGGTGCTAGGCGACAACAATAAGTTGATGAACTCAGTGACCATTTTGAGTGGCGCGCGCATTGGCAGTGGCAACACGTTCTTTCCAGGGGCTGTGATTAGTGGTGTGCCTCAAGACTTGAAGTTCCGCGGAGAAGAAACGACCGTGGAATTGGGCGACAACAACACGATTCGTGAGAATGTGACCATCAACCGCGGCACAGCGGCTAAAGGAAAGACTGTGGTGGGAAGCAACAACCTCTTGATGGAGGGAATGCACGTGGGGCACGACTGCAATATCGGCAATGGATGTATCATTGGAAATTCTAGTAAAATTGCTGGAGAAGTGGTGATTGATGACTTTGCCATCTTGTCTGCTAACGTGTTGGTGCATCAATTTTGCCACATCGGCTCTTATGTGATGATTGGCGGCGGCACGCGCACCCCACAAGATGTGCCTCCTTTCTGCATCGCATCGCGCGAGCCTGTGGCTTATTGCGGGCTGAATATGGTGGGACTCAAACGTAGAAATTTCCCTATGGAGGTGATCAATGCGTTGCACTCAGCTTATTTGATTCTCTACCAAAACTCAAAACTTTTCAACGAACGCATCGAAGAAATCCGTACCACTGTGCCTAAGTGCAAAGAAGTGGACTATTTGATAGACTTCTTGGTCAACTCCAAACGTGGTTTCATTGGACGATAAAAACTGAATTTCTCAATTATGCAATATCTCATTAGAGTGGTCAGCGATGAAGTGGATGACTTCCGTCGCGAAATTCTTATAGACGATGATGCCACTTTTCTAGATTTGAGCAATGTGCTGCTCAAAAGTTGTGGTTATCCTGACGATCAAATGACTTCTTTCTACATCTGCAACGATGAGTGGGAGCGTGGCGAACAAGTGACACGCGAGGATGTTCATGATTCTTCGGACGCGGATGTGGATTTCTACACGATGGCAGACACTGCATTGAATGAATTCCTCGACAAGGGGGTCACTAATTTGGAATATGTGTTCGACCCATTCAACGACCGTGTGTTCTCTCTCTGTCTTCGTGACGAGTTGCCCGGAAGTGGTGAGGCAGAAGTGGTGAAAGCTGTGGGAGATGCTCCCCAACAAATTGCAGAAATAGATTTCTCCATAGCTCCCAGTGTGGAGGGAAATGCCGATGATTTCGATGATTTCGGCATAGACTCCTTCAACTCTGATGAAATTGACATTGAGGGTTTTGAAATATCTGATAGTCCTTCTTTTTAGATGAAAGAATCTCGACCCATACTTTTTGTACTCACAGGGCCTACCGCTGTGGGAAAGACAGAACTCAGCCTTCAAATGGCTGAGTTTTTGCGTTGTCCCATTATCAGTGCTGACTCTCGACAAATGTTTGCTGATATTCCCATTGGAACAGCTGCTCCGACAGCTGAAGAATTGGCGCGTGTGCCGCATCACTTTGTGGGAAATCTTGCCTTGACTGACTATTACAGTGCTGCGCGATTTGAGGAGGAAGCACTTGCCATTTGTCAAAAGCACTTTGAAACGCACAATGCGCTGGTGGTGAGTGGGGGAAGCATGATGTATGTTGATGCGCTGTGTCGTGGCATAGACCTTTTACCCACAATTTCGGAAGAAGTGCGCACTCATCTTTATGCGCGTTTAGAAACAGAGGGACTGCCTGCGCTGCTGAGAGAACTGGAGGAGCGTGACCCCGAATATATGGCGCGTGTGGACACGCAGAATGCTAAGAGGGTGGTGCACGCGCTCGAAATTATCTATGAGAGCGGGCAGAAAGTGAGTGAATTACTCACGGGAAAACCTAAAGAGCGACCTTTTGATATTGTAAAAATTGGATTGCAACGTCCTCGAGAAGAGTTGTTCGAACGCATCAATGTGCGTGTTTCTCAAATGGTGGAACAAGGTTTTTTGGAAGAAGCGAAACGGGTGTTGCCTTTTCGCGAACTCAATGCGCTCAACACGGTGGGATACAAGGAAATCTTTCGTTATTTCGATGGTGAGTGGCCGTTGGACATGGCGCTCGATCGGATGAGAAAGAATACGCGTGTTTTTGCTAAAAAACAAATGACGTGGCTCAACAAAGACACGTCAGTGTGTTGGTTTGATGCAAACAAACCAGCGGAGGTGATGCGGTTGGTGCAGGAAAAATTTTTTTCTGCAAAAGAGGTGTGAGTAGTTGGTGAACTGTTCGGCTAGTTAGGGTTGCTCATTGGGATAGAGATGGAAGATGCGTTCCATACGTTGCCATTTTTCATCGCTTCGGGCATTGGCCGCAGCACGTTGAAACTGAGCAACGAAGGCTTCCCACTCAGTTTGTCGTGGTGCTTTAGCCATGCGCTCCATAGCTTCTTCCCACGAAAGGTGTTCTGGGAGGTCTACAATCATGCAGAGATAATGCTCTAAGAGGTAGATTTCCATTTCTAGGATACCACTATCTTTGATACCTTGGAGAATCTCTGGCCAGATGCCTTCGGGAGAGTGGAAATAACGATATTGACGGATGAGTTCTGGGTTTTGCTCCAATTGGAGCATTTGTACGATTCGCATAAAAAGAATGTTGTCGGTTATTCCTAAAATAGATGATACATTGAACAAAGCATCGCGGATGTTTTGCGGATGAAAGTGGTTATTCCTCACGGTGCCATAATTGTGAGAGCCATGATTGGTGGCGAACTTCTGCTGCATTGTCCGCAGGTTGCCAGAACTGCGTGCCTTGGATGGTTTCGGGGAGATATTGTTGTGGAACGAAATGCTGTGGATAGTCGTGCGGATATTGATAGTCCGTGCCGTAGTTGAGGGATTTCATCAGAGAGGTTGGTGCATTGCGCAGATGGAGCGGCACAGGAATGTTGCCCGACTGTTCTACAAAGGCGAGTGCGCGGTTGATGGCATTATAAGCGGAATTGGATTTGGGAGAAGTTGCCAAATAGATGGTGGCTTCTGCGAGTGGGATGCGTCCTTCCGGCCATCCTATTTTATTGACGGCATCAAAGGCGGCATTCGCTATGAGTAGCGCGTTGGGGTTTGCGAGACCGATGTCTTCGCTTGCACTGATGACTAAACGACGGGCAATAAACTTGGGGTCTTCTCCTCCAGCTATCATTCGCGCTAACCAATATATGGCAGCATCGGGGTCGCTTCCTCTGATGCTCTTGATGAAGGCTGAGACGATGTCGTAGTGGAGTTCTCCTTCTTTGTCATAAGCCATCGGATTTTCCTGCAAACGATGGGTGACAGTGGCATTGTCGATAAGAATCGTTGCTTCGTCTTCGGTGGCATTGACGAGAAGTTCAAGGATGTTGAGGAGTTTTCTAGCGTCTCCTCCGCTAAATCTTAGGAGTGCTTCTGTTTCTTTGATTTCAAACTTGCGCTCTTTGAGTAATAAGTCGTGTTGTGTGGCGTGTTCCACGAGTTGCAGGAGTTCTGTTTCGTTGAGGTGTTGCAACACATACACTTGACAGCGAGAGAGTAGGGGACGAATGACTTCGAAAGAGGGATTCTCCGTGGTGGCTCCGATGAGCGTGATTTCTCCTGTTTCTACCGCCGCTAAGAGAGAGTCTTGTTGGGACTTGGAGAAACGATGGATTTCGTCGATGAAAAGAATGGGATTGGTGGAACCAAAGAATTGTTGTTTTTTGGCTTGGCTGATGACTTCTCTCACTTCTTTCACTCCACTGGTGACTGCGCTGAGTGTGTAAAATGGTGCATTGAGGGTAGAAGCTACTATTTTTGCGAGAGTGGTTTTCCCAACTCCTGGAGGTCCCCAGAGAATGAAGGATGAGATGCGTCCGCTCTCTATCATTCGGCGCAATACAGCTCCTTCACCGACCAAATGTGTTTGACCGATGTAGTTGGTTAGAGAGGTGGGACGTAGGCGTTCGGCTAGTGGTTTCAATCTGTAGACGTTAGAGATTAGATGTTAGAAGTTAGACGTTAGAGGGCTTCGGTCTTTCTATAAACGTCTTCTTTCATATATAATAGAAGTTGATGTATTGCTAAGCAAATTCGGAAAGTTCGAGCCAGCGCATTGATTTTTCTTCCAATTCCTCCTCCAAGAGTGGAAGACGCTTGGAGAGTACAGTGATTTCGTCCACAGAGATTGTTCCAGAAGAAAGATTCTCGTGGATGTTTGCTTTTTCAGTTTCTAAAGTTTCAATTTCTGCTTCAAGTTGCTCAAACTCTCTGCGTTCTTTGAAGGTCAATTTACGGCGACGATCACTCCCTTCGTGCACGGGTTTGCGAGAATCTGCCGACTCATTTCGTTGTTCTTTGCGTTCCTTTACCTCCTCTTTCTCTTTAATTTGGAGATAATCACGATATTGTGTGTAGTTTCCTGGGAAATCGTCTACCACACCATCGCCTTTGAAAACCAAAAGATGATCCACCACCTTGTCCATGAAATAGCGATCGTGACTCACCACAATGACGCACCCACGGAAGTCTGCCAAATACTCTTCGAGCAATTGGAGCGTAGCAATGTCAAGGTCGTTCGTCGGTTCGTCAAGGATGAGGAAGTTCGGAGCTTGCATTAACACCAAACAGAGTTGCAAACGACGTCGCTCACCTCCGGAAAGTTTGTAGACATAATCTTGTTGACGAGCTGGAGGAAACAAAAAGTGGGTAAGAAATTGCATTGCCGTGAGGTGGCGACCTCCTCCCAAATCCACCGTTTCAGCCACATTACGCACCACATCAATCACTTTCATCTGCGTATCAATCGGCAATCCATCTTGAGAGAAATAGCCAAATTTCACAGTTTCTCCCACCACAAAACGCCCACTAGAGGGAGGAACTTCCCCAAGAAGCATTTTGATAAATGTACTTTTCCCCGTACCGTTGTTTCCCACGATCCCCATTTTCTCGAAGCGCGAGAAATTGTAGTAGAAATCTTTGAGAATAACGATACCATCCTCAAAAGTTTTCGACACATATTCAGCCTCAAAAATCTTAGAACCAATGTATCCAGCCTTCACATTAAGTCGCGCAGCGCGTTCCTCAGTGCGTCGTTTCGCTTGTTGTTCGAGTTCGTAGAAAGCCTCCTTGCGCGAACGACTCTTGTGACCACGTGCCTGCGGTTGTCGGCGCATCCAGTCGAGTTCTTTGCGATAGAGATTGCGCGCTTTGTCAATGTTAGCATTGGTAGCCGCGATGCGTTCGTCGCGTTTCTCCAAATAGTAGGCATAATTTCCCTTATAACTATATGCCGTTTGCTGATCAATCTCCACAATAGATTGACACACACGGTCGAGAAAATAGCGATCGTGCGTCACCAAGAGGAGAGCTTTAGTGTTGCGTTGCAGATATTTCTCCAACCATTCAATCATCTCCAAATCCAGATGGTTGGTGGGTTCGTCGAGAATGAGCAAGTCGGGATTAGCAATGAGCACTGAAGCCAGAGCCACGCGCTTCTGTTGTCCTCCCGATAACAAACCAACAGGTTTATCCAGTTGAGTGATTTTCAGTTGAGTGAGAATTTGTTGTGCGCGGAGTTGCACCTCCGTCCATTCCTCATCAGCATCGAAAGCATCCGTGTGTGCTTGCAAAGACTGCCCCTCATCGGCAATGAGGAGCGAAGCATATTCAGCTTTCAAACGACTCGCAACCGCCTTTTTTACCGGCATCTCAGGGGCAAATTCAGGAGTTTGTTCCAGCATACCCACACGAATGCCTTTCTGAAAAACAATATCTCCCGAGTCAGCGGTGTCTTTTCCGGCAATCAGTCCAAGCAAGGTTGATTTTCCTGCTCCGTTGCGAGCAATAAGTCCCACGTGCTGTCCTTCAGCAACGCTAAAAGAAAGATCTTCGAAGAGGATTAAATCACCAATACTTTTGGTTAAATTCTGTATATCTAGGTAGGGGGTAGCCATAAATCGGAATTTTATGAAGCGAATTTACAAAAAAGTGAGGAGTAAATTCGCATAATTGAGAGATTTGTTTTATTTTTGCAGCTGAAAACCTTGTGTTTTTTTGTTCAAGTCATATGAACAGTGTACAACAATACGTCAGTATTGCATAACTGTTGCGGTGAGAATCGCTTTTTTGACAACAGAACCATCATCTTGATTCTTATTTCTGAAGAATAATATTTCTGAAGAACAGTCCTCTCCACACCTTTATATATTCTCATTAAAGCAACCATTCGCAGTGATTGTGAATGGAGAGACATAATAAAAACGAAGTTTATATTCCCTCTATGCCTAAATATACAAAAGAACAGCTTCTAGCAATGTCCGTCGAAGAACTCCAATCGATGGCTACTGCTATGAGTACGCCCAACCACACTAGTAGCATACGCGAGCAACTCGTGTATGACATCATCGATGCTCAGGCCGATGAAGTGGGTAGTGTTGTCGAAGCCGCTCCCAAACGCAAGCGCATCAATTCCTATGGCCAAGACCACGTTTATTCCGCAAGTCAAGCTGGAAACAGTGAGCGATTTGATAGTGTGAAAGACGAACGTGCTGCAAAAAAGATGGTTGCTGCAAAGGCGCGCGAATCTGAAGCTGAAGCTGTGAAAGCACTTGTAGATGCCGATCAGGTTGCCGAACCCCCTAAACGCAGAAGAGGACGCCCCACTAAAGCCGAGGTGGAACATCGTAAGGCGTATGAAGAGATGGTGTTTCGTCAGAAAGCCCTGTTGCATCAAGAAAGACAGGCACAAGCTGTTCTGTTGGAGAAAGAAGACCAAGAGCAACCCACCAACGCCACTGCCTCTGACACTGCGGAAAGTACCAATGCTTTTCACTCTTTTGCACACGACTCAGAAGAGACAGCGGTGCAAAAGGAAAATTCCGCGAGCAATGGTGTTCTGGCTAGCATAGCTGAAGCAGAGACAACCCGTGCGGTCGATCCCACTGACTTATCCGACTTGCCTGATTTCATCTTGGAACAAATGCGTCAGCAACCTGCGATCATCGTCACAGAGTCCGTTCTGGAAAAGGACAAAGAAAACAAACAAGAAAAGGAGGAAAAAGAGGAAAAACTGAAAGAAAAACAAGCGGAAGAGTCAGAGCGACACCCTGCACTACATAATCCACTCGCTACTCTTTCTCAAAATTTCCAACAGCGCAGCATTGCGCACTTACCTGTTTTGGATAGCGTGCCAACTGGAGATTTCGTTATCGTCGAAGACGTACCCGTAATCGATAGTCTTGATTTTAATTACGTCTCCGAATCGCAAGAAACTTCTTATTATGGAAGTGGAGAACCCGTACAAACACCTCGTTTCCGCAAGTTCAAGGATGACGCATTGGTAAATCCACAGTTGTTGAATCGTGCGGATGCACAGGAAGTTCCGGAAGTTCCCGTTGCACCTCCCCCTGTGCAACAAGATGTTATCATCGAAGGAAGTGGCGTTCTCGAAATCTCTCCACAAGGTTCAGGTTTCTTGCGCTCCTCCGACTACAATTATATGCCTTCTCCAGACGACATATTTGTTACCCAACAGCAAGTGCGCAACTATGCCCTCAAAATGGGCGATGTCATTGAAGGTAAAGTAAAAGTGCCCCGAGAAGGAGAAAAGTATTTCGCACTCACCAGTATCGAGCGCATCAATGGCCTCGAACCCCATCAAGTGCGCGACCGCATCGCCTTCGAACACCTCACCCCATTGTTCCCAGACGAGCAATTCAAACTTTCCACGCAACCCAATGCCCCCCTTGCTTGTCGCACTGTCGATTTGTTTTCACCCATCGGTAAGGGGCAGCGCGCACTCATTGTAGCGCAACCCAAGACCGGTAAAACGATCTTGATGAAGCAAATTGCCAATGCCATTGCCGCCAACTATCCCGACACCTATCTCATGATGCTCCTCATCGATGAGCGTCCAGAAGAAGTCACCGATATGGCGCGCACTGTCAATGCAGAAGTCATCGCTTCTACCTTCGACGAACCCGCCACGCATCATGTGCGCATCGCTCAAATGGTATTGGAAAAAGCAAAACGTATGGTAGAATGTGGTCATGATGTGGTCATCTTCCTCGACTCCATCACGCGTCTTGCGCGCGCCTTCAACACCGTTGCGCCTACTTCTGGGAAAATCCTCACCGGTGGTGTCGATGCCAATGCACTCCAAAAACCCAAACGCTTCTTCGGTGCCGCACGTAACATCGAAAACGGAGGTTCGCTCACCATCATTGCCACAGCACTCACCGACACAGGTTCCAAGATGGACGAAGTTATCTTTGAAGAATTCAAGGGAACAGGTAACATGGAATTGCAACTCGACCGCACTCTTGCCAACAAGCGCATCTTCCCTGCTGTCAATCTCATTCAAAGTTCCACACGCCGCGACGATCTTCTTCTCGAAGAAAATACACTCAACCGTATGTATATCATCCGCAAGTTTATTGGTGATATGAGTAGCGTTGAGGCCATGGACTTTGTGAAAAAGCGTCTTGAAGATTCACGTTCTAACGAAGAATTCTTGATGAAAATGAACAAGTAAGCCCTTTGCAAGGAGCATTTTGTTCGCAAAAATCCCCTAACAATCTCGTGACAAGGCATTTTTTAGCCTTGTCACCTTATTTTTGTATCGAAAAACTTATTCGTTTCACAAAAAAGACGTACCTTTGCACTCGATATGTCTAGTAAAGACGCATACATAGTCCCACTGCGTAGCGTTCAGCGCGAAGCTGTAACACGCACACTTCACCTCGACAATGAGTATTTTGCTGCTTTAGAGCAAGACGAAATCCTCGGTGGCGATGTCACTGTTGAAATGCACGTACGATATGGTGCAGGTGAAACCTATCTTTTCTCTTATAAGGGAGAGGGTAGTGTAGTAGTAGCGTGCGATCGCTGTCTAGAACCTACTACAGTCCCCATCGTTTTCGATGAACAACTCCGAGTGGGCTATGATGATGATGATAACAACACAGATGCAGATCTGATTGTCATTCCCTTCTCGCAGACTCACTACGACACAGCATGGGATATTTACGAATCCATTGCGCTCAACTTGCCACTCCAAAGAGTGCATCCAGAGGGAGAGTGCAATGCTGATATGATGAGCCGCTTCTCCGCTGAGGAGGATTCCGAAGACAATAGCACAGAAATCTCATCTTAAACTAATAGCGCATCACTAATAGGTACAGCAACCTCCGTAGCCTAATTCGGAGAAGTTGGCAACCTCGCTGTTTGCCTTTGTGTGCTCCGCGCTTTTGAATAGTTTATCTCATCTGCTATCTCAATGTAGATAGGCAGTTTGGAAAAGACCCAACAAAGCGCATCAATTCCAGAATAATAATACAAAATTCAATAGAACAATGGCACATCCTAAAAGAAGACAATCAAAGACTCGTACTCTCAAGCGTCGCACCCACGACGGAGCTGTAGCTCCTACACTTGCTAAGTGCAGCAACTGCGGTGCATTCCACATCTACCACACTGTATGCCCCACTTGCGGCTACTATCGTGGTAAGATTGCTATCGTAAAGGCTGAGGTAGCTGAGTAATCTACAACACTTTGCGGTTTTCGGTGGCTCATCTAGCACACCGAAAACCGTTTTTTGTTTTTTCAAGGGGCAAAGTCCAACCCCTGCATCGTGCATCAATAGGAAGATTGACCAATGTCGCACCGCCGCTTGCATTTTCGGCGACTAGTTTCATTAGCTTTTCCTCAGCACAACGACAAAGTTTGGACGCTTCAATCATTCTCTTTCTCCAACAATGGAAAAAATCAATGCCGTTATCACCGGCGTAGGTGGATTCGTCCCCGAATACGTACTCAACAACGAAGAACTTTCTCGCATGGTAGACACTAACGATGAGTGGATCATGACGAGAATTGGTATCAAAGAACGCCGCATTCTCAACGAAGAAGGTCTTGGCACAAGTTACATGGCGCGCAAAGCCGTGAAACAACTCCTCGAAAAGACCAACACAGACCCACAAGAAGTGGACTGTGTCATCTTGGCCACCACCACGCCCGACTATCCCTTCCCCAACACAGCGAGCGTAGTCGTAGGACGAGTAGGTATGAAAAATGCCTTCTGCGTTGACCTTCAAGCAGCTTGCTGCGGTTTCCTCTTCGCTATGGACATGGCCGCATCAATGGTGCAAAGTGGTCGTTACAAAAAGGTTGTAGTCGTTGGTGCCGACAAAATGTCCTCTATTGTAGACTATAGCGACCGCGCCACAAGTCCCATTTTCGGTGATGGAGCTGCTGCAGTGATGGTAGAACCCACCACTGAAGACCTCGGTTGGAAAGACAGCTACCTTCGTGCTGATGGCAAGGGACTTCCTTTCCTCTGCATGCGCGCTGGAGGTTCGGCTTGTCCTCCCTCTTATTTCACCATAGACCACAAAATGCACAAGTTGCACCAAGAAGGTCGCACCGTTTATCGCTTCGCAGTGACTAATATGAGCGATGCTTGCGCCACCATTGCAGAGCGCAACGGTCTCAACGGCGACAACATCACCTGGGTGCTTCCTCACCAAGCCAACGTGCGCATCATCGAAGCTGTAGCCAATCGTTTGGAACTCTCTATGGACAAGGTGATGCTCAACATCCAACGCTATGGCAACACCTCAGCAGGAACATTGCCCCTAGCATTGTGGGACTACGAAAAGAAACTCAAAAAGGGCGACAACATCGTGCTCACCGCCTTCGGTGCTGGCTTCACCTGGGGTGCAGCCTATATGAAGTGGGGCTATGATGGTCAATAATCTCATAGATTTGGGATAAATTATAGCATTGTTGCACTTTGCTCTTCCAAAGTTGTAACCTTTCCATAAGCGACTTTCGGTCTTGCACTGGCACTGCCGAAAGTCGCTTCTTCTTTCCCTTCTCACTCAATTTACTTTTTATTCATCGCGTTTATCGCAACCACTTCTTCAACTTCCACTCTTTTTCTCCTATGCACAAAGCCGGTTTCGTAAATATCGTGGGAAATCCCAATGTCGGAAAATCCACTCTTATGAATCTCCTCATGGGCGAGCGCATCTCCATTGCCACCTTCAAAGCCCAGACCACTCGCCATCGCATCATGGGTATCATCAATTCCGATGATGCACAAATCGTGTTTTCCGACACCCCCGGTGTGCTAAAACCCAACTACAAGTTGCAGGAGTCGATGTTGGCCTTTTCTGAAGGAGCCTTGCAAGATGCCGACATTTTGCTCTATGTCACCGATGTAGTGGAGAAACCCGACAAAAATGCAGACTTCATCACCAAGGTGCAACGTATGAAAATACCCATTTTCGTGCTCATCAACAAAATTGACCTTTCCAATCAAGAAGGCGTCATGAAGCTCATTGAAGCTTGGCACGAAGTCTTGCCTACAGCAGAGATTTTCCCCATTTCTGCCCAAGCCAAATTCAATGTTGATGCCGTGTTGGCGCGCATCAAAGAGTTGTTGCCCGATTCTCCTCCCTATTTCGACAAAGACCAGTGGACAGACAAACCTGCACGATTTTTTGTCAACGAAATCATTCGTGAGAAAATTCTTTTATACTACGACAAAGAAATCCCCTATTCTGTGGAAGTTGCAGTAGAAGAATTCAAAGAGTCAGAAAATAATATCCGCATCCGCGCCATCATCTATGTAGAGCGCGATAGCCAAAAAGGTATCATCATTGGTCACAAGGGAGTCGCCTTGAAAAAAGTGTCCACTGAAGCGCGCAAAACACTCGAGAAGTTCTTCCAAAAGAGCATTTTCTTGGAAGTCTACGTAAAAGTCGATAAAGACTGGCGTCAAAACGACCGCCGTCTCGAAGCGTTTGGCTACCGATTAGACTAAACGATAAACTCCCTCTATCATCTAACGTCTACTCTCTAACGTCTAAGACTCTTTTTCGTGTTAATGATTGTTTCTTGTTCTTCTCTCGCGTGCGCGTACGCGCGCGCCCACTAGAGTTTTACACTTTTTGCTGTCACAAGTGTCACACTTTATTCGCAAGTTGTTGAAAAATAGGCGATTATCTATTCTTTATACATCTATTAAGAAAAAGGCGCGCTTTTCCTTCCAACAATTGAGGGAGAATTGACAAAAAATGCATTGAGAGGAAGAAAAAGTGGTTATGATGCTCTGCAAATTGTGCAAAGATTTAGGAGAGTATATCATTAGTTTGGATTTTCAGAAAGTGTGTGCATGTTTCTTCTTGAACTTGCGCATACTTTCTTCTTTTTTCTGCTTACTCCTCTGGAAAATATAGCGTTTTTCCGTTACAAAATGACGTGTTGTTTTAGCGCAAACAACGTGTTGTTTTACCACAAACGACGTATTGTTTTACCACAAACGACGTATTGTTTTACCATAAACGACGTGTTGTTTTACTACAAACGACGTGTTGTTTTACCATAAACGACGTGTTGTTTCTCTGAAAATGAATATGTGTTTTTGGGGCTGCTGTGACACTTGTGACAGCAAAAAACAGAAATCCTGTAGGATGCGCGTGTGTTATGCGCGCGTGTACGTGTGTGTTGCGCGAGGAGAGGACCGATTGAGGATAATAGACTCGTTTTGCTGTGTATGCGTGGCAAAAATACTGGTTAGTAACCTTGAAATGGCATTTTTCTGCCGATTTTTCACTCTTTTTCCTCATATCTACCCATATAGTATAGGGGGTAGAATATAAGAGAGTAGATTTGGAACAAAGTGGGGATGCAATCAAAAATGCTGATTTTGAAAAGGAATAGCGAAAGGAAAATTACATTTTCGACTCTGCTACTTCGCTCATTTTTAGAGGTGCGTTGAAAACTTCATTTCAAACCTCCATTTTTTTTGAAGAATTGTTTTGTACGAATGAAATAAATTCGTAGATTTGCAACACGAAGAAAGCAAATCAAGGTCAAAAAGACCAAGCACTTCAGTTAACTATTTTGCAATATCCTCCCATTTGTTTACTCTACAAATATGGAAACTCAAGCTCTTTGCGGTCTAAATCCCGCAGATTTCGACAAAGAAATCGAAGGTAAGAAAGTGGAACTTTTCTTCCTGCGCAATATCCAAGGCAATGAAGTGGCTATTACCAACTATGGCGGCACAATTCTCGCCATTATGGTGCCCGACAAAAATGGAAAACGCACTAACGTGATTCAGGCTCACGACAACATCGAGGCTTGCATCAATTCTCCAGAACCCTTCCTCTCTACACTCGTGGGACGTTATGGCAACCGCATTGCACGTGGTCGATTCCAACTCAATGGTAAGGAATATCATCTCACCGTGAACAACGGTCCTAACCACCTCCACGGAGGACCTACTGGTTTTCACGCTCGCGTGTGGGATGCAGAACAAGTAGGTGCGCAAAGCCTTGTCTTGCGCTATGTGTCTGCTTACTATGAAGAAGGATTCCCCGGTGAACTTTCTATGACCGTGCGCTACACTTGGACTGATGACAACGAACTCGAAATCGACTATCACGGCACTACCAACAAGAAGACGGTGGTGAATATGACAAGTCACGGATTTTTCTCGCTTCAAGGTTTGGGCAATCCTACTCCCACTGCGATGGACACCATCTGCGAAATCAATGCTGATTTCTTTGTGCCTATCGATGAAACTTGCATTCCCACTGGAGAAATTAAGAAAGTGGAAGGTACTGCTTTCGACTTCCGCACTCCACACGTGGTGGGCGAACGCATCGACGATCCCAACTGCGAGCAAATCAAGAATGGCGCAGGCTACGATCACTGCTATGTGTTGAACAAGAAAGAGGTCGGCGAACTTTCGTTTGCAGCTAAAATCAAAGAACCCGTGAGTGGTCGCACAATGGAAGTTTACACCACGGAACCAGGTTTGCAATTCTATTCAGACAACTGGGCAAATGGTTTCCCTGGCTATAAAGGAGCTACCTTTGGTCGCCGCTCAGCACTTTGTTTCGAAGCGCAACACTTCCCCGACAGTCCCAACAAACCTCATTTCCCCAGCGTTGTGTTGAATCCTGGTGAGGTATATACCCAAAAGACTGTTTATAAGTTTGGCGTAGAATCTTAATGAAAACTTCAGCTCGCGCTGAGTAATGTCTCAGCGCGAGCCTTTTCTGTTGAAATATATCAAATAAAAATCAAATTCAAATACATTCAATGGCTCAAAAAACCAAACAATGGGGCGCGATTATCGTGATGATTGCCCTCTTCGCAATGATTGCCTTTGTGACCAACTTGTGCACACCTATGGCAACTATTATCAAGAACCAAGGTCCTATTTCCAATGTGTTGGCACAGATTGGTAACTACGGAAACTTTGTGGCTTACCTCGTGATGGGTATTCCTGCTGGTTTGCTCATTTCTAAATTTGGCTACAAGAAAACTGCCCTTGGTGGTCTCGTTGTCGGTATGGTGGGTATCGCAATCCAATGGTTTAGCGGTCAGCTCGACGCACAAGCAAATCTCGGTTTGGTGTTTGCTGTATATCTCACTGGTGCTTTCATCGCTGGTCTTTGCATGGCTATCCTCAACAGTGTGGTAAACCCTATGCTCAATGTGCTTGGTGGTGGTGGTAACTCTGGTAACCAACTCATCCAATTGGGTGGTGTGTTCAACTCTTCTGCTGCTGTGGCTTGCTACATCCTTATGGGTGCACTCATTGGTGAGGCTTCTAAAGCAAAAATCTCTGATGCTTCTCCTGCGTTGCTCATTGCTTTCGCTATCTTTGCTATTGCTTTCGTAGTGATTTTCTTCACCAAGATTGAAGAACCTGCACAAGAGAAAAAAGAAGAAAATGCACTTTCTACTATGGAGCTTGTCAAAGGTGCACTTGGCTTCCGTCATTTCGCGCTTGGTGCTTTGGCTATTTTCCTCTATATGGGGATCGAAGTGGGTGTACCTAATTTAGTACAACAATATTTATCTTCGGATAATGAAGCTACTAAGGCACAAAAAGTGATGATTCTGCAAGATTTTGAAAATAAAAAGACAGATGTAAAACAGACAGCTCGTCTGTATGTTTCTATGAATATGAAGGTAGACAGCTTAATGCAAACGGGCAAAGCCGAAGATTCTGTCTCTGTAACAAAGAAATTGGCAGAGATTGAAAAGCGTATTACTGATTCTGATCAAAGTAATCGTCTTACTTCTGTAACTGAAAGCGGAACTGTTACTGGTTTACAAATTCCTTCCAATATCGTCGGAATGTTGGTGGCTGTATATTGGGCTATGATGCTTGTCGGTCGCTTTGTTGGTGCTAGTATTGGTAGCAAAGTAAGTAGTCGTACAATGGTTACTGCTGTTACTATAGCAACTCTCCTACTTGTGCTCTTCGGTATGTTTGCACCTAGTGCAAGTACTGTTAATTTCCCTGGAGTAGATTGGGGAGAATTAAAGGTGGTCTGGCAGCAGATTCCGCTAGGTACATTTGCCTTCCTTCTCGTAGGTCTTTGCACCTCAGTGATGTGGGGAGCGATTTTCAACCTCGCTGTAGAAGGTCTTGGTCGCTTCACTGCAATTGCAAGTGGTATCTTTATGACGATGGTATTTGGTTGCGCTGTGATGTTGGCTATTCAAGCAAAGGTTGCTGATGTTGCAGGTTATGTAAATAGTGCTTGGGTCGTAGTCTTCTGTGCTGCTTACATCCTCTTCTATGCTCTCATGGGTAGCCGTGTGAGCCGTCGCGACGAAGCTTAATTTTCTAGAACTCTCATAGCCTAGTGGCAATGTCTCCCACTGAGGGAGCGCATTGTCCACAAGGTAATTCTTATAATCCCTCAAAATCTTTCCCTCAATGAAACTTACTATCGATGACGTTCGTGGCCGTTTCCAAAAACACTTCGACGGCACTACTGGTTCTGTATATGCTTCACCTGGTCGTATCAACTTGATTGGTGAACACACTGACTACAACAATGGTTTTGTTTTCCCTGGCGCTGTGCAACAAGGCATGATCGCTGAAATCAAACCCAACGGCACGCGCACTGTCCGTGCTTATTCCATCGACTTGAAGGACTACACCGAATTCTCTTTGGACGATGCTCAAGGACCATCTGCTAGCTGGGCACGCTACATCTTCGGTGTTTGCCGTGAAATGATGGAACTCGGTGTTCCCGTAGAAGGATTCAACACTGCGTTTGCAGGCGATGTTCCCCTCGGTGCAGGTATGAGTTCTTCTGCTGCACTCGAATCTGTTTATGCTTTTGCGCTCAACGACATTTGGGGTGGCAACAAAGTAGAGAAGATGGAACTCGCTCGAGTGGGTCAACGCACAGAACACAAGTATGTGGGTTGCAACTGCGGTATCATGGACCAATTTGCTTCTGTACACGGTAAGGCTGGTTCGTTGATGCGTTTGGATTGTCGTAGCGGAGAATTCGAATACTTCCCCTTCAATCCACAAGGTTACAAACTCGTGTTGGTGAACTCTCAAGTGAAGCACGAACTCGTGGGTTCTCCTTACAACGATCGTCGTCGCAGTTGCGAACGCGTGGCTGAAGCCATCAACAAACTCCACCCCGAAGTGGAAAGTTTGCGCGATGCAAGCTACGAACAACTCGATGAAGTTCGTGGTCAAGTGAGCGAAGAAGATGCACTCCGCGCACACTATGTGATTGGTGAGCGTGAACGCGTGCTTACCGTTTGCGATGCACTCGAAAAGGGTGACTACGAAACAGTGGGTAAGATGATGTATGAAACTCACGAAGGACTTTCAAAAGAATATGAAGTGTCTTGCGTAGAACTCGACTACCTCAACGATATTGCGCGTGAAGAAGGCGTTACTGGTTCACGCATCATGGGCGGTGGCTTCGGTGGTTGCACCATCAACCTCGTTGCTGACGAACTCTATGACAACTTCTGCAAGGTGGTGAAAGAAAAGTTCGCTGCTAAGTTTGGCAAAGAGCCTATCGTCATCGATGTAGTGATCGGTGATGGCGCACGCAAACTTTGCTAAATCACTTAATATTGTGTGCTGCTCTTCTAACTATCTTGGGTGATGGTGGAGAGCAACGACATACACACCTCATTTAGACATAGCGACTTGTCAAAAGTCTATTGAAAAGGAAAAGTACTGAGCAATTTCTTTGCTCAGTACTTTTTTTTCTCACAATAAATAGCGAAATTTGCAGACAATATGTCTATTCTCGAAGGCTCGCTCATCAATTGGGCGATATTCAGCAGTACTATTCAACTCATCATCAAAGGTTTACTCATTGGCATTATTGTTTCTGCGCCAATGGGGCCTGTGGGTGTGCTTTGCATTCAACGCACGATGCACCGCGGACGTACGGTGGGTTTGGTGACAGGGTTAGGAGCATCTCTGTCTGATATGATTTATGCCATTATCACTGGTGCAGGTATGACCTTGGTGATGGCATTTGTGGAACAAGAACAAAATGTCTATTGGATGAAGATTGGGGGTAGTGCCATTCTTTTTGCCTTTGGTTTGCACACGCTCTTGAGTAATCCCCTCAAGGCGATTAGACGCAATAAACATAAACGTGGCAATCTGGTGCACAATTTTGTGACTTCGTTCTTTCTTACGCTTTCTAATCCTCTCATCATCTTCCTCTTTATTGCACTTTTTGCGCAACTCACCTTCACTGTGCCTCAAAATCCTTTTGGCGCATTGTGGGGTTATCTCTCCATTTTCGGTGGCGCGATGTTGTGGTGGGGTGGTCTGACGGCTATCATCACCAGAATGAAAAATTCTTTTGGGTATCGTGGTATGATTATTCTTAATCGTGCGATTGGTGTGATTGTACTCACGGTGAGTGTGATTTATGCCTTCCTCACTTTGTTTCATATTCAAGTGCATCTACCTTTAGCTGCTTAGTCTTATATGCTTATTGCTCAAAAACTCCAGTATTCTAGTCGCTCTGAATATCTGCTCTATATGTGGCAGGTTGAAGATATATTGCGTGCGCATCATTGCAGCATTGACGAACTTCGGGAGAAGTATCTCGCGCGCTTTGATGTGGCAGCAGAAGTGCGTGCTGAAATGGAAGCTTGGTATGAGAATCTTTGCGTGATGATGCGTGAAGAGGGAGTGACAGAACATGGACATTTGCAAATCAACAAAAATGTGATTGAAGGTTTGGCAGAAGTGCATGAACTGCTCATTGACAATGCGAAGTATCCTTATTACAGACAAATGTATTACAAAGTGTTGCCCTATATTGTGGAACTTCGTGCGAAACAAGATGCAGCATCGAAAGAGGATGGAATGGGAGTGGCTCAGGAATTGGAACTCTGTTTTGAGTTGCTCTATGGGGTGATGTTGCTGCGCTTGCAAAAAAAGACTTTGAGTGAGGAAACGCAAACGGCTACTAAGGATGTTTCTGTGTTTTTGGGACAACTTTCTGACTATTGGAAAGCAAACCGAGAAGGAAAACTGGAAACCAGGAACTGATGTTTGGATTTTATAAATGATAGATGCGCATTGTATCTAAGGAGAATAAATGACACACAAAAGGAAATTTCGACGCGACAGAAAAGGCTTTACCCGATATCATTTTCTGATGGTATTTTGTGGAGTTGTTGCTGTGCTTTATGGTGTGAAGATGATATTCCCCGAATGGACCTCACGACAGATAGAGTGTTTGATGGTTTCTTCAGAACCCCGTTTTGTACAGACTGATGATTCTGTGTCAAAGCATAGTCTAGAGGTGGATAGTTTGTTTTGTGCACCGCGCCACAACCCCATTTGGTTGACCAAGGAGGGAAAACCCGTGAAGAATCGTGTCACTTCCGTACCCACTTTTGAGGAGGCTTTCCCCGATTTGAACGATGTGCAGTTGGCAACGGCGTCAAAACTCGGCATCCAGTCGTGTAAGAACAGAACGGAGGCTACTCGTCATGGCAGTAAACTCGTTTATATAGGCGATAACCCTTATTTTGTGGTAAAACCTTTGGCGCATAGTATCCCTTATCTTGTGCCTAAAGCCGCTACTTTGCTAGAAGAAATCGGACATTCGTTCTTAGACAGTTTGACCACAAAGGGAATACCCTTTCACAAATTGGTGGTAACCTCTGTGCTGCGGACAGAGGAAGATGTGCAGCTTTTGCGACAACACAATGGAAATGCTTCCGAAAACAGTTGCCATCGCTTCGGCACGACGTTCGACATTTCTTATAATCATTATCTCCGTGTGCAAGATCCAGAACTTCCTCCTCAAGTCGAAACGTGGGCAGTAACGCTCAAAAGCGTGTTGGCAGAGGTGCTGAACGATCAACGCAAACGTGGCACTTGTTATGTCAAATACGAAGTGCATCAATCCTGTTTTCACATCACAGTGCGCTAATTGAAGGTGCACTGTGATGTGTGCGTTTGTTGCGACGTGACAAATTACCACTCGAAATCGATAGTTAAACTTGGTTTGTTGTCTGATTGTTAGTATCTTTGCAGTAAAGAGATTTTCTGTCCTTGAATTGCTTACATAAGTGAAGCATAAGATGGTGCTCTCCTTCTTTTCATCTTTGAACGATATGCTACAACAAATTTCTCAACGCTTTTGCTTACGATGGCTATTTGTCCTCGTGGGGATGCTGGGTTTTTTTGTCAGTGCTACGGCAAGAGTGTGGACTCCAGATGAAGTTCCTGTGCCGAGATATGAAAATCGCATGGAATATGTGAGTAATCCCGAGCAGATACTTTCACAAAGTGCGGTGGATAGTCTTAATGTGATGTTGCACCACTTGGAAGTCACCAAAGGAGTGCAAACGCTGGTGGCGGTGCTCGACAAACTTGAAGGAGATGATCCTTATAGTTTTGCGTGGTCGCTAGCAAGAAAGCATGGAGTGGGGAACAAGAAGGTGAATACGGGACTCGTGATTGTTCTAGCTACCGGAGACCGGAGTTATCAATTCCTCACTGGCGAAGGTCTGGAAGGAACTTTGCCCGATGGACAAATTCAGCTAATAGAAGATAGATATTTCATCCCTTTGTTGAAACGAGGCGATTGGGATGGTGCAATGCTGGCTGCTGTGAAAGCCATTAACCAAGTGGCGCAAGGCGATCACGAATTGGTAGCACCCAACGAAGAAAGTTCTTCTCCTTCTTTTGGATTTGGCTTGGCTATGTTTGTAGTCTTTGTCCTCTTTCTTGTGTTTGTTGTGGCTAGTTCTCAACCCAAATGTCCGCATTGTCAGAAGCGAAAAGCAATAAAAGTGAGTGAACACCAAGAATGGCGGTTGTACAATGGTCGTAAGAGACGTTGTGTCGTGACAACCTATCGTTGCACCAATTGTCAACAAGTTTTCACGCAAGAACGTTATGACGATGAAGGCGGTGGTTCTTCGGGCACAGGACTCCTCGCTGGGATGCTCCTCGGTGGGTTGATGAGAGGAGGACGAGGTTCTGGAGGAAGTTCTTACGGAGGAGGTTCCTTTGGAGGAGGTTCTTTCGGAGGAGGTGGAAGTGGTGGACGCTTCTAAGTATCTTCTTCATAACGAGCTGCACTATAACGGTCTAATGACCGATTGGGGTTTAAGCCTTTTTAAACTGCAATTCGTGACTAAAAATCGTGTTATAATAATTAATTCAAAGCTCTATATCTTATGAAAAGTTCCAATAAAATTCTGTGGATTATCCTAGCCGTCGTGGTTGTGCTCGTCGGATTCGGCGGTTGCCAATATAACAGTTTGATGACAAAAGATGAAGCTGTGAACCAAGTATGGGGAAATCTTCAAAATCAATATCAGCGTCGTGCCGATTTGATACCGAATCTCGTGAATACCGTAAAGGGATATGCGAAGCACGAAAGTAGTACGCTTGAGAATGTCGTGTCTGCTCGAGCAAAAGCTTCGCAAATTACCATTGATCCTTCGAATGCGACTCCCGAACAGTTGGCGGCTTATCAAAATGCGCAAGGTGAACTCTCGCAAGCGCTAGGAAAATTGATGATGCTTCAGGAGCAATATCCCGATTTGAAAGCCAATGAGCAGTTTTCTATGCTGCAAGCGCAAATAGAAGGTACGGAAAACCGCATCAATGAAGCGCGCAAACAATACAATGAATCAGTGCGCGACTACAACGTGAGCGTGCGACGTTTCCCCATAAACATCCTAGCTGGAATGTTTGGCTTTGAGAAACGACCTATGTTTGAAGCTTCGGCAGGAGCTCAAAATGCACCAAGTGTGAATTTCTGATTTTTTTCTTCCTCCAACTCTTTTCATAACATCTACAATGGACAAGAACCAACGTTACATGATGCGTGGTGTAAGCGCAATGAAAGAAGATGTGCACGCTGCCATCAAGAACATTGATAAAGGCATCTTCCCGCAGGCTTTTTGCAAAATCATTCCCGATATTCTGGGTGGAGACCCTGACTACTGCAACATTATGCACGCAGATGGTGCGGGTACTAAATCAAGTCTGGCTTATATGTATTGGAAAGAGACTGGCGATCTCTCTGTGTGGAAAGGCATTGCTCAAGATGCACTCATTATGAATACAGACGATTTGCTTTGCGTGGGTGCTGTAGACAATATCTTAGTTTCTTCTACTATTGGCAGAAACAAGATGCTCATACCGGGTGAAGTAATCAGTGCTATCATCAATGGTACGGACGAATTGCTGCAAAGTCTTCGCGAAATGGGCGTTGGCATTTATGCCACTGGCGGTGAAACGGCAGATGTTGGCGATTTGGTGCGCACAATCATCGTGGATAGCACGGTGACTTGTCGTATGAAGCGCAGTGAGGTGATTGACAATGCAAATATACGTCCAGGAGATCTGATTGTCGGACTTTCTTCTAGTGGTCAAGCCACGTATGAAACAGCATACAATGGTGGAATGGGCAGCAATGGATTAACTTCTGCGCGACATGATGTTTTTGCAAAATATCTTGCAGAGAAATATCCCGAAAGTTTTGACAAAGCTGTTCCCGATGAACTCGTTTATAGCGGGCATTATCACTTGACAGACAAAGTGGAAGGCAGTCCCATTGATGCTGGTAAATTGGTGTTGAGTCCTACTCGCACGTATGCTCCAGTGGTGAAGCGTTTGTTGGATGAATTGCGTCCTCATATTCACGGTATGGTGCATTGCACTGGTGGTGCGCAGACGAAAGTGTTGCACTTCGTGTCGGACAATTGTAAAGTTATCAAAGACAATATGTTCCCTGTACCTCCTTTGTTCCGTGCGATTGCAGAAGAGAGTGGAGCAGACTGGAGTGAGATGTATAAAGTGTTTAACATGGGACACCGTCTAGAAGTGTATCTCTCTCCCGAACATGCAGAGCGCGTCATTGAAATTTCGAAGTCCTTCAACATTGATGCACAAATCGTGGGACGTGTTGAGGAAGGAGAGAAGTCTTTGACAATCAAAAGTGAGTTTGGAGAATTCCACTATTAGTAAGTTTTCTCAGGAAAGTATTCTTTCTTACGTTCGATGCTCTCTATCTATGCCTTTTTCTTTGGAATAGGCGCAAAATGTGTTCCCATTTTATTTGAAAATCAACCATCATTATATGGCAGAAACAACAACGCTTCTTGAAAAGCTCGACGGACTTGTCGCGCGTTTCGATGAAGTTTCTACACTAATCACCGACCCTGCTGTCATAGCAGATCAACAGCGCTATGTGCGTCTGACGAAAGAATATAAGGATCTTGAAGACCTGATGAAGGCGCGTCAAGAATATGCTAATCTTCTTGGAAATCTTGCCGAAAGCAAGAGTATCCTAATGACAGAAGATGATGCAGAGATGAAGGAAATGGCGCGTGAAGAAGTGTCTGCGTGTGAAGAACGTATCCCTACGTTGGAAGACGAAATCAAACTGATGCTAGTACCCAAGGATCCAGAGGATGCAAAGAATGCTATTCTTGAAATTCGTGGTGGTACAGGCGGTGATGAAGCAGCACTTTTTGCTGGCGACCTTTTCCGAATGTACAGCAAGTATTGCGAAACAAAGGGATGGAAGCTAGAAGTATCAAGTTTCTCTGATGGAGCTGCTGGTGGATATAAAGAAATCGTATGCTCTGTTACTGGTGCTGATGTCTATGGTACGTTGAAATATGAAAGTGGCGTGCATCGTGTGCAACGTGTGCCTGCAACGGAAACGCAAGGTCGTGTGCACACCTCTGCTGCAACGGTGGCTGTGCTTCCCGAAGCCGAAGCCTTTGATGTTGTCATCAATGAAGGGGAAATTAAATGGGATACTTTCCGTTCCTCTGGTGCTGGTGGACAGAACGTCAATAAGGTGGAGTCTGGAGTGCGTTTGCGCTATAATTGGAAGAATCCCAATACCGGCGTAGTGGAAGAGATTCTCATCGAATGTACTGAAACTCGCGACCAACCCAAGAACAAGGAACGCGCTTTGGCACGCTTGCGCACCTTTATTTACGACAAAGAGCATCAGAAGTATGTAGATGATATCGCTTCTCGTCGTAAAACTTTGGTTTCAACCGGTGACCGTTCTGCAAAGATTCGCACTTACAACTACCCTCAAGGTCGCATCACAGATCACCGCATCAATTATACTATTTACAACTTATCTGCGTTTATGGATGGCGACATCCAAGATTGCATCGACCATCTCATCGTTGCTGAAAATGCAGAGCGTCTAAAAGATAGCGAATTGTAATTATTTGCTTGAAAATCATTAACAAACAAGAACAAACTGATATGAAAAAGACTATTCTCAGCGCATTGGCTGCCCTAGCCTTGATAAGCCCGCTTCACACCCAAGCTCAAGTGAGCGATGTAAGTGTAATTGTCAGTCCAACTGCTGGATATACCTTCTGGAACAACCAACTCAATGTGGGTAACTCTGCATTTTATGGAGCTCGTGTGGGTTTTGGTTTCGGACCCATCTTGGAACTCCGTGCCAACTATGAGCGTAGCTTCGACCTTAAAGGGAAATTGCAAGGTGCTCGTTGGAATGTTGCCAATGAATTTGCTACTAAACTAGAGAACTCCGCAATCACTTATGAACGAATGGGTGGCGATCTCAAGTTAAATTTGTGGAACAATGCGCGTGTTACCCCTTATGTAATCGGTGGTGCTGGAGTACTCAAATTTCACTACGATGATGTTGTCCAAGCAGGACATCGTGTGCACGAAGAACAACTTTATGGAAATGTTGGTGCAGGTTTGAAAATCAATTTCACTCCTCGCGTTGCCTTTTCTTTAGAAGCGCGCAATTTATTCTTCAATGCTTCACCCAATAGTCCATATACTGCAACAGAAAGCAACAAGACACTGCAAAATTGGAGTGCATTAGCTTCACTTGATTTCTATCTTGGTGGTGCACCTGCCGCAAAAGATGAAGTGAGTCGTGCCTATCGTCAAACTTTCAGTGGAGGTTTCCGTGGATTGCGTTTTGTAGCAGAACCTTCTGCTGCATATCTTAATTTCCGTGAGAATTCTAACTTTGGAGATTCTTGGTTAGTCGGAGTTTCTGCTGGAGTAGATTTTACTACCCTCGTAGGAGTACGCGGTTTTTATTATCGTGCTACCAATACACCTGGTGCTCTTAGCGCTAAGTTGAATGGAGGACTCAACATTTATGGTGGTAATCTCATCACACGTCTCAATGTTCCTCGTGGTGTAACTCCCTATCTTTCTCTCGGTGCAGGTTATCTGAATGTTGATGACAAGTACTCAAACAATGATCCTCGTTTCGTCAATGCCAAAAGTGGTTGGTTCGCACTTGGTGGTGGTGGTCTCGAAGTACCCTTGCATCGCGTGGTAAGTGCTTTTGGTTCTGCTGAAGCTATGCTCATGGAACAAGACAATCCTAAGCTTACAGATGCTAGCAGTCCTTCTTCCATCAATGTCAATTGGATGTATCGTTTTGGTCTTCGCTTCAACTTAGGATTGAAAGCCAAGAACGGTAGTGCCGTTTACCAAAGAATGATTGAAGCTGAGCGAGAACGTGTGTTAGTGAAGGAATCGTTGCAACAAAAGTCTCAAGAATCAAAGGCAACGACTAATACAACGGCTACAGAGCATACTGACGTCGTGAAGACGAATAAAGAAGAAGTTGTAGCCCAAAGCATTTCAACAGTAGGCACCAACAACGAAGTTCAAACCGTTGTAGACACGGTAGCTGTTAAAACGCCAGTTCTGACTTCTACAAGCCGTCTTACGGTGCTCACCGAGGAACAATTGTCTCGTATCGTTCAGCGAGTGCTTCAAGCAACACAACAAAGCCAAGCACACTCTAACGCTTCGTTTAACTCGATGTCCGATTTCGACAAGATTCTCCTCATCTTAGCGTTGCGCAATGGTACTGTTCCTCAACAAGTGTCCCCTCAAGTACAGGCTCATCAGTCTAAAAACACTAACGTAAAGACTGGAAATGAGGTGAATTATCAACAGCAAATTCAGCAGTTGCAGAAACAAATTCAGCAATTGCAGCAACAAGTGCTTCAGCAAAGCAAAGTGCAGAAGGTAGAAGTAGCACCTACTTCCACAGAAGTAACAGTTGCTCCTGCAAGCTCGACTACTCCTGCTAATTCTGCAGCGGACACTCCTGCAACGTCCACACCTGCAGCACCTTCTAAAACTGCTCAATAATCACCTCCTGGGTATAATCTCTTATAATTCTCGTTTATGAAAAGAATTATCTATTATTTCCTTTGGAGTGTGCTTGCATTGATTCCGCAAATAGGTAATGCTGCCGACACAACAAAAGTGTCGGTAGCACCTAGAGTTCAGTTGGTGAGCGATAGTCTTTTGGTTGTTGACGAAGAACAATTAGTGGCATCACTGATTAAAATGGTGCAACTTCAGCAGCAATTGAATCCACAACATAGTGCTGAACTTCAAAATTGGCTTCGTACGCAATTGTTGGTAGAGGGATTAGCAAATCCTCAACCTATTTCCGTAAAAACGATTTCGCAAGAATCTTCAGTGGCAATGCGCTTGTCACAATTGGAACGTACTGTTCAACAATTAGTGGAAACTCAGCGCACTCCTCAGCAAGACCTCACTCCTGTTTTGCAACAAATACTTTATCAACAATCAGTGATATTGCAACAGCTCAATAGACGTCCCGAAGCAAAGCGAAATACTGCAGCTATAGTTTCCATTCCTTTGCCTGTTAATGCAACACGTGATGATAGTTTGGTGCATCAAATCAAGGTTTTGCAAGCGCAGATAGCGGCATTGCAAAATAGTTCCGTTGCAGATACCATAACAGTTGCTTCTCATTTGCAAACGATTTCTCCGAATTTGACCATTATCCAAGAGAAACCCAGTTTGGAATATGCGAGCTCTCTTGGTTCCAGTGTTGTGAATAAAGCTGCTGAAAGAGTGCTGATTCCTGCAGATTTTGAACGCTCAGTCTTTTTTAGTGTAAGCAGTGAACGTCTTGGTGCAGATGCAAAGCAGAAACTTGCTGAAACTTTGAACTTCTTAAACACCTATCCTCAAGTAAGTGTAGTGCTTCGCGGTTATGCATCCCCCGAAGGACGTAAAAGTTTCAATATCAGACTTGCTCAAAAGCGTCAACAAACGGTACAACAGTATTTGTTGCAGCACGGTATTGCCGCTCATCGTGTTCAACTTGAACAATATGCCATCAATCAATCTGATGTAGGAGCGCAAGTAGCACGAAGAGTAGACATCTCTTTAAAAAAGTAGTATCTTAATAGCGATAATCGCCTATCTATGTTCCCAACATAGATGGGTGATTTTGCATTTTATTTCTCATTCAAATATAACCACAATGAATTTCCCCTCCCTCGTCTTTCGTTACTTAATGCTTGTCACCAGCAAAGATAATCCTACAAAGGAAATTGTTTCTGGAATGGCAAAACCTATACATATCAATGAACACAAATTCTTGTCCTTGCTCGACAACTGGAAAGATGGCCTCATCAATTTCGGCATCCGCGTGTTGCTTGCACTCATCTTTTTCTTTGTTGCGCGATGGGTCATCAACGGAATAGCCAAGTTGATCAAAAACATTATGAATCGCCGCCATTTGGGAGGTGTAGCGGTATCCCTCATCAACTCCATTGTCATTGCACTATTATATATTGCAGTTGGCATCGCCATCATCAGCATCTTAGGTGTGAAAAGTGTCAGTCTAGCAGCCGTGTTAGCTTCGATGGGTCTCGCTGTAGGTATGGCATTGAGCGGACAATTACAGAATCTCGCCGGTGGAGTCATCATTGTTGTCACCAAACCTTTTGGTATCGGAGACTACATCCAGGCGCAGAATGTGGAAGGTACGGTCAAAAGCGTCAGTCTTTTCCACACCGTCATCACCACCATTGAGAATAAAGTCATCTTCATCCCCAATGGAGCTTTGAGCAGTGGAGTCATCATCAATCCCACAGCGCAAGAAACACGTCAATTGCAATGGACGTTTGGTATTGATTACGCCAGTGATGTGGAGAAAGCCATTGTCCTACTTAAAGAATTGTTGCAAGCTGATGAACTGGTGCTTCACGAACAAAATGTCTATGTGGGAGTCGTTGCGCTCAACGCAAGCAGTGTAGACATTATGGTGCGCGCTTGGGTGAAAACCTCCGACGTTTTCACCGTCACCCATGGCTTCAACCTCAAGGTCTTCCAAACTTTCAATGAAGCTGGTATTGCGTTCCCATTCCCACAAGTCACCATCAGTCAAAGATAGCGCAGAAGATTGCATTCGCCTCACAAGAACAAAGACTTGACACCATCTTAGAGCATAAAACAAGAGGAAATCTTGCATACCCCCTCAAAAAATGGTAAATTTGCGGTAAGGTTAAGGCTACATTTCTTCCGTCTAAGGTAGCTCTATCTCTTGGTAAACGCTAGATTAGACCCAATGCAGCCTACTTACTTGCTCAATCCCCTCTTTATGCCATTCATTTGTTCATCTTTCGTTCGTTTCATTCGCTTCATTGTTCATCCTTTGCAGCGAGAACACGCATTGGTGAGTCTATTGATGGTCTTGTTTTTGAGTAATGCCTGCATCACAGGACGTCCTAGTCACCATTGGTGGTATTACACTATGGTCGCCCTCTTCGATTGCTATCTTCTAGCTCTTCTCGTTGATATATCGGCATATTTCTCTCCACGACGATTGAGCGTGTTTTTGCGGCCAATGCTAAAAAGTATCATCTACTTTTCTGCTTTTGCGTTGTGGACTATCGAAATCTTCCTTTTTGAGCGTTTCCATCTCTGCATCTCTCCCACTGTGGTTCATCTATTACTTGAAACCTCCCCTGCAGAGTCGAGTGAATTTGTAGAAGGTATGTTTTCCAATAATATCTTTTGGAACGTCCTTTTTTCTACTAGTGCATTACTACTGTTGAGTTTCCTACTGGAGTTTTGGAAAAAAGCCAAAGCGCAACACTGCGTCAAACGGATCATCTGTAACATTAAACGAATCATTTGGAGGAAAAACGTAATAACGCTTAACACTTTAGTAGATGATTCCTCGTTGCAGCGAAAAAAGTTAAGGCGCAATTCAAACCAACACGTTGGTGCATACCTTATTGGAATTATATTGTGTGCCCTTTTTGTGCCGTGGTGCAATCATCAGTATAAGATGTTCCAATTTCTTTCCAACAGGCATAGTGAATGCGCAGAAAACATCGCCGAATCAGAGTTTTTCTCCCCATATTATCGTTGTTTTCAAGCCATTCATCTCGTAAAGATTGCCGCTCACGAAACTGATGCTTTGATAGCGCGTATGCAACATTTGCCTAAAACGGAGATTGCAACAGACAGTTGTCCAAACATCGTCCTCATTGTGGGAGAAAGTTACAATAAACATCATTCTGCGCTTTATGGTTATCCCTTGCCCACAACTCCACGTCTAAGCGAACGTGCCAAACGCGGAGAATTGGTTGTTTTTGATGACGTCATCAGTCCTTGGAACATCACAAGCAATGCATTCCGTGCTTTTCTCTCCACCCATAGTTCCGATGAAGGAGGAAGATGGACAGATGGCATACTTTTTCCTGCTTTGTTCAAACAGTCGGGTTATCGCGTAGCTTTTCTTTCTAATCAATTCTTCCACACAGCCTCACAAGGAAGCATCGATTTCAATGGCTCGTTCTTTTTAAACGATGCACGAATTGAAGCCCAATGTTTTGATTTTCGCAATCGTTTTCGAAGTAAAAACGATGGCACAATTCTCACCTTGTTGAAAGGTTTTGAATCTGGACAGCGCAATCTCTATCTATTTCATCTTTGGGGACAGCATATGGAGTATAAATACCGCTATCCGTCCGACAAAAACGCTTTCACTGCGCAAGATATTCCACGCAGTGATTTGAACAACACGCAACGCGACATCGTTGCACACTACGACAATGCAACACGTTGGAACGATGAAGTTGTGGATCGCATCTTGCTCCATTTCGCGCAACAAGATGCTTTAGTCATCTATTTTTCCGATCACGGTGAAGAAGTCTATGACGCTGGTGTCAATGCCTACGGGCGAATCCACGATGAACAACCATCAGCCACAGTGATTAGAAACGAGTATGAAGTTCCCTTTATGATATGGGGAAGTCATAAGTTCCGACAGCGACATCCTGACCTCTTTGCGCAAATTCAGTCTGCAAAGCATCGTCCCTTCTCGCACGATGATTTGCCCCATCTGCTGCTTGGTATCTCAGGAATCTCCACACCATATTACCAACCGCAGCGCGACCCCCTCTCACCCAAATTTCAACCACAGCGCAGACTCTTGCGCGACAAAATAGACTATGATGCTGCCTTGCAGCGACAAAAGTCCACTGAGTTCTAGTAGTTCACACTTTCACTCACTTCACCATTGTTTTTTCTTGTCAAATGCTCACCAAGTCCGATAATCATCTGCTGAAAGGCATCGCTATTTTGAGCATCATGTTGCACAATCTCTTGCACCTGTTGCCAAGAGCCGTTGCTGAAAATGAGTTTGAGTTTTCAGCGCGCAACATATATCGTGTTGTCTATGAGTTTCATCATAGTCACGACGTTTGGAGCATCATTTCAGCATTGATTTCTCACTTCGGTCATTATGGTGTATCCATCTTCCTCTTCCTCAGTGGATATGGGTTAGTGATGAAATATGAAAAAAGTTCCTCATCGATTCCTCCCATCCCATCCTTCATTTGGCAACACATGAATAAGTTGTGGGGATTGATGCTACCAGGATTTGTAGTCGCCTTCTTCTTTCTCATTGATTGGAAAACCTTCACCCTGCAACTCAAAGACAGCAATCCGTGGCTCACTTTCGCCTTTCTTGGCAACTTCTTTAAGTTTGACACCCTTCTCTATGGTCCTTGGTGGTTCTTTTCATTGATGTTGCAATTCTACATCCTCTATCGTTTGGTGCTTTACCGGTGGAAAAATCCCCTCTTTCTATGGAGACTCGTAGTGTTGAGTCTAGTGGTCATGTGGTGGGCAAACAATGCACACCTACAGCTAAGCATCAGCCAAAGTTCACTGTTACGTTATATCCGTGTTTCTGCATTCGGACATCTCCTTCCCTTTGCCATTGGTATTAGCACAGCACGCGAGAGTGGGAGAGATATACTTGCACAGTGGAATAAAGCCTGTCCAAATAGACTGCGAAACATCATAGCCATTCTAACATGCATTCTCGGTGTTGTTTTGCTCTATTACTCAGCATTCCATTTCATCTTTTGGCTTTTTTCACCTGTCTTCGCCATCATGGCAATTGTGCCGTTGACCGTCATATTTCAACGTCCCATCTGGCGACTCGGTTGGGAGCACATCGGCTTCTATTCGTCTGCACTTTTTGTGTATCATCCCATCATTCGTGAAGAAGTATTACCCCGAGCCGCCCAAGCCGCTGCACAAAACGATGTCGTGGCACTGATGGAGAGCATTATTCTTTTTATCACCTTTGCCTATATCCTTGCACGCATTGACCTCGCATTGCGCACGTGGTGGAAACAAAGCCGACAATCACCACCATCTTGAACCTCGTATTGTCAAGCATCCACCCAGTAGACAGACAATCTAGGATCTTTGTCTCCCCCAAAGACTCTATAAGTTATTCTTAAAAACAAGATATTATGCTCACTCACGAACAACGACAAGACATAAAGCAAGCCATCGATGTGATGCACCAAGGTGGCGTCATCCTCTATCCCACCGACACCATCTGGGGGCTCGGTTGCGATGCCACAAATCCAGAAGCCGTGGCAAAAGTCTATGCCATCAAGCACCGAGAAGATGCCAAAGCCCTCATCAGTTTGGTAGACAGCGAAGCCAAAGTAGATTTTTACGTACCCGATGTTCCCGATGTAGCATGGCAATTGCTAGAGTGTGCCACACGTCCGCTCACCATCATCTACGACAACGTGCGTCATCTTGCTCCTAATCTGCTCGCAGAAGACGGCAGTGCCGCCTTGCGCATCACTCAAGAAGAGTTTAGCAAAGAACTCTGCATGCGTATAAAGCGAGCCGTTGTCAGCACTTCAGCCAACATTAGTGGAGAACCTGCTCCCCGTTGTTTTGCCGACATTTCTCCCGACATCCTCGCAGCAGTCGATTACGTCTGCACTTCTCGCCGCGATGAACCCGACAATGGGGCAGCTTCTTCCATTATCAAACTCACGGCCTCTTCAGAAGTCACCGTGATACGTCCCTAGAAGCTCTAGAAGTACTAGAATCACTAGAAAGCTAGAATCACTAGAAAGCTAGAATCACTAGCCCTCTAGCGTCTAATCTCTCACGTCTAATCTCTACTGTCTAATGTCCATCTCTCCCAAAGAAATTTTAGGCAACACCAAAGACAGCATAGCCTCCATACCCCTTGCTCCCCATCTCCGTCTACCAGAGTGGCTCAAGAAATTGACCAATGGAAGCATCACCCACAAGCAATTCATCCTCATTCTCAGTTTTTTGGTTGGAGTTGCTTCGGGACTCGCTGCCAATCTACTCAAATGGTTCGTGCATTTCGTAGAGCATTTGCTCACGCACAATTTCAACGTCGATAGTTCCAATGCCCTCTACCTTATCTATCCCGTAGTCGGCATCCTCATGTCCGCGCTTTTCATCAAGTTTATTGTGCGCGACAACATAGGACACGGCATCACCAAAATCCTCTATGCCATCTCGCGCAATCAAGGCCACATCCGTTCGCACAACACCTGGTCGTCCATCGTAGCCTCCGGCATCACCATCGGATTTGGTGGCTCAGTCGGAGCTGAATCCCCCGTTGTGCTCACGGGTTCTGCTATCGGTAGCCGCATAGGAAGTTGGTTCCATCAAGACCACCGCACCATCATGCTTCTCGTGGGGTGTGGAGCCGCAGGAGCCATAGCCGGCATTTACAAAGCCCCCATCACAGGTCTGGTCTTCACCATCGAAGTGCTCATGATCGACCTCACCATGTGGTCGCTTGTCCCCTTGCTCATCTCCTGCACTACAGCCGCGTGCATCAGTTATTTCCTTTCGGGAAATGCCACGATGTTCCACTTCGATCTACATGATCCCTTTGTCGTAGAACGCGTGCCTGGCACCATCCTCCTCGGGTTAGTTTGTGGGCTCGTAGCTCTCTATTTCACGCGCTCTATGAACGCTTTCGAGCAACTCTTTGCCAAAAGCAAAAACATGATGGTGCGTTTCGTGCTAGGGGCTATTGTCTTGGCGGCTCTCATCTTCCTCTTTCCCCCTCTCTATGGAGAAGGTTATTCCACCATATCCACACTGCTCAACAGTCATAGTGTGGGAGACGCCTCCTCCGTGATGAACAACTCTCTTTTCTACGGACACAATCAATATCTCCTTCTCTTCCTTGCTCTCGTGGCTTTGGTGAAAGTATTTGCTTCCACTGCCACCACTGGCGGAGGAGGTTGCGGTGGTACGTTTGCCCCCTCTATCTTCCTGGGCGGCGTCACTGGTTATGTCTTTGCCGGAGTGTGGAATCTCTTTCAACCTTTTGGGTTAGTGATGCCCCACACCAACGCCACGCTTTATGGCATGGCAGCCGTGATGAGTGCCGTTTTCCATGCCCCTCTCACCGGCATTTTCCTCATAGCCGAACTAACGGGAGGATATCAACTTCTCGTGCCCTTGATGATTGTCTCTTCTGTGAGTTACACACTCGTTCGCACCATCGAGCCCCACAGCATCTATGCCATGCGTTTAGCACGTCGCGGACAACTCCTCTCACATCATAAAGACCAAAGCGTCATTGCGTTGATGAATCTCGAAGACGTCATCGACAAAACACGTCCTGTGCTGGAACCCGATCTCCTCCTCGGCGATATGCTCCAAATTGTAGCGTCCAGCAAAAGACTTCATTTTGCAGTGTGTAGTCCAGACAGAGCTTTGTTGGGACAAATCAATCTCAACAACATCCGACACATCATTTTCCGTAGCGAACTTTACAATACTTTCACCGTGCGCGGACTTATGTCGCAACCCTCAGCCACGTTGCGCACTGACGATGGCATGCTCGCCATTATGGACAAATTCCAAGTCGATGATGCTGGCACACTTCCTGTGGTTGATACCGACAATCGTTTTGTTGGTTATGTCAGCCGTTCTGAACTTTACAGTGCTTATCGAGAAATAATGAAAGATTTCTCTGAAGAATAAGTCCTCTCACCCATAGAAACATCATGAAATATCAGCAAGAAACCATAAAACCCTACTCCGAAGATGGAGCAAAAGGCGAACAAGTGGAGCGTATGTTCGACCAAATCGCCCATTCCTACGATTTTCTCAACCACACACTCTCACTTGGCATCGACCGCACTTGGCGCAAAGCCGCCATCGACTCTTTGAAACCCTATGCTCCACAACGCATCCTCGATGTGGCTACGGGGACAGGCGATTTTGCCCTTATGGCTGCAGAGCGTTTGCAACCCCTATCGCTTGTAGGTGCCGATCTCTCCGAAGGTATGCTCAATGTGGGACGAGAGAAAGTGGAACGCGCAGGAAAGTCTGACATTATCACCATGCAAAAAGAAGACTGCATGGCGCTCTCTTTTGCCGACAACACTTTCGACGCTGTCACTGTGGCCTATGGTGTGCGCAATTTTGAAGACCTCGATCGCGGACTGCGCGAAATGCTCCGAGTGCTCAAACCTGGAGGACGACTCGTCATAATCGAACTCACCAGTCCTGTGCATTTCCCCATGAAACAACTCTTCTGGCTCTATGCCCATGTGTGGATGCCCTTGGTGGGAAAACTCATTTCGCGCGATAGTCGTGCTTATTCCTACTTGCCGGCCACGATGGAAGCCTTCCCACAAGGTGAAGTGATGCAAGGCATCATCGAAAAAGCCGGATTTCAATCGGTGAAATTTCGCCGTTTCACCTTCGGTCTTTCCACCCTCTACACGGCAGAGAAATAACTTTGTAGCAACGAGTCATGGATCAATCGCTTTCTCCTTCTTCCCAAGGAACAGCCTTTGTCGATGTATATGGACTCATCGGCTTTCCGCTCGGGCACAGTTTTTCTGCAAAATACTTTGCGGAAAAGTTTTCGCGTGAAGATATCCATGCTGTCTATGAGAATTTCGAATTTTCTCAACTCCCCGATTTGCATCAATGGTGCGAGTCGCGCCCTCATTTGCGTGGATTCAATGTCACGATTCCTCACAAACAAAGCATCATGGCGCAACTCGATGCCTTGTCACCTGCTGCCACAGAGGTGGGAGCCGTCAATGTGGTGCGTTGCGTGCGCAGTGCTGAAGTAGAAGTCCGATTATTGGGTGATAATTCCGATTGTGTAGGATTCACTGAGAGTTTGCGTCCCTTGCTTCGTCCCGACATCCAGCATGCCCTTGTCTTAGGCACTGGAGGAGCATCGCGCGCTGTCGTTGTGGCACTGCGCCATCTCGGCATCTCTCCCACTTACGTCAGTCGCTATGCCAAAAGCGAAGGGGTGAAAGTGGGGGGGCAATTCGTGTCGGTACTCACCTATGACGAACTCACGCCTGAAGTGATGAAAAGCCATCTTTTAATCATCAACACCACTCCGATGGGGATGTATCCGCTGGTACAAGCTGCACCACAGATACCTTATGCACAACTCACCTCTGCCCATATTTTGTATGATTTGGTCTACAATCCACTACAAACGCAATTTATGCAACTCGGTCTTGCGCAAGGAGCAGTTGTGAAAAATGGTCTTGAAATGTTGCACCTTCAGGCCGAAGCAGCGTGGCAAACTTGGCAGAATCTAGCACTTTAGAGAAGTGCGATTACTGCATCGCTGAAAGCCCTACAACACTATTTCCATCTCTTCATCGCCATCAGAATAGCTCCCAAAATGACTCCCAACAACAGGAAACGTAAGGCATTAGCCCAATTGTTTCCTGTTTTATTTTGGGTTGTGGTGTGCTCTGTTTGTTGTTGCACTTTGCTGCGATAGAGCGTGTCGACGCGCGTGCTGTGAAGGGTGTCGTGCTGCAAATGCCAATGTTCGCTCACCATTTGATTACCTTGCCAGTAAATACTGTCGTGGAGAAAAACACTGTCGTGGCGGATGCTCCATTGGTGCAAGGTGTCGTGGTGGTTGAGGCGCAACGTATCGTGAACCGTCATTTGATGGCGAACTTCGCGAGTGGTGGTACAACTGTTCAAGCACGCAAGAACAAATAGCAGACAAAGAAGTATTCTCTTCATTTTGAATGATTTAAGAGTGAATGTTCCTTCGCTTCCCGGCATCAAGAAAGAGGAGAAACACATAGGTAGAAAACGTTTTCCGATGCCGTTCTATAAATATAAGGGTTAACAGACCCAAAAAACGAGCGTGTTCTGTGATAAAATATCTTGTAATCTCTGCGAAGAGTGCAAATAGCCCTCGTTTTGTCCAATTGTTTTGCCACAATGATAAGTATATCATTTCTTCCTCGCGCGCCTTTCAACAGCAAATAGTTTTAGTTGCTATCACAAGTGTCACACCAGAGAGCAAGGAGGGGAGAACAAGCAGAAGAAAAAGGACAAAAAAGCGAAAACATTAGCGCATAAGATTCAAAAAGTAAGAGACCGTGTCAAAGTGAATCTTTTGACACGGTCTCTTATTGTACTGCTTTGCTGAAAATGTCCTTCTATTTCAGAGAAATAGAGAAAAAATGGGGAATGAAAGTTTACATCACACCATCTTCGCGAAGTTTCTCTTGCCATTTCCAAGCAGAAGAGAGCGCTTCTTCGAGTGTGTGCACAGCTTTCCAACCGAGCACCTTGTTGGCTTTGTCAACATTACCCCAAACTTGTTCGATGTCACCAGCACGACGAGGTACAACCTTGTAGTTGAGTTTCACACCAGTGCATTTTTCAAAAGTGTTGATGAGTTCGAACACACTAACTCCGTTGCCCGTACCTACATTGAAGATTTCCACAGGTTCTTCATTCTTACCTTCCACGATGCGCGCCATAGCAGCCACGTGCGCTTTCGCCAAATCAACTACATAAATGAAGTCGCGGATGCAAGACCCATCGGGAGTGTTGTAGTCGTCACCAAAGACAGCGAGTTGTTCGCGGATGCCGATAGCAGTTTGTGTGAGATAAGGAATGAGGTTAGCAGGTGTGCCGTTGGGAACTTCGCCAATGAGCGCAGTGGGGTGCGCACCGATGGGGTTGAAGTAGCGAAGAATGATAGCTGAGATGGGAGCACCACTGTGAATGAAGTCTTGAATGATTTCTTCGTTCACTTGCTTGGTGTTGCCGTAAGGAGATTCCGCCTTCTTGATGGGAGCTTGTTCGCTCACAGGAAGATCTTTTGCATCGGGTTGTCCATATACGGTGCAAGAAGAAGAGAAGATAATGCCCTTTACATTGTATTTAGGCATCAACTTGAGGAGGTTGATCAAGCTCAAGAGGTTGTTTTCATAATACTTCAAAGGTTGTTCCACGGATTCGCCCACAGCCTTAGACGCTGCAAAGTGAATGATACCCTCGATGCCAGGATATTTTTGGAAAACGCCTTCAAGTGCAGGGAGGTCGCAGCAGTCCACCTGTTCAAAAGCAGGACGCACGCCACTAATTTTTTCGATACCTTCCACAACTTCAGCCTTAGAGTTGCTCAGGTTGTCAATGATAACCACTTCATAGCCTGCTGCCTGAAGTTCAACTGTGGTGTGCGAACCAATAAAGCCCGTGCCACCAGTGACAAGGATGGTCTTTTTCATATAGAATGTATGTCGTTAAATGACAGAAAGTGTAAATTTGATGTGGCAAAGTTACAACTAAATTTTAGACTAGTTGCTGTTGTCTGAAAGTTTTTGGGAGAAATATCTGTTTTTCTCCATTATCCACCTACCTTACTCAGGAGATTCCCACCCTTACTCGAAAATCTGTAGCCCTTTCTTGTGTGCCTTTATTTAACCCCAATCGGTTATTAGACCGTTATAGTTTAGCTCGTTAAGGAGAAGATAACTTCCTGTCATCTTTCATTCTCTTGCTGGCACCTTGTTTCTCGTTCGTTCTCACCGTAGCTCGCTACGCCTTCGAACTAACGGTAAACAATCTGCACAACAATTTAATGAAATATGTCCAGAATCTAATGACCGATTTGGGTTTAAATCCTTATCTTTGTAGAAGCGTTTTCTCGCTCAGATTTTGCATAACATTTTAAGTCCTCCTCCCTATGGCTGATTTTCTGGAACTAGTAGCTCAAGATTTAGTGAAAAAGTATGGTAACGATCTAAGTCGTTTAGTCGTAGTCTTTCCCAACAAACGCGCTTCGTTGTTTCTGAATGAGCATTTAGGAAAATCATCTTCACAACCTCTCTGGGCACCTTCCTATATCACCATCAATCAGCTCTTTAATAGTTTGGGGAAATTGAAGATAAACGATCCCATCGACACCGTCTGTCGTGTGCAGCAACACTATGCGAAAGCCACGGGAGATAGCGTTTCTTTGGATCATTTCTATGGGTGGGCTGAACGTATTCTCTCCGATTTTGACGATATCGACAAAAATATGGTGAATGCTGAGAAACTTTTTCAGAACACGAAAGAGTTGCGTGAGTTTGAGAAAATAGACTTTTTGAATGAGGAGCAAAAGAGCGTCTTACAACGATTTTTCAAGGAGTTTGATCCCAACAGAAAAAGCGAAATCCGCGAACGATTTAGTCGATTGTGGAATCAACTTTTCACCATCTATCAGTCACTCAATGAGGAACTTGCAAAAGAAGGGTTAGCCTATGAAGGAGCGGCTTTCCGCAACACCGTGGAACGCTTAGAAAAAGACGAAATAGAACTCTCTGCGCATATAGAAAAGTATGTATTTGTCGGATTCAACGTGCTCGATGAAGTAGAAAGACATCTATTCTCCTATCTCAAAGAACAAGGCAAAGCCCTCTTCTATTGGGATTACGACAAATACTATTTGCCGAGTGAGAAAGAACCTTTGTTGCACCTCATAAATGTAGGAAATGCTCTGACCGCGCGTCAATCTCGCCAAGTGCCTGTGGAAGATGCTGAAGCTGGATACTTTCTGCGCAAGAACTTATCAGATTTTCCCAACGAACTCTCTGAGGACAACTTCGATAATCTCTGTAACATTGAAACGGTGGAAATGGTAGAAGCTTCCACCGAGAGCATTCAGGTGCAAAGTGTCGGACAATGGCTCACCAACCATCTCACTCCCGATGCCAAGCGCACAGCCGTAGTGCTTTGCAACGAGTCTTTGTTGCAACCCCTCCTTCATACGCTCCCTAGCAATGTCAAAGAAGTCAATGTCACCAAGGGTTTTCCCCTCAATCACACTGCCGTTTCTACGCTTGTGGAGTCCGAACTCGGAAAGATGGAGCGTGACGCTTCAAGCCTGTCCACAGTAGATGCGCTCACAAAATTGCTGTCTGCTGTGGGAAAAGAAGCCGAGAGTTTGGTGAAAGAAACCAATTTCGACACGGAACGCTTTGAACACATCTTGCAGTCGGAAGCCTATGCCCAGATGAACGCGCTGCTTAATCGGTTATTGCTCATTGCACAAAGCGGACGACTGATGGTCAATCCCACCACACTCCGACGCATTTTGCGGCAAATTGTGCGCCAGTCCGTCATCCCTTTTGCTGGAGAACCCGCATTGGGATTGCAAGTGATGGGAGTACTCGAAACGCGTTGTTTGGATTTCGACAACATCATCATGATTTCTGTGAACGAAGGCGCACTTCCGCAGAAAACTAACGACAACTCATTCATCCCCTACATCTTGCGCAAAGCCTTCGGGCTCACCACACCCGAGCGCAAAACCGCCGTCTATGCCTACTATTTCTATCGTTTGATACAGCGTTCAAAGCGGCTACGTCTTGTCTACAACTCATCGTCAGTAGGCATTACCACAGGGGAAAAGTCAAGATTCTTGACCCAGCTCATGGTGGAGTCTCAGTTACCCATCCAGCACATCGCACTCTCCAGTGAAACAGCTTCGCAGCACGACACCCCAATGTCTGTGAAGAAACCAGAGAATTTGATTGAACTCCTCAAACACAACAAGAATCAAGAGAGTCAAGAGGAGAAAAATAATCAAGAAGAGCAAGTTCGCCTTTCTCCTTCCGCCATCAACACCTATTTGCGCTGTCAGCTGCGATTCTATTATGAGACAGTCCTCAAAATCAAACAGCCCGAAGCCACTGATAACGAAGTGCAACCCAACACCTTGGGAAGCATCTTCCACGACGCAGCGCAACGCATCTACAACGACCTCCGCAATCAGAATGTAAAAGACAACAATGCCTATTTGACTGCGCTTCAAAATGATGACAAAAGGTTGAGTAGCTATATCGAAGCTGCTTTTGCAGAGCTAAAAGTAACAAGCACTCCCTATCTGTACAATCTGATTGAGATTTTTGTGAAATCTCTTCTCCAATTTGATGCGAAAAATCCCCAATTTAGTGTTTTAGAACTAGAACAATATCACTGGATGAAACTCCCGCTTTCGAAGGGTGCGCCCGTTTGTTCGTTGACTATCGGGGGAATTATCGACCGATTAGACACCATCGATGTAGATGGTCAAAAATTGCTCCGCATCGTGGACTACAAAACTGGGGGAGACATGGAGAAAGCAGCAGATTTAGATGAAATTTTCACTACTGAAGGCGACAAACAAAAGCACTATATGCTGCAAACGTTCATCTATGCTGCGGTGCTAGCCGATGAATTTAATCAAAACCGTCTGTCGCAATCGCAAAAAAGAGACACGAAATTACGCCTGTCGCATGCAACCCTTCCCATTGCCCCATCGCTGTTTTTCATCCACAAATTGTATAAGCAAAACTATTCTCCCTATTTATTGCTCGAAAATAGGGAAGTGCTCAATTTTCGTGAGATACTGGATGATTTCAAAACAAAGTTAATCACGCTAGTAGAAGAAATCCTCAATCCTGAAACAACATTTAATCCCACCCCAAACGCTTCCAAAACCAACAGTGTTTGCAGCAATTGCCCCTATTTCTCTTTGTGCTATCAATAACCCCCATTAGTAATCAGATCGTAATCGTGAAAAGATAACGTACAGTCGTCTTTCGTTTACCCAAAATCAGTTCCAGTTCTAATCACCGCTTTAGAATAAAATCTCAATCTCATGCTTTCCCTATCCGTTTCTTCCGACTTTGCAGCGCGCGTGCCCCAATTTAAGGGAGCATTCCTCGAAGTCACTGTGCAAAACTCAGCCACTTCACCGACACTCTGGGCGGAAATCGAAGCCAGTTGTGAGCAATTACAAGCCGATTTCACCACCGACACCATCAAATCACGCACCAGCATCGCCGCCACGCGGGCTGCCTACAAGGCGTGTGGCAAAGACCCTTCGCGCTATCGTCCTGCAAGTGAGCAACTTTCACGCCGTGTTTTGCAAGGCAAAGGCTTATACAGTGTAGACACTTTAGTCGATTTGGGAAATCTGGTGTCTATTTTTAGTGGCTATCCCACTGGGCTCCTTGATGCCGACAAAATTATGGGTGATGCGATAGAACTTGGCATTGGTCGCGCTGATGAACCCTATGAAGGCATCGGTCGTGGTCCTCTCAACATCGAGGGACTTCCTGTCTATCGCGATGCAGTGGGTGCCATTGCTTCGCCCACTTCCGACAGCACGCGCACCATGCTTTCTCCCACCACGCAACATTTACTTTTCATCATCAATGCTTATGACGGCAATGAGCAATTGCTTCAAGAAAGCATCGACTTGGCACAAGATTTACTGCAACGCTATGCCCACGCTAGGGATACAAGAGTTGTAAGGTTCTAATATAGTGTAATTCTAGCACCGACCCTTTTCTTTGTGCAGATGCTACGGCAACTTGGTTTTGTGTTGTTATGCTAGCTTATATTACTGCATAGTCTCCCAAAAATCATCCCCCTCAACATCTTTCGGTGCTGAGGGGGATGTCTTTATAGAGAGGTCTATGTCGTCAAAACATTGTAGTTGCTTGAGTAGAATTGGCAAAGCCTATTCTTCTTCCTTTTGCGCGTGTTCGGCAATCAGCGCTTGTTGGATGTCGCCCGAAACAAGTTCGTAGCTAGCAAACTTCATAATGAAGGAAGCGCGACCTCCGGTAAGACTAGATAGAGCAGTGGAGTAGTTGCTCATTTCTTTGAGCGGAACTTTTGCTTGCAACTTTTCGTAGCCATTTTCAGAACTCATGCCGACGATCATACCACGACGACCTTGCAAGTCGCTCATCACATCGCCCATTTTGTCGGAAGGCACGAATACTTCCACATCATAGATGGGTTCGAGGATTTTAGGACCAGCATTGCGGAAGGCTTCTGCAAACGCGTGACGACCAGCGAGCATGAATGAAACTTCGTTGCTGTCTACGGGGTGCATCTTGCCATCATAAACAATGACGCGCACATCGCGAGCATAAGATCCTGTGAGAGGACCTTGTTCCATGCGGCTCATCACACCCTTGAGGATGGCAGGCATAAAGCGAGCGTCGATGGCACCGCCCACAACACTATTGATGAACACGAGTTTGCCGCCCCATTCGAGAGAAATCTCTTCTTTGCCACGTGGTGTGATGCGAATTTCCTGTCCGTTGAAAGTGAAACTAGTGGGTTCGGGCATACCTTCAAAGTAGGGTTCTACGATGAGGTGCACTTCACCAAACTGTCCTGCACCGCCCGATTGCTTCTTGTGGCGATAGTCGGCACGCGCAGCCTTGGTGATGGTTTCGCGATAAGGGATGCGTTGTTGGTAAAACTCGATTTGAATCTTGTCGATGTTTTCCAAACACCATTTGAGTGTGCGCAGATGGAATTCGCCTTGGCCGTGCACGAGCACTTGGCGCAACTCCTTGCTCTGTTCCACCACCCATGTGGGATCTTCTTGACGCAAACGAGTGAGCGCAGCCATCATCTTTTCCGTTTCGGCTTCGTTCACGGCGCGGATGGCGCGGGTGAATTTGGGGTTAGGATATTTGATGAAGTTGAAACGATGTTCGCTGCCCTTGCCGTTGAGCGTGTTGCCCGTACGCACATCTTTGAGTTTCACCGTGCAACCAATGTCGCCTGCGGAGAGTTGACTCACCTTTTCGCGGTTTGCACCAGAGCAAACGAAGAGTTGTGCCATGCGTTCCTTAGAACCGCGATCGGCATTTTGCAAATCGTCGCCTTCTTTGACCACACCGCTCATCACCTTGAAGTATTGCACTTCACCGATGTGAGGTTCTACACCAGTTTTGAAGAAATAAATGCTGGTGGAAGCATCTTCTTGAGGAGCCACGGCTTCACCGCGCGTGTTGAACACAGTGGGCATTTCATTAACGTAAGGTACCACGTTGCCCAAGAACTCCATCAAGCGACCCACGCCCATATCTTTTGCTGCGCAAACGCAGAATACGGGGAAGATGCTGCGTGTCACCATACCTTTGCGGATGCCTTCGCGCATTTCGTCTTCGGTGAGTTGCTCTGTTTCAAAGAATTTCTCCATCAACTGCTCGTCATTTTCAGCAGCAGCTTCCACCAAAGCCTTGTGAAGCAAAGTGGCGCGTTCCATTTCTTCAGCAGGAATGTCTTCAATGACGGGCGCTCCGCCTTCTTCTTTCCACGTGAGTTTCTTCATCAAAATCACGTCGATGAGACTGTTGAATCCAGCTCCCGTTGCCAAAGGATATTGCACGGGGACGGCCTTCTCACCGTAGATGGTTTGCAAATCATCGAGGATGGTGTCGTAGTCGCAATTCTCGTGGTCAAGTTGATTGACGAGGAAAATGACAGGCTTGTTGAGTTTTTCCGTGTAGCGGAAGTGGTTTTGCGTACCCACTTCAGGACCGAAAGCACCATTGATGAGGAGGATGGCGGTGTCTGTCACATTGAGTGCAGTCATTGCTGCTCCCACAAAGTCGTCAGACCCTGGACAGTCTATGATGTTGAGTTTCTTTTCGTTCCATTCCACGTGGAAAGCTGTGGCAAAAACAGAATAGCCATATTCTTGTTCAACGGGGAAGTAGTCAGAAACGGTATTTTTCTGTGTGATTCGTCCACGTCGTGGCAGTGCTCCAGCGTGGTAGAGCATACACTCCGTGAGGGTGGTTTTTCCAGAACGGTCATTGCCAAGAAGAGCAATGTTTTTGATGTCGTGAGAGTTGTAAACTTTCATACGAGGTAAAGATTTAGGCGGTGTGCACAGACGTGAGGAAAGGCACATCGTGGTGGGTAAAGATTGTCCGATGAGTGAATCGGAGGTCAAATCAGGGATGAGCCGAGGTCTTTCAAAGGTTGGAAAGCTGTGTGGCTCCGTTTTCGGCCGAAAATTACAAAGAAGATTCGACTTGACCAACTAAAACGGCGGAAAATTACATCTCAAGTTTGCATTTTCTGGGTCTTAGGCTGATTTGCTGCGATTAATTGAGCTGTATGTTGAGGTGATGAAAGAGAAAGGAGGGGAAGGATCGTTGCACTTTGTGGTGACACCTTCTATGAATATATGCGCCAATGAAACTTAAACCCCAATCGGTCATTAGACCGTTATTGTGCAATATGTTACCGAGAATATAACTTCCTGCCATCTTTATTTTCTTGTTGGCATCTTGTTGCTCGTTCGTTCTCGACGTAGCCCGCTACGCCTTCGAACTCACAATCAACCATCTGCTCAACAATCTAATGAAATCTGTTCAGAATCTAATGACCGATTTGGGTTAAAAACGACTAGATTCACGGTGAAAAAATATTGTGACGTGTCGGTATGTTGGGGTTTTGCGTGCTTAGTGGAGATGGTCAATGTTTAGTTTGGGGGATTGTTTGTGGCGTGGTGAGAGGTGTAACAGATTGTGGGAAGACGTGGAGCAGATAGGGTGGGGAAGGTGAAGTTTTTCTTGCGTAGGCGTACGCGCGCGTGTTGCGCGCGCGCATTCCAACAGTGATTTAGTTTTTTTGCTGTCACAAGTGTCACATTCGTGGTAAAATGGTGACGAAAAAATGACGAGAAATAGACAAAAATAGAGGTTGTGACAATGTGTTTTGCGTTGCCAAAATCCCCCCTTTTGAGTGGTTTGATTACTGAATTGTTAAAATATACCTGGTTGTAGTCCGTATCACGTTGGTTATGAGTAGTTTGTAAGTAAAGTGTGACACTTGTGACAGCAAAAATGCGTAATCTCTGTTAGTGTGCGCGTACGCGCGCGTGAGAAGAGGGGAATTCTTGTTTTTTTTACAATTCAAAACACAAACTTGTCAGCTGCTCAATTTGCATTGCGCGAATTGGTCAGTTGATGCTTCGAAGTGTTTCTCAAAAACGACCCGTCGTTTTATGAAAAGTGACGTGTCGTTTTATGAAAAGCGACGTGTTGTTTTATGAGAAATGACGTGTTGTTTTATGAGAAATGTCGTGTTGTTTTATGAAAAATGACGTGTTGTTTATGCAAGATAATATATTGGTGGTGCAATTAGACCGTTATGGTACGACTCGCAATTGAAAAGATAACTTCCTGCCATCTTTCATTTTCTTGTTGGCATATTGTTTTTCGTTCTTGCCGTAGCTCACTACGCCTTCGAACTCACGGTAAACAATCTGCTCAACAATGGAATGAAATCTGTTCGGGAGCTAATGACCGATTGGGGTTAAATCTGTTGAGAATGTAACAACCTTTGGCGATTGGGGGAAACAAAAAAAGCACCTACTCCGAGGTGGAGTAGGTGCTAGGTGAGAATAGAAAGAGGGAAGATTATTGTCCCTTTTCCATTTGAGCCTTAAGAGCTGCGAGAGCGTCGATGTCGCCAAGGCTAGTAGAAGCAGCTTGGTTTTGGATGCTAGCAGCATTTTCTTCCTTGCGAGGAGCAGCAGCACGACGAGTCTTCTTTTCAGCACGTTCTGCAGATACGCTTTGGTCGAATGTGCGAGTGTGAGAAAGGAGGATGCGCTTACTTTCCTTGTTGAACTCGAGAACAACGAAGTTGAGCTTTTCGTTGAGTTGAGCCTTGCTACCGTCTTCCTTCACGAGGTGCTTAGGAGTTACGAAGCCTTCAACACCATATTGGAGTTGAACAACAGCGCCCTTGTCGTGAAGTTCGGTGATAGTACCTTCGTGAGTGCTACCTTCGGTGAATACAGTTTCGAATACATCCCAAGGATTTTCTTCGAGTTGCTTGTGACCGAGGCTGAGACGACGGTTTTCCTTGTCGATTTCGAGCACCTTAACTTCGATGGGAGCACCAACTTGAGTGAACTCGCTGGGGTGCTTCACCTTCTTAGTCCAAGAGAGGTCAGAGATGTGGATGAGACCGTCAACACCTTCTTCGAGCTCAACGAATACACCAAAGTTGGTGAAGTTGCGCACCTTAGCAGTGTGTTGAGAACCAACGGGGTACTTCACTTCGATATCCTTCCAAGGATCTTCCTTGAGTTGCTTGATGCCGAGAGACATCTTGCGTTCAGTGCGGTCGAGTGTGAGGATCACAGCTTCGATTTCGTCACCCACCTTGAGGAAGTCTTGTGCAGAACGGAGGTGTTGGCTCCAAGACATTTCAGAAACGTGGATGAGACCTTCAACACCAGGTGCGATTTCAACGAATGCACCGTAGTCAGCCATAACCACTACGCGACCCTTAACTTTGTCACCCACCTTGAGGTTAGGATCGAGTGCATCCCAGGGGTGAGGAGTGAGTTGCTTGATACCAAGAGCGATACGCTTCTTTTCTTCGTCGAAGTCGAGGATAACCACGTTGAGCTTTTGGTCGTTTTGTACCACTTCGCGAGGATTGCTTACGCGACCCCAAGAGAGGTCAGTGATGTGAACGAGACCGTCAACGCCACCGAGATCGATGAATACACCGTAGTTGGTGATGTTCTTAACGGTACCTTCGAGTACTTGACCCTTTTCGAGTTTGCTGATGATTTCTTGCTTTTGAGCTTCGAGTTCAGCTTCGATGAGAGCCTTGTGGCTAACCACTACGTTCTTGTATTCTTGGTTGATTTTAACGACTTGGAATTCCATAGTCTTACCAACGAATACGTCGTAGTCGCGGATGGGCTTCACGTCGATTTGTGAACCGGGGAGGAACGCTTCGAGACCGAATACGTCTACGATCATACCACCCTTGGTGCGGCACTTGATGAAACCCTTGATGATTTCCTTGTTTTCGAGGGCTTCGTTGATACGCTCCCAAGACTTGCTAGCGCGAGCCTTCTTGTGAGAGAGTACGAGTTGACCCTTCTTGTCTTCGAGGCTTTCCACGTAAACTTCTACAGTGTCACCGATTTTGAGGTCGGGATTGTAGCGGAATTCGCTTACGGGGATGATACCATCGCTCTTAGAACCGATGCGCACCACAACTTCACGCTTGGTGATGTTAGTAACTTCACCTTCTGCAACTTCGTGCTCGTGAACGTTGTTGAGAGTTTGGTCGTAGGCAGCAACGAGAGTTTCCTTAGCTTCGCCAGCTACGCTACCGTTTTCAAATGCGTCCCAGTCGAAATCGGCCAAAGGAGCAATGTTTTTGAGATTCTCCATTAATGTTAAGTTTGTAGATAAATAAATGAATAAATGATGTGCCATCGAGCGTCCGTGCAAAGTGGGTGTCCCATATTGGAGAAACGGGGGCTGCACTCGCTTTGACCGACAGTTCAATGGTGAAAGACGCGTTTGTGTGCGTAATTCGCTGCAAATATAGCAATTATTTCTGGAAATTAGTGTGATTTCAAGAGTTATTTGTTTGTGGATGAGATATTTTCTCAATTTTTGTTTGTTGTGGTGCTTTCTTTTCTGTAAATTTGCTCCTAAATAAATCACATTACACTATGCGTAAATTGTTTTTTGTCGTGGTAGCCGTGGTGCTCGTTGCTCTTGTGGCTTGTTCTTGGTTGAAATCGAAGAAAGTGGCTGATGCTAAGTCGGCTACGGTGGAGCAACAAGTAGAAAAAGACAGTACCCTCTATGGAAAAGTGGTGGACGATTTCGGTATGAGCACTTTTGCGGTGCAATTGGCTTCGGGAGAAGAGATGGAATTGTTGCGTTCGCATCAAGATGGTGGAGAAGCCACGATATATGGCGATGTGCGCGTGGGAGATGAATTTGCTTTGACGACCACGGATGGTGGAGATGCGTTAGACTGCGCCATCAATGTGTCGGAAGTGAAGGCTTGCACCAAAGACTATAAGGTGGTGAATGGGCGTTTGCTACTCAATGTAGCATCGAAGGCCGACACCGTGGAGATTTTGAAACTTGATGCTGATAGTCTGGTGGCGAAAGGTGCAAAGCAGGTGTATCGTTTGGGAAAAAGTGAAAAATAAGAAGTCGTAGGTAAAGAACAGAGATATTACACTTGCACTTACACTTGCGCTCGTGATAGAGATGGTGACTCTTGGGTGACCATCTCTTGTTGTAAAAGAAGACGGAGACAATGTGCTGCGAGTTGTGGTCTAAGTAGGGAGTAAACTCTACATAGGAGTGAGTTGTGAGAAAACGCTCGTTGTGTGGAGTCTTAGTCATCAGAAAACATAAAATAGATTGGTTATGAATAGTAACAAGAAACTCATCAATGTGTATAAAGCGTCGGCAGGTTCGGGAAAAACCTTTGCGCTTGCGGCAGAATTTATAGCCAATTTATTGAATGATTTTGGTAAGATGAAGGAAACTCATGCTCATCAGTTGGCAATAACTTTCACGAAGAAGGCAACGACTGAGATGAAAGAGCGTATATTGGAAAATCTCTATGAATTGGCGCATTGTGGAGGGAGTAATTCGGCTTTTCTGGCAGCCGTTAGGAGTAAATTGTCTTTGCCTATAAGTGATGACGAGATTTCGTTGAGGTCTCAAATCATATTGCGCCAGATACTTCATGGTTATGATCGCTTTTATGTGACGACGATTGATTCCTTTTTTCAGTCGTTGTTGAGCAATTTGGCACACGAATTAGGTTTGTCAGCGACTTTCAAAGTAGACCTCAATAATGATGATGTGTTGCGTCGTGCAGTAGACAAAATGCTGTCAGAACTAACGCCTGGTTCTGATGAATTGAACTGCATATCGGAGCACATCAAGCAAAAGTTGGTGGAAGAAAGTGACAAAAGTTGGCGTGTGGAGCGTACGTTGTTCGAATTTTCTAAGGAACTGACTAAGGAGAGTTATTTGAGCAAAAAGCGTCTGATGAATAACAACTCTCTCGCGACGAAAAGTCCCCAAGAGTATATCAAGGAATTAGCGGATTATAAGAAGCAACAGATTTCTGGTATTAAAACAGAGGCAAAGAGTGTAGATGAATTTATCGAAACGAAAGGGTATAAAAGTATCAGTCGCGGAAGCAACGTTCAAAAATACCTGGTGCGTGCGAAGGAGTATAATTTTTCTAAGACAGATCCGAGCAATACGGTAGTCAATATCGCGAAAGACAGCAGTGTTGCTCTAAAAGCAGCAGATAAGAAGAATGCTTCACTGTGTCTTTGGGCAGATGATTTGTCTGATAAGTTGGAGGCACTACTGGCGAAGGTTGAAAAGTCAGCTTATCATATCAATTCTTGCGATTTGAGTTTGCGATATTTTAATGAGTATCGTTTGCTAGATGCCATTGCAAAGTCGGTGGAGTCCATCAGTAGCGATAACGACACGTTTCTCTTGGCTTATACCCCCATTCTGTTTGCAGAGTTGGTGGGGAAAGACGAAGCTTCGTTTGTGTTTGAACGTGCAGGAACGCAGTTTAATCACGTGATGATAGACGAATTTCAGGATACGTCAAAATTGCAATGGCAGAATTTGAGAAATCTGTTTCTAGAGAACATCTCACAAGGCAACAGTTGTATGTTGGTGGGAGATGTGAAACAAGGTATCTATCGTTGGCGTGGAGGAGACTGGTTGGGGTTGGCTCAGATTCAGCCCGATGCGCTGACGGAAGTGCAAACGCTCGATTCTAATTACCGAAGCGGTGAAGTTATTGTGGATTTCAATAACAAATTCTTTGTGAAGATGGCTGAGGTGATAGAAGAACTTGAGAATAAGGAGTTTGCGAATAGTAGTGTTAGAGGAAAAGTAGCGATAACTTCATTGTATGAAGAAAGTTTGGTGAAGCAAAATCCTGTGCGCAAAGGAGGTTTTGTGCGCATTTATATGGATAAGACTTCGAAGAAAGGAAGTGCTGCTCAAAAAGTTGAAGAATCAACGGAGGGATTATATTCAACCGAGGATTTAAGACAAAATACAGAAGAATTCTCCCCCGAAGATGATTTGCGAGAGCAAATACTGCGCCTTCACAAAGAAGGAGTTCCTTTTGACAAAATGGGAATTTTGGTGCGTGGCAACAAAGAAACGAGCAAACTCATTGAGTATTTTACGGATTACGAGAACAAACACAAGGGGGATGATGGATTCGTGCATATAGAATTGGTATCGGACGAAGCCTATAAACTCACGGCATCGAGAGGTGTGCAACTCATCATCAAAGCGCTCCAATATATCCGCAATTCCACCGACGGCGTGTCTTTGGAATATGTGCTCAAACATTGTCCTGAGAAGAATAGAGAAGCAGTACACAAACTTTTGGAAGAATGGAAAGGAATGGGGTATCGGATGCTTCCATTTTACGATTTGATACAGCAACTCATTCAGCACCTGGAACTCTATGAACAACCAGGAGAAGCTAGTTATTTGTATGCTTTGTTGGATATGGTGGTGTCGTTCTTAGACGATAATGTGCCAGATATCGGACGTTTCCTTGATTATTTCGAGAGTGCAGGTAATGTTTCTGTACCCGCTTCTGTGGTGAAGGGAGTGCGCATAATGACGGTTCATAAATCCAAAGGACTTGATTTCCACAGCGTGTTTATTCCTTATTGCAATTGGGGATTGGTCAGTGCCGACAACCTGCAACCAGTGGTTTGGACAGAACCGAAAGGAGCACCTTACGATGCAGTTCCTGTGTTGCCCGTGAAAATGAATAAACTGGCAGCGAATAGCATTTATAAGGATGAGTATGAGCTCGAAAGGCGCGACCAACACATTGAAAATCTCAATTTGCTGTATGTTGCTTTCACTCGAGCACGTCAGAATTTGGTGATTTGTGTGCCAAAGGGGAATGCAAACAGCATTGTGCCTGCTTTGGAAACAACGATAAAAGAACTGTTTCTGAATAAATCTGTAGATAATGTGAGATTTGAAGAAGATGATACAAAGATGCTTCTTGAAATCTCTCAACCTTCCAGCGCAGAGTGCGTCGCACCATCGCAAGCAACGGAAAAAGATGATGCAAATGAGGGAGACTGCGTATCGACAGAGCAGGGTAGTGCAGCGGAGGAAAATGTGAAAAATCCGTTCAAAATCAATGCTGTTACAGAGAAAATAGAATTGACGCTTTGCAAGAACGAGACAAAATTCCGTCAATCGCAAAATGCGCGTTTGTTTATTGCAGCTTTGAACGAGGAAGTTCGTGCAAAGGAAAGCGAGGGTGCACCTCAATCTCTGAATCCCATTGTGAAAGAAGATGCCGATTTCTTTGCAAAACGCGCAGCTGCTCAACGTCGCGGAACATTGCTTCACCGTTTGATGGAAGACATAGAAAGCGAGAAAGACGTGGAACGCGTGCTGCAAACTGCTGTTAGTGAAGGAAAAATAGCTCCTCTCGAAGAGATTGGAGAGTTGAAAAAAATGTTGCGCAAAGCCATGGAACACGAAGTGGCAAAAGCGTGGTTTGACGGCACTTGGCAACTCTATCGCGAATGTAGCATTCTCACCCGCGATGCGCAAGGAACAGTCGTCACTCAACGTCCCGACCGTGTGATGATGCGTGGTGATGAAGCCATTGTGGTGGATTACAAATTTGGTGCGCAACAGCAAAGTTATCACGACCAGGTGAAACGTTATTGTCAACTCATTCAGCAAATGGGAAAACAGCATGTGAAAGGCTATCTTTGGTATGTTGATAAGGATTTCATCGAAGAAGTCATATAATCTCCATCAAAAATCACGATGAAGTCCTATAACCTTCATCAAGAATCACGAAGATTATCATTGATTTCTCAGAGAAAAGAAAAAATATCTAGAGAAATAGGCAAAGCTACCAAAGTTTTTCGTAAATTTGCCTTGTCAATCTGTGTTGCTTCTTGACAATGCGTTTGATCAAGTTGAAGAGGAGAAGAAAAGCCTCATTACAACTGATTATATCCGTGAGCAGAAACAGCAGGAGAAACACCCCAAACAACAAATATCTATCCCTATAATCATATCATTATGACTATCGATTCTTGTAACTTTGCCGGAAAGAAGGCTATCGTTCGTGTAGACTTCAACGTGCCTCTCAATGAAAATGGACAAATCACCGACGACACTCGCATCCGCGGTGCGTTGCCCACCCTCAAGAAGGTGCTTGCCGATGGTGGCGCACTCATCATCATGAGCCACATGGGTAAGCCCAAAGGTAAAGTGAATGCTAAATTCTCTTTGGGACAAATCAAGGACGCTGTTGCAGCTGCCCTCGACGCCCCTGTTTCTTTCGCTCCCGACTGCGCAAAGGCACAAGAAGCTGCTGCTGCTCTCAAGGCTGGTGAAGTGCTTCTCCTTGAAAACCTCCGTTTCTATCCTGAAGAAGAAGGTAAACCCACTGGTATCGACAAGGAAGACCCTGCTTACGAAGCTGCGAAGAAGGCAATGAAAGAAAGCCAAAAGGAATTTGCTAAGACGCTTGCAAGCTATGCTGACTACTACATCATGGACGCATTCGGCACCGCTCACCGCAAGCACGCTTCTACTGCTGTCATCGCTGACTATTTCGATGCAGACCACAAGATGCTCGGTTATCTCATGGAAAAAGAAGTGACTGCTGTTGACAACGTGCTCAACAACATCAAGCATCCTTTCACCGCTATCATGGGTGGTTCTAAGGTGTCTACCAAAATCGGCATCATCGAAAACCTCATGGACAAGGTGGACAACCTCATCCTCTGCGGTGGTATGACCTACACCTTTGCACGCGCACTCGGTGGCAAGATTGGTATTTCTCTCTGCGAAGAAGACAAGCTCGACCTCGCTCTCTCTATCATCGAGAAGGCTAAGGCTAAGGGGGTGAATCTCGTGCTCGGCACTGACTGCGTAGCTGGTGACGACTTCAAGAACGATTGCAACACACAAGTTGTTCCCGTGGACGACATCCCCGAAGGTTGGGAAGGTCTTGATGCAGGTCCCGAAAGCCGCAAAGCATTTGCTGCTGCCATCGAACCCGCTAAGACTATCCTTTGGAACGGCCCTGCTGGTGTGTTTGAATTCGACAACTTCACCGGTGGTTCACGTGCTATCGCTGAAGCTATCGCTGTAGCTACCAAGAACGGTGCATTCTCTCTCATCGGTGGTGGTGACTCTGTAGCTTGCATCAACAAGTTCGGTATGGCAGATCAAGTTTCTTACATCTCAACTGGTGGTGGCGCTTTGCTCGAAGCCATCGAAGGTAAGGAACTCCCCGGTGTAGCAGCTATCAAAGGCTAATCTAACGCCAAATCCTAATCGATAAAACTATAAAGTTATAGGGACAGCGGTGCACCATCACCGTTGCTCTATAACTTTTTTGCTTATGAATAGCCGAAAACTCCCCCTCCTTTTCATCCTCGCAGTCTTTTCTCTAAGTCTTTTGTTCACCAATTGCGGTGCAAAGCCTGAAAAAGCCAAATTCGCTGCTGCGAAAACCACAGCACAAACTCCCGACAGTTTGTCGTTCATCATAGCGTGTCTCCCCACCTTTGAGAGTTTACCCTTCTATTATGCCAAGGAAGCCGGGATAGCCGACTCCTTGTCACTCCCTTTGCGCATTAAAACCTATCAATCACAGTTTGATGCCGATACAGCCCTCTTAGGCACAACCGTTGATGCCGGAGTCACCGACCTCGTGCGTCAAAAACACTATGCTGCCGAAGGAAAGATGCGCGGTCAAATCGTTTGGATACCCCTACAAGGCGAATGGCAACTGCTGGTAAATGCCCGTTTGCGTCTTTCAGAATTGAAGCAACTCAAGCAACGCACCATTGCCATTGCACGTTATAGTAGCTCTGATCAATACACCGCCCATTTGCGCGACAGTCTTCGTTGGAAATTCGATGATATGCTCCGTCCCCAAATCAACGACTATCGCGTGCGCCAACAAATGTTAGACAACGAGCAAATCGATGCAGCCGTGTTGCCCCAACCCTTTGCTTTCAAATCCCAAAGCAACGGTCAGCGCGTTCTTGCCACACTCCCTTCTGCCTATCATCAACATTCGTTGTATCTCAGTGCAAATGCACAACAAAATGCTCAGAAATCGAAGCAAGCTGCTTTGTTGCAACAAGTGTATAATCTAGCCGTTGAGCAACTCAACCACCATCCAGGAGCAGTCTTAGACAGTGTGCTCATTCGCACTTACCAACTCAGTCCCGAGCAAATCAAACACCTGCGTCTCCCACGCTATCAAACTGTGAAACTAGCCAAATAGTTGAAGCCTAATCGGTCATTATACCGTAAAAGTGCGGTTGGTAATGGAAAAGATAACCTCCCTCTCTTCCGCTTCTTTCATCTTTCCCTTCTTTTCATAGATTTCCCCCCGTATGGATACGTCCACCTATCTCACCCTTCGTGCAGATTTCGAGAAATGCATCAACAAACACAGCCTGTTTGATGCACTCAATATGCTCAAATTTCTCGTACCCATTGTCACCAGCTGCAACAAGCATAAAGAATGTGAGAAAATCTCTTCCGACTACCAGCAACTGTTGCACGCTTTCCGCCAAGGTGCCATCGATGCAAACTATCAGGAGCAAACAGAAGCTATCTTTTTGCGTATCTATCAACTGGGACAAACGTTTCATCATAAGTTCACGACACAGAAGACCCAACAACACCGCGCCAAGTTGTGGAAGAAATACGCAGACGATGCACCTCTAGAGGAGGCACTTCTCACAGCAAAAGACGATAAAGTCGTCTTTGAGCGGTTGTATTGTGCAGCACAATGGACAAAAGAAACGGAGAAAGTTGTAGAAGCATCAATGTCCGAAGGTGACGCCGCTGATGCGTGTGCACGCATAGCCACCATCTATTCAGCCGTGACCCTCAATTTGTTGTCAAGTTTCGACCCAGTGCAATGCGCTTGGTTCTTGCGTCAAACGAAAAAGGCGTTGTCGCCCTTGTTGCGCGTCCGCCTTTGTGTGGGATTGGTGTATGTGGGAGTGCACCACACCGCACAGATAGCCTTGTTTCCCCATTTAGTGCACCAGTGGAAAGAGTGGGTGACAAGTGCAGCGTGGAAAATGGATTTATGTGTTGTGCAATCCATCTTGTTGGCAACTGCGAAGTCGGCCAAAAGTATGGCATTATCGATGAAAGAATTGTTTTCGTCTGACGCCAATATGTCCACCGCACAAATGATCAATGATTTGAAGCAGAAAGTCTCGTCAGCTTTCTCCGAGCGTTTATTGGGAGGATTGGCTGGAGTAGACATCGGTTTCGAAGATTTCAAAAGACTATATCGCAGAACTGACCAGTTCAACGAAGCCTTCCGTTGGTTCATCCCCATCCTGATAGACACACAGTCCGATACCCCTTCTGAGGAAGCTCGCAACCCATTCTTCGGATTTGGAAAGCACAGTTTAGGAATCACCGACCTCTATTTGCAAAAAGAAGCTGAGGCAGCTCGCAAACAGTTGTTGGAAAATATGAGAGATGATTTAGATCAAATCATCGGAGACAAAGAAGGAGCAATGCCCAATGAAGTGTCTATGCCAGAAGGGGAATCCACCGTGCTTTCCCTTGAGATTCCCAAAGAAATCCTCTGGGTGTTTCAGCAAATGGAACAACAACCTGTTGACGGCACGAACCCAATTTTGCCTGAATCCTTCAATTTGGAAGCCCGTGCCCTCAGAGCACGCTACATCGCCTACATTCACGACACTTATCGTTTCTTCCACTTGTTTGTGGAGCGCAGCGAAGGAGAAAATCCCTATCGCGACAATCTGATGTTGCTCGACAATGAACTGTTTCGTGGTGCATTTCAAGAAGAGAAAATCCTCGTTTTATTGGCGCAGTTTACTTTCGCCATCAAAGACTATGCTCACGCATTAGACTTTTTCCAACAGCTTCCACAAGAGCATCGTGATGTGCGCCTGCGTTTGGGACAATGCCATCACGCCACGCAGCAATTCAGCGAAGCCGTCAAGTATTTAGAACCCATAGTTGCTGAAGAAGAGGACGAAGCACTATTGCGTTTGCTTGCCAATTGCTATGATGCCTTGCAACGACCAGAAGACGCCCTTGTTTTGTGGATTCGTTTGGAGCAAATGTTGCCCAATGATTTAGAACTCGCTGAAAACTTAGCGAAGCGTTTCCTGGATCTCCAACTCTATAGCGATGCCCTCGACCAATTGCACAAAATCCTCTATCACGAACCCGAGCATTTTGCAGCCCTTCAGTTGAAAGCCCAATGCTATTTGATGATGGCGCGTTTGGAAGAAGCCCAAAAAATATATGCTTCGTTGTTGGAAAAACATCCAGAATCGTCAGACATTCTGTTCTTCTCCGCACATTGTGCCCTGTTGTTGGGCGACCATTCAATGGCCACTCGACTGTATATGGCTTGTTTCGAACAAGAACACGTTGGTTCTGTCCCAGAAAATTTGTTTGATGATGCCATTCGAGAACTCCACCACGTTGGTTTCACCCCGCTTCTCGCTCGTTTGATGCGCGACCTCCTCATCAGCGAATTGCAACTTTAGGACATCGAACCTTTTTGGAAAAAGATTGATTATTTTTCCATCATAATACATTCAACCACAATAATATGACTAGAGAAGATAGGCTCAAACAATGCAGATATTATAAGGGAGAAAAAGACTTCCCAGATGAACTAGGAAAGAAAAGGTTCGGCTTTGGCTTTTGGCTTGCAGAAAAATTATTTGTCAGAGGGGAATCCGACAGACTGCAAACAGCAAAGGAATGGGCACGCACGGCAGGTTTATATCAATATAAAGCCAAATGGGAAGGTCTAGTTAGTGACGAGATGGTTTTGTACTTGTTTGATTACCTCCCTAAACTAAATGGTTATGCTCCAGATAGCGCACAATGGTTTACTGAGCGCGTCTTACCTGTTTATATTGGTTCTACTTCTACCTCGTAGAAATACCGTCTATATTCGTGTCGCTTGCTTATACTTTTTAATTTGTGGTTGTTTCTTTTTTCGACAACAATGTTACTGAATTATTCTACATAGGAGGTTTATCAATAACCGACGTGTTGTTTTGATGAAAATGACCTGATGTTTTGATGAAAGTGACTTGTCGTTTTTATAAAAGTGACTTGTCGTTTTGATGAAAGTGACGGGTTGTTTTGATGAAAGTGACTAGTCGTTTTTGATGAACAATCAGAGGTTGTAATTGCCCCATCGGGAATCGAAAATCTGTAAGCCTGAATCAATCATTAGAGATGGGAACATTTTGAACTGTAAAAATACCTATAATCGTCCCTCTCGCGCGCACGCGTACGCGCGCATCACAGGAGATTTCGCATTTTTGCTGTCACAAGTGTCACACTTTATTTGCAAAACGCTAATAATCAATGATATATATGCCTACGAAGACGGATTTTAACAAATTGGCAATTTTCCCACTCCAAAACGCAGAATCTTGGCAATGCAAAACACGCTGACTCGACCTCCACTTTTGTCTATTTGTCCCCATTTTTTCGTCACCATTTCATCACGAGTGTGACACTTGTGACAGCAAAAAAACAACATCGCTGTTGGAAGGCGCGCGCTACGCGTACGCGCGAGGAATTCTTTTCCTGTCTTTTTGGCTTTTGGGGCTCTTGCCATTCTCAAACATTCACCCGGCCTTTTTCAAGCTGCTTCACTTTCGCCACCTTTCCGATTTTTCGTTTACTTCTACTTGAAACACGCTGAAACCAACGTCTATGTAAACTCTATATTGCACTTTTGAGCTTTTCGAAAAAAGTTTGTCACTTTTTCGTGTTTTTTTCCCTCTTTGAGGCGATATCTACCCATATACTTATAGGGGGGGGAGTGATAGTGTGCAGCGCATCTGTTTCGAATGCGAGAAGTTGTTGGGGAGCATTTCTCGTACGAAATGAAACACGAAATCAGGGAAAAGGCATTCGTTCCCAAATGCAGCGAGGAATGGCGCGCCACAACATCATCAACACACGATAGCGCCAATCGATGACGATGCGACGTTGGCGTTTGAGAAGGCCTTTGACGATGTGGCGAGCGGCTTTTTCGGGAGAAATGAGCATCGGGTAGTTGCGTTCGGCGATGAAATCAGTGCGCACAAAACCTGGTTGAATGTCTGTGATGGTGATGTTGTGGTGAGATTGATGGGAGAGTTGAGCGAGTGCTTGAAGATATTGACTCTGCATTCTTTTGGTAGCACTATAAGCTGGAGCAATACCTAAACCGCGGGTGCCTGCCACAGAGGTAATGGCGGCAAGATGGCCGACTTGTTGGTGTTTCACCCAGTAGCGATAGGCAGTGGTGATCATTCTCACAAATCCCGTGCCGTTGGTGGTGAGGATGCTGAGTTCAACTGCAGGTTGGAGTTCTTTGTTTTCGTGTCCTTCTCCTGAACTGTGCAGGTAGAGATCCATTCCTCCCAATGTTTCAATCAATTGTAGCAATTGTTGGTCAGCTTCCGACGCATTGGCATCAATTTGTGCGCATTCCACTTGTGAGGGAAATTCAGCTTTTAAAGCTTGAAGGGGGGCGAGTCTTCGGGCGGCAACTCCCACACGATGTCCTAATTGCAGGAACTCGCGGGCTGTGTTGAGACCTATGCCAGAGGAGGCTCCCATGATGATAATTCTCATGATTGTAATTTGGGATTGTTGTGGTGACGATTGCGGTCGCGATTGGTCTTCTTTTCGAAGTTCTTTTGTAAGGCTTCGGTGAGATTGATGCCGGTCTGATTGGCTAGACAGAGCAACACCCACAGCACGTCTGCCATTTCATCGGCCGGATCCTGATTTTCTCCAGCTTTGAATGATTGGTCACCATAGCGACGCGACATCACTCGTGCCAGTTCTCCCACTTCTTCAGTGAGTACTGCCATGTTGGTGAGTTCTGAAAAATAGCGAACACCATAGGTGTGGATCCATTCGTCCACCATATTTTGAGCTTCTTGTAGGGTCATAAGTTGAAGATTGAATGATTGGGTAACTAATAATAGAGGAAACGAGGAAACTTCGAAAAGTGTTCCTCGTTGCTGGATAATGATTGCACCAAAATCGGCTTATTCCTCGTATTCGTATTCGTTATCTTCCGTTTGTTGCTGAGATTTTTCCTTCGATTGACTTTTATTTTGCGTCTGTTTTTGGGGAAGTTCGTCCTCGTAGATTTGCTTTGGCGCATCTTCCGTTTCAAACTCCAAGGGGAGATAAGGTTTTATCTTGAGTGGCGCAAAATGAGTGTTGTAGAATTTCCGATAATCCTCAAAGGAAACAACGGTGCCGAGTAGACGAAGATTGGCAACACTGATGAGTTCAGTGCGTGCCATGCGGAAGAGGGCGCGCAGTTGAGGATTTGCGTAAAGTTGTTGCGCATAATAGTGCACATCTTTGAAAGAACGGAAACCTTGAACGCGGAATTGTGTTAGACCATTGTTGCGGTCTTGTTGGATGTCAAAATTGCGTGAAGTGAATTTCGAGATATTGAATTGCGCTAAAGCAAAAAGCACTTTGTTGTTGTCGAGCGAGTCGGTGGGAAACGCCACGAGGAAGACAAAGGGAACATTGCGATCGTTGGAGAGTTGGGTGCTGGTTCCCGAAGTGGCTGCATCAATCTTGGCATCATTCAATCGGCGCGTCCACAAATCTGTGGGACGATAGGATTTACCGACAGTGCGCCCTTCTTGAAGTCCACGAGCAATCATACCTGCAAATTCTGCTACATCAGATTTTGGATAATTTTTAGCGATATCCGTGAATTCGCGCTGGAGCGTGTCGCGCGGTACATCTTGCAGTCGCGACAAACTATGCAATAAGAGGAACTTAGGACGGTTTGCTCCTGTGGGATACTGTTGTGTGGAGCGTGCCACCAATTGCGCAACTTCCGCTTTCTTTCCTGCTAAATAGTCTGCATAGGCAGCGGTGTAGAGCGAATCTTCGCGCTCACGACCAAAGCGGAGATTATCTTCAAAATTGGGATCAGAGATGACACGCGTCATAGGATAGTTGGGGAAGGAATGCACCAAAAAGTTCTTCCACTTTTGACTTTCTGCGTGTTGTTGAGTGCGCTGTGCAATGAGAAATAGATGGTAATAAGCTTCAGCCGCACGACTGTGTTGAGGAGCTTCGCGCACAAAGCGTTGGAGGGTGCGACGTGCCAAAGAGAAATCCTCGAGTTCGTCTTTTTCCACCAAACCAGCTTCGATGAGCGCATCGTGAATCTTGCTCCGCGCTGCTTGTTGTGCTGCTGCTGAGAAGGGAAGTTGCGCAAGATAATAGGCGCGTTGTGCCGGATTTTGGTTTTCCGCAACAGATTTATCCGCGGAAGACGTAGTGTCACTGGAAACACTAGTTTGTCCTTCCACCAATTGTTGTGCATAGTCGCGAAGTTGTGCATCAATGTCGCGTTTTGCCACACCAGCCAAGGTTAGACTGTCGCGTCGCTGCCGGAGGAGAGCGTTGATGCTATCATCTGCCGCATAGTCAAAACTTTTGTTTTGCGCGTCAGCAACTACAGTGTGGTTAGCGCGTCTCCAATCGTCCTCATTCTTTCTGCGTCCCCATTGTTTCGCAAAGGTTTGTTTCCCTTGTTGCACTGCTTGAGCGTTGTAAAAATACCAACCTCCCGAACGAGCAGCAGAGGAGCGTGAAGGAGTGGGGAGTTGAGGAGTCTCTGGAATACTTTCTCCTGCGGCTTCTCGTGCAGCGCGCAAAGCACTGTCTGCTTTTGCCTTTTTTGCTTCTGCAACTTCCTTCTTGTATTGAGTGATTTTTGCATCAATCACTGCATTGCGCTGCGGTTCAGGCATAGATGCAAGTTGCAACAAAGAGTCTTGTTCGAAAATGATTTGAGTGGGAGGAACTAAGTGGTCGAGAATGGCAGAGCGTCGCAGGATTTCAGCATAACCAGGTTGCGATTTATCGAGCAAACCAATAGCTTCTGTGTAGCAAGGTTGCGCTTTGTCAAATCGTTGTTGTTGCCAGTAGAGTTCTGCAAGAGTGCGCAACAGAATACCTTTACTTGGAGTGGCTTGCGTGGCGCGAAATCTTCCTGTTTCATAGCATTTTATAGCGGATGCCGTGTCGTTCTGTGCTAAATAAATGTTACCTTGTGCATAGTAGATTTGATCCAAATAGTCTGCATTATTCGGATCTTTGGTCATTCGTTGCAGTTTGTGCAACATTGTGTGCGAATTTTGACGATTCGTCAGTGCTTCTGTTTGCAAAATACGTGCTTGAAAAGCCATTGCATAAGGCGGATTTTGTGCGATGCAATGTTCTAAGGCACGATAAGCGTCTTGCTTCTTTTGCAACAACATATTCACTTGCGCCAACAGATAATACAGCCTAGCTTTATCAAAATGATGCGAAGCTGCACGGGCTGCCTGATTCAGATAAGGGAGAGCAAGCGCATATTGTTTTTGTGCCAAATGAAAATGCGCTAGCGTGAGATCACGTTCGCGCTGAAGACGAGAAGGAAGCACCATTTTCTCACTCTGACGAAGCACGTCTTCCGCATCGTACACCCATCCGAGTTGCACTTGTGCGCGCACCAACCAAAGCTGAGCTTCTGTCGCAACAAGCGGTTCGGGAGCATAGAATCGCGCGATGTAAGCAAAAGTTGAGGCAGCTGCGAGGAAATCTCCTTGTTGGAATTGAGATTTTCCCATCAACATCCAGGCGTTTTTCAGAAAAGGATTGAACTCTTTGCGTGAAAGATAAGCGCGCGTTTGAGGAGAAGTGTTGCGTCCTGGTGTGATTTCGGGACGTTTTTTGATGCTATGCAACTGAATGGCTTTTTCACATTTCGTGATTGCCGTTTCAAAGTTACCTTTCCCCAGATTCTGTTGTTGCTGATAGGATACCCCGAAAACAGGAAGCAATTGTGTGTAATCATCTTTCAAACCTTCGCGTTGCGCAGCTTCTCCCTCGCGATAGGCTTTCGAAGCATTATAATATACGTTGTAGCGAGTGACAAAAGATTGCCACCATCGTGTCGTTGCCGTGTTGCGACTGGTGCTACAAGCTGTGACGATACACAAAAGCAGAAGATAGAATAGATGCTTCAACGTACGGAGAAGATAGAAGATAAGAGAAAGTAGAACGTTTTCGTTAAGCCAAATGAGCAGAACAGAGCTTAATCGCGTTATGCCATGGCGAGAAAACGAAGGATGAAATCCAACTGAATCTTTAGCAGTAGTTATTTACTTTGAAAGAGAAGGTTCGCTTTGAAAGAGACAATTTCTTTATGCAGAAAAACGCTTGAAGCAAACTTTTATTGTTCGCAGCAAGAAGTAAAGCACCACGCTCACCACAATAATTGCTGCACCAGAAGGCACATTGAGCAGATAAGAAACTGTGAGTCCTCCCAGACAATCTACTAATCCGATGAGCATTGACCCAAGAATCATACTACGGAAGGTGCGTGTGTAGAGAGCTGCAGTGAGTTGTGGAATGGAAAGGAGAGAAATCACCATCACGATGCCCACCATGCGCAAACATCCCACAATGGTGAGTGCGGTGAGTGCGGTGAGAACTGTTTCAAAAGTGCGTACTGCAATGCCTTGTGTGCGTGCAAAATCACGGTCATAGGCTAGGGTGATGATGCTGCGTTCAAAGACGAAGAAGAAAATGAGCGTGATGGCTGTGAGAATGCCCATTGCCACCAAATCTTTGTGCGTGATGCTGAGAATATCTCCGAAAAGATAGGCCGGAAGATCGGTCATAAACCCTGGAGCGAGATAGGCAAAGAGGATGCCGATGCTCATACCCAGTGTCCAAATCATAGCAATCGCACTATCGCCACGCACTTCTGCTTTGCGACTCAGCCAATCGATGCCAAGTCCACTGGCAAGCGCAAAACCAGCTGCACCAACTATGGGTGAGAAACCCCAATATGCGCCCATTCCCACTCCACCCAGTGAAGCGTGAGCCATACCACCGCCTGCAATGACCAATCGCCGCGTCACAACATACGTGCCGATGCAGGCGCAGAGCACGCTGGAGAGTAGCGCACCCAATAGTGCATTTTGGAAAAACGTGTAACTAAATATGGTGAACATAGCAATTATATTATCACGAATTATGCGACAGTTCGCGCTGTTCTCCAACGAGAAGAATGATGTCGTCTTTGAGTTCGATGGGTAAATTGACTTCGCGCAATTGCAAAGAACGAATCCATCCAGCAACTTCTTCCGTTTTGAGTGTTGTCAGCACCTCAGTAAATTCTTCTATTTCGTCATCATTATAGTCTTCTCCCGAACGTCCTTTGAAACGATCAAGTTCCTCATCCTCATAGTATTCAATGTCTTTGCTCACACCAGCCAAAAGACTTTCCACTTCGCAGGTTTCGTGAAGACCACAACAACCAGCCGCAGCATTTTCTTGTATCGTTGGCATCTCGGAGAGTTCGCCGTTCTTTACTTTCTGTCGGAGCCACCATTGACGAATGGCTTCTGCCACTGCGGCTAGTAGACCGAGGGAGATTAACAGTAGGATGAGATAATACACAATTGAAACGTTTGAGAGGTTTGTACTATTGATGCAGAGCATCGAGTTTCTGGAATAAATATGCTACTCAAAGAATGGCTTCTATTTAGGAAAAATCTTCTACTCAAAGGTAGGCATCTTCTCAGAGCAAAGCTTCTCTTCAGCAGGTTGAGATAATTCAGAGAGGTGTGTCCAGAAAGTGGGATAAGATTTTGCCACCACTTCGGGATGAGCTATGGAGAGGTGAGGAAATCGAAGTGCAGCAGGCGCAAAAGCCAAAGCCATGCGATGATCGTTGTAGGTGAAAATCACTATCGAAGACTGCGCTGGAGCATCGTCCGTTGGAGTATAGTAGAGTTCTCCCTCTCCCTCGCAGATGAGCTGTTTTCCCATTTTCTTCAATTCAGTGATGAGCGCTGCAATGCGGTCAGTCTCTTTGATGCGCAAACTCTTCAAACCTTTGAAACGAAAAGCACGCGAGAGCAGAGCGGAAGTGACCACAAAAGTTTGCGCCAAATCAGGAGCATCGGTGAAATCTAGAGAGAGAATCGGTTCGTTAGCCTTCTTTTGTGAGCAAGAGTTGGTAGACCAATTAGAAGTAGCCATGTGAGCTGCATCAGATTCAGAGAAGACCTTCTCCAAAATTGCACCTTCTGTGGTGAATGAGGTCTTCACCCTCAAATGTTCAAACCACTGCGCACACACAGCATCGCCTTGAAGACTGTTTTCACGCAATCCCTTCAGCACGATTTTCGCCTGTGCATCGTGGTGAAGTGCCACAATTTCATACCAATATGACGCTGCACTCCAATCGCTCTCCACGACGTAAGGACAGTAGCGTGTGTAGTGCTGACCAGCTTCCACACCAATGCGTTCACCTTCCCATCGCGCTTCCACCCCAAAGGACTTCATCACCTCGATAGTCATCTTGATGTAGGGAGCAGAAGCCACTTTTCCCACGAGTTGAAGCGAGACGCCTTGGAGGGTAGTGGGAGCAATCATCAACAATGCGCTCACATACTGCGAACTAATGTCAGCAGGGAGAGAAATGGTGCCACCTGCCAATTGCTTTCCGCGGATGCGCAACGGAGGAAAACCCTCGTTCTTAGCATAAACAATGTCTGCTCCCAACTGTCGCAGTGCTTCCACGAGAGCGCCAATCGGACGTTCCTGCATACGCTCACTACCAGTGAGGAAAACTTCTAGATGAGGAGTTGCTGCAAAAAGCGCGGTGAGAAAGCGCATAGCTGTTCCGGCAGCACCGATGTCCACCACTTTCGGCAAGGCTCCTTCTTCCTTCACTGTTTCCAATCCTTGTTTGATGGCTTGTGTGTCGTCGCAGTCTGACAGTCCCATCAGAGCAACAGGTTGCAGGCAAAGGTGCTGCACCACAAGTGCTCGAGCGCAGATACTTTTGCTCGTGGGGAGCGACACCGAAGCACGCAGTTTTTGGGGAAACTCAGGGAGGAAAGGCATAAAGCAGAGGAGTTGGGTGAGCGCAATCACTATTCTTTTATACGAATGTTGAGCGCAGCCCCTTTCTTAGTTTTTCGATTTGTGGGAAACCACCTTATAAATGAGATAAACCATCACCAACACCACCACAGCAGCAATGACATATCCAATGATGTGGCTATATTGATTCGCCTTTTCCATCACCTGTTCGGGAGTGGTGACGTTCGGAAAGAGTTGAGGAATGAGGTAGAAGCCCAAAAAAGCCAATACCATGTTCCAAGCCCCTGCGCCAAGCGTGGTGTAGAGCAAGAACTTGCCGAGATTCATTTTGGCTAATCCCGCAGGAATGCTAATGAGTTGTCGCACACCCGGCACAAGACGTCCCACCAAGGTAGAGGTGATGCCATGGCGGCGGAAAAAATCTTCAGACTTCTCCACAGCAGCACGATCAATGAGCAGCAATTTAGCCCATCTTGTGTCTGCCAATCGATAGATGACAGGTCGTCCCAAGAAATAAGCCAGATAATAATTGACGAGTGCGCCTGCGTCAGCCCCGAGTGTGGCAATGACTACCACCCCAAAGATATTGAGTGTTCCGTTGTTTGCCATCCACGCAGCAGGAGGAATGATCGCTTCCGAGGGAAAAGGAATGAAAGAGCTTTCAATGGTCATTCCCAGGAAGATGACCCAATAGTTGAGGTGATTGAGCACCCAAGCGATGATTTCGCCCATAGATACTTATTTATATTGAGTGATGAAATTGTTTACCAACCTGCGGCTTTCCATCCCGCAGCAGAATACCATTTCGTTTTGCGGAATTGTTCATTAACGTTTCCGTGTGCTGATTTCTTGCCATTATTAGTGTAGATTTGTTGAGGAACAAACATCGAAATACCAGAATAATTGTCCATATCCACTCGAATCTCATCATAGGCATCTAGCCCTGTGAAGAAACGCGAAGTAGAAAACTTATAAACCGTCGCTGCATCAATTGTTTTTTTCACGCGTTTCCAATCCTTTTCAGGCAAGGTGCGACGCAGCGCATCATTCATATCGTAAAAGTGCGGACGATAATGAAATCTACTCGTATAACGAGAATAGTCTTGTGCTTCTTGCACAGCAGGATAATTCCAGCTACCATCTGCTTTTCGAGCTGGATAATACTCTTTCACCACACTCTTCATAGTGTCTGCAATGGCTTGCAAACGGTCGGTGCGCACAATGGAGAAGGTAAGCCCGAAGTTATCGTAGTAAGGCTGACTTCCCTTGTTGATGTAATAGTTGGAGTAAGTGATTCCCAAATCTTTAATCTCGTCAGAGAAATATCCCCAGCGCAACATATCAGTGTAGAAACCACCGATGGCAGAAATCTCCATGGGAGAAGCTGCAATGTAGTCGGCAGTATTGCGCAGTTCGTAGTAAGATTCGATACCTCCCATCAAGCAACAATCGAAATGGATAAATCTCAGGTGAATGCCCGATGCTGTGATGGCTTCACTCAAATCTTCGATATTGATTTCGTCAGACCATCCTCCCAATACAGCTTTATCACTCCTCCAATTGCCATTAGGACCAACGTCCATACCATAACTTTTGGGGTGAAAAGCAACGTTTTTGCGTCCTGCAACCGAAGATTGCGCTGCTGGGGCTGTGGTTGTTTTTGTTTCCCACAAACCATTGCGCGTGCTGCGCGAGGAGACTTGTTGCAGGGGTGCAGATTGTGCGCTGCTTGATAGGGCAAAGGTTCTTACTGCATTTGCCGCATTGTAACGCTCTTCTTGTGCTACTGACTTAGGACTAGGCACCCAGCCCGAAGCGTGACTCCAAAGCACAAGACCATAGGATTCAGAGGGTGAAAACTCTTGCATAAAGCGCAGCATTCTCGTGAGTTGTGCCGTGTCTGCGGAGTTGATGTCTGTTTCCCATTTGCGCAGCAACCGAGGAGTATGTAGTCCTTTACGTAGTTCATACAAACGCGGAGCTTTGTTGTCGTCTAAAAACATCAGTACTCGCTCTTTGTCGTGCAGATATTTCATACCATCGGCCATTTCCGTACTGTCCTCGAGAGCAAAACCTTTAGCCCCTAATGAATTTTGAGCAGCCATATACACGAGTACCGTTTTCTTGAAAGGAGTGCCCGGCAACACTGTCGTCTCGTAAGGTTCTGGTTCGTAGTCTATGCAACTCATTGGCAGCAATAGCGTTGCCATTATGAGAAGCAAAAGAGAAGCAAAATGTTTCATTGTAGTTCTAGTTTTTGTGCTGGGCGTCCTTTGGAGAAGTAAATTCAACAATCACGTCTTCATACCCCATAGCAAGGAACAGTTTTTGGAATTGAGATTCTGCGTTTCTGCGTGCAATGCTCAAATTATCTGTACTCAGCGCACGTTGTTTCATTTTGTTTTTCGCCTCAGCTATCATCGCTTCTCGTTCTTCTGGACGAAACAAACCTTGTTCCATGAACACCGTGGTTCGACTCTCGTCTAAAAAGTTTTCATCGAGCAAAGACGGTTGAGGCAGATGAACGATGGCATTGCGTCCCTTCACCTCCACCCAGTCTTCGGGAAGTTTGCGAAGATCTACACCGATGCGCAGCGTGCCACGATAGATGCAAATCAGATCACGATCGCTCATCAGTCCAGAGTGGTGACGTTCCACCAATTCTTCAGCCTCCACAGAGAGAAATTCCCACTGTCCGATGGAGCGGAGGTGTACAATCTCTTCAGGCGATTGCGCAATGGGCTTATCCACGGCACTGTCTGTAGAAGTGAATGAGCGATAAACCACCATCACACCATAAGCAATTAACGCAAATGTGAAGAGAATTAGCGTGATGCGCCAATGTTTTATCGTCTTTTTGATACACCACCACAATGCACTCCAACAGCCTAAGCGAGATTTTTCTTGAGGAGCAACGGGAGGATTTTCCAAACTGTCCGTGCTATTGGCTTTCACTTCTTGGGGAAGAACCTTTGACGAAGAGTCATCAGCATTCGAGGGTTCATGTTCATTTGTTGCTGGTTGAAGTGAAGAAGATTCTGCGTTAGTCGAATCATCATTAACAGCAACACCATCAGAATGAGGGTCTTGTCCCTCTTCGAGGTTTGTGTTCAAATTCTCATTCATGGGCGGTCACTGTTGAGTGGTTTCACAATTTGTTTCCAGTCAGACTTGTTAAATTCTTTGCGATAGCGCACCACCACATTGTTCTCTGCATATCCCAAGCGCTGAGAAATGGGGATGAGTGTTCGCGCTGCCGAAGCACGCGCCAATTCGATGATGCCAAAGCTGTTGGCATGACTACGGATGCTATCTACCCCTTGGTGCGCCAAACGCGTCACCTCATCGGAGGTGAAATTTGAGCGCGTGAGCGATACAAACTGTCGTGCTTTCTGATGATCAATTTTCGATGCTGTGAGCACCACCTTCGGATCGGGGAGTGTAATCACCAGTAAATTACCCTCTCGCTGCACATTGGACACAGAGAAGTCAGAGAAATCAATATATCCTTTGAGCGTAACGTCAATAGGAATGGCTATTTTTCGATGCCCCACTTTGTTGAATTTCAGTAGGCCACCATCTATTTGGGATTGATCTGTGAAAAGCACCACTTTGTGCACCTTGCAATCGGCAGCAAAAAGTTTACTTTGTTGTTGTACCTTTGACACCAAAGTTGCAATGGTGTTAATGGCAACTTCTTCTCGCGCTGTTTGTGCCGAGTCAGATGTTGAATTGAAGGGAGTCTTTGAGGAGTGACAAGCTGTCAACACCCAAAGTAGCCCTATGAGGATTAAATTCTTCATGAACATATATACCTATGAAGAGCAAAAATAACGAATTATTTTCGTTCGACCTTGCTATATTGGATTTATTTATTATCTTCGCTGCAAATTCAAACGTCAGTTGATGATTATGCAACACAAATATTCTTTTATAGGTCTCTTCGCACTGTTGTTTCTGTTTGCTGCTTGCGGACATAAAAACGACGCTAAGAAAGCTTCGTCATTGGATACGGGACAAATTGCTTTGGCTCAAGAACAAGGTCCTGGACACGATGACAATCAGACCATTACTACCGACAAAGAGTGGAGTGGCCACAAATATCACATCTTAGTGGAGCGCACACCTGGCGACTCTCTGGCGCAGGTGAAAGACCGTTTTGGTGATCCTTTTCTTGACAATCAAGTGACCATCACCATCACCCGCGATGGCGAAGAATTGACCAAACGCTTACTGACTAAAGCCGACTTTTCGAGTCAACCCGAAGTGGCAAAGTCCATAAATTTGGTGTTGGGTGGCATTGCCTTCAATGAAATCGATGACAAAGGATTTCATTTCGGTGCGCAATTCAATCTTCCTGGTGATGATGAAGGAGGATTAATCTATAAACTCACTTTGCCACTGAGTGGTCAAGGTGCTCCTGTCATCGAACGCGATACCAACCAAGACACCTCGGCTTCAGAAGAAGTTTCAGACTAAGCCGGAGGACGTTTCCTTGCTGTGCCCCTATAAGTATATGGGGAGATACAGCCCCAAAGAGGGAAAAAATCGCAGAAAAGTGACAAAAACTATTCGAAGAGTGTAGATTTTGATGTCTATGGTTTGCAAAATACGTTGATATTGTCGCAGAGTAGTGTTGCGTCAATGTTCGATGAGGAAAGTGGGATGAGAAAAGAGAGAGAGCAACTGCTCTCTCGCGTGCGCGTAACGCGCGCCTTTCAACAGCGATTTTGTTTTTTTGCTGTCACAAGTGTCACACTTGGTGTGAAATAGGAGAAAAAGCTGGTCGGAAAAAAAGGCAAAAACGAAGGAGTAGAAAGTCTGTTTTTCTCTTTAGTTTGCTAGAAATTTGGATATCGGGACTAGTGAGTTGTTAAAAAATCTGCAGCTTTTTTGTTTAGTTGTTTGTAAATCAATGTTTTATGTGTGGGTCTGTGACACTTGTGACAGCAAAAAGATAAAACTCTCTGTACTGCGCGCGTACGCGTACGCGCGAGGTGCATGGATTGGAGTATTTTCACAATTTCAAATCCTTCTCTCTCTGCTCGTAAAGTTTGATTGTTGGATTTACCTATTATCTTATTGGGTTTACGTCTGCTTCCGTATTTTTTTTGAAAACAAGCCGTTGTTTTGTGTAAAACGAGCCGTCGTTTTTTGAAAACAAGCTGTTGTTTTGTGCAAAACGAGCCGTCATTTACTTGTGAATTCAGGGTGGTTTTCCATAGTGCCAACTAAATGCTCATTGATTAGAAATGCTCTTTATCCATAAGTACGCAAGGACAACTACTGCGTTATTTTCGATATTCAGCTTTGCTCACGTTTCAGTACACTCCCTTTGATTACAACATCAGTGCCTTGTGTTTTGTTCCTTAATGAGCAAAGAAAAGAGGTATTGCAAAAATGAATTTTGCAACACCTCATAGTTGTAAAAGCGTTGAGCGGAAAACGAGACTCGAACTCGCGACCCCAACCTTGGCAAGGTTGTGCTCTACCAACTGAGCTATTTCCGCAGAATGTGAAGAGGAGGAGACTCGAACTCCCACGTCGCAATTGACACTACCCCCTCAAAGTAGCGCGTCTACCAATTCCGCCACCTCTCCATTCTTGCTACGCAACTCATTGTTTTAATCAGCACCAGGGGGTGGGCTGAACAATCAGCGCGTCTTCGAGCTTGCAAGTGGTCTTGCTTCTCGATTGCGTGTGCAAAGATATAACGATTTCTTGAATCTCCCAAGTGTTTTACCAAGAAATTTGCTGAAATCCCTCTTTTTTCGCCTTTTCTGGTGGAAAAACCAACCTTCTAGCGGAAAGTATGCAATGATTTAATAGAGGATTTGGACTTAATCTTGCAGATAAGAATCTTTGAAGCCAAGGAAGTAGAGCACCCCATCGATGCCTACGGTGTTGATGCTTTGTTTGGCATTGGCCACCACACGGGGTTTGGCGTGAAAGGCTATGCCTAACCCTGCAGTGGAAAGCATGGGCAAATCATTGGCACCATCTCCCACTGCAATGGTTTGTTCTAAATCCACTTTCTCCACTTGCGCTATTAGACGCAAGAGTTCCGCTTTACGTTGGCCGTCCACGATGTCTCCCACATATCTTCCCGTAAGTTTGTTGTTCTCGTCCACCTCAAGTTCGTTGGCATACACATAGTCTATGCCGAAACGACGCGCCAAATGCTCTCCGAAGAAAGTAAATCCACCACTGAGAATGGCGATTTTGTATCCGCAACGCTTTAGCACAGTCATCAGTCGTTCCACACCTTCTGTGATTGGGAGATGGTTGGCTATATCCTCCATCACTTTGGCGTCTAGGCCTTTGAGCAGTGCAACTCTTCGCGTGAAACTTTCCTTGAAATCGATTTCCCCTCTCATTGCTGCTTCGGTGATGGCGCGCACTTCATCACCGACTCCTGCACGCTCGGCAAGTTCGTCGATGCACTCAGCTTTGATGAGTGTAGAGTCCATGTCGAAACAAATGAGCCGTCGCATTCGGCGGTGCATATTGTCGTGTTGGAAAGAACAATCCATTTCTAGTTCGGCACAAAGACGGAGCAATTCTGACTGCATTGCTTCTCTGTTGTTGGGAGTGCCGCGCAGAGAAAATTCCACACAAGCGCGCACATCGTAAGTGGAAGGTGGAGTGAGGGGCACGCGCCCGGTGAGTCGATGGATGCCATCGATGTTCATGCCTTGATTGGCCACAAGGAGAGTGACGGCTTCCATTTGTTGTGCGGTAAGCCGTTTGGCAAGAACGGTGAGGATGTAGCGATTTTTGCCTTGCGCTGCAACCCAGTGGGTGTATTCGCTTTCTTCTACGGGATAGAATCGCACAATGACATTGAGTTCGGAGGCTTTGAAGAGTACTTCTTTCATCACTTGTCCAGAAGTGTCGGCGGAGGTGCGAATGAGAATGCCGAGCGAGAGGGTGGAGTGAATATCGGCTTGTCCAATGTCCAGAATGTCTACACTATATTTGGCCATTATGGTCATGAAGGCAGCGGTGAGTCCTGGACGATCTTCGCCAGTGATGCGAATCAAAATCAATTCTTCTTGCATGAGGAGGGTGCGTTGGAAGGGTGTTTTTTGGGGAAATGCGTTTGTCTACAATGCCTGTTGCAGCATTGGAAGCAGGCGAGGGAAACTAGGATTGTGAAGCAGGGAAAAGTCCGAAAAGTTCTGCATCAATGCTGTCGGTGATTTCGCGAAAAGCGTGACTGTCGCTCTCAAACTTGAGTTTGTCGCCCTCAATGATGAGAAGTTTTCCCTTGTAGTCTGCAATCCATCCCTCATAGAGATCGTTGAGCCCTTGGAGATAGTCGATGCGCATGGTTTTCTCAAAATCGCGTCCGCGCTTTTCGATTTGCGACACCAGATTGGGAATAGACGAACGGATGTAGATCATTAAATCGGGCAATTCCACGAGCGACATCATCAGATTGAAGAGGTCAGTGTAGTTGTCAAAGTCGCGGTCGCTCATCATGCCCATTTTGTGGAGGTTGGGGGCAAAGATTTTGGCATCTTCAAAGATGGTGCGGTCTTGAATGACGGCATCGTTGGCTTGTGCAATGGAAACAACGTCTTTGAAACGTTTGTTGAGAAAATAGATTTGCAGATTGAACGACCATCGGGTCATGTCGTTGTAGAAGTCTTCAAGATAAGGGTTGTAGTCAACGGGTTCGAAGAGAGGTTTCCAGTTGTAGTGTTTTGCCAACATTTTGGTGAGCGTGGTTTTTCCGCTACCGATATTTCCGGCTATTGCGATGTGCATGGCTTTGAATAATGCTTTGAAGGGTGGAAGAGTGAGAGTGTAGGCACAGAGTAATCTTTCTCTTGGGAATGGGGAATACTTTTGTGTGTTAGACGTTGGAAGTGTGGCGAACTGTGTCTTGATGCTAAGGAAACAATCCGAAAAGTTCGGCATCGATGCGGTCGATGATGCCCGAGAAGTCGTTGGGGTTGTGCAAGAAATCGAGGTGGTCTACTTCAACAACAAGCACTTTTCCTGGGTATTTCTCCAAAATAAATTGTTCGTAGCGTTGGTTGAGATTTTCCAAATAGGCGATAGGTATGCTTTGTTCGTAATCTCTTCCGCGTCGACGAATATTTTCGATGAGATGAGTCACAGAGGAACGAAGATAAACGAGAAGGTCGGGCAATTTGACCAGGGAAGTCATGATTTCAAAGAGTTCCATATAGGTGTCGAAGTCGCGTTCATCGAGATTACCCATATCTTTGTTGTTGGCAGAAAAGATGTGTACGCCTTCAAAGATGCTGCGGTCTTGCACAATGGGAGTTGTGCTTTGGGCAATGGCAAGTACATCTTTGAATCGTTCTTTCAAGAAAAAGACTTCAAGGTTGAACGACCATCGTTTCATATCTTTGTAGAAGACATCGAGATAGGGGTTTTCTGCCACGCTTTCAAATTTCGGTGTCCATCCATAGTGCTTCGCAAGAAGGGTGGTGAGCGTGGTTTTTCCGCTACCGATGTTTCCTGAAATGGCTATGTGCATAATATTGAGTCGGGGAGTGGGGGAGAAACTATTGTTGAGGGGTGGGAGAAGTGATGGTGAAGAGGGGCTCGTCGTCGTCCCCCATAGCTGTGTTGAAGGTGGTGTCTTCGATGCCAGTTTCATCTTCGATGCCTTCTTCACCTTGGCTTTTTGCGCCGTCTGTGAGGTCTGCGCTTTCGTCCTTGTTGTTGGGATTGGTGTGGGCGGTTTCCCGCTGGAGCTGAGCCGATTGGCTATTTTCTTCCTCTTCTTCTGTTGACGCAAGTGTTTCTTGTGCTTTGGGGAGAGTTTTTTTACGCTTTGTATCTTCTTTTGCTCCCAGTTGCACTAGGCTATTGGCGGCATTGATGATGCTATGTCCTGAAGGAGATAAGAGTTTTTTGGTATTCTCAAAATTGTCCAAAACTTTTCCAAAGGCTTCTTCCACTTCGACGAATCTTTGGTAGAAGAGTTGCACGCGACTCACGATGGTGTTGGCAAGGTTTACAATTTTATGTTGGTTTTCCATTTGTCGTTGTTGCGTCCACGACATCTCCAACATGCGAAGTAGCGCATAAAGGTTTTGACTACTGGTGATGAAAACGCCTTTGTCGTAGGCTTCTTTCCAAAGGGTGGGTTCGGCATTCAATGCCAAACTGAGTGCGCTTTCGCTGAAGAGATACATCACCACAAAATCGAGTTGTTGTCGGCCTGCTGCACCATGTTGGGCGTAGCTCTTTAGGGACAGTTCTTTGACGTGAGCGCGCACGGAAGTGATGTGTCTTTGCAAAGCTTCTGACTTTTCGTCTTCGTTGGTGGCATTATAATAGTCTTCAAATGCTTTGAGCGAAACCTTTGAATCGATGATGACATCTCGCTTGTCGGGAAAGTGGAGAATCACATCGGGAATCAACTTTTTACCAGTCTCGTTGTGTTTGGTCACTTTGCCTTGGGCATCGCGCAGGGTGGTTTGTTCCTCAAATTGCAAACCTTCTTGGAGTCCCATACTTTCGAGTAGGGTGCGCAGGCGAAGTTCTCCGAAATTACCTTGTGTCTTGTTCTCCCCAGTGAGGGCAGCTGCTAAACGGTCAGCTCGTTCTCCTATCAGCTCGGTCTTTGATAATGTGATTTGGATGCTCTCATCGAGCCTAAGTATTTTCTCGAGTTGGAGTTCGTTGTTGTTCGCCACATATTGTTTCATCTCATCTAGTCCTTCGCGCAGCGGTGCGATGACAGAAGAGAGTTGGTTTTTGTTCTCATCGGTGAGTTGTTGGCTGCGCTCTCTGAGTAAGCGTTCGGTTTGTCCCGTGAGTTCGTGGCGCACGGTTTCGAGTTGTTGCTGGAAGAGTTCTTTTTGTTGCGCTGCATTGATTTGTGCGCTTTTGCGAATTTCCTCAATTTGTTGCTGATACATGAGTTGGGTGTCGCTCATTGATTTGCGGGCTCCGAGATAGCCTAGCACAATGCCAACAACTAGGGCGATGATGATGAAGAGAGGTGTAAGCATGATGAGGTAGCAGTAGATTTGTGTCTTACTCTGATGTGGGCGTTGGGTGTGAGGGAGTAGCGATTGCTTTAGAATAGTTGTCGCTGCGTTTTCTTCGTTGCAAATTTACGAAAAATGGCTGAGAAGTGGAGGAGTGCTTCTATTCTTTTGGGATAATCTGGTGTTTATCCTTGGATGTGATAGTATAAAGGCTGCCTCAAAATTGTTGTTTTGAAGCAGCCTTTGTCGAGGTATTACTCAATGGCCTAGCAAAAATAGTAAACCTGAGAGGATCAGCAGAGAATTTAGGCTTTAGTTGAACACATCGTTCTTTGCTGGCCTGTGCGTTTTCCCTGAAGATGTATTAGCAGACCCTTTGTTGTTTGCAGTGCTATTGTTCCCAGAGTCTGTTTTTGTTTTTGCAGATTTGATGGATTCTGATTTGTTGGAAGAAGCTTCCGTTGGGTCTTTCTTTTCGTTGGTTGAGGAAGACTTTTTTGCGCTTTCCTGTGCTGCGCCTTCATCGTGAGAAGGAGCAGAATTATGTGGATTATCGCTTTCTTCTTCGGTTGCAAAATCAATGTTTTCGCTTGCCTCACTGATGGTGTCGTGTCGCACTGTGTCCGCTACGGGATATTGGAACGTACCTTGTAAGTCAGCTGGGTTTACTCCAGAAGGAATGCGATAGCGTGCCAAGTATTTCGGAGCGAGAGCACCATCTGATAACACTTTCTTCATAAACAAACCGAAGATGGGAAGTGCTGTCTTAGACCCTTGACCTAATGCGCCGGAACGGAAGTGGATTTGACGATATTCGCCACCCACCCAAGCGCCACCAACGAGGTTAGGGGTGACACCTACGAACCAAGCGTCTGCATGAGAGTTGGAAGTTCCAGTCTTACCTCCAGCGTCGATGCGCTTGTTCCAGAACCATTGTCCGATGTAGTTTTGACTCGCTAAGGCTTGTGACGTGCCGCCAGCATCTGTCATACCAGCTCCCAAGAGGGTTTGCATGTAGAAGGCTTCTTTATCAGAGAGCACTGTGCGCACTTCTTTGCGCGCTTCATAGACCACTTTTCCTTCGCGGTCTACGATGCGAGTGATAATCGTTGGTTTCACATATTCACCATAGTTGGCTACACTGGCGTAAGCTCCAACTAACTCCATCAAGTGGACATCGCTAGCACCGAGTGGCAAGGACGGAGCGTCTTTGAGTTTGCTCGTGATGCCCATATCCTGTGCTGTTTTTATCACATTGGGGATGCCTACTTCTTGTCCAAGTTTCACCGCAATGGTGTTGATGCTTTGTGCAAAGGCTGCGCGGAGGGGGATGTTGGCATTAGAAAATCTGCCGTTGGCGTTGTGTGGACGCCAGACACTGGGTTTGCCTTTTTCGTCTACCACATTCATTTGGATGTATTCGTCTTTGAGACGTGCATCAGAGGGGAGCCATCCTTGTTTTATGGCTGTGGCATAGACAAACATCTTGAAGGTAGAACCCGGTTGGTGAGTGGCTTTCACATTGTCGTGTTGCCATGTGTTGAAATCAACGTCTCCCACATAGGCTTTCACCTCTCCCGACTGAGGTTCCATAGCTATGAAACCAGCGTGCATGAAGTGCAACATATAGCGCAACGAATCGACAGAAGACATTTCTCGCTCTATTTGCAAATCGGAATTGGAATAACTGAAGAGCTTTACTTTGTGGGGAGTATTTAGCAGTTCCATCACTTTGTCGGGCTCGTTGGGATAGCGCGCAGACAGCATTTTATAGGCTTCTGTTTGCTTCAACTTCTCTTCGAGAAATCCGGGAATGGGTTGGTTCTTCTCGTCTACCCAGGGATCTTTTTTGCCCCAGTGTGCATCGAAGTTGCGTTGCACTATTTTCATTTGCTCCAGCATGGCTTGTTCAGCGTACTTTTGCATACGACTATCCACGGTGGTGTAGATTTTCAAACCATCTTTGTAGGGGTCTAATCCTAAGTCTAGGTTCTTGATTTCATCGGCTACGGCTTGACGGAAGTATAACGCTTCTCCGTCGTAGGCGTTTTCAACACTGAAATTGAGTTCAATGGGTTTTTCACGCAATTCGTTCAGTTCTGCAACTGACAATTTGCCGTGATTGTACATGTTTTCCAACACCACATTGCGACGAGCAAGGGAGTTTTTGGGATTGGTTTTGGGGTTGTAAGCTGATGTAGCTTTAAGCAATCCGACCAAAACGGCCGATTGTTCCGTTTTCAGTTCGGAGGGAGTAGTATTGAAATAGGTTTTTGCCGCAGTTTTGATGCCATAAGCATTCGAACCAAAGTCAACGGTGTTGGCATACATGGTGAGGATTTCTTGTTTGCTGCAAAACCATTCCAATTCTGTGGCAATGATCATCTCTTTACTCTTCATAATGAGCATTTTGATGCCAGGAATGTAGCCTAAAAGTCCAGTGGAGTATTCAGTGCGAACACGAAACATATTTTTCACCAACTGTTGGGTGATGGTGGACGCTCCACGTGCATGGCCTGTCACGGCATCTTTTGCCGCAGCGCCAATTCCCACGAAGTCTACTCCGTGGTGGCTATAGAAACGCTCGTCTTCTGTTGAAATCAGCGCATCAAAGAAGTTGGGAGCAATAGAATCGTAGGAAACGGGGGTGCGGTTTTCACTGAAAAACTTACCCAACAATTTACCATCTGCACTATAAATTTCTGATGCAGCAGCAGTTTTGGGATTCATGATGGTGTCGAGCGAAGGCGACTTTCCGAAGAGCCAAAACAGATTGAATTGCACCGATAAGCAATAGACGAAGATGAAGACGATGAAAGAAATGAAGCTTACTCCAATCTTCTTCCACCAAGGCGCGTTTTTATAGAGCGAACGATACCATCGTCCAAATTGTGTACATTTCTTCAGCATCCATACAATAGGAAAAAAGAGACGCTGAAAGATATTTCGTGATTTTGAGTCCATGTTTCTTGTAAGATGTATTACTAAACTACAGCAAAATTACAGTAAAGCTGATGATCAACAAAGTGTAAACATCTTTTTTTGCGGTAGTAAGCAGCATTTTCTATGTGAAAGGTGAGTTTTTCTATACGAATTCTCGCTCTACTGCTGGTAAATCTCGCTGTGTTGTGCCTTAGAATGGCCACCACCAGCGTTTAGGTTTGGGGAGAGTTCCTTTGTCGATGAGATGTTCTTCTAATGTTTTTCCATTGTTAATCAAGGCATAGATAGTACCCCAATCGAGTAACCCACCAACATTGCGGTCGTCAATGAACAAATCGGCTCGGATTTTGCGAGAAAAATCACTATTAGAGCCATCTTCTTCTTCAAAATCTCGATTGACAGCAAAGAACGTAACCCCGCGTTTTCTACAAAAATCCACAGCATCTTGGAGTAAATCTCCTTCGCGCACTGTCCAGAGGATGAGTTCGTGTCCATCTGCAATCAACTGTCTGAGAGTTGCTGTTGCAAAGGGTATTTCTTTTCCGATTTCGGGATAGCGATGTTCTACAATTGTGCCATCAAAATCTACGGCTATAACCATATCGTTTTTTGTTGAGAAGTTTAATGTGAGTGTGGTGCCTTGCGTTTTACCCTTCAAAAACGAAAAAGTGAGGATTTCTAGTTTGAATGAAGTCGTTATCTTTAATAAAGCGGTAAAAGGCGCAATTTTACATCACTTGTCGTCCAGAACGTAGAATTTCTTGGGTGTTGCGTTTGGGACGTTCCACAACAGGAAGTGAGTATTTGGGAGTTTTGCAAATGGCTTTGCGTTTCTCTACTAAGCACATCGAAGGTGCAAAAGAAAAGAAGTCTAGAAAACCATCATCAACCGCTTGATAAACCCCTAATTCTGCTGTAAACTGATGTTCTGGACACACAATTCGTCCCACATCTTTGCGACTTACTCGGTAGTGCTGCCAAACAAGTGCGTAATACACTCCACGCGCTGTGCGTACTTGTTGTTGCGTTCTGTCCGTCTGGATTGGTGTGACGTGAACATCTTTGGGAAAGACGATGTTGCGCGGTTTTTGTTCCACTGACTCAAAGGGGAGATTGGCGTAGAGAATAACGCTAACTAAACAACTATCACCCACAACTAGCGAATCACGCTCCGATGAGATCTCCGCATAAAAGTCTGTTTTTATCTTCGTAGAAGCTCGTTGAGCATAGATGGATTGATCTTTTGGAAAACAATAGAATAAGGTGATGAGCAAAGCCACTTTTACCAAAGTCATTCGCTCAAACATTCCTCGTGTAAAATGCCATATGATTTGCAATAACATCATTGTTTAGTCGCAGTTTATGGGGAAAGATTGTATCTCTAAAATGGACGTTTGCTGCCAAGCACTACTTCTGCATTACACTTCTTCTGTCAATCAATGAAATACTTTGTTTAGCGGATATTCCTCAACACAAAACAATTTCTTGATGAGCAACTTGCGAAACAAGAAGGCTATAGTTCTACGTCTTGTTGCACGGGAGCATAGGCTTGCAGCAAATGCTCACATTCAGCCAACCAAATGTTTGCAGAAGCATCGGAAGGCATACGCCAATCTCCGCGTGGAGACAACGAACAACTGCCCACTTTGGGAGCATCAGGCAAACAACTACGCTTGAATTGTTGTTGGAAGAAGCGACGGAAGAACACGTGCAACCAATGTGCAATTGTTGTTTCTGGATAGCTGCAGACATTGCGTGCAGCATCTGAAGTGGAGAAAGCACTCACAGCTAAACGGAATATCTTGCTGGGTTTGAAACCATAGCGCAAAGTATAGTAGAGGAAAAAGTCGTGCAGTTCATAAGGACCCACTAAATCTTCTGTTTTTTGGGTAATCTGTCCTTGCTGATCCGCGGGTAGAAGTTCCGGACTGATTGGAGTGTCTACGATGTCTAACAACACATCGTGACATCCGGCTTCCATAAGGTTGTCAGCCACCCAGCGCACCAGGTGTTTCACCAAAGTTTTGGGAATTGACGCATTGACTGCATACATCGACATATGGTCACCATTGTAAGTAGCCCAACCGAGCGCCAGTTCTGATAAGTCGCCTGTGCCTAGTACCATTCCTCCTACTTGGTTCGCCACGTCCATCAGTATTTGTGTACGTTCGCGCGCCTGTGCATTTTCGTAGGTCACATCGTGCACTTCTTCATTGTGGTTGATGTCTGCAAAGTGTTGGCGCACTGCTGCTGCAATAGGAATTTCGCGGATAGTGATTCCCAACTCTTTCATGAGCAGGAGAGCATTGTTGTAAGTGCGGTCGGTGGTGCCAAAACCTGGCATCGTGATGCCGACAATACCTTTGCGCTCCAATCCCAAGAGATCGAAAGTATGCACCGCAATGAGTAGAGCGAGTGTTGAGTCTAATCCACCACTGATGCCAACCACCAAATGATTGGTGTGTGTGTGCTTCAATCTTTTGGCTAATCCTAAGCTCTGGATGTTGAGAATCTCGTGGCAACGTGTGGCCAATTGTGCACCTTGCGGCACAAAGGGAAGTGGATCATAAGTGCGCGTTGAGGCCTGTTCTCGCAACACCATTTCGAGTTCTGCCACCCTAAATGGCATTTGCTGTGCCGTTTGTTGCGCAATGGATTGCGAGAAAGAAGTGTTAGATCTGCGTTCGCTTCGCAATAATTCTACATCTACTTCGCTAATAATTAACTGAGGTTCGAGAGAAAATTGATTCGACTCGGCGAGGATTGTTCCATTTTCTGCGATAAACGCTCTACCCCCAAAGACTAAGTCTTGTGTGCTCTCTCCAAAACCTGCACCTGCGTAGAGATAAGCGCAATGACAACGCGCACTTTGTCCTTTCACCAGTTGGCGCACATAGTCTGTTTTGCCTACAAGGTCGTTTGATGCGCTCAGATTCAACACAATCTCCGCTCCTTGAAGCGCCAAATTGTTGGAAGGAGGAACGGGAGCCCATAAATCTTCGCAAATTTCTATACCGAAAGTTGCGTCGTTGATATGGAATAGTTGTTCTACACCAATCACAGTTGTTTGTCCACAAATTCTGATAGATTCATTGTGAGACAAAGCAGAAGCCGAAGAAAACCACCGCTTCTCGTAAAACTCATGATAATTGGGAAGATAAGTTTTGGGAACAAGACCAAAGATTTTTCCTTGTTGCACCACTGCTGCACAGTTGAAGAGCATACCGCGATGACTCACAGGAACTCCTACCACCACAGCCAACTGAACATTTCTACTCAATTCAAGTAGTTTGAGTAGACCTTGTTCGGCTTCGTCCAACAAAAGTTGTTGAGCAAAGAGATCCTGACAAGTATAAGCTGTGAGCGCCAGTTCTGGAAAACAGAGTATTTCTACTCCTTTTCCTTCGGCTTTCACGATGAGGTTTTCTATGTCTTGGGTGTTGAAGGTCACATTAGCCACCTCAACACGAGGCAAAGCCGTTGCCACTTTTATCAATCCGTCCATCATTTTGCGGGCTTGGAATATCTATTGGATATGAGCGCATCAATTTTAAAAGTACAATTGTCGCTCAATGAAAAGGAAGCGCGTTGATACACTATCTGTATCTGCTTCTATACCACTATTGATCGAGAGGTCTTCTCTTCATCGGCATACTATCGTCTATTTTTACTAAACGACGGCCTACTACTTTTTTGACGTTGTTGCCACCGAGTGTGCGATAGAAATAATTGCCATCGGCAGTTTGTGTCAATTCGATGTCTTGAGAATCCGAACCAATTTCGTTGGTGAAACGTAAAATGGCTTTTCCCTTTTTCACCTCTTTCTTCACGAGCATCCACTTACCATAGATGCGTCCATCCATATAGGCATAAACGGGGCCCAAGAAGTCCATTCCTGGAACGATGAGCCGCTCTTTTCCCAAATCAACGTGAAGACGGAGACCGATTTCGTCATTGTAGAACGTGCCAGTGAGCGTGTCGCTGATGGGCACGCTTGGTGTAGCAGAAGGGGTTTGAGTTTGTTCCAATGTGTGCTGAGCAAACACGCTGGAAATAGTGCCTAACAAGAATGTTAGGGTGAAAAGAAAACGTAGCATAAGGGGAATATTAAGTTTTCTCTAAAAGATTATTCTTCTGTTTCGTTGGGAGGTGTGTCACGCAAAATCAGTGTTGTTGCTCCCAATGTGATGATGGCACCATCTTCCACATTGATACTCTCCTTTAATCCGACCAGTTCGTTCATATGAAAAGTACCAGTGCCTGAAGGGCCGTCGCGGAGAACGAATTTTTTGTTGCCATTTTTGTTCACAGTTACCGTGATGTGACAATGGGTTTGATCGACACTCGGATCCACGGTTTTGAAAGCAGCGTTGGCTTTTGTGCCTTTGACGTGTCGTCCCACACTGTTTTTACCTAAAAAGAGTGGTATCTCTTGACGCAAATGGAAGGCATTTTCCACCACCACAAGATGTCCTAACGGCAAGCGTTCTTCTTCGTTTTGTTCGCCGTCAAAATCTTGTTCTGCATTGTTGCTAGTGGCAGCCTTGACGCCGACACGAATCTTAAATTGTTTGCGACAAGTGGGGCATTCAAACACGAGAGTGCGCCCCGGAGTGTAGAGAGAGTCGTCAAACAATATGGCTTCGTCGCATTTCGGACAGCGAATTCTTTTCATAAGAGTAAAAATAGAAAAGTGCCACTCTCGAATGCAACTTGCTTGTCTATCAGCAGCATCAAAGAGGGGCAATGTGATAATGTTTCTTTCTAAACCATCATTTCTCAATCAATGTAGCAGCACCTTTGGGGATGTTCCTGTGGTGTTGCAAAGGGAGAATGATGTATGTTGGTGGGGCTTTCAGCGGAAAGTCGTTGGGGGAGATGTCAATGCGTAGTGGAACAAGGATTTCTCGTTGGAGTCGCTTATTGAACTTCTTCTTTGAGTACCCACGACTCTGCAAAGTCTTTTGAGCTGGAGCGCATTAGTTTGAGACCTTTGCGTGCTTCTGCGTATGTGGGATAGTTGCCTACCACCACGCGCACCACATGGTGTCGTTTGAGCACGCGTGCATCTTCGTGACCTGACTTTTTCAACTTTTCCACCAATTGTTCTGCACCGCTCATTGGCACTTGACTCGCCACAACAAGAGAGTATTCCGTTTGTTGAGGTTGTGCCTTTGCTTGTTGCACCTTTGCTTGTTGCGCCACAGGTGGTTGTGGCGATGGAGCAACGTCTGTTTCGCGTGTAGAGGTTCGCGCAGAGAGGAACTTTGATTGTTTACCCTGCATCAACTCTTCTGCACTGATACTCTCGTTTTCGTCTGCTTGATGCACAAATTGTTGGAAATATTCCGTTTTTTGTTGTGGAGAAGCAGAGACATTTCCCAAAATCTGTGTGATTTGCTCAAACATTTGAGCCTCGTTGGTCTGAATGCCAGCGTGGCGATTGAGAGGAGCAGCCCACACAAAGTAGAAAACGATGGCCACAGCAGCTGCTGCCACTGAACGGAGCATTGATTTGCTAATGTGGAATGTGTAACCATCTTTGGGAGATTGCAAAGGCAATACGATGGTTTCTGGTTCGCTTCTGTCCAGTTTTTCGATGTTCAATGGAGGTAGAGCAAAGAGGGCAGGAGTGGCGATGCCTTCTTTGAGAGGGGTAAAATCATATACCCCCGATGCACTCTGTTTGAACGTGCCGATGTTGAGCAACGTCACTTCTTTGCGTGTACGGAGTGCTTCGCGTAATTGGTGCACGCATAGACGAATGTCGTGAACAGCCTCGTCATAAGAAGTCTGATTGACCATCATAAATGAATGAGCTAACACACCATCATCTGTTTGGAGCAAGGGATTAAACCCCACTTGATAGCTAGGAGCGAGGAAACATCCTGCCACTTCATCGAAATGTGCAGGACAATATTGTGTAACAAATCCCCCTAAATCAGGGACTATCACACAATTATGCTCCAAAAGCAATCTGCTGATATGTAAATTCAGTTCATTCATTGATGCAAAGTTACGCTTTCACCCTCGAATTTCAAAGTTTTTGCGTGCCTTTTTTGTCTTCTGTTTTGAGGTAGCTTTTGCAAGAAGTGGTTCAAAATGGAGTCGTTCTTGCTTCAACTATTTGAAACATTGGAAGATGGATCAATTTTCTATCGACGTCTCACAATTTGCATCGAAAGTCTAATTGTTTAGTTCGAATGAGGTGGGCTCTTCTACTTCAAAGGACGTCATTTCTCCGGCTCCCATAGAGCCCTCACCGGGACCAATTGTAAAGCCCCCACCGCCAATTGTAAAGCCCCCATTTGAGCTACCACTACCAGCAATCATTCCTTCTGTTTGCATAGTGATGATTTCTATGGCTGGTGCTACGTATTTTTTGTAATTCATAAAGAGTGGATTTTAGAGAATGGATTATATGATTAGTGCAAAGGTAGCAATAATCTCTCAATCTAACAAGAAATGGCGACTACTTCTATCACCATTCAACTCAAATCTGTTCAGGAAGTTATCCTTTCAATTACGAATCGTACTATAACGGTCTAATGACAGATTGGGGTTCAATCTTTTCCGTCTACCTTTTTCTCCTTGTTCGATGGATTGGGGCTAGAAATTCATCTGTTAATAAATTCTGAAAAACGTTCTCTCACGTGCGTGTGTGCGTATGCGCCATACAGGAGTTTTCGTCTTTTTGCTGTCACAAGTGTCACACTTTGTGGAGTAATTGATTAATTACTAATTTGTTGAGGTGAAATTTATATTCCATTAAGGAAATCGTCTATTTTTGTCGGAATAAGGCTTCGAAAAGATGCGTATATCCTCGAATAATGAGTCTACGTATCAGGAAAACAAGCACTCATTTCACACAAAACGACGTGTTGTTTTATGAAAAGTGACGTGTCGTTTTACTTCAAACAACGTGTCGTTTTGAAAAAGTGACGTGTTGTTTCACTTCGAACGACGTGTCGTTTTACTTGTTGTGAAACATCTTGGTTGAAGAGGAAAAAAAGGTGGGCGAAGTGCTTGCTGTGACACTTGTGACAGCAAAAAACGTAAAACTCTGGTAGGATGCGCGCGCGTATATACGCGAGGGAAAGACACCTACTCAATTTTTGTTTTTGACACTGTTTTGTCAGAGCCGAAAGAAGGTTCTCCGCTTGCATCCTGCAAGGCCACTAAAACGAGCAAATCTCGTCTTTATGATGTTGTTTTGTAAACTGTGTTTTTCAGAATTGAGGTTGTTTGCTGCGAAAACTTCACTTTTTCGTCATTTTTTCCCTCTTTTGTGCAATATCTACCCATATACTAATAGGGAGATGTTTCGAAACTTGGTAATGAGGGGGCATACCAAGCCAATAACGAATTGTGTGAATACTAATTGTCGTTTAAATCGAATGAAGCGGGCTCTTCGGTTTCAATAGAATAGATACCGTTGGAATTATCAATTACCTGATCATCTTTGAGGGGAATGCTGGGTTGATGGTTACTTGCAGCAATCATTCCTTCAGTTTGCATTATTATGATGTCAATGGCAGGGGCAACGTATTTTTTGCGATTCATAGTGAGTGTGTTGAGTGAAGTTTATGTTAGAGCAATTGCATCGCGCAATACTATACTATGTGCAAAAGTAGTAATAATCTCTCAATCTAACAAGAATTGGCGACTACTTCTCTCGCTCTCCTATCTTTTCCATCTACTATTTTCTCCTTGTTCGATGACTCGAGGGAAAAGGTGGATACTTGCATAGGGGAGGGGAACATATTAGGCGCACGGCTGCAGTCGAAAGCAGAGGAGAGATATCTGTGAGGCGACTCCTATTTGAAGCGACTTCTCAGCATTTGCAGTGCTTTATAGCAATAAGGGAACGATAGTAGGAACAAGTTGGAGTACACCTCGTTTTTCTTCAGTGCTTTCAAACGATCTTTTAATCCTTGCCAATAACTTTTCCAACCAGCAGTCGAGATCCCCCCTAATCGCATTGTGACGAGATTGTGTGGTATGTGAAGGGTGGATAGTCGTTGCACGTAGATGAGCCGAAGCATCAATTCAAAATCGGCGGCTATTTTCAAATCTAGGTCAAAGAGCGGTTGCTGCTGATAAATAGATTTTCTGCAGTAGAAAGTGGGGTGGGGTGGAGCATATCCCAATCGCATCATCCATCGGCGGAAATGACCTGAATTGTAATATCGCACAGGAGTTTTCAAATCATTGGGATGCACAAAATATAGGTTGCCATAGCAGGTTTCTATGTCCTTATTTTCAAAGGCTTGAGCGATATATGCTAAACTGTGATTGCTACTGAAAAAATCGTCACTATTGAGGATTCCTGCAACCTCTCCGGTTGCTCTTCTCAACCCTTTGTTCATTGCATCGTACAAGCCTTTGTCGGGTTCACTGATGATGTGTAGTTTCCCTTGCATTTTGGTTTCAAAAGAGCGTACGATGTCTAATGTGTTGTCAGAAGATACTCCATCGACCACGATTATCTCAAAATCCTGGTGAGTTTGCTGTAACACTGAATTGAGCGTGTCAGCAATCGTAGCAGCACTATTATATGTGGCGGTGATGATAGAGATGGTCATAATGGAGGATTGTTTATGAATGTCTCAATGAACGTAGTAAAAGATGGTAGAGCAGGTAGAGACGATATGTAATTCTAAACAGACCTGATTTATGAGCGTTGCTACTACCTAATGAAGCATTGTGTTCATGCCTTCTATATTTAATTAGTGGTTCGTGCAGTCTGACAGTAGAGTAGAATGTTTCGGCAATTAAATAGAGCCAGTTATCATGCGTACAATACTTACTGTTTGGTGGAAAAGGAAGGGCTTTTTGCAATACATCTCTTTTAAAGCAGAAGCAGCATCCGAGATGAGCAAATTTTATAACCGTTCCAATCCAGTTGTTGGCTGGATGTCGAAGTTCATAAAACGTCTTATTGGTAGTGGTCAAGAACTTATCAACAATTTCAGCATCATGTGTTACAAAATCTGCCTTTTCAAGTTGTCGCATACACGTTTCCACCTTTTGAGGATGCCAAACGTCGTCTTGGTCAGAGAGAAAAATAATGTCTCCGCTAGAATAATTGAGAGCTTTCTCAAAATTAGCAACGTATCCGATAGACGTTTTGTTCTCTAGAATCCGAAAGGATATTGGCGATGTATGAGCTATAGTTCGCACTATGCTAAGAGTGTCGTCTGAAGAAGCATCATCTGAGATTATAATCTCGTCTCCATCTGTTAATTGTGGAAGGATGCTTTCAATCTGCTCGCTTATAAATGTTGCTCCATTGTATGTTGCTATACAAACAGAAATCATCGTGATTTGCTTTTGAATATTTTGAGGTTTGGTGCTTTACCAAGTTTTCTTAAGAGCAGTGCATCTCTAATTCCATAGAAAATAGCTAATAGCTTTCTAAATTTGTCCGATTCAAAGCCTACCATTAAAAAGGAACGTTTGATTGTTATTAGTGCAAAATGCCAAAAACATTTGTGCCTGATACCTAAATACAATGTATTTCTCGTCATGTAATAGCAACGAATAGGAGGATGGTGAAACAGAAAAAGTTTTTTGCCAAGAATAGTTATTGCTTGAGAGTGACCTAACTCATGCAGCAATTGAATACTATTAATACGTAGAATGCGAAATCCATGTCTTCTAAAGAGATAGCAAAAGTCTATGTCAACTCCGTCGATAAATAAGTCTTCAAAGAAACCTCCTACTTTGTGCCATGCACTGATTCGCAACATTGAAGCTGATGTAATACATTCATCTACTTCTTCAGTCTCTTCAATGATGGGGGACTTGGATAATAGACCAACATTCCGATCAAAAATAGGACAACAAAGAAGACCGATAGAGTCGTCTTCTATGTATTGTTGATAAGTCCTAATGAGGTTATCGGGTACTACTGAATCTTGATCGAGTGTGAGCAACCATTCTGCTTTTATCGAATCTGCATACAAAACTGCTTGGTTGAGAGCCGCTGCAATACCGATATTTTCTGTATTCAATATCCAGTATAGCTTTGTATATTTCTTTAATTGTTGCTGGAATAATCTGATATTAGCAGATCCATTATCAACGATTATGATATTTGATACTTGTGAATATATAGCTAATATATTCTTTTCAAGAATCTCAAATTGTGGATTGAACGTAACAATTGTAGCTACGATTTGATTATAGTGACAATGTATAGGCATATTAGAACATCAACAACTGCATATAAAAAACATTGAAAAGAAAAATGGCAATGGCATATATACAAACTATTAGGATACCATATCTTTGAGGTAGAAATGCATAGCTAACTGATGGAATCATGAGAACCTCAATGATTCCAAATAGTTCAGAAATACGTGTAGAAAGAACAGGAAGGAAGGAGAGAGAGAGATAGAAGAAAATGGTGCACGCATATATTCTAATGATAAGTGGTAGGTAGGAAATCTTTGCTGTTAGGAATTGATACTTAATCAAAAGAAGAAAGTAGGTAGCTAAATGTAATAAATAGGGGATGTTGAAGAAATTGATGCTTTCAGTCTCAAATGAGCTTAGGCTGTTATATTGCCTAATTCTTTCTTGTATGTAGGGAATGGGAATGAAATCAATGATATCTATGTATCCTATAGAGAACACAAAGGATATGATAGGTAGACTCAAAAGAATATATCGTTCATACTTTTTGATTGGTCTATTCGAAAAAAGAACACCTAGAAGTAGAACTATAGCTGAATAGTGAAAAAATGATGCACAAACAATACATAATAAGTACCTGATTTTCTGCTTCTGAAGAACAAAAAAGAGTCCCCATAGGAAGAATGCTATAGATACAGCAACTCTTATCTGAGTTAGATTTTGAAGTATGAAAAAGTTAGCAATCCATATTGATAGTGAGAGGTGTGGATGCAAAGAAAGTTTCTGTAAAGCATAACTAAATAGAGGTATTGATAAAAGAGCGTAGACAATGAATAACCAAATATAGGAATTGGTGAAATACTTGATAGCGCTTGCTATCATTTGAAATGAAGGTTCTACTTCTATTTCACTTTTAATCTTACTCGAAAAGTGTTCTATGTATGTGGAATAGTCACGCACTACATCTTCTGGTCGAAATGCAGCCATAGCACAAAGCATTATTGTAATAACGATGTATGTCCATTTATACTTTATCGTTCCCTCTCTTTCAAAGAAAGATAAAAAGAGGGTGCTACAGAGAACTATGAAAAGTAACAAGATGAACATATTAATGTCGACTTTAATGGTATTCTTTTATGACAAAGTAAAAACTAGAAACAACAAATGTGAGAAGAGTAGAAGCAAGCACAATAATCATCCGCTTGGGACCCGCTGGTTTTACGGGGACAGTTGCGTTTTGTATGATAGTAAATGCCGGAGTGCGTTCTTGTACTTTAGCTTCAGCCATTTGTAATCGTTGTTGTAGAGTATTATAGATGCTATATGCAGACTGCATATTATTCTCTAGTTCATCTTGTTTGGCTATCATGGAGGGAAGAGTAAGCTCATTGTGCCCGTCGACAAAGGATGCATATTTACTTTGCGTCGCTTTATATTCTTTATAAGCTTTCTCAGATTGCTTTTTGATGTTTGCTAAGTCTACTCTGGCCTTTTGTGTTCGGTAATTTGTAATGAATGTTTGGAGATGAGCCATTATGGAATCTGCCATTATTGTGGCTACCATTGGATCCTGAGCGGTACATTTTAGAGATATGACATTAGTCTTTTTGTCAACACTGCAATCTATACTTTTACTCACAGTTTGGAGAAGTTCTGCTTCGTCAAGTGTGAGAGAATATGGGTTTATATTAGCAGAACTTATGGGCTTATCGTCATTCTTCCTTTTGAATTTAAGTAGCTTTTTCCAAAATGGAGTATCCTGATGATTAAGTAAATAATCTGCATAGGTGCCTTTGTAGGATTTGTCTTTTGTGCTTACCTTAATGTCAAGAAGCGGTGTCAGAAAAGACGTACTCTCCATCAAATCGGGATAGAAGGTTGGGGTTATGGCATCCTCAGAGGTTGCATTACCTAGATTGACACCAAAACTGGAGGCAAGACTTCCTAATCCTCCTAAATTAGAACTTGGATTATTATATTCAGGAGCAAGCACAACACTAGATGTGTAGTAACGTGGTACACATAGAATAAGTGCAGAAGACAGTATAGCAGCAATCGCCAAAAGGGGGATATACTTTTTTTTCTTGCTATATAGAATTCTGAAGATGACATCAAGTTTGATTTCATTCTTCAAGATAGATTCTGAGGTAGAGTTCATATCCTGTAATTAATTGAGAGACTATAACTGTTAGATGATGACAATTTCTTAGTGAGTAACAAATGCTCTTATCTTGTCGAGAAGAAATTTGCGTTCGTTGGTTTTCAGTATAATGAAATACACTCCACTGATAGTCCATATTACTGAGATGGGTACTATTATGGCACTGTGCAATATAGTGCTTTCTAGTATTGTTTGGAGGAGTATTGGCAGAGAGAAGCTATACATTGTTAGAATAAAGAGTTTCGGAATGACTGTTGTGACATATATTCTAATGGGAAAATTGTAAAGTCCTCTACAAATGAACACTCTCCATATTTGTCCTACAAGGGATGTTATGATGAGCGCAATGAATGCAAACTCTATTGTATCGGTGATTTTAATAAGAACATATGCCAAGGGAATGGTACACAACAACGGTAAGCTGGTAAGAAACTGGTAGCGCTTGATTCTACCTGTTGCATCTGCGGCTATCATAAGTGGGTTTGCAAGCGCATCAATTAGGGACACTACTAATAGAATCCGCATAAATGATAACGCATGAGCTGGAACATTAGAAAGCCAGATATTTAATAGAGTATTTCCCTCAACAATAATAGGTACAATAATGATGAGAGCTAGACTATATGACAGTCTAGAAGAAGTGAGCACTAAATGATTGGTACGCTCAAACTCACCTTGTGCATATGTCTTGGTGATTTGAGGATTGATAGAGGTTTGAAAGGCATTGATGAAAGAATTTATTGCTGTTTGCACTTGGAATGCTACTGCTCTTGCTGAATTATAAAGTGTACCAAGGATTGGTCCTCCCATAAAATTAATAAGGAGATTCAGTCCTGAGGTGTTGGCCACATACGATAAATTACCAAAAGAACTCCAAGCTGAAAATGTCAGCATATCCTTGTATAATGCGTCGAATCTAATCCATTTATATCTAGCATGTTGAAATGTTCTTGAACAATACACGGCATAAATAAATCGAATAAGAATGGATTCCAGTGCAAGAAGCACTGCATACATTATCAACTTGTCAAACGGAGAAAATATCAAGGATAAAACAATTAGTAGTTTTAAGCTGACATCGAGAATCGTGAGATAGGCATAAGCTGTCATCTTTTCGTGTGCTATTATGAGAGTATTATATGGAACACTCATGATTGTCATAAAAGCAGAAACCAATGCGCAATGAAACGTGACAAGAACTGCATCTGTACGTTCCAGTGGAAATTGCATTTTGTGGTGAATATACCATAGACCAATAGGTTCACCTAACAGAACTACTAAAGTAGCAAGTAGAAGGTGAATATTGATTGATATTGAAAAGACCCGTTTTATGTATTCTGGTTCTCCTTTCCCAATTGCATATGTGATGTATCTAAGTGTACTGTTGGCTAGTGCATAATTGAGAACTGAAAGAGACAATACAAAGCCCGCTACAACATCAAATATGCCGAAATTATTTACTCCTAATTGTGAAAGTAGGATTCTGGAAGTCCAAAAGAAAACTCCCATTTGAAAAAGCATGCGCAAATATAAAGCAATCATATTTTTCGCAATGCGTATGGACTCTGTACTCGGCATTTTTACTACTTATCTTTTCAGTGCACTTACTGCTACAGCCCCTAGTGTTGCGAGACTGACGATGAGAGAAATGAGTTGTGAGATGTTCATTCCTTGCCATTGGGGTTTAGCTGGAACAACTATGTTGCTTCCTGGTTGGATGTCGCGAGAGGAGCGAATGCGCTTCACTGTACCATTCATCTGAATGGCAAATGCGCGGCTACCTTTTGCTTTTAAACTATAACCTCCACATTGGTTGATGTAGGTGGATAGACTTGCACCGGGGGTGTAGACTAGTGTTGTGGGATACATAACTTCACCGCTGACACTTACGGTGTTGGTGAAGCGTGGAATGATGAGGCGATCGCCTTCTCGAAGGATTACATCCCAACGGTCATTTCCCGGATTATTGATGGCTTCAGACAAATGGATGGCTACATAGGGCACATCGTTAATCTGTATTTTTCGGATGTCTGTGCTATCGTTGAGAGTGGCTATTTTGATGAGTTCTTGCTGCTTCAGTTTTTCGACATCGGTGAGTTGTCTTTCCAATCGAGCACCTTTGGCATAGGCTTCTTTGGTTAGACCGCCTGCTGCAGCGATAAGGTCAGTGAGACGATAGTTCTTTTTCGTCATCACATAAGTGCCTTGGAATTGCACTTCACCTTCTACCTTGACGTGTTGTTGTTCTTGATATCCTGGAGAGGTGCGAACATAAACTTCATCAAATGGTTGAAGTGTAAAATCGGGTTTACCATCGATGATGAACCCTTCTTTTATTGAGAAACTAAAGAATTGCGCTACTTGTTCGCCCGATGCAATAGCTTTTCTATCACGAAATCTTCTAGCGATGTCTACTTTCGCGACACTGGCTTTGTCGGTGAGTCCTCCAGCTTGCAGAATGAGTGACTCTATAGAACTGTTTGAGGCAAATTGATATGTACCAGGGTAGCGTACTTCTCCCGAAATGCTAAGCGTTAGTTCTTCGTTGCTATCTTTAAAAGAGGGTATGAACACGGCGTCTTCATTCTGCAGTGGCATATCGGCTTCTTTGTGTTGGAGAAGTTGTCCGACATTGAAGTTTTTGACTTCAAGCGTGCGATCGGCACGATAGCGATGAATGATGCCACGAGTGGGCATTGCTTCTTCTGTGAGTCCTCCTGCGGCTTCAATGAGTTGACGAACGGTTGAAATGTTGCCATCCATTTGATATTTTCCTGGACGGAACACAGCACCGCGTAGTTCGACAAGGTTTTTGTAGCGATTGAGCACCGAATCTACTGAAACTGAATCAGCATCTTGGAGTTGAAATTTGCCACGTTCAAATTCGTTGAGGCTATAAATGCTCATTTCTCCTCCTGTTTTGCGGATGAGGGTGACGTTGCCATTATAAGCATCTCCAGTAAAACCACCAGCGTATTTCAATAGGGTATTGACGCTTTCGGTTTTCTTCATTTCATAATACATCGGGCGTTTCACCTTACCCGTGATGTTTACGAGGCAGTCGTAAGTGTCAACATAGATGACATCATCAGAAGTGAGACGGATGTTGCCCGACAGACGACCATTGAGGATGTAGTCATAGATGTCTACCGTAGAGACCAGGCGTCCTTTCCTGAGTACTTTGATGCCGCGAAGTGTACCGATATCGTTGACACCACCTGCCATATAGAGCGCGTGGAATACGGTAGCAAATGCTGAAACAGTGTAGGTGCCAGGATTTTTCACTTCACCCATCACATTGACAGTGATAGTGCGAGTTTGTCCTACGGTAAGTTTTATTTGTGAACCTCCGAAGCGTGAACCAAGTGTGTTGCGCAGTCTTTGGTTAGCTTGTGCTACGGTCAATCCATTTACATTTACAGGACCGTAACCCTCGAGGTTTATGACACCTTCGGGAGAAACTGTGGCTTCAAATTGCTTTTGTGAGGCTCCCCAAACATCAACATACACTGCATCTCCAGGTCCTAAACGATAGTCGTTAGGAGCTGCAATATTCATTTCGGGTTCGAAAGTGAGCTTTTTACTATTGAAGATGTCGCGCCCGAAGACTTTTTTCTTTTGTGAAACAGTAAGCATCTCTTTTTCATACATTTCTAGAGAGTCTGGAAGTATGAAATTGAGTGATTCGTCTAGATCAAACTCTTGTTGTTCGCGATGAAGTTTGCGTTGGTGAGGAGTAAGACTCTTTTCGTCCACCTTCGCTTTGTTTTTTGTGGGAAAGTCTTTGTTGGTTTTCTTGGGTCCTTCTCTTTCTTCTCCATTGTTTTTGCGCAGACGTGCTTCTGTTCCGTCTTTCACACCAGAGATGTTCACGGCACCTTGAACTTCCTTTTTCTTTTGGCGTTCATAGTTGCGACGAATCTTTTGAATGCGATCAACGGTGACTCCGCGTTCCATCAGTTGAGTGACAATTTGTGAACGTGGAGTACCCTTTGCATTTTCTTTGACAATATAGTCCATAATTTGACTATCTGTCATAGTGGATTGAGCAAAGGTGAGAGCGCAGCAAAAAAAGAAAGAAAGAGAGAGAAGTATGGTTTTAAGACTTTTCATAATCCTAATGTTGCTTACTATTTTGTGACGCATCTTGTCTGCCAGAGAAGAACACAAATGCTGTCAATAAGATGATTTTAATATCAGTCCAAACAGAAAAATTATTGAGATAATCAATATCCAATTCTAAACGACGCAACATTTTGTCCATAGTGTCGGTGTAACCATTATAAATGGCGGCTTCAGAGGTGATACCAGGCCTAATGGCAAAAAGCATCGCATATCTTTTGTCTTTTTCCATAATTTGATTGATGAAAAAAGCGCGTTCTGGACGATAACCTACAAAGGACATATCCCCAATGAGTACGTTCCACAATTGTGGTAGTTCATCAAGATGGTGCTTTCTTAGAAATTGTCCACAGCGTGTGAATCGTGAGGAGTTTTGGATATTGACTAATTGTGGACCATCAGATTCTGCATCAAGTTGCATGGTGCGAAACTTGATGATGTGAAAAGGTTTTCCACCTTTTCCTATGCGCTCTTGACGAAAGAATGCAGTACCTGGAGTGGTGCACCATTGAAGTAAGAGTACAAGGATAAAGATGGGAGAAATGAGGACAATACCTGTAAAAGATAGAAGCAAATCGAACAGACGTTTTATGAAGCGATGAAGAAAGGCTGGTTCTTTCATCGCATATCTGTCTTTATTTTCAATAGATGCGGTTGTTTGGTAACTATTGTGTTGTTGCATGATAAACTAGATAAAGGTTTGTCTGTCGGAATGACAACGCCTTTTCGTTTTATAGCTAACGTCTTTCTTCTTGATTTATTGCACTGTTGTGCAAAGAAATGAAGAAGGCGTGCTAACTTGCATTGCCTTCTCCAATTTCAATGTTGAATTACTTTGCGTAGCTCACAGATCTGGTTTCGCGAATAACGGTAATTTTAACTTGACCTGGATATGTCATTTCGTTTTGAATGCGCGTTGCAATGTTGTTGGAGAGCGTTTCAATTTCTTTATCATCGATTTTATCTGCACCAACGATGACGCGCAATTCGCGTCCAGCTTGAATTGCATAGGTTTTCAGTACGCCTGGATAACTCATTGCAATGTTTTCTAAGTCGTTCAAGCGTTTTACATAAGCCTCTACAATTTCACGACGTGCGCCAGGACGTGCACCTGAAATGGCATCGCACACTTGCACAATGGGAGCAATGAGAGAAGTCATTTCCATTTCATCGTGGTGAGCACCGATTGCGTTGCAGATGTCGGGCTTTTCTTTGTATTTCTCAGCGATTTTTGCGCCATAAAGTGCGTGTGGAAGTTCTGTTTCTTCATCAGGCACTTTACCGATGTCGTGAAGCAATCCGGCGCGCTTGGCTTTTTTAGGGTTCAATCCAAGTTCTGCAGCCATTATGCCGCAAAGATTAGCGGTTTCACGAGCGTGTTGCAAGAGGTTTTGTCCGTAGGAAGAACGATATTTCATCTTGCCTACGATGCGAATCAATTCGGGATGTAAGCCGTGAATGCCGAGGTCAATGGCAGTGCGTTTGCCTGTTTCAATGACTTCTTCGTCCACTTGTTTCGACACTTTCGCAACAACTTCCTCGATTCGAGCAGGGTGAATACGACCATCGGAAATTAAATGATGGAGAGCGAGACGAGCGATTTCACGACGTACAGGGTCGAAAGCACTAATCACAATCGCTTCGGGAGTATCGTCTACCACAATTTCTACACCAGTGGCAGCTTCTAGAGCGCGAATGTTGCGACCTTCACGACCAATGATGCGACCTTTCACTTCATCATTGTCAATGTGGAATACAGTCACACTGTTTTCAATTGCAGTTTCAGTAGCAACGCGTTGAATGGTTTGAATAACAATGCGTTTTGCTTCTTTGTTGGCATTGATTTTCGCTTCATCCATAATCTCATTAATATAGCTTTGAGCGTGACTATGTGCTTCTGCTTTCAAACCTTCAATGAGTTGATTTTTAGCGTCTTCTGCTGATATTCCAGAGAGTTCCTCTAGCTTCTCAATCTCGCGTTGATGCATCTTGTTGAGTTCTTCTTCTTTGCGTTGAAGAAGCACCTCTTGATTCTTCACACGATTTTGATGTGCATCTACTTCTTGTTTGTTGCGATTGATTTCTTCTTGTTTCTTGTTGAGGTTCATCTCGCGTTGCTTCAACTTATTTTCAGTTTGAAGAATTTGTTGATTGCGTTGTTGTACCTCCTTTTCCAATTCAGCTTTCTTGTTCAAGAACTTCTCTTTTACTTCCAAGAGTTTTTTCTCCTTGATAACCTCTGCTTCTTTTGAGGCTTCATTGAGTTTTTGCTGATAGATAGATGTTAGAACGTAGCGAAAACAGAGATAACCTCCGCCTCCACCTATGATGAGTGCTATTAAAGCTATGATTATGTAGAGCATTGCTTAAGAATATAATTATGTCTTGTAGTTGTCAATGTATGATGAGAATGTGCGAAATCACTATTTATTCCTCGTTGAGAACCTCTTCTACTTCAGCATTGAGCTGTTTCATCGAAGTGACAATCGGATCCACACTTTTATCTTTTTGCTGTTGTAGTAGTTGCACAGCAATATCAACCAACACCGTAGTACTATAGCGTTCTGCACTATGGTTCGGTTGAGCAGTTCGATATTTATTGAATTTACTGTTGATTAAATCAGCTGCTTTACGAAACAATTCTTCCTTTTCGCGAAGTACAGTGTACGTATAAGGCTGATTGTTTATCAACAATCTGATTTGTAATTTGTCGCTTGTATTAGGCATATTTGTGTGCTAGCAACCTACACGTTGAGAAGGGCGATGCATTTATCGATTTCTCTAATCAATTTGTTCACCTTTTTCTGTGCAGCTTGGTTCTCGGCCGTAGTGATTTCAATCATCTTGGCCATTTTAAGATTAGCATATTGTTGCTCGAGAGAGGCAACACGTTGCTCCAGTTCTTTGACGCGAGATTTCTCTTCGTCGAGCGATTGAGTGAGTTCAGCGTTTTGAGTAAGCAATGATTTATGCTTAATAATGAGCTGTCTCACACGCGTTTCAAACTGGTGTAATATCTTTTCTTCTTCGGCAGTCATAGATTGTCATAAATCCTTCAATGAATAATCTTGCCAAAGTCTACGCATCTTTGGTGTTCGCCTTTGGCTCTTTTTTCGCTAGAATAAGCACATTATAAACGAATTCTGTCATCCATTCTTGTGAATATCCTAGCTGTGCTTGATAATTGCGTACGTTCATCACTGATTTTTGCACACTCGCATCGCTCCAAGTGTTTTTGGTGAAAATGTCGCGCACAGACTTTTCTGTGAGGTTTCGCAATGCACCACGCAAAAATGAGGGGAGACGAAACTTCCAATTCATCAAATTTCCCATCAGCATCATCAATTCTTGAGAAAATCCTTGAAATTGAAATAGATAAGTCTGCATATCATTGACATTTCTGCAGCGACGTTTGATGCTTTCATCAATTTCTTTAAAGAAGTTGTCGGAGATACCGTATATCTCATTCATCATCTTCTTACACTTACTTTTCTCGGCGACTCCGATTTTGTTGTTAATCGTTTGCACTTTCAGTGTTTGCTTGAAGACTCTGAGGTCTGGAAGAGCACGAAAATCGCGAAGACCAAAAGAAGAAGCCATAACGGCTTGGTAATATACGCGGATAAGCGTCATAAAATCTTCAGTACCTCCCACGCGCCATCCTTGTTCTTGCACGCTTTTTTTAGAACCACCAAAGAGTTTAGAGAGTATTCCCATAGGGCTGTAGCTTGATGAACATCAAAAAATGTTCGTTGTTTCGTTGATTATCTTATAATTAGGGCTGTTCTTATGAAAAACGCCTTTATATCTTCCTGCAAATTTAGCATTTATTCTTCATTCTGCCAAACCCTAAGGCAGAAACCCTATAGTTTTCCGCGTTTTGCGAGCACGTTCATGATGTTTGCAGGAGGAAGGTTAGCTTGCAGTTGTCGTTTCATAAAGTCCATATAAGGAGCAACGTGTTCGAAATAATGCTGCCATCCTTCGCACAAATAGGGGTGTCCCCATTCGCCATCTTTGTTCTTCATAAAGCGAGTACGAGGACAATCTCCGTTGCATACAAATCTCCATTCGCACATCTTGCATTGTTGAGTTAGGAGTTTGCGTTTATTCTCGCCAAAAGTCTTTTGTTCTTCACTAAACACCATGGATTCCAAAGATTTCTCCAGGATGTTTCCCAACTTAAATTCGGGGAACACATAATGATCGCAAGCATAAACATCGCCGTTGTGTTCCATGGCAGTGGCATGTCCACAAGTTTCTGCCATTGTGCACAAACTTCCTGGCACACCCATCCATCCTGCGAGGGTGGAATCAAATATCTGCACGAAGAAATTACCGACATCGCAACGCACCCATTCGTCAAAAATCGCACATAAGAAGTCGCCCCATTGTTTAGGTGAAACACTAAAAGGAGCCATTTCTGCCGTGGTCAATCCTTCTATGGGTGAAGCTAATTGTCTTCCATCTGGATGTCGATATATGCGTTCTACAATGGGCGTGAATTGTAGATAATCGCAGCCTATTGATTTGAAAAAACGATAGAAAGACAGTGGATCTTGCGCATTATAGTCATTGACAACCGCCATCGCATTCCAATCCACACCACATCGTTGTAGCATTTCCACACCGCGCATCACTTGCCTCCAAGTGCCTTTTCCAGAACGAGAAAGCCGATAGTGGTCGTGCTGTTCTTGTGTACCATCAATAGAAATTCCCACAAGGAAATTGTTTGTTTTTAGGAAGTTACACCAATTCAGTGTGAGTAAAGTTCCATTTGTCTGCAAAGCATTTTCTATCGTCTTACCTTGCGCATATTTTTCTTGTAAACGCAAAGCACGTTCGTAGAAACTCATCGGCCGCACTAAAGGTTCTCCTCCGTGCCAGGTAAACAGCACATAATCCGTTGGTTGTGTTGCTATGTAGTCACGAATATATTTCTCTAGCAGCTCATCACTCATTTCTTGTCTGCCTGAGGCTGCATACAGTTTTTGCTTCTCAAGGTAGTAGCAATAGGTACAATCCAAGTTACAAGCCGAACCGCCAGGTTTCGGCATCAGATGAATAGGGTGCATGTCTATGAGAATATGGTGAGAAATCCTTGCCCCAACAGGCAAAGTGAGCATATCTGTTTTCTGAAGTACGAAGGCTGAATATCGAAGTCACTTGGGCTTCCTTGCAAGACGAACTGTCTTCTAGAAAACAGCAACGCGTCTTTGCTCACCTAGGATAAGGCGGAGCAAAGACACGTTGAAATAGAGGAAAGTGATAAAGTGTAGGGATTACAAGTTATCCTTTTCGATATCCTTGAAATACTTGTAGGTGCCCACCTTGATTTCTTCGCAAGCAGCTTCGTCGCAAACGATGATGCCGTGAGGGTGAGTTTGCAAAGCAGAAATAGTCCAGGCTTGACAAACAGGACCTTCGATTGCAGCTTGCAAAGCACGTGCTTTATTGTGGCCGTTGCAGAGGATGAGCACTTCTTTTGCAGCCATCACGGTGCCAACACCAACAGTGAGTGCAGTGGCAGGAACTGCATTGGGATCTCCACCGAAGAAACGGCTATTAGCAATGCGAGTATCTGTCGTCAAAGTCTTTTCACGAGTGCGGCTGTTGAGTGAAGAGAAAGGCTCGTTGAAAGCGATGTGACCATCGGGACCAATGCCACCTAGGAAAAGATCGATACCACCGAAATCAGCAATCATCTTCTCGTAGTTTGCACATTCAGCCACTAAGTCTTTGGCATTACCATTGAGGATATGAATGTTTTCTTTTGGGCAATCAATGTGGTTGAAAAGGTTGGTTGCCATAAAAGAGTGATAGCTTTCTGGGTGTTCTTCAGGAAGACCCACATATTCGTCCATGTTGAAAGTAACAACATGCTTGAAGCTAACACGTCCTTCTTGGTAAGCCTTTACGATAGCTTTGTACATTCCCATAGGGCTTGAGCCAGTAGGCAATCCCAATACAAAAGGTTTTTCAGCGGTTGGCTTTGCTGCATTGATTTTGCTGACAACGTAGTCTGCTGCCCATTGCGACAATTTGTCGTAGTTAGGTTCGATGATAACTCTCATGGTGAAAGGAAAGTATATGTGTATTTTAGATGAAAAGATATCGATGAAATACATCGTCGATTTGACCATACAAAGATAAGCATTTTATTTTGTATGAAGTCCATTCACCAGTCATTTTCTACATACTAGTGTTTTTTTTCGACGCCTCTTCCATATATTCTCGATACTTATGCAGCCGAAGCAGATAAAATCTCCGAGTTACAATGCTGTATCTCGGAGATATTTAGAAGAAATAGGGCGTTGTATTTCGTTTTCTTAGAGATTTTCTGTTCCTTATCTGCGTTGGAAAAAGATATGTAGGCTTATATGGAACAGTGCTTGTAACGTGATACAGAGCAGACGATATAAGATAATCCTTTATTGCAGCAGTTCGCCAGCGTAGAAATCTAGAATCTTGGTGCGAAACATATAGTCATAGTAAGCCGTAAGTCGTTGAGTGGTTGCGTTGGTGTATTTTTTACGGGCTTCATCGTATTCTGTACCATTAGCTTTGCCTGCTTCGTATTTCTTCGTTACGAGGTTGAGAGTGGTTTCCGAAGCCTGTTCTGCCGTCTTTGCTGCCGTCCACTTTTGTTGTGCTGCCACCGCATTGTAATATGCATTTTGAATCTCTTTATACAGCGTTTTTTTGAGATTTTCTTCCTCAAGTTGTTGATTCACCACTTCGAGTTTTGCTTGTTTCACACTATTGCGCGTACTGTATCGATCAAATATGGGGATGCTGAGTGAGAGTGCAAGAGAGGAAGCGAAGTTGTTGCGAATCTGTCTATTAAATGCTTCGTTGGTAAATCCAGAAGTATTGTAGTAATTAGTGCCCAGACCAGCAGAGAGGGAGAGGGTAGGAAGATAACCCGAATGTGCCACCTTCACTCCTATTTGTGCAGCTTCTGTGCGAAGTTTTGCCACTTGCAGTGCAGGACGCTGAGGAAGTGCGAGTGCAAAGACGGCATCAGCACTTTCTGGCAGATGAGGAAGTTGAAGTGATGCAGGCGAAGCTATATGTAGACTATCAGGTGTTGAGAACTCGAGCAATTGAGAGAGTTCGAGTAGTGCCAAGTTATATTGACTCTCTTCTTGTACAATAGAGGCTTGGTCTTGCGCCACTCGCGATTGCGCCTCACTGAGTTCCACTTGTGTCGCCTTGCCTGCCTGAATCAAACCAACAAGTCGACTCTCTTGGAGTTGAGATAGCTGCAAGTTGGTCTTTGCTTGTTGCAGCAATTCTTGTTGATAGAGTACTTGGAAATAGGCTTGTGTCACTTGCAATCCCAAGCTTTCACTTAGTCGTTCGATGTCTGCTGTCGCTGCTCTCAGATTGAGTTCTGCACGCTTGCGCTCGTTGCCAATACGAAAGCCCGTAAAAAGCGGCATATCGGCGTGCACTCCCAAGGAGGAAGAGTAGGTGTTGCGCGTATCATAGGTGTTGTTGGCGGTGAGTCCGCGTCCGAGCGATAGATTTTGGTTAAAACTACCGCCCACTTGGGGAAGTCTAGCTTGTTTGGCAGACTCCAAGGCTATCTTTTGCTGCTGTTGTCCCACTTGCGCTTGTCGCACACTGACATTGCGTGCCACAGCGCGGTCTATGCATTGGCGCAACGTGAGGGTTTGCGCGCCAACCATTAGCGGAAAGCCTGCTGTGAGGAGCATAAATATGATTTTCTTCATAATCGAGACTAGTGTATGAGGGATGAAACCTTAAGAATATGACCGACCATTAGATTTATTTGTCAGTGGTTGCTTCTTGTTGGTTGCCGCGCACACGGTCTTTGGTGGTGAGTCCTTTAACAATCTCAATGTTTACGCCATCGGACAAGCCAACAGTCACCTCGCGACGTTCAAAAGTTTGTGGCGTTGCGCCAACCTTGCTTGTCACCACATAAACTACGGTCTTGTTGTTCTCGTGAACAATCGCACTTTCGGGCACTGTGAGCACGTGTTTGCGTGCCTCCAATACGATGGTTGCGTTGGCACTGTATCCAGCGCGGAGCTGATGACCACTGTTGGGGGCAATAGCTCCCTTGATTTCAAACTGATTACTTTGGGTGCCTGCGCTCACTTTAGGGGCAATAAATTCTAACTTTGCAGACAACGTAGCATCGGGCAAAGCACCGACGGAGATGTTCATGGACATTCCGTTTGTGAGCAAAGCCACTTCCGTTTCGTCAATGGTGCCTTTGAAGAGCAAGTCTTTCATGTTTGCCACCGTCACAATCGTTGTACCCTCATTGAAGGTATTGCTCATAATTACCGAGTTACCCACTTTCACAGGGACATTAAGGATGATGCCATCAATCGTAGAACGAACCAAGGTTGTGGATTGTGCTGCCATAGAGCGGCTCACACCTTCTTTAAGAATCTGCAGTGCCTCTGTTGCATTCGCCAATTCTTCTTTGTTTTGACGAAGCGCCAAGTGCGATTTCTCCATCTCTTCGGTAGAAATGAGCTGCTGATCGTGGAGTTGTTTGTTGCGGTTGTAGTCGCGTTGAGCTTGTGCCAAGTTCAGTTGAGCTAATCGCACACGATTTTCTGCCGAGTTGAGCGAACTCATATCTGGAATCACTTTCACACGCGCTATCAGCTCTCCTTTTTTCACCGACTGTCCAGCTTCTTTGTAGAGTTCCGCCACGATGCCAGAAATCTGTGGTTTAATGTCCACTTCGTTGCGCGGTTCTATCGTCCCCGTTGCCACGGTGGTGCGTTGAAGGTCGTTGTAGGCAGGAGCAATCTCTTCAAAAGTTGCTTCTTTCTTTTGCGTCTTATTGTAGAGGAAGACAAAGGTGCCAATAAAAATCACTCCAAGAAGGATGAGACCAATGATTTTAATAGCTTTTTTCATGATGCAAGAATATAACTTGTTATTAGGAATATGAGGAAAGAATGAGGTTGTGCTAAAAGGGTCTTATTCATCGCGGATAGCATCAATAGGTTTGATGGCAAGTGCTCGAAGCGAAGGGGCTATGCCTGCTAAAACACCAATGATGGAAAGGGCAAACAATGCTCCAACCGCTACTGGGAAGCTGATGAAGAATCCGCCACTCGGGTAAGATTCCGTCATAGAATGTGCCGCTATGTCTATACCGCTCAAAACCCACACCGATATAATGATGCCACCTATGCCAGCAAGTAGAGTAATGACCACGCTCTCTGTCATAATTTGAGAGAGGATGTCGCGTGGTTTGGCACCGATGGCGCGTCGAATGCCTATTTCTGTGGTGCGTTCTTTCACGACTACCATCATAATGTTGGAGATACCAATGGCGCCGGAGAACAAGGTGCCGATACCAATGAGCCATACAAGGATGTTGATGCCCGAAAACAGCGCTGTCACCATTTGAAACATCGATTCCATGTTGATGCTCATATAGGCTGCGGTGTCTGTAGGATCCACGGAGTGTCGTTCACAGAAAAATCTTTCCATTTGTGGTTGAATACTGCTGATCGACACATTATCTTTCACCACCACTCCGATAATAGCGATGTCATTGCCCGATTTCGTTAAGTTTTGAGCCACAGAGAAAGGGATAAACACCGAATAGCTGCTATTCCCACCCACACCAAAGTTACTGATGATGTGAGACACCCCCACCACTTGCAGATACATACCACCAGATTGTACGTACTTTCCTAGAGGGTTAGGATCGTTGGGAAAGAGTCGCGATGCAATGTTTTTACTGAGCACACATACACGTCGCTGATTCACCACATCTGCCATCTGAATGAAACGCCCCATCACGATGTGAGGATTTTCAATTTGATCATAGTTGGGATATACTCCTTTCAGGGATACATCCTCCTTATGTTGCTTGTGGGTCATTTCTGTGAAGAGTCCCAACACCATAGGCGTAGCGAGCTTCACCCCGGGCACTTGTTTGGGGAGCGCGTCCACATCGCTCAAGTGCAACATCCAAGAGCGGTTCACTTGGAATCCCTTATAGGGTTTTGTCGTTTTCCCCGGCATGAAGAAATACGAATTTTGTGCAAAACCATTGAAGTTGGCTTCTAGTATAGCTCGAAAACCATTGCTACCACCCATGAGGATTGTGAGCATAAAGATACCCCAAAATACTCCGAAGGCAGTGAGCAAGGAGCGCGATTTGTTGCGACTCAGGGTTTGCCAGATTTCAGACCATTTGTCGAGATCGAATATAGTCATAGTCTTGAATTTTGGAGAGTGGAGCATTATTATTTGGCATTGAGTGCCGTAATAGGCTTGATTTTCACCGCTCGTCTTGCAGGGAAGAAGCCTGCCAAGAGTCCAGCGATGATGAGTGTCAACAAAGCAAAGAAGGCAACGCTCATATCAATCGTAGGGTCAAGGAAGGTGTAGAATCTGAAATTGAGAAATTCAGTGACTTGTTGCCCTGACACTACATTCATCCATTCGGTGGCAGCAATTCCAGCTACAAGACCGATGTAGCCAAAGAATAGCGTGATGATTACACTTTCTGCGAGTACACCGCGAAGTATCGCCCAAGGACGTGCGCCCAGTGCTTTGCGGATACCAAATTCTTTAGTCCTTTCTTTTACGGTGATGAGCATAATGTTCGAAATACTCACCACACCGCTCATCAGCGTGAGCAATCCGACCACCCACAATGCACGTTCGAGCATCGTCAAAGCTAAATTTTGCTCTTTTGCTCCTTGAGCTGCACTGGATATCCATACTGCACTTTCGTCGTCTTCTGCGAAATCGTGGCGAGCCCCTAAACTCTTACACCATACCGCCCTCAAAGCCTCAAAAGATTCATCCTCTTCAGGTTTATATGTTTGTACCACAATTTCTGGAACATCAAATCCCGAGTGAAAGATGGTGCGAAATGTGGTAAAAGGGATATGGCATCGGCTCTGTCCTTTATTACCATTCGATTCCAGCACTCCCACCACTTGGTAGGACACAGAGTCGATGTTCAGATAATCGCCAATAGCTGCCTCGATGCTGCCGAATGTTTCTTCTGCACTATAGTCGGGTATCACCACCACTTTTCGTTGCTCTTTGAGGTCTAGTTCATTGATATATCGTCCTTTTGCGAGGGATAATCGTTCTATCTTGTAAGCTTCAGGAGATTGTCCATATAGGGTTGTTTTGAAATAATGTTGGTGTGCAAAAGCTGTTTTTTCTGAGCTAGTTAGTTTACCAGCAGTAGACTTCACCTTGCTCTTTGCCACCACCGCAGTGTTGCCAACGTCTATGTTGTCAAATTTAATGTTGCGGTTTTCTTTCCAACCTTTGAAGGGTTTAGATGTACGTCCAGGGTAGATGGAGATAGCATCGGTGCTAAACATCTGATTGTTGTGATTAAAGGCGTGAATCAGTCCATTGCCTGCACCGAGCAACACGATGAGCAGAAAGATACCCACCGACACACTTAACCCCGTGAGAGCAGTGCGGAGCTTGTTTTGTTGGAGTCGTATGAAAATGTCGTGCCACATAGTTCGCTACGTTATAGGAGTGACAAGAAAGGCAAACTTTCTTGGAAACAGTCATAAGGTTGGGAAGTGATAAGGCTATTTCATCAAATCTCCAAATGGTTGCAGCGCATTGGGATCATTTTCTTCGATGCGCCCAATCACGCCATCCGAGAGGTGAATGATGCGTTTCGTTCGATAAGCCACACCGCTTTCGTGAGTCACCACAATGATGGTGCGACCCTCCGCATTGAGATCGGTGAGCAGTTGCATCACTTCGCCCGAGGTCGTGGAGTCCAATGCTCCAGTAGGTTCGTCCGCCAATAGTATTTGAGGGTTGGTGATGATGCTACGCGCTATTGCCACACGTTGCTTTTGTCCGCCCGACAATTCGTTGGGCAAATGATGCGCCCAGTCTTTCAGTCCTAATCGTTCCAACTGTTCCATCGCCAGCAGGTTGCGCTTCTTGCGCGACACCCCTTGGTAGTAAAGCGGAAGTGCCACATTCTCCAACGCTGTTTTGTAGTTGATGAGATTGAACGACTGAAAAATGAAACCTATCATACGATTTCTATACTCTGCGGCCTTATTTTCCGACAGATTTTTGATGAGCGTGTCAGCAATATAGTATTCCCCCTCATCATAGGTGTCGAGTATGCCCAATATGTTGAGCAGGGTTGATTTGCCAGAACCCGAACTTCCCATAATGCTCACAAAATCCCCTTCTTCGATGTCTAAGTCTATGCCTTTGAGTACGTGCAAGGGTTGTGCAGCTTGATAAGTCTTATGTAGGTTTTTGATATGAATCATAATGCAAAACTTGTGTATTGGGTTGAGAAGCGTGACTTTCTAACGTACGAAGCTGAATGGTATACATATACTCGGACACCTCAGTGCCGTGCGGTGGGCAATGAGGTGTCCAGAGCAAAAGAAATAGAATAAGGTGATGTCTATTACAACAGCCTTTGGGTTTATTTGAAATGATTTTGAGCCTGACCGCCGTTCATCACTGCTTGTTTGAACACACTTTGTGCGTTGAAGTGGAGCGTACCGCCATTGTAGACTTCCACAGCAGCGCGTTTGCTCTTCAAGCTTTCTGCTTGAATCGTTCCGCCATTGTTGATTTGATATTTACTCACATTGGCAGTGCCCACCAGTGCAATATCACCGCCATTTGACACTTCGGCATCAGATTCGCTCAGCGTAGCACCGTTCACGTTGATGTTACCACCATTCTTCACGTCCATTTCCAACTTGGCCGCTTCCACATTTCCGATTTGGAATATACCACCGTTGTTCACTTCTACATCCAATTCCGATGCCTTAGCACTCACCAATTTCATTATGCCGCCATTGTTGAGTTCAAAACTAAGTTTGCCACCCACATTGAGAGGTTGAGCAACGTCTATCATACCGCCATTGTCGAGCTCAAAGTCTTTGATAGCATAGCCCGTGATAGTGACCACGGTTTTCTCGTTTGCCACCTGAATTGCGTTGGAATAGTTGATTTTCAATTCGTCATCGTCCACGCGCACCATCACGTCTGAAGGTGAGATGCTACTTGTTGTTACCGTGATGCTGGGTGTGCCTTCTGCCACATATTTCAGTGTGATACCATCGGCGACCTTCACCCCATCAAAATGTCCCAAATTGCCAAGGGTGATGGTGTTTCCTCCTTGCGAGGTTGAGGAAGTGGAAGTAATGATGTTGCCTGCTTGCGATTTGCGGAATAAGAAATCGCAAGAAGTGCAGAGCAAGGTGCTGAGCATAGCCACAGCAACCAATAATACCTTTCGTTTCATAAGCGAAATTATTTGTGTTGATGAACAGTTTGTCTTGGAGAAATCTTTGGGCTCACATCGCCTAGACTTTCGCAGTATTTTCTACCACGTTGTTGAGAGATTCTTGTGGAGTGTTGAGCAATTGCTGCAAGCGACCCATCACCTTCTCTAGTGGGATATCTAAATGCTGCATTTGGTGCGCCAAATCGGGGAGCAATTTGTTGAGTAAATCGTCTTGGCGTGAATTACTTATGATGTGCCGTGCATCTTCACTCACAAATGAGCCTAAGCCGCGTTTGTTGTAGAGAATACCTTTCTGTACTAACACGTCAAAAGCCTTCACCGTGGTGTTCACATTGACTTGTAGCAGGGCACTATAATCGCGAACCCCTGGCACTCGTTCGTCGGATTTGTACAGTCCAGCGAGGATTTCGTCCATCAGGCGTTCTGCTATTTGCAGATAGATGGGATAGCCTTCGTGGAAATTCATAGGGTGAAATTATTGTTTTTTGAAGATAGTGCCTTATTGACCATACCAATGACGAGGCATCAGTGAAGCGCGTTTACGAATGCGGTAGGCGAAATAGAGATTCAATACGAACCAGAGTCCGGCAATGAGAAAATAAATCTTATTAAGGAGACTCAGTACAGATAGCAAATGTTCTGTACCAGTGGGACCATCACTCGCGTTTTTGAGCACCATAATCGTTCCAAAGGTGATAAAGACCACAAAGATGATGAAGCAGACCAAGGACGTCATAATAAACGACTTTTTGCGGAAGACGGCGCCACCCCAGAGGTAGAAGCTCCATAACACGATAATGGAAAAGATTGGGTAGATGTACAGCGTCCATTCTCCTTTGGATGGATGAAGGTCTGTTGATGGGAGAAGCTCTGGAATGATAGTATGACTGATATCATTTAGCGTTCGTGGAATGAACCACGTATAGTCGAAGCCTAAAACTTCTACGATAAGGCATCCCGCTGCATCAGTGATGAGGAGTGCTGTGAAGGAGAGGACAATTGCGCCGATATTATAGTAAATGAAACGAGAAAGCACTTTTTCTGCTGTTGTGGCAGGAATCATCAGTTGAACAATTCTTTTGCTACGTTCTGTCTTGAGCGAAAAGACTGCCGACGCACTAAAAATAAATGCTGCAAAAAGAGCCATAGTACCAATGACTGACATACTATCCGACATTCCCCTCAATGTATTTGCGACATTATCTTGACTGTAGTGATTGTAACTGTTGTGAATGCCGTGGAAGGCATTGAAAACGAATACGAGAAGAGCGATGAGAAAACCTATTTGTAGACCTAGGTAATAACGCACCTGAGTCTTCCAATTTTCCGATACTATTTGACGCAGCAACCAACCTACGCGTTGGAAATCGATATTGAGAAATTTCATAATCTAGTGTGCTTTAGGAGTGCAATGAAATTAGTGTAAACCAGTGTTGTTTGCCTCGGTGTCTTCTAAGTGATGACGCAGTGCTGGATTTTGCACCAAGGCATTAAACAGAAGTTCTAAACTGATAGGCGTTTCTTCCTTGCCTTGAGCGGGCACAATGACCGCAGTACCCGTGAGTGAGGGTTCCGCATAGAGTGCATCGTCAATGGGAGTGCCATAAGGTCGTTGCTCGAAGCGCACTTTTTGACTCAGTTGGCTCATCGACGTGTCGAGCATTAGCGACTGACCATCTATCATCACCACGTGATCTATGAGCTGTTCCACATCGTGCACTTGGTGCGTGGACATCAAAATCGTGCGATTTTCATTCATCTGAGCAGCGATGGTGCGGCGAAATTGTACCTTTGAAGGAATGTCCAGACCATTGGTGGGTTCGTCCATCAGTAGGTATTTGGTGTTGGTGGCTAGTGCAAAAGCCATAAACACTTTCTTCTTTTGTCCCATTGAGAGTGCACCAAGGTGAATGTCTGCCGGGAGTTGAAAGTCGTTGAGCACTTGTTGCAACACCTCATCAGAGAAGTTGGGGTAAAATACGCGATTGACTTTGATGAACTCCTTAAATTTTACCGCAGGAAGATCTATTTCTTCGGGCACCAGCATAATGTTTTGAAGCATTTCTGGTTGTCGGTCTTGGGGATCAAAGTCATCCACGAGAATTGAACCTTGTGTGCTGCGAAGCAACCCCGTAAGGAGATAGAGCAGAGTGGATTTACCTGTGCCGTTTCTGCCGAGAAGACCAACAATTTTTCCGTCGGCAATGTTCAACGAAAAGTCGTGGAAGACTTCACTGCTTGAACTGTTGTAGTTGAAATGAAGATGCTGTATTGTAATCATACCATCTAAGTTTGTAAATTCTACGATGAAGTAGGAGTGATTTGTTGTGTTTGTGTGTGATAGTGTTGTATTACACCGCAAATCTCTGAGTTTTTATCTACTTGACCAAATCTTTTGCTGAGAAAAAAACGAAACATTGTCGAATTTAACAGATTTGCTGTGTTTTGAGGAGGCTACTTGTCGTTTTCTATACTTTCGTGTTGCTCTTCCTTTGGGTTTCTCAAAGAAGAAGTGAAGATTTTTCGTTGCCTCCTATTGATTATGGGCTAGAAAAATCTTAAAAGTAAGGGGATTCGCATCTAAAAAAATGAAAGATGTCAGGAATTTATTTCTTTCATAACGAGTAGCACGATTACGACTCAATGTCCGATTGGGGGGCTCTCACGCACGCGTCGCGCGCACACGCATCCACAGCGATTTTGATTTTTTGCTGTCACAAGTGTCACAAAGGAGAAAAATCAATCTCAAATTCTTGAGAAAAAGAGAGCCCGATACAAGTTTTTCACCCTCAAAAAGAGTAAGAATAGGAGGTCGTTTTGTTGCAATGTTAAAATATATCTGAAATAAGTGGGTAATTCATTGGAAAATAGTGTATTATGAATAACCCTGTGACACTTGTGACAGCAAAAACTATAAAACTCCTGTAATGCGTGCGTACGCGTACGCGCGAGAAGAGAGATTACAGAACTTTTTACATTTCACTTCTTACTGTTGTTCGGATGATAAAACGAGCCGTCGTTTTATGAAAAGTGACGTGTCGTTTTATGGAAAGTAACGTGTCGTTTTATGAAAAGTGACGTGTCGTTTTATGAGAAGTGACGTGTCGTTTTGCAAGCGGTATTTGAATATTAAGCCGATATTTGCTGGCAACGACAAGCAAACAGCGATGCCAAACAAAAACTCCCACATCCTTGGAAAGATATGGGAGTTATTGAACCCCAATCGGTCATTAGACCGTTATAGTACGATTCGTAATTGAAAAGATAACTTCCTGTCATCTTTCATTTTCTTGTTGGCATCTTGTTTTTCGTTCGTTCTCGCCGTAGCCCGCTACGCCTTTGAACTCACGGTAAACAATCTGCTCAACAATCTAATGAAATCTGTTCAGAATCTAACGACCGATTGGGGTTGAACGATGCAGCCAAACTATGGCATCACCTTTTGTCCGTTTTGAATCACGATTTGTCCTGGTTGAGGGTGGAGGACACGGCGACCGGAGAGGTCGAAAAACGGAGCGTTCGTGACCGGAGAGAACAAAGTGGGAGCAACACCGGTGGTTTGTGGGAACACGAAAGAAATGGCTCTAAGCGTGTTGTTGGCAGTGTTGTCGGAATAGAAAGCGCGGAAAGGTCGTTGCCAAGTGGTTAGACGATAGAACGCTTTTTCGTCACCCGAAAGCGCGTAGAAGGTTACTGATTTGTTCTGTGCTGGCACGAGCACAGAACCGTGTAGCACGTTTTCCGATTCCTTGAAAGATGCCACCTTATCACTTGTGGATGCACTAATTCTAAATTGCGCTTGTCCGTTGGGTGTTCCTTCCACGATGAACGCCGTGTTGGCAGGAATTTCACCTTGGATTTCTTGGAGAACAAGTTGATTTTCTCCCTCCTTCACCGCGCGATAAGCTTTTGCATTCTCTATGCGTCCTTGTATGGGAGTGAAGAAAGTGGCAAATCCGTGTTGCGCAATGTTGATGGGAAGCACTTCCACACGTTCAGCTACCATAGGTGTGGACAGAGCAACGTTGTTTTCAGCTACACCGCGCAGGCGAATTTGCTTGTCTTGTTGCACCCATTGCAGTTCGCTGCCTTCATCGGAGTAGGGAGCAAAAGTCAAAGCCTTTGTCCAATTGATTTCTTCGGTGTCTAATTGCAAAACTCTGCCTGTGGAAAGAGAGATGATTTTGTTGTTTAGACGATAGAAAATGGCGCGAATGTTGTTTTGGGCTTCACCGTCTTGCGCAGTGGTGGCAGAAGACAATGTGCTGTTCTCTACATTCTGCGGACTAGGCGCAACGACATAAGCTGATTGGTGTGGGAGCATCAAGACAAAGAAGTCTTTCTCCGCAGGAACGTAAACCATTTCTGGAGCATTGCTGCGCGCATTGGTAAATTCAAATTCACGCTGTGCATTTTCTCCGAAGGGGAGTTCACGTTGTTCGCCATTTCCTAAATCTTGCACGATGATTACACGATAGCGTTGGTCGTTGCGCACCTTGAGTTGCGCGATGCGAAGATGAATTTCTTGAGAAGAAATTTGTCCATTGGCTGGAATGTTCGCATTTTCTGCTGAAGCATCATTGCCGAGAGGTATTCTCACCTTGGTAGTTTCTTCTTCGAGGTAGTATTTCAGTCTTCCGTTGAAGCCGTTAGTCTTGTCGGCTTGAATGGCAAAGACTAGATGGTCGTCGGTACCGAAAGTTAGCTTTCTTTTGGTCGTTGAAGCAGTCACGGAAGCATCTGCATTCTTGGAGAATATCAAGGTGAGTGTAACCTTCGGCAGTGCCATTTCAGCCGGATTGTTCTCTTTGACCACGACTTCGGGCAAAGTGCCATCGTGGGATGGGAGAACGTCATACAACTGTCCACCATCAATTTTCACTTGGGCTTTCACATCATAGGTGCCAGGCGTGAAATTGTCAGGGATATTGACCTGAACAGGCACGTTTTTAGTGGTGAATTCATCGTGCTTGATAATGTCTTGCAGCGTTTGCTTCAAAACAATATTTCCTGCTTTGTCCACAAGAGAGAAAATGAGAGAACCCACGCGATAGTCGCCTTGCAAGGTGCGGATGGGGCAGAAGAGCGTTTGTGTCGTTCCTACGCGCAGAGATTTTTCGCTCCAAAGTTTACCGTTCCAAGCGTAGCCCGCACCATAGTAGAATTCATTTTTCACATAGCGTTTGTTGGCTGTGATTTCAAATTCTAATTGAGGAACATTGCGAATGGGGTAGTAGTTGTCGGTGTGCTCATCTTTGCTGGACTGCACCACAGGAGCCACGAAATAGGTACCATCGGTCAAGTCGCTCGTGTTGAAAGAGAGTTGGATGCGGTCTTGGTTGATTTGGTCGATCTGTTGGAAAGATATTTTTTTGTCATACCACTGCGGAGCGCCTACCATTTGTTGTTGCGCATTGTAGATAGCTAGACCGACACGTCCCTCGAAGGCATTGCCCTTGTTGATGAAATGTTGGAAAACAACGTCCAAATTGGTCGTATTCTCTTGTTGTCGAGCTGCACCTTCAGGCAATCTCATAGTGGTTTCTCGCTTGCCTGCAATTTGGATGTCTGTGTTTCTATAAGCCGTGGGAAGCGTGTTCACACCTCCTTTGTGGGGATGCGCTAAGATGGCATTCATGTTCTTGGAAAAACTCAATGGTTTTCCACCAAACTCAGCTCCAGCTTGTGAAAGAGAGAGAGATTCGAGCGAGAAGTAAGCATTTGCCAAACCTCCCCAACCGAAGTTCATGTGCACCAGTCCTTTCTCGTCAAGACCATCTGCCACCCAAGCATGGCCATTGTTGCCGAGAGAAGGCGAACCATCGAGATAGACGGGAAAACCATCGCGGATTTCTTGTTGTACCAATTTGAGAAAAGCGTCATTACCTTCAGACACTTTGGAGATGATCACAGCGTCATATTGAAAGTGTTTGACGAGGGCGTCTTTGGCTTGCCATCCAAACGCACCACTATACCACGGTGTATAACCCATGTTCATGGCTACTCCCACATCGCTCATCAACTTTGCTACGGCATTGCGTTGCGCTTCAGTGCTTCCTTGGGTGTAGTCGTTGATCATGTTGTTCCAATCGTAGTGCGATTGTTGGAAATCCACTTGAAGGCGGTCTTGATAGTAAGGCACGGTGTATTCGTGTGTGCCTTTTCCTTGCACTGGCCAATTGTGGTATTTCATGATTTGAGCAACGGCAGTGGCCACGCATCCCGTGTAGGGATAGGGCTTGCTTCCAGCTTTACCCAGCATCGCATTATAAGGTTCCATCTGGTTCCATTTGGTTTGCAGCAAAGGAGCAACGGCTTTGCCTTGAACACCAGAAACTGCTGCCGTTCTCGCACGAAGGTGTGCCGTTTTGTAGTGCTGCAAAGTGGCAAAGTTTGTTCTATATCCTTCCAACATATACTGCAAACCTGGGTGTGCGATAGTGGTGTCTAACGCATTTTCCTGACTGTATGCTAAAACTTTGCCCATAGCGTCGTCGCCTGCTACCAACACGAAGCCTTTGCCGTGGGCATCGTTGAAGAGGTAGTAGGGGAGAGGTTGTGCAGCGTGCTTCTTGGAGTGCTGCTTTGTGGAGAGGGTTCTGACGAGTTGTTTGTCTTTAGCTTTGACGTCGATGTATTGTCGTGCGATGCTCAAAGCTGTTGTTGGCGACACGATTTCTGCAAATTGGGGCAGGGCTATGGAAGCCACTGCGCACAAAATGGACAGACGTTTATTCCAAAGAAGAGAGGAAGATGTTGTAAATATCATATATCTCTTAATGTGTTTCGAGCGAAATTATGGCTCAATAATTTATTGCTGCAAGAGCCTTGTTGGCATAAACCAACAAAGCTCTTGCTAAATAGATTAGTAAAAGGGTAGTGTGGAGGATTGCGTTTGCCTAGATTTCGGCATCGGCATAGAGGAAGCGTTTGATGGAACGTTTAGGCGTTTTCTCAAATTCTTCTTCATAAAGGCGGAAACCAGAGATTTGCTCATAGCTATTGACCATCGCATTGAGTTCGCGGCGGTTGGCTTCCATTTGTTTTTGGAGTTCTTCGTCGCTGAGGGCGGCTTTGTGCACTTCGTCATAATCAGGATGAATCAGCGCATAGAGCTTTTCTCCTTTTTGAATGACAATGCTCTCCATCACAAAGGGAAGTGTGTTGAGTTTATCTTCGATTTCTTCGGGATAAATGTTTTGTCCGCTTGCACCGAGAAGCATATTCTTGCTGCGACCACGGATGAAGAGGTTGCCTTCTGCATCGAGAATACCCAAATCTCCTGTGTGATACCAGCCTTCTGCGTCGAGCGTTTGTGCTGTGGCTTCAGGATTTTTGTAATATCCGAGCATCACGTTGGCACCACGCGTGAAAATTTCACCTACAACGCGAGTGGGGTCGGGACTGTCGATGCGGATTTCCATGCGGGGGGCAGCCTTACCGCAAGAACCAGGCACGAAGTTTTTCCAATCCTCATAGGAGATGATGGGAGCGCATTCTGTGGCACCATAACCCACAGTGTAGTTGAAGCCGATTTTGTTGAGGAATTGTTCCACTTCTTTGTTGAGCGCCGCACCCCCAACGATGATTTCGTAGAATTCTCCACCAAACACTTGTTGGATGGCAGAACGCACTTTGGTCAAGATGCGATCGCTGATGATGGGCAAGCGCAAAAGTAGCTTCATTGATGGAGTTTCCAACTTGGGCATTACCATCTTCTTGATGATTTTCTCGATGATGAGAGGAACACTCACCACAACCTTTGGTTTGACATCGGCAAAAGCTTGCACAATCACCTTTGGTGTGGGTTTGCTGGTGAGATAATGCACGTGAAGTCCGAAGAGGAATTCGAAGATGAACTCAAAAGCCATGCCATACATATGCGCCATGGGGAGCATAGAGATGATGCGGTCGCCGGGTTGCACTTTGTCACCGAGAACGCCAATGGCGAAGTCATAGTTCGACCACAAAGCGCGATAAGGAATCAACACACCTTTTGAGTTAGACGTAGTGCCTGAAGTGTAGTTGATCATGGCGAGGTCTTCTCCGTTGGGAGCTTCGCGATAAATCACGTGTTCCTTTCTGAAGTATTTGGGATAGCGTTCGCCATAGAGCGCGTTGAGGCGTTCGCGAGCATCGGTTAGTGCCTCGTTGCGGCTCAATTTGAGCATAAAGTCGGGGATGTAGACAATACCTTCTAAGTTGGGCATCTCTTCTGCAAGGTATTCTTCTTTGTCGCCTTTGAGTGAATTGTAAACCAAATCTCCCACAAATAGCAAACGCGCTTCGGAGTGGTTCACGATGTTGTGCACCTGCTCTGGCTTGAACTCATGGAGAATGGGCACTGCCACAGCGCGATAAGTGAGAATGGCTAAGAAGGCAACTGCCCATTGCGAAGAGTTGCGACCGCAAACAGCAATTTTGTCACCAGGATTGATGCCTGCTGTTTCAAAAAGGATGTGGAGTTTTGCGATTTTGCGCGCCACATCTTTATATTGTAGCGTACTTCCTTTGTAATCGGTGAGTGCGTTGCGATCCCAGTGGGTGCAAATGCTTTCTTGAATTAGACGATTAAAGTCTTTATATTGGTATTCCATTGAAACAATGTAGATGTTATGTCAAACTGAGAAGAAACGTAGACGAAGGGCGCGATGGACTTTGTCGTTACTGCGCTAATATGCGAAATCAAGAGGGCAAACTACTTGCGCAATCCATTTCTATATGTGCAAAAGTACGATATTTTTGAGACTTAGCAAGGAGAAAGCGCAGAGAAACTGCACACAACCCGATATTTTTGTGTAATTTTGTCGGTGCAAATGGCATCTCAAGTTTTTGACGCAAGATTTCTTCTGTCAATGTGTTGGAAAGGTGCTAAGAATTTGACCATACTTTTGTCTTTCATATACATTATTCTCTCTTTATGGAAAAGAAAAAGAAGAAGAAGCTTTCTTTGTTGGTTTGCTATGTACTAACATTGGTTGTTATTCTTGGCCGAGCTTTGTTTGGCGCTTTCACGGTGAGCGAATCGCGCATCTTATTTGTGGATAATGACGATACAATCGACTCGATTTACGTCAAAACAAGTCCCAATCGCAGCATCTTGTCGCGTCCGGTCTTTGCTGTGCTCAACGTGCTGACGGGCTATCCTAAACACATCAAACCTGGACGTTATGAAGTGGGCAACTCTACGTCTGTGTTGCAAGTGTATCGAAATTTGCGAAATGGCAAACAAGCGCCTGTGCGACTCACGATTCCTGTGTTGCGTACGAACCACGATTTGGCGGCATTTTTAGGGAAAAACTTCCAAGCTAGTACGGAAGATTTTGAAGCCGTGTTGCAGGACAGTGCTTTGTTGGCAACCTTCCAAAAAACACCTGCTACTGCTGTTTGTCTTTTCGTTCCCAATACTTATGAATTGTATTGGACGCTGCAACCCAAAGTGCTTTTGGAGCGTATGAATAAGGAGGCACAAAAGTTTTGGAACGACAAACGTGTGCTTGAAGCAAAGCAATTAGGACTCACTCCCGATGAAGTGATGACAGTGGCTTCCATTGTGGAACAAGAAACGGCTTACAATCCCGAAAAACCTATGGTGGCTGGGATGTATCTGAATCGTTTGAATCAAAAGATGCCGCTTCAAGCTGATCCTACTGTCAAATTTGCACTCGGTGATTTTGCTTTGCGTCGCATTCTCCACGAACATCTTCGTGTGAATAGTCCATACAACACTTACAAAGTGAAGGGACTTCCTCCTGGACCTATTTGCATTCCTTCGGTGGAAAGCATCAATGCAGTGTTGCATCGCGCTAATCACAACTATCTCTATATGTGTGCGAAAGAAGATTTCTCGGGAAGTCACAATTTTGCTACCACTTATGCAGAGCATCAAAAGAATGCGGCGAAGTATGCAGCCGCACTCAATGCTCGTGGCATCCGTTCTTAATGGGACGAATCGAGTATTTTGATAATGCTCCTTACATTTAGGAGGAAGCAATCCCACGCTGTACGGCGAGGGGGAAGGTTCTTCAATGAGGCATCTAACGAAGCATCTAATAATAAAGATAATCAGACAAACCAAGACTATGAAGTTGAAGCTATTTGCTATCACGCTGAGTTTCATTTGCTTTGCTTTGGGCAGCTATGCCCAGAGCACTCGACGCACTGTGCGAGGACGTAATACGGCGTTTGAAGACTCCCTCGGAGCGATAGCGCGTCGCTATGCCTTTTCGCTTGATAGTCTGAATCGGTCGCTGGAGGAGAAAGCAAAGAGCGATACGGACAATCTTGAGGATCCTTACTTTTTCCCTTTATTTGCGGCTAACACTTTTTATCGCTTTCCAGTTCGTCTAGAACTCGGTAGTTTGCAACCGTCAGCGTCTTCTTTGCAAAGAGGAATAGCGCAGGCTTTAATGCAAGTCTACACACTTCGTCCTGAATTGGTGCAATATAATTTGGCTTATTATCAAGAACCACTCAAAAGTTTGTCTAATGCTAAGCCATCTGCTTTGTCCATCGATAAGGAAAAACCTGCGGTGTTGCCGAAAGTGACCAAACAACAACTGGCGCAGTGGAATGATTTTGCTCCCATCCATCTCGACATTCATCGTCCGAACTTCTGGAATTTCAAGGGAGCAATGTCGTTGCAGTTTATGCAGTATTTGGTTTCCGACAACTGGTACAAGGGAGGCGAAAATCATAATTCTTTCTTGACTTCTGCTATTTTTGAAGCCAACTACGACGACAAACAGAAGCTCACCTTTACGAACAAGCTGGAAATGAAATTGGGTTTTCAGACTACTCAATCCGATTCGTTGCACAAGTACAAGACGAATGCCGACCTGTTGCGTATGACCAATCAACTCGGTTTGCAAGCTTTCAAACATTGGTATTACACGGCGATGCTCCAGACTTGGTCGCAGTTTTATCCGGGTTATCACGCCAACGATAAACGCGTGTTCTCTGATTTCGCTTCTCCCATCGAAACGGTCTTCTCCATCGGTATGGATTACAAATATAAAAGTTCGAAGATGGAGATTTCAGCCACGCTCTCACCTATCGCAGCCAACTATAAATATGTGTCGCGTTTGGATTTGTCAGAACGATATGGGGTGGAAAAAAACAAACATTCGCGCCTTGATTTAGGTTCTACTGTGACGATTAACGTGAAGTGGACTCCTTCCGATTGGTTGCAGTGGACTACACGTTTCTACGCTTTCACCAGTTATTCCAAGGTCGTGGCAGAATGGGAAAACACGCTCTCGCTCCGAGCCAATAAATACCTTTCTACAAAGATTTTCCTCTTTCCCCGATTTGACGATGGTGTAAACCGCAAAGCTAACACCAACCAGAGTTTCTTTCAAGTCAACGAATACCTCTCTGTCGGAGTAGATTTGGCTTTTTAGTGCGCGTGTTTTGCATTAGAATTGCAACATTCTGCCCGTTCTCCTTTGGAGCATAGCGAAAAGGTAAATTTCTTTCCTAAGAAACGAATTCTACCATAAGTTTTTCGTAACTTTGCTCGCATCATTTTCGTAAATACATCATTTGATAGCACTATGTTTACAAAACAACGCTTCTTTTCCATCATATCTTGCGTTCTTCTTTTAGCTTTTGCCCTTGTTTCGTGCGATAAACAAGAAACTTATGCAGAACGTCGTGAGAAGGAAAACAAACAAATCGAACAGTTTCTCAAGCGCGGTGCGCATCTTGATGACAAGGAATACGGTCGTCCACTTCTCGACGTACCAGGAAACATACAAGTCATCAGCGAAGCACAGTTTATCGCTCAAGATAGTACTACTGATGTCAGTAAAAATCAGTATGTTCTTTTCGCTGGTTCGGGTGTTTATGCGCAGGTGGTGCGCCGTGGCACTGGTTCTCCCATCAAACCCAACGAGCACGTGATGTTGCTCTGTCGTTACATTGAATACAACATCGCAACAGACAGTATTCGCTCGAGCAATTTATATGGTTTCGATTCTGTACGACCAGACGTGATGAGCCTAGAAAATAATAATGGTTCTCTTATAGGCGTTATGGCAGAAGGCATTATGCGTCGCTATTATGGCACCAAAGCTCCATCGGGATGGTTGATTCCGCTCCCTTATCTTAAGTTAGGACGTCAGCTTTCTGAAAAAGACGAAATCTCTAAGTTGCGCATCATTGTGCCTAGCACAGAAGGACATAGTGTGGCACAAGACCGCACTCAACCTTATTTTTACGAAATCACTTTTGAGCGTAGTCGATAATACAGCATCGGCTTGCTATATGATAACGAGCCGTCTACTTGTGTGAATTTGACGCTAAAAAGCACATTTCACGCTACTTTACAGATACATAAGGCTGAACCTGCATTTGGGTTCAGCCTTATCTCTTGTTTGACAGCTTGAAATGTTTGATGAATCGGAGCGTATAGTGGATTGATAAATTGATAGATTGGCGTATTTGGTGGATAAGAATGCGTGATGGCTTGAAATGTTCGGCTTTATGGTCAAATGTTCGTTTGTTTGAAATGTTCAATGGATGGAAACGGAAGTCGAAAAGAGAATGAGGGGTAAACCGTCAGTACTAAGAAAACTTTGGCCATTTTGCCCCCCTAATTTAACACGTCATTTGCAACTCCAAAAGAATTGGTCGGAAATAATCGATTCTCAGAGCTTTTGAATTTCGCAACTTCCTGATCTTTTCGCAGAAAATCGGCTTATTTTTGGGGGATTTCCCTTCTTTCAGAGGAAAACTGTGCACTTTCGTGAAGAAATAACGGCTTATAATCGAAAAAACGTCCGAGGAAATATAAATTCCATCGGACGAAAAAGAAATT
>ERZ772909.21-NODE-21-length-165376-cov-5.320389_pt1 | contig 165376 bp, 128 predicted proteins | sample MGYA00511137_ERZ772909 | MGnify/ENA primary metagenome ERZ772909 (study PRJEB29015, sample SAMEA2738095) | human oral metagenome | biome: human oral; feature: human-associated habitat; material: saliva | place: China | collected 2270 ... | reverse complement strand
TCTCTAGTACCTGCGCCGAGATAACTGGAATGTCATCAGCAAGACCTGCTAAAGTCTTTACAGCGTTGAGAATCATAGCTGCTGAAGCTGCCATCCTGTGCGAACTTCTGCCCGTAACAATTCTGCCATCGGGTAGCTCGATAGCTGCCACTATTACATTCTCATAGCGCTCATTCTCTGCGCGCTTCATCTCTGCGTACTCCTCTGCAGGCGCAACGACTTTTCTATCGTAACGAGTAGCACCAACCTCTTCCATGAGGAGCTTCGTGCGCTCTAGCACGGATTCATCAATCTTACCCTTCTTATACGAAACCTCTGCAAGCAGATACCTTCTAATTATCTCCTGCTTAGCCGCCTCGCGGCAGATATCATCATCGATGATGCCGAAGCCCGCACGGTTAACTCCCATGTCAGTTGGAGACTGGTATACGCTCGCATCGCCTGTGATCTTGTCAAGAATCCTCTTGAGAACTGGAAATGCCTCGATATCTCGGTTGTAGTTGACCGCTGTAACTCCATATGCCTCCAGGTGGAATGGGTCTATCATGTTCACATCTTTAAGATCTGCTGTTGCCGCTTCATAAGCGATATTTACAGGATGCTTAAGTGGAATGCTCCAAATCGGGAAAGTCTCAAACTTAGCATATCTTGCCTTCGTTCCGCGTCTATACTCGTGATATACCTGAGATAAAGCGGTCGCCAGCTTGCCTGAACCACCACCAGGACCGGTAACCACTATTAGCGGCTTAGTAACCTCTATGTAAGGATTAGCACCGTAGCCCTCGTCGCTGACGATAGTGTCGACATCCGTCGGATACCCTTTAGTGTAATTGTGCTTGTAAGTGCGAATGCCTCTACGCTCCAGCTTGTTGATAAACATATTAACCGCTGGATTGTTCTCGTATCTGGTCACAACAACCGAATTTATCTCAAGGTCATAACTGCGGAAAGCATCGATGAGCCTCATTACCTCGAGATCGTACGTAATCCCGAAATCCTGTCTCGTCTTGCTGGAAATGATGTCCCCTGCATATATGCAGATGATTATTTCCGTCTGGTCCTTCATGCGATTCAAAAGTTTAATCTTGGCGTTCTCATCGAAGCCAGGTAGAACCCTCATCGCGTGCTTATCCTGAATAAGTTTTCCTCCGAATTCGAGGTAAAGTCTCCCGTCTCCAGCCTGAATTCTCTCCAAGATATACTTTGACTGTTCTTCGATGTACTTCTCCGCACTAAAACCGACACTTCCCATTTATTTCTGGTCCTTTCTAAATCCAATTAAGCAACAATAATTAATCCTATATAGTCAAAAGCCCCACTAGATATTATGCATTAGCAAGGCTTAACCTCAATCTCAAGCTTGTTCCTGAGATTGACGTACGGCTCCATCTTAATCTTATAATCCGCAGAAATCTTCCCAAATCCATCCTCATCAAGTGAGTTCTCAATCTTATTGGTGTAAATCTCCATTTCAAGATTACCAGTGGGTATAACATACCTCGTGATATTGAGCACGCCCTCTTCAAGACGCATATCCATCATGCCAGCACCGTCATCCTTACCGTATCTTCTAATCTGGAGCTTATCCTCACCTTCGAGCTTCACTATGGTCTTGGTATTCTCTAGTCCACCATCTGCAACCTCATCATATGTGATGTACATGGATTTCCCTTTGTTATATAAGAATCCCTCAGTAGTCACTTCGATATTGTCTTCCAGTATGAGTACACGCTTATATGTTTGTCCAGTAGGAATGAGCTTCTCAGAATACTGGTTATTTGAGATTACTAGATTTATACTTTTCTTCTCTGCCATTAATTCCCTCTTATGCCTGAGCCTGTACAGATGCTGCGATGACCTTCGCTAGCTCTGCAACAGCCTGTGCGGAATCCTCCTTCACTGAGGACTTAATTGTTACGATATCCCCTACAAATTCGATATTCTTCATGCCCTCAAAGAACTCCTTGATGAGCTTTCCGCTCACTGGATTCCACGAACCATTCTCTATGATGCTTACCTTCTTGTTGCATACTCCCATGGACTTCATCTCTCCGAGAGCTTCTTCCATCTTGACGAAGATTCCATTGTTGTATGTTGTACAAGCAATTACGATGTGGTTATATCTAAACGCCTGTGGGAGCACATCCATTGGATCCCAGTGCGATACGTCCATCAGCTTCATACGAGCAACACCATCTTCAGCAAGCTCGCAAGCAAGAATTTCAGCTGCATTCTTAGTGTTGCCATAAGGTGAAGCATATAGAATCAGAACGCCATTCTCCTCGGACTCATAACGCGCCCAAGTTAGGTATGCATTTATATATTTCTCAAAATCCTTACGGATGATGAATCCGTGAAGCGGACAAATCCTCTTGATATCAAGACCGCCAACCTTGCCGAGAAGCTTCTCGGTGAAAGTTCCGTATTTGCCAACGATTGTTGTGTAGTACTTACGTGCTGATGGCAGCCACTCTAACTCAAAGTCGTATGCATCTGCGAAGATATTTCCGTCATGTGCTCCGAATATTCCAAACGCATCAGCCGAGAACAGTGAACCTGTCGACTTCTCGTAAGTAACCATTACCTCTGGCCAGTGAACCATAGGCGCCATGTAGAATGTAAAGGTGTGCGACCCAGTACATAGCTCGTCGCCTTCCTTGATTTCCTCAAAATACTTGTCAACATCCCATGTCACGTACTGTTTAACCATAGCCTTGATCTTCTTGCTGCCGACTACTTTCGCTTCTGGATGTCTCATGATTAGTTCTTCTAGTGAAGCGCTGTGATCTGGCTCAACGTGATTCACAATTACATAGTCGAGTGGTCTGCCGTTAAGCATGTGATCAACATTCTCATAGAAAACTCCTGCAACCGATTTATCAACGGTGTCTAGTACAACTGTCTTCTCGTCATCTATAAAATATGAATTGTACGCCATACCATCGTTCATAGGAATAACTCCTTCGAAGACTGAAAGCTTACGCTCGTTACCGCCAATCCACCAAATCTTATCTGTTACCTTGTAAACGCAATGCATTTTGTACCCCCTGTAAACTAAAATAGAATGCAAATCATGCATAAATCATATCAATAGATTATACTACTTTGGTACACAGTTCAGCAACTTATATTGTCACACTTGGGGTAATTTCTCACATAAAATACATATAAATTGCTATAAAAAAATTATTTTCACTATATAATAACAGCAAGACAAAACTATTATTCAAGGAGAATATCTATGAACGATTTTGATCATACTATTCCGACAAAAAATGATAATTCTAATCAGATTGACGAACGCTCTGATGCGCAGGATATACGCCGCACAGAGGTCGGTTCTAATACACAAGGCGTAGAAGAGATTCACGAGGATTCTAACGAATATTGGCGTGATGATGACTCCATCTATGATGTGAAAAACGTGCAACTTCCAGAAGATACTCCAGTTAAGAAGGAATGGGGTAGCTACGCACCAGAGAATGCTGGAGACTTCCTTCCAAAAGACGGAGAGGAGCCGAATTTCGTTCTGATTGACGAAAATAGCAACGTCCCTGCACCGAGAAGTAGATTCGCCAGAGGTGATTACGAAAGCTATGCGAAGCACGCTGCAGACGGCTCATTTGAGGGATCATATGGTAAGCACGCAGCTCCCGAAAACGGAGTTCATAACGGCACAGGCTATACATATCAAAATGAATGTAAAGGACAAAATGGAAGTCCCGAAGCGCAGGGAGCACATGCTTATACTACAGGTTTTAACGGAGACAAGCCTCCGAAGCATAAGAACCCCAAGTATGTGACAAAGCGATTCTTTATAATCACGCTTATAATTTCGATGATGCTCACGTCGATAGTCAGTTCATGGCTTGTGGTGTTTTTCTCAAATAGAACACCTTCCTATAAAAACCTTTCGACCTCCTCTCTGCAGAGTGCTACAGGCGGTAAGCTTACCATAGATGAGATCGCTAGCAAAAATGCCGATGCAGTTGTTGAAATCATGACTACTTCTGGCGGAACTAGCGAAGGTGCAGGAAGCGGGGTTATCGTAAAATCGAATGGCTACATAGTCACGAATTACCACGTGATTGACGGAGCTACGACTATCGTAGTTAGACTTCATAGCGGCAAAAACTATTCTGCTAGTATAGTAGGCTACGATGAACAGACTGATATAGCCGTCCTCAAGATAGATGCTACTAAGCTAAACGCCGTTACAATCGGGAGGAGTAGCAAACTCTCGGTAGGTGATCTAGCTGTTGTTATCGGTAACCCACTCGGAAAGCTCGGTGGAACTGTAACGGCTGGCATCATAAGCGCAAAGGATCGCAAGATTGAGCTTGAAAACAGGACTCGCACGCTTATACAGACAGACGCTTCTATCAACGAAGGAAACTCTGGCGGTGCACTATTTAACAGCAAGGGCGAGCTCGTCGGAATAGTGGTAGCCAAAGGTTCAGGAACTGGTATCGAAGGTCTGGGGTTCGCAATACCAATCGATTCAGTCGCTTCATCTATCGACGATATCATCGAGCATGGGACTATCACTGGTAAGCCTATGGCCGGAATCTCCATCTACGATGGAGATGTGAAGGATAAGACCACAGGAAAGAGCACTGCTGCTGTTCTCATCGCTGAGGTTAATGGGTCAAACGCCAAGGCTGCAGGTCTAAAGAAGGGCGACCAGATTGTATCAGTAGATAACGAGAAGGTATCGACTGCAGAAGGTGTAATTTCAGCCATCCAGAGCCACCGCATAGGCGAAACAGTTAAGCTCGGAATAATACGAGACGGCAAGGAGATGACGATTTCCGTTAAACTGCAGAGCTCATCAGAGATTAAAAAATAAACCGTGAGATCATGTCGGTTATCATGCAGATTTACGCATACTAAGTACAAAAAGACAGAACCCACCATCCGAAGGGTTCTGTCTTAATTTTTAGCAACTTTATTATTAGTCTGATACAATAATACGCAACTTAGCGTTTCTTGTATCCTGTCACCATCGTCATAGCAAAGCAGAAAACTGTTGCCCATGCGAAAAACTTATGCTTCTTCATAATCCAACTCCTTGATATCTTCTTCCGACTCACTTAACAGCGGTGTTGTACTATATAGTCCGCTCAGTATAGTCGATCCGTTGTGGAATAACGCAGATGAGGAAGGTGTTAAAATTCCTGCAACTCCTAGTCCAATAAGCCCTGCATTGAATGCAACGATGAACTTGTAGTTGTTGTCGATTCTCTCCATCAGCTGCATGCTTATCCTTCTCAGAAGTACGATTCTGCGCAGGTCATCCGATGAAATAGTTATATCGGCGATTTCTCTCGCAATCGCAGCGCCTTCATTTACAGCAATTCCAACATCTGATTCAGATAGAGCAGGTGCATCGTTTACACCATCCCCAACCATAATCACTTTTCGTCCTGCTGCACGCTCTGCCTTTATAAATGCAAGCTTGTCTTCAGGAAGCACCTCTGCACGATACTCCGTGAGGTCGAGCTTCTTAGCTACTGCTGCAGCCGTTCGCTCGTTGTCTCCCGTGAGCATGCATACCTTTGACACCCCGAGTTCATAGAGCTCCTTGATTACATCGGCAGCCTCTTCTCTAAGAGGGTCAAATATGCAGATGACAGCCTGTAGCACTCCGTCGATAGCTAGGTACAGATGCGAATACTCCGTTGGCAGTGTATCGAGCTTGCCTTCTTCGCCATCTGGCACTACGCTCTTCCTATCCTCAACTACGAAGTGGTAGCTACCAATAATCGCATTTTTCCCGTCGATATTACTCGAAATTCCATGAGCAACTACATAGTCAACCTTCGAATGCATCTCTTCATGCGAGATATGGCGCTTCTTGGCTTCTTCAACTACTGCATTTGCAACAGAGTGTGGATAATGCTCTTCGAGGCAAGCTGCAATGCGCAAACTCTCCTCTTCTTTTGCATCACCAAAAGTAATAATATCTACTACAGACGGTGTAGCGTGTGTCAGCGTCCCTGTCTTATCAAATATTACAGTATCTGCCGTTGCGGTTGCCTCAAGGAACTTCCCACCCTTTACAGAGATGTCATACTTGCTAGCTTCCTTGATTGCGGATAGCATCGAAAGTGGCATCGACAGATTCAAAGCACAAGAGAAATCTACCATAAGGAATGATAGCGCTCTTGTCGCATTTCTAGTCAAGAGATAAGTTATTACAGTTCCTGCAAGAGAATATGGAACAAGTCTATCAGCGAGATGGAAAGCCTTCTCCTCGGTTTCGGACTTGAGCTTCTCCGACTCCTCAATGATCTTCACAATCTGGTCGTACTTACCGGTACCTGCAGACTGAGCAACCTCTACGACGCAGCTTCCATCTTCAACTACAGTTCCAGCATATACGTATCCGCCAGGCTCCTTGCGAACTGGAATAGATTCGCCAGTCATAGTCGCCTGATTTACAGATGCTGAGCCCTCAACGACCTTCCCATCTAGTGGAATTACATTAGAGGTGCGAACTACGATTTTATCTCCTGGCTTTACTTCTTTTACATCGACCAATACATCGACGTCTTCCGTCTTCTTCCATACCTTTGTTACGTTAAGAGACATTACGCTTGCTAGATCTGTGACCGACTTGCGACGAGTCCATTCGCCTAGCGTATCTCCTATGTCAAGTAGGAACATTACGGATGAAGCTGTGTCAAAATCATTTCTAAGCATCGACACCGTAATTGCAGTAGCATCAAGCGTTGCAACTTCTAACTTACCCTTAGAGAGCGATTTTATACCCTTAGCGATGAATCCAGCGCTCTTAACGATTGTAATGCCGTTACGAAGCCAGATTGGCAGGAAGATATTTCTCAGGGTTCTAAACATGACCATGCTCACCATTTTCTCCTGGTACTTATGATCAAGCGCCCTACTTGTCTGCTCTGGCACTAATGCGATAGCTTCTTCGTCACTGAAGGAAAATCCTCTCAGTGCCTCGAGAAGAGCCTTTCTTCCCTCTGCGCCACCTCTATATCTAATCGATGCATCGCTCGTTCTATCGTGAACTGTCGCTTGCACGACAAAGGGTTTATTTCTCAGGTAGTACTCTAGTATATCGGCCTGTTCCATAGTCATATTGTACTTTGGAACACGCACACGTATCCTAGAGCTCGATTCGTGAAGTATTACAAATCGCATTATTCTGCGTCCTTAGCTTCTTCTACCTGCTCCTCAGCAGCTTCTTCATCCTCGTCGTATGCTTCAACGATTGCTCTAGCGCTCTCAACCATTAGCATCTCTTCTTCAGCATAACGAACAGCATTCATATCCATAGCATCTTCGTAGATGTCTTCACAGTTCTCTCTTAGTGTTGTTGTGGTCTCCATAAGAGTATCCTTGCCGCGTAGAACTGCAGCTGTACAGTGTGTATATACTTTCTTAGCATCCTTGCTTGTAAGGATTAACTTGCCAACTGTTCCAGCGAGGAATCCTGCTGCAACGCATCCAATACCAACACAACTCTGCTTACCTAAAAATTTCATAATAAACCTCCTAGTCTTAATTCTTCCATAATTATATTGATTGTATCAAATATATCATTTATAAAATTCGCTAGTCAACATTAACTTTTGTTTTGTTTCCCTAACTTATGGTCATTTTCAAGGCTTTCAGCAACTATATCGGTGTTTTCTATGTATATTCTCGGGAACATCACAAAATGCTCACAAAAAACGGGTAGCTCTAGGCTACCCGTTTCAATCAGATGACTATATCATTCCGTTTCCTTTGTCTTTCTCTACGACAAACTTTCTAAGTGTATTGATATGATCTGCTGCTGCTTTCCTTGCCGCTTCCGAATCGCCAGCTACGATAGCATCTACAATCTTCTTATGCTCAATCGGCTGAATCATGTACTTTCTCTGGCTCTCATAGTATACGTAACGGAATCTCATCGATAGTTCTTGAACCTGCTTAACCATCTGGATGAGAGTCTTATTACCACTGCACTGCACTATATAGTTATGAAGCTTAACGTCGTACTCTACCATTTCGTCCATCTCACCATTTTCCATCGCGAGCTCACCTAGCCTGAGCAGCTTCTGTAAAGCTGCTTTATCCTCATCGCTCGCCTTAACTGCGGCAATAGAAGCTGCGAGTCCGCCCAAAGTTTCTCTCACCTCAAAGACGTCCTCTAGATCTTTGATGGAAATCTCAGATACATATGCGCCGTGGCGTGGCTCGATAACAACCAAGCCTTCGTTAGCAAGTTTACGAATCGCCTCTCTGATAGGTGTTCTGCTTACGTTCATCTTCTCCGCCAGGTCAATTTCCATGAGCCTTGTGTGCGCATCTATTTCACCCGTTAGAATTCGTCTCTTGAGCTCTAAGTACACTAGCTCTCTTAATGGTTTCTGAATCTGAAAATCTAACTCCATAAGTTAAGTCCTCCGCTCTTTGTCTTCCAGTATCGCCAAGTCGGTTCAACCCATCTAGCAGATTCTAAAGCCTCACAGTCAGCTTCGAATCTAGTTTCTTCAGTATAGTAAGCTGCCACGGTGGGTCCGCTACCGCTCATCAGAACTTCATCAGCGTGCAAATGCTCGCGTATCCGCGACACCAAGTTCTGCACTTCTCGGTAATGCGTAAGTGTATACAGCTCAAGTTCATTATAGAAGCGATTAACATCTGCTTCTCTTTGCGCAAGCTCAGCGCCTTCTAGTTCCCTGTCAATTGCCTCATACACTTCCTTAGTAGACACAGCAATCCCGGGGTTAAATAAAATCACGAAATATGGTCTCGGCATGGTCGCCTCAACCACTTCGCCTATTCCAGAAACTATAGCAGCGCAGCTCGCCTCTCCGAGCTGTGGTAGACCCTTCAGTTCATCAGCATTGAGACATGCATTCATCATTATTGAAAAAGGCACATCCGCACCGACCTTAACGCCCACCTCCATGAGATCCCTCATAGACAAGGGGCTACCAAGCAGGTGGTTCACGCCGAGCATAACCACTGCGGCATTTCCACTGCCACCTGCAATCCCAGCTGCTACGGGTAGCTTCTTGTCAATCTCGATTGAGATGCACTCAGCACCTCTCTCTTCCATAAGTTCAGTAAGATTATATCGACTAGAAATTGCCTCTATAACGGAGATTGCACCCTTGACAGCTAGATTATCTGCAGTTAATGGAATATTCTTATTTGTTGATGATAAGTATATGTTAGTTTCTGCAAAAAAACAATTATAATCGCAACTATTTATTAATTTAGTTCTTATTTTTAAAACATCGAAAATATTGATACTTTGCATAAAAGACTTTATATCGTGATAGCCATCAGGTCTTCTATGTAGTACATACAACGAAAGGTTTATTTTCGCGTACGCTTTGAGTTCGATTTCAGAAGGCTTCATATCTCCTCTAATCATTTATCCCGCCTTTGATTCTAAAAAATGCGAGGATGCTGTGCACCCTCGCATATATTGTACTATTTATCATACATAAATGTATATGTTATTTGTGATTTTTCGAATTACTTCGAGGATTTTTTGCCCCCTGCTTTACGAGCTTTGATTGGGCTTGGCCTATGAACCTTATATACATTAGGTAGAAGTTCGCTTATCTCAAGTTTCTCCTCAACCTTTTTTGTACCCTTTCTCTTAGCCCTTCTCTCAGCTTTAGCAACTCTCTTTTTCTCTTCAGCGATTACTTCTTCGACTGACTTTCCAGTCTTCTTCGCCTCTTTGTAAGGATTGAATGTCGATTCTCCGGTTTTCTCCTTCTCAACCTTATCGTCATCATCTTTATTGCGCTGCTGTCTAATTGTCACAACCATGATACCACCGAACATGATTACCATCATAACCATATTTATAGTTGTGTTCAGAGTCTGGTTGAAAGTCTTAAAGCTTACAGTAGTCTCTTTTCCAAGGGTATTGCCATTATCGTCCACAAAATCCTTCTCGATTACGAGCTTGTACTCCGAGTTATTCTTAACCTTGAATTTCTTGTTAGTGCTATCTCCGAGCACGAGCACTAGTCCGGAATCATCGTTAGCAGTCAGAACCTTTATTGGAATCTTTTTACCATCCTTATCAACAATCTTGACACTATTTTTGTTATTGGCCTGCGCTGCCTTACTTGATACAGAATGATTAAAGTAAAGCTTAACTCCTAGGTTCTCGATTGAAGTGTTCTTCTGTCCATCCTTAGGGTATGAAGATTTCAGCGCAAAAGTAGTATCATCTGCTGCGAAGCACATAGCTGTGCTAAGAACAACCATAAGCATCGATAGAACTGCAATTAGTCCTTTTCTTTTCATCTAATTTTCCTCCAATATATCAACTTCGTTTTCGACTGCATCTATATTTTTCTTGCGAAGCTGTGCCTTAGAAACCCTAAGCTCTCTAAAAAAGCTGGTTAACACCTCCGCGCACTTCTCGGCAAGTATCCCTCGTTCTACATATATACTGTGGTTAAGCTGTGCCTCGTTCGTAATATCAAATATAGAGCCTGCAGCTCCATTCTTAGGATCCATCGTTCCTATATATAATTTGTCTAGCCGCGAGAGCACCATGGCGCCCGCACACATAGAGCAAGGCTCGAGCGTCACATACAGCTCGCATCCACTTAGCCATTTGCTGTCTAGCTTGGCTTCAGCCATATCTATCGCAAGCATCTCCGCATGGGCTGATGAAGATGCATATGCCTCCACCATATTGTGAGCTCTAGCGATAATTTCACCATCTTTCACAACAACTGCCCCTACTGGAACCTCCCCTAGCTCTGCCGCTATATAGGCTTCTCTTAAAGCCTCTTCCATGTAGAAATTGTTATCTCGCATATCAGTTTACTTTATCATAGAGACGTGTATTTTTCAAATGAAAAAACAGGCAGAAATTTTAATCCTGCCTGTTTTGCCCATAAATCGTCCTTTATTTAGCTTTCTATTCCGAATGACTATTTTTCACTCTTCCTCTTCCTTGAGAATACTGCGAGTGAGCCCGACGCAATAGCCATCATAGCCAGATACAGCGCAATTGCTGTTGTATCACCAGTTTTTACGGCTCTGGATACTCTGTATCCGCGATACTTAGCTCTAGCATTTCTGTTACCATTTGAACTTGAAGTATTGCCATTTACGACTGGCTGACTCTTGCTTCTGATGGTGAATCTTGTCGAAGCTCCGTCTCTCTTATCCTTGAAAGCAACTGTCAAAGTATGATTACCTGTACGCTGCTTCTCTAGTAACTCCTTCTTAAGGGTTACTCTTACGCTTCCCTTTACAGCAGTGTAATCAACGCCCTTAACAAGCTCATTTCCGTCGAGAAGAACCTTATCATCGTAATAGTCGTCAAATGCCCTTGCATCATCCACGCTACGCTTTACGACGAAGAGGAGGTCGCCATCGCCCTTTGTCCAGAGCGCATTGTCCCCAGTCTCGAAGTTATAAGTGATCTTTGGAATCACTGTTTCGGACTTCTTAATCTCATGCTTTGCGTCGCTGTCACGGTAGTATTTATCGCATTTTTTGCAATGCCAGTACCTGATATTTCCATCTGCTTCCGTCGTTGGCGTAGCTGCTGCAATCTCCTCTAGGTCATGGCTCACGAGCCAGTGTGCATATAGCTTAGTGTCTTCTGTAAACGCCTCTGTGCCATCTACCTTAGTGCCGCCAGTCTTAGCTGTGAACCAGCCTTCAAATGTCGTGCACGCATCCTTGTCAGGCAGTGCGTTTAGCGTAACCTTTCCGTTTTCATCTGTGGTTAGCTCTGTCGTCTTGGCATCTTCGTCATTGGATAGAAGCTCCACCTTATATGGTACATAGAATGTTGCCGCTGGATCCTTTACCTTGAAGTTAGAGTAAACGCCAGCTCCCTTGCGCTGATCTTCATTAGAAGATATTAGCTTAACCTTCGCATCCTTGCCATCCACAACGTTGCCCTTGAACGCGTTAGCTGGAACATCCTTTAGAGTCTCCGGTACCTTTATCTCTTTGATATTCTGATTAGCAAATGCTTCCCTTCCTATCGATTGCAGCGACTTGCCGAGCTCAACTTCCTTGATGCTTGCACGCTCTTGAGATCTGCTCTTGAACGCTGACTTACCGATCTCCTTTAAGCTATCTGGCAACTTAACCTTAGTTAGCTTGTGTCCTTCAAAAGCATTGTCGCCGATGCTTTCAAGGCCATCGGAGAACTTCACATTCTCGATAGGAGCGCCGCTAAATGCCATTTTGCCTACTTTCTTCACTGATTTTGGCAGCTCCAGCGACTTTAGATTTGTGCCAGAAAATGCCGCCTGTCCAATCTCAGTTACTCCCTCAGGGATTGCTACCGAGTTAATCGCATTTCCACCCGTCTTAGCAGGGGCAAATGCACCAGTTCCTATCTTTTTGATTGCAGTACCATTTACTGCTGTAGGAAGCTTGAGATCTGGATTTACAGCAAGCTTCGCCTTTCCTACCTCTGATAGGCCAGTGATTGTATCTCCGTCGGTAGTGAAGTCTTTCTCATTCCATGTAGTATTCTCTTTCCAGTGTGCATACAGTTTTGTGCCGTCATCGAACTTCTGAGCTGCAGTTACCTTTTTGCCACCTTCACGCTCTGTGAACCAGCCTTCGAATTCATGTAGTGCATCCGGAGCTGTTGGTGTTGGCAGTCTGTCAACTCTGCCGTTGTCATCGAGTACAGCGTAACCCTTTTCAACTGTACCGCCATTTGCATCGAATGTAATCATCGCCTTGGACATCAGCACACGGTGAGTTGTTGCACCAGTGTTGAATGCTAGGTGGTCCGGATTTACAGTTCTCAGGATTACGACGTGGTTTGCATCAGTTCCTGTGTTGTTCATGAAAGGTTCACTTCCGAGAGTCTTGAGTGACTTTGGCAGATCAACGCTTGTCAGAAGCCCTTCCTTAAATGCGAACTTTCCGATGTGCTCAACGCCTTCCTCAATCTTGAGGCTTGTCAGCGTCAGAGACTTATATGTTCCTTCAAATGCGGAATCACCGATTTCCTTAACTGTTCCAGGTATAGTCAGCTCTGTTAGGTGATGGAGGTGGAACGCCTTCTCACCAATCTTTCTTACAGACGCCGGAATATTGAGTGATTCAAGTCTAGCTCCTGCAAATGCCATCTGACCGATCTCTGTAACTGTACCCGGAATCTCAATTTCACGCAGACGAATATTCATCGAGAATGCAGCCTGTGGAATCTTTGTAACGTTCCTAGAGAGCTTAAGGTCAACGATTGAATTCGCTGTGAAAGCTCCCTCGCCGAGCTCATTAACTGAATCTGGAATGTGCAGCTTCACGATGTGATTACCGTGGAATGCGCTGGTTCCAATCTTCGTTAGCTCTGTAGCCACCTCGAGGTCGACACCCTTAAGCATGTTGTATTCGAATGCTCTTGCACCGATAGACTTCAGCTTAGCAGGTAACTTAACCGTTTCAAATCCGTTCTCCGAAGTGAAATCATACTTTCCAACAGTTACCTCTGCTTCAGGGATTGCAAATGCAGCATCACCTATAGCCGTGATATCTACGCCTGATGGTGATTCATTTGGAAGAACCAGGTTGTGGTTTCCGCCGTTTCTCTTCGCAATTCCGCTTGCTGTAAGGCCTGTGATAGTCGCTCCGTCAGCGCTATATGTGAAATCTTCGCTAGTCCAGCCACTGCCAACTAGATTATCGTACTTTATAACGTATGTGAGATCCGCTTTGTTAGGGATGCTGTTATAAGCATCCACTACCGACTTGCTTTCTGTCAGCAGTGTTGGTTTTACTGGGTTATCCCTAAATGCTCTCTTATCTATTCCGCTGATATTAGTGAATGACTTAGGAAGCTCAACCGATGTCAAAAGCTGTCCTCTGAAAGCATTTGAACCTACAGCTCCATTGAAGCCTTCCTTGAGATTCAGCGTTCTCAGCGTTGAAGGAATTGCTTCTGCAGTCTTCTCAAACGCAGATTTTCCTATGCTCGTAACGCCTCCTGGGATAGTGACCTCTGCAAGCTGATTGTTCATAAATGCATTGTCACCAATCTTCTTTAGGCTCTCTGGCAAGCTGACTGCATTGGCTTTACAGCCGACAAATGCTCTTCTTCCAATATCTGTAACTCCTTCAGGGATTACGATGTCAGTAACCGCCGCCTTGTCAGCAAGCCCCACTGTGTCGTTAGTTCTCCCGAATGCCACGTCAGGGATTTCCTTTAATGACTTCGAGATAACTACCTTCTCTGCCAAATCAGTTCCGTTAAACGCACCAGTTCCGAGCTTTGTAACTGAATTTGGAAGGACGATGGATGTTAGCCTAGCATTAAGGAATGCAGAATTACCAATCGACTCAAGTCCGTCTGGCAGATTTACATTAGTCACTCCATATACCTTCTTAGCTGTGTTATCGATAGTTCCTGCAAATGCAAAGTCACCAATCTGCTTGACTGTCGATGGCAGCTTAACAGTTTTAGGCACGTATACCTTGCCAGCATCGGCAAATCCAAATGTTCCAATCTGACCATTACTAGCAAGCGCATTGTTAACACCGTTTCCAATCGCAACTATATTAACTCCGCTTGTGCTGGTCTCAGGAATCACGAGTGTATCATTCTTCTTAAGCTTAGCTTTGCCGGATTCTGTAAGTCCTGTAACCACAGTTCCAGCAGCGTTATATGTGAAGTCATCGCTGTTCCAAGGAGATTCGTCACTTGGAATGTTCTGATTTGCCTTGAGAAGCTGTACGTTAGACTTGCCGTTTCCGATATCCTCAACGAGTGCACCTGGGTCATTTATGTACATGTACACGATGCCGCCCTTTTTCTCGTTAGCATTGCCCGTTGTAACAGGAGTCTTTCCTGTATTTCTGAGAAATGCCCACTTCGATACCTTTTCGGTTTTATCAGGCAGCTGAACCGATTCTATCTTGTTAATAGCAAACGCCATGTTGTCGATAGAGAGCGGATAATCCGTAGTCTTAGAGAAATCAAGGTTTGCAATCTCATTCGTTGCAAATGCCCCATTACCGATCATCATAAGTGTCGATGGGAAGCGAGCCGACTTAAGCTTGTTCTTGCTGAATGCGTTGCTTCCGATATATATCACCCCTTCTGGAACTGTAAGTTCTGTCAGGCTGTTGCTCTGAAATGCACTTGCTCCGATAAAGAAGTCACCTCTCGTAGTCACGGAGCTATCCCATAGACCATTGCTTGGCGCCTTAACATTCTTAGGGAGCTCAACGCTCTCTAGGCCTAGCCCCTTGAAAGCGCTATTACCAACACCCTGAACTTTATGTCCATCATCATCTATAGCTGGGACTACTAGGTTCTTGTTGTTCGTGAGCTTTGCCTTGCCGCTGTCTGTGAGACCGCTTACAACGTGGATAGTTCCAGTGATTATATTCATGTTATCCTGCGCTGGTGCAGGTGAGTTGTTGCTGTCTAAAGTAATATCTGCGTATGTGAAGTCTTCTGCATTCCACACATTTACGTCATCAGAGAGTATCTTGTGGAATTCAGATTTAGGAAATTTACTTGTATCTGTATACTTTGTGACGTCATCAACATACACCTTTGTCACTAGGCTGTATGCCTCTGTTTTTCCTGACGCAGAAGTAACTTCCTTCGCAAACACGTTCTTTGGCAGCGCCTCTACAGCTTCTGGGAGCTTAACTTCGGCTACTTTCTTATTTCTAAACGCATATCTACCGATGGATGTAAGCCCCTCTGGTAGCTCAAGCTTGCATACCGCTGCGTCTTTGAGAAGATAATTCTTTGTAGCGAATGCGTAGTCGCCAATCTCTGTAACGCCCTTAGGAACTGTGATACTCGAGAAGTTGTTTCCTGCAAACGCTCTAGCTCCTATCTTCTTTACACTAGCCGGAATCTCAATGGAAGTGAGTCCTGCCATCCAATTCTTGTTATCACTGCAACCGAATGCGCTGTCAGGAATCTCTGTCAGCCCATTAGGTAGGTCTATTTTATCAAGAGCAGGATTTGTCGCAAATGCTCCTCTCCCGAGAGATGTCAACGTATCAGGTAGAACTACAGTCTTGATGCCATTGCCCTGAAATGCAGTATCTCCGATGTTCTTGAGAACTGGCGAAAATGCTACTTCTTTGAGCCCTGAGTCACGAAATGCATTCTTTCCGACCTTCTCTAAATCCATAGGAAGTGTTACAGAATCAAACTTCTCATCTGCGGTTGCAAAAAGTCCAGTTGCCGAATCCGTATCCGCAATCTCGGTAACTTTATCCAGATCCGAATTATAGTCAGGGAGTACGAGATCCTTGTTGACCTTGCGCTTCGCCTTACCGCTCTCGCTGAGACCGGTTATCTTCTGCCCGTCAAATGTAAAGTCATTTACATTCCATGACTCCGTATCCTTGTTAGCGGTCTCCGGAGTTCCATCATTTGTTATTAGCTTCTGAACCCAAGACTTAGTGTTAGCAGTAGTCTTATCTGTCGTATGGATTCTGTCCATGCTCTTATGATCGAAGTTCTCGGAGTACATGTATACCACGCCACTATTTGCAAAGTTGCCCTTGAGCGCCGCCTTGCCTTCCGCCGAAAGCTCCTCCATTCCTGGATTCCCAACAAACACGAACTTATTGACTACCGCTGTATAGTCAGGTAGTCTAACGGATTTAATCTTGTTATTTGCAAAGGTCATACCGTGCATTTCCAGCTGGAAATATGTTGTTAGCGGGAAATTAACCTTGCTGATCTGATTATTAGAAAACGCTTGTGTCTCTAGCCACCAGATAGTCCTAGGCAGGGTTACGGCCTTAATCTTGTTATTCATGAAAGCATTTGGAAGAACTGCAAGTACGCCGTCCGGCAGGTTTACATTGGTCAAGTTATTTCCTTCAAAAGCTCCCTCCGCAATCACGAAGTTACCTCTGCGAGTAATCTTGTGCGTAACTGTGTCATTGTATGACGCGAGCATACCCGACGGGAAAGTTACTGATTCAACGCCCTTCTTTTGGAACGCATTGCTAGCAACGCCAACGAGAGTGTTACCCTTATCATCCTTTGATGGCAGCACGAGATTTTTGTTCGTGGCAAACTTGGCTTCTCCTTTTGCAGAAAAACCGCTGATTGCCTTTCCTTCGATATTTACAGTTCTGGTATAGTCACATCCGTAAATAGTCTTGCTCATGTCTGTGTAAGTGAAGTCTTCACTCGTCCATTTCTCAGAATCCGTACTGGTACTTGTAGGTGCTTCTGTTTGCGCCTCAGCTCCAGCCTGAGATTCTGCTCCTGTTGCTCCCGCAAATGCGGGTAGTGGAACCGCTAAGGTCACTACTAATAGGAGCGAAAGCAAAATTTTCTTCATGTCTTTGTCCTTCTTTTCTATAAAATTTGAGATGAATATAAGATGTATATACGTAATATTATCTGTACATTTTACAATGTATCGAACGTCATTGCTCTCTGCCTGCATAAATATTCAGATTGAAGTTTTATATACATAACGAGGCTTGTATTGATAATGCTTATAGTCTACTTTCTTGGGGTGAAGAAGCGATTTTAAATGCTATAATAACAGATATTTTTATTTAACCGCAGGTATGTGCGTATGTTTTCTATATATCTATATATTTGGATGACATGAGGTAAATAAGATATACATAGGGGATAGAGAAAATTATGGGCAGAATTTCTAAATTGAGAATAAAGAATCGTGGGCGAATTGGGATTGCCTTCATCTTATCGATGCTTCTGATTATCGCAGTAGCTCTCACAGGTTGTGATTCAGCTGCGTCCAAAGAGAACTCTAAGGCGAAGAAGCATAAACAGATAGAGGCTGCTTCTACCGATAGCAAAGGGGGTTCAGAGAACTCCGACAGTTCATCGAGTTCAAGCGCTGAAAAGGGCTCGGATAAAGACAAATCCAAGGATAAGGACAAAAACAAAGACAAGGAAAAGGATAAGAGTAAGAAGAATGAGAAATCAAGTTCTTCAAGCAGCTCAAGTACTTCAAGCTCCTCTTCCAGTTCATCATCAACTACAGCGAAGCACAAGGTCTGGGTTCCAGAACAAGGTCACTACGAACAGAAAAAGGTTTTCAAATGTAGGTGCGGAAGAGAGTTCAATAGTCCTGCTGAACAAGCTGCACACCGGAATGAGTACATAGCCGAGAAACGCAAAACCGATCCTAACTTCGAGTGCAAAGGTGATCATCTGCCTAAAGGCTGGGTTACTAAACAGGAATGGAAGGTCGATGTGCCTGGACACTATGAATATAGATAGCCATAACATATAAATAATTGACCACGAAAAAAGCGCAGCGAAAGATGGTGCAACTTATGGATTCGACAAAACATCAGATTTTTGAGTAACCGCCTTCATGCAGAGAAATAAAGAATGACCACACTAGAGTGTTGATTTGCTCCAGTGTGGTTATTTACGTTATTGTAGGATATGCATTAATATTTAAGATTCATTCGATATTTAATTCTGACATAAGTCCTTTAGATGGCATAGATGCGTTTTTAAAGGCATTTCTAATTGTTTTCGCTTCCATTTCTCCTTGTTTAGCAATTTTAGAAATAATTGTTTGAGCGTTCAATATATTCTTAGATGGAACCCTCATTCTGATAGCCGTACCTTTATAGTTAGTCTCTCCATACCTTATTCCATGATTGTCAATCAACATATAATTTCCATAACTGATAATAGAGAAACTTCCATTTAGGTGTTTGCAGATTTCATTTACCATATAAAGTCCAAATCCTGAATTTGCCCATTCATTGCAACTTTTTTGCTTCATTGACGGCCTAAATGCTTCTGAAATACCAGCTTTTAACGCCCATTTAAGAGCTTTTTCATTGTCAGTAATATATTCTTTGTGAACATAATTCTGCGTAATACTGTCGTAAATTCCTATGCCTTCATCCGCTATTGCAATCTCTGCTAATTCATAGGATGGCCAATACTGACCGCAAACCCACATAGTATTAGTTCCTGCATGTTCTGGAGTGTTTCGAAGTATCTCTCTGATTAAGTAGGTAAGAAGCTTGTGTAACTCACTATTACCTCTATCAACAACGCGAGCTAATCTTCCAGCCTCTTTTTCTATCAAATCACCCATACCCATATAGTTCCCTTGTGAGATTTCAGCCTTCTGTAATTCCTCAACTTCGATTGGAGTTATAGGAATATAATCGGTACTACCATTTGCTTCTCCCGGCATTTTTCCTATCCCTAACGATTCAGAAACATACTTAAAAAAGCCCATCGTACCTGCATAGCTTTTTCCTTCATACCCCTCAATTCTAAATGGCAATTCTGGATATTGCATTCTGTAATTACGCATCGTAGCTCCCATAATCAGCATAGGTAGCGGGTCAAAAGTATACGTTTGAGAGAAATCGAAAACAACTTGATCATCTGGAATTTTTTCGTAAATATTATTAGCAAATTTAAGTGTTTCTACAAGTTCCATATTCGGAACGTATATTCTCATCTATTATCTCCTTACGCAGCACCAATCCAACCATATCCTTGAACCGCCATATCCACAAAATGATTCATAAGCAAGGATACCTTAGAATCAAACGCTGCTTTATCATAACTTTCAGGCAGATCATCATTCAGCGATAGCTCAACCTCATATTTCAACTTGGCACGTGGCTGTTCATCCTTGTACCAATCTACTACCAGAAGACTACTACGATTATCGACTAGCTTCTTATAAAGATTCTTAGCTGAGAGTTTTACTTTTTGTTCTTCAGCTTGTGTTAATTTCTTTCCGGCAATCAGTAAATCGTAAATCTCTAATTCCTCTTCAGTAAGACCTTCTGTATTAGCACGATTATCCTCTTGACGAAGTTCTTCAAGAAGTTTTACAAGTTGCTCGTAATAATCCTCATTTTCAGTACCACCTGCGTTATAGGAATCAATGATGCGCTTAAAACGTTCTGAGAACTTGGTTCTCGTACAGTTTCTATTAAGCATCTGTTCGAGTACTTGCTCAATGTATTCCTTCAAGTCGTTAATCTCAATAGCTTTATACTCAGCAACCTTGATTTCTTTTCTCAATTGCTCAACATCAACCTTAGAAAGATCAATAGCCTTTGTGCCTTTTATCATGTACTTTGCAGGTTCCTCGCGCACACAATTAACGAAATCTTGACTTGCAGTAACACTACCATCTAATACCTGATTCATTTTCTGTCTAGCACTAGCTACTTTTTCATCATCAATAGTGTGATATAAAAGTCCGTGTAGATACACAAGTGGTGCAAACTTATCATTGCTCCAATTCTTCTCGAAAATTTCCGGCTTTGATGCTTCATAGAGATTTGTCAACGTGTTAAGGATAACTTTGAACTTCTCTCTATTATCATCTTTTGCAACGATAGTGTCATAAGCACTTCTTAATGCATCCAGTTTATCCAGTGTATTAGAGTCAGCAATTATCTTTTCTAGTTCGATGTTCAATGACATTAGGAAAGAATCCGCCTCATCAATAGTGCCGTCAATATAACCTATTAGCTGATCAATATCTTTTGCAGGGAACTCTGTGCCGTCATCACCAGTCGCATATTCAGTTAATGCCTTCTTCATGTATTTAAATACATTTACATAATCAACGATAATTCCGGCAGGTTTTCCAGGATACACTCTGTTAGCACGAGCAATCGCCTGCATCAGCGTGTGGCCTTTCATTGGTTTATCAAGATAAAGTGTAGATAAGTTCTTTACATCAAATCCTGTTAACCACATAGCACACACGAATACGAGCTGCAGTGAGTCATTAGGATCTTTGAATCTATCCTCAATATCTCTGCCGTCCGGTGTGATTTCTTTCATCTTTGCACGATGCTCAGATATCTTTAGACCTTGCTTCACAAACTTGGTTTCTTCATCATTTTCCTCTGAAATGATAACAGCCATTTCAACCTTATTCATATAAGCAAGAATGCGAGTGAGCTGATCACATTCTTCTTTGGTAGAAGCTTTGTTTCGCTCTTTCATGATATTCTGCTTTTCTATAGCCCAGTAATGCTGAACTTTGTCATACATTTTGACAACAGTGTACTTATCGACAGATATAACCATTCCTTTTCCAAGGAACCCACGTCTCGGAAAATGATAAGCTATGTCCTGCGCCACTTTATCTAGGCGATCATCTCTCTTGATAACTTCAAGGATACGTGAAGACGCATTCTCTAGGAGATGCGTTTCATCTTCGTTAAGATTTTCTTCTTCAATAATATCCACAAGGTCATCGTCAAGGAAATCGTTCTCAAGCCCAACTTCCGGAACTCGCCTGGAATAGAATAAAGGTACTGTAGAGCCGTCTTCAACAGACTGGGCAAAATTATACTCTGATACATAATCTCCAAACCACTGATTTGTAAGACGTTTTGTACCAAGAAGAGGCGTTCCGGTAAATGCAACAAAGTTAGCATTCGGAAGTGAAGTTCTCATATTCTCTGCTAAATCCTTATATTGCGTTCTATGTGCTTCATCAACAAGGACAATAATATCGTCACGAGTAGAAAGCACTGGATATTTCTTTGTCTTATCATATCTGAACTTATGAATCAGCGTGAAGATAAACGCCTTATTCGTAGTCAAGAAATCTCTTAACTGCTTGCTGTCCTTTGGCTGACATTCTTCTTTAGAACCAATAACCTCTGTACGCACAAAATTCTTATGAATCTGTGTATCTAAATCTTCACGGTCTGTAATAACGAGAAAAGAGAAATTACCTTGAATCTTACGTTTCACTTTACGCGCAAACATAACCATAGAATAGGATTTGCCCGAACCCTGTGTATGCCAGAAAACACCGAGCTTACCGTTCAATTCTTTTCTTTTTTTCACAGATTCCATCAGGTTATTAACCCCTAAATACTGGTGGTTCTTAGCGATAATCTTGGTTCTCTGGTTTTCAAAGAGAATGAAGTTTTCAATATAATCAATCAATCTATCCTTTTTTAATAGACCATCTACAAAGTATCTTACAGAACTATCTTTTACATTATCAGCTGAGCTAATAGCTTCTCTGTCCAAATTTTCCTTTTCGCTATCAACCTTGAGCCATTCAAAGAAATAGTCATAGGTCGCATTAAATGTACCAAGCTTCGTCTCCAAACCATTTGAGAGCACACAAATTTGATTAAATGCAAATAGATTCGGAATATCTCGCATGTAATCTTTCAGATTCTTGTTGTAAGCTTCTTCAATCTTAACAATGCTATTTTTTAGTTCGATAAACACAAGGGGCATACCATTGATGAAGATAAGGATATCCGGTCTTCTGTAGTAGACCTTCCCCTGAATCCACATCTGAGAAACTGCTGTGAAAGTGTTGTTCTCCGGATGCTCAAAATCGATTAGCTTTACAAAATCAAAGTCATCTTTTCCGTTTCTGTGAACGGTGATTTTTATATCGTTTCGAATTTGTCTATATAATTTGTAGTTTGTATCTATGATGTCTGTTCCCGCATAATCTTGCCTTAGTGTCTTTACTATCTCCTTAATTTTATCTTCTTTGATAGCTGGATTAATACGCTTAAGAGAAGACATCATAACATCGGGAAGAACACATTCTTTCTTAGAACTTCTTCCTGTACCATCGTTCAAGTCATCACGCTTACTTGGATCAGCATCGCAAACGAGGATATCATATTTAAATGGCTCAGCTTTTAATTTTGAAAGTATGGCCTGTTCTATATCGCCTTCAGATATAAAATTATGCATATGAACATCTCCTTAAACTTCAAGTTTTCCGCGCATTAAGCGTGGTAATAGCATATCTCGTTGCTTAGTCAAATTCTCATTAATATCATGCAATTTAACTATCTCAGTCCGTATAGATTTGATTCTATCTGAATATAAATCTAATACATTCTCGTTTGGAACTAAAATTTTGAACCTTCTCATAAAATTCAAGCCCACAAATTGTTGCGATGCTCCATTGGTTTGTGTTGCAAATATCGCTTGAATTGAATCAGAATTCAGCCACGAATATAAATAATTTGAAACCTTTATATTACCGGGTTTGAAAATAATGACATTTTTTACACTGAATTCTCTATCATAATTTACAAAACATGTAGTACCGACAGTTCCAATGTTACTGAAAAGAATATCCCCTGTCTGCAAACCACTTCTTTTGGAGATTGATTCATGATCTTGATAACTAATATTATATGGTTCATTAAAATCGATAAATCCGTTTTTGATGCATTTTCCTGTTACCAATGGAACACCACCATCGTTTATAGGTTTTGGGGTATCATGAGTTCCGTCAGTAACATAGCAGAAGTCACTCATTCTTAATATCTGCCAATCCAAAGGAATACCATCTGTAAATTTTGTATTTTCATATCCCGGAAAACGAAATCTTACAAACCATTCCTTATAGAGATTTTCAGCCATTTGCTCTAAAAGACTGATACGTTTATTATTGTTTTCGATTAGGTTGTCATAGGTTGAAAGAATGTTTGCAATTTTTCTTTGTTTACTAACATTTATATCCGGAACAAGATATTTCATTATTGCCGTCTGTGTACCTCTAGGCATTTTTGTTCCTTTGGATGTAACGGTGTCGTAATTGAAAAAGTTATTATCACTTAATACATAGTATAAAAATTTTGAATCAATATCTTCATTTGCTCTGACTACTAACACATCATTTGAACAACTACCATTTTTATCCGCATACCATATTTTTCTAAAATATGGACGAATATTAGATAGAAGAATATCATTGGGACTATATGCTGATGCTGTCTTGGAAGCTGGCAGCGAACTTGCTATAGTTACCCCGCCTTTATCTTTAATCATATTTTCTGTAGAAATATATGACTCGTAGTTAATATCCCGAGTTCTATCTTTTCCCAAAGCTGCACAATCGCTTAGTCTTTTATATTCCATCTCACTCACCCAACAATCCTTTCAGATTATTTGCGATGAGTTCTTCCAAGGATTTTGCCTCGGCACTTAATTTAGTAAACTCTGCATTTAAATAATACATTTCATCTTTAAATTCTTCTTGAGTTAAACCATCGTCTTCAATCACTACACCAACATAACGACCTGCATTAAGAGAATAGTCCTGGTCAATGATTCCGTCTTCTCCGTCCATAGGAGCAACTTTACAAAGACCGATAACATCGGTATATACGCCATCCGGAAATCTTTCTGTTAACCAGTCAATCTGTGACTGCCAATATGCTTTTGTAAGTACCTCCTTATCATCAGAAGTTTCTGGTGCATTCGCAAGTTCTGTTTTGTATTCATCAAGCAAGTCAACAAGTGCCTGTGTATCGCCATGATAGAGCTTTGTGATAACGCCAAGGTTCTTAATCTGCTCATCGGAAAACTTTCTATGTGCTCTGTCTACCTGTGTGAACACATTTCTTGCATCAATAAATAAGATTTCATTTTTCTTATCACTGTTTGGCTTCTGCTTATCAAAGAACCAAAGTGTTACAGGAAGGGTAACTGATGAGAACATATTAGAAGGTAAAGTTACCATCTGTGAGATGATGCCTTCTTCAATCATTTTCTTTCTAATGTCGTATTCTGAACCGGATGCATCAGAAGCAGAGTTAGCCATAACAAGTGCGGCCTTGCCATTTTCGTTTAAGGCAGTAGCGAAGTAGCCAATCCACAAATAGTTTGCATTAGGCACAGTTTCTTTCTTGTCTGATTTCTTCTTAGTTGATTTGCTTTTGTTTCTTGGCACACCATAGGTATTGAAACGCGCATCGTCAGAAACCCTCTCAATCACAACTTCATCTACGTTAAACGGAGGATTAGCCATTACATAGTCAAACTGTCCAAATGCGTTATACGGGTCAGAATAGAAAGAGTTAGCTTCTGTTATATCGCCACGGATATTATTAAGAATGAGGTTCATTTTTGCCAATTTAACAGTGTCCGGTTCTTTTTCCACACCATAACAACGGAACGTCATCTGATCGCTTTCACTGGCATTATGATTATGCATGTATCGTGCAGCCTGTACGAACATACCGCCAGAACCGCAGGCCGGATCTAAGAACTTCTTTTCACCCGGCTGTGGATTCAATACTTCAACCATATATCTAACAACAGTTGCAGGCGTATAGAATGTTCCACCATCCTTACCTTCTGCAAGTGCAAAGTTACCTAAGAAATACTCATAGATTTCACCAAAGATATCAATTGTGCTATTTTCTGGAATATCCTTGAAAATACGTACGATATTAGAGAGAAGTTCCGGCTCTTCTTCCGGCACTAATTGAGAGTAAACTTCTTTTGGAAGTACACAATCCATTTTAGGATTCTCATCTTCAATGGCTTCCATAGCTTTCTTTACGAGGGCAGCCTTGTTTGCATCATCCGGTGCATCATTGACGAAGTCATAATAAGCACATTCTGGAAGATAGAAACCACACTTTTCGATAGAGATTTCTTTGATAGATTTTTCCATACGTCCACCTTTAAGACGATTATATTCAGCTTCAATTTCTCCCTTATGCTGTTTGTATAAAATATCTGCATATCTAAGGAATATAAGCCCCAATATAGGCTGTCCATATTTATTTGCAGCTAAATGAGCACTGGCACGAAGAACATCTGCAGAATGCCACAGTGTATCTTTTAACTCTTTCAATTCTTTATCTGTCATAGCAGTATTGCTCCCCTATTTCTCTATTTTGTAGTTAAGCCAAGCTTCCTCTATCGTTTCATACGGAATGTTATTCTCTAAGCAAAACGCATTTATGCTTTTCATTGCCTTTAAGTTTGGCTTTGCGCGTCCTGACTCCCAACGATTTACAGTAGAAAAAGCCACACCGATTTTCTTTGCGAAATCCTGCTGTGTAAGGAATGAACGCTGTCTAATTCTTTTTATTTCTTCAGGAAAACCCATATCATCTCCTTTTCGTTTCCAGGTCATTAATATAGCGTTATTATACCAAATAAATATGAAATTTTATAGCATCCATTCCTTCAAGACATTTTTGTTGGAGGATTTTTTATTTTCCTCCGTCAAACAATCTCCTAATCACCAGTGGATAAGAGAATCCGAATCGTCTATAACTGCATTGATGCAGTTACCTGACTACAAGCAAAGAAAAACGGCATAGCCGGATTTCTCCGAAACTATACCGATTTTTTTAATGCATTAAAATTCCTTACTTGCATCTTCTAATGCTGCGCTTTTGTTTTGCAATTATTTACACACTGACAAATCACCAATCAATTCGGGGTAGATTGATTATTTGTCGTACTTGTTGAGCCACTCGATGAGCACTTTACAGTAATCATCATGTCTATCTACGAAGCATGTGTGTCTTGCATTCTCCCAGAGAATCCACTCTGAGTTTGGAATTCCATCTGCGATAGTCTTAGCTATTAGCGGTGAGCAGAGATCGGAGATTCCACTGCATACTAGCGAAGGAATCTTAATCTCGCCTAGTCTATCCACGTACTCGAAATCCTTGAGCGAGCCTGTTGGTGCGAACTCGTTTGGCCCCCATCCGTATAGGTAAGCTTCGCCGCCGCCCTTCTTAGGACGTGTGCAGCACTCTGGAGCTTCGTCACCGATCCAGTAATCACAGTATCTGTGCATATACTCAGCAACAGCTTCGTCATATGCCTCACCTGAGAACTCTCCAGTCTCAAGTGCCTTATTGATTGCATCCTGCATGTGCTCTGGCATCATCTTGATACGTCTTAGACCTTCTTTCTCCCAGAGGCTGCTAGAAGGATGTCCGCTGGAGATAACGAAAGACTTGATGCCCTTAGGCTGTCTCTCGATAGCATATGCGATCTGCATCATGCCGCCCCAAGACTGTCCGATGATATGACACTCGTCTAGTCCTAGGTGCTCTCTTAGAGCCTCTAGCTCATCTAGCCAAGTATCCAGGGTCCATAGCTCTTTGTGACCGTCTAGGTATGAGTTTCCGCAACCAAGCTGGTCATACATGATAATCTGACGATCATCATCATCTGCGAGATTGTCGAGAACCTCGTAGTAGTTGTGTGTCGAACCAGGTCCGCCGTGCAGGCAGATCAGTGGTGCTTTTCCATTATCCTTCTTCTCGCCTACAACTCTGTAATAAGTTTCATAGTCGAGAAAAGGCATGTAACCTTCTGTAACCTTTGCCATTAATTGATCTCTCCCTTTAATTGATTTTTTATTTCTCCGCAGGAACAACGATTGGCTCTTCCTTAGGATATCCGTTTAGTACTTCGCATCCATCTTCTGTGATGTACAGGATGTCCTCGATACGAACACCGATTCCTTCATCATAGAGATAGATACCAGGCTCTACGGAGAAGCACTGTCCTGGCTCGATGATCTCGTCATTTACGAGAGATACGTCACCAACCTCGTGATCCTCAAGTCCGATTGAGTGACCAGTTCTGTGTGTGAAGTACTCGCCAAAGCCCTTCTCTGTGATATAGTCTCTTGCAGCCTTATCGACATCGCTCATCTTGTTGCCAGGCTTAGCAGCAGCGATACCTCTCTTGTTAGCTTCAAGAACGACATTATAAACTTCTCTCTGTCTGTCGTTAATCTCTCCGATAAATACTGTTCTTGTAGTATCGGATGCGTAGTTATTCCACATACCACCGATATCAAGTACTACGGAGTCTCCGTACTTACCCTTGCTATCATCAGTTACGTGGTGTGGGTCAGCTCCACCCTTGCCGTATGCTGTGATAGGATCGAATGATAGACCCTGGAATCCAACTTCCTTGCAGAGCTCAACGCACTTAGCATTTAGCTCTCTCTCTGTTAGACCCTTAGCAACCCAAGGAATAAGCTTATCCATAACCTCGTCGATCTTCTTTGCAGACTCTCTCATGATCTGGCGCTCATGCTCGTCCTTAATCTGTCTAACCTTATCAACGATTACAGATCCGTTTACGAACTTGCTTCCAGCACCTAAATCCTGAAGCTTAAGAAGGAATCTTGCTGGCCAGTTCTTATCAATACCAATAGTCTTATCCTTCTCAATGAACTTAGCTAGAATTCCAACAGGCTCCTCGATATCGTCATAATATGTTAGCGGTACACCAAGGTCTTCTGTCTGTGGGAAGAGCTTGTTGAGTACAAGCTGTACATCTCCATTTACATTGATGTATAGTGCGAGCATTCTCTCACCAGGAATAATCCACTTGTCGAGCATATAGAAGATGCTAACTGGATCAGTGATGATCATCTGTGGCATATCCTGCTCTTTCATCTTTGCAACAACTCTCTCTAGCTTAGACTTATTAAGCATAATGTTCCTCCATTTCTATTGTGCATTCATACATGTACAAATATACATTTATTATACATCCATGCCATATGATTTAATATACATTTGGCAAAAATTAATCAAAATATCTGAATAATTACCCAAAAATTCTTAAGGTCCTGACGATTGTCAGATTTTCCCATCAATTAAGATGTAAAATTTACTCTCCCACGTAAAACTCTAAATCTCTCTCGTATATTCCTCGAGCCAAGCACGCTCTTCATAGATTCCAGGTTCGTCCGTTACCATCATACCCTCTTCAAACTGATGGTGCTCATTCTTGGAAGGAACTATGTACCAGCGGAATCCTGTTGGTGGCTCATGAATACTGCCGAGATAGCCAAAGCCGTGTCCAGTTCCACACTGAAAATCCTTGTTCAAATCCCAGATTGGCTGTCTAGCGAGTACGTCGAGTGACCATCCGTGATTTCCATATAGGAAATTTGCTGCCGATAGGTGCTGCATGGATTTATATACAGCAGTGTAATACTTTTTCATCTCATCGCTGATTGAGCCAAGAATCGTAGTTCTAGTGATGTCTGTCGATCCCTCTAGGTATCCACCACCTGTATCCGACAGCAGCATATGTCCACCTTTTAGTTCTACATCCGACTCTGGTGTTGGAGAGTAGTACATCATCGCAGCATGTGCCCCAAATGCATGTAGAGGTTCAAAGGAATCCCTAACATACCCTTCCTGCTCGCTTCTCAGCTGAGTCAGCTTCTCGGAGGCGCTAAGCTCGGTAATCTTCATCTTGTCGTAGTTATTCTTGAGCCAGTAGATGAACTTTCTGAGCGCTACGCTGTCCTTTAGCTCTGCATTTCTGACATTCTTAATCTCGGTTTCATTCTTGATAGCCTTCATAAGTATCGTAGGATTTGCCCCTTGAACGACCTTACATGGTAGATTCTTATAAAGTGCGTAATTCATCTTCATAGGGTCAATCAGCGCTGTTGCACTAGCGTCGACCTTCTTAGCATCCTCATATATATCATTGTACGGATGAACATTTACATTGTTCTCTTTGAGCATATTGCGGAGGTCATCATTTAACTTTTTCTCTTCAACATATAAATCCGCACTATCCTCTCTAACAATTACATATGCTAGAACAAGAGGAAAGAAGTCAATATCGTTGCCACGCATATTGAGAAGCCATGCTACATCATAATGTATAAGCTTAAATAATAGCAATAATTTAACAAGTTCATTCTAGCACCCTTTTGTGCCGTTTTGGTGACGAATAGTGGTATTGATAATATGCCTCAGATGTTAGATAATTTAGTCATGGTATTAGATATTATAATTGTATTAATTTTCTTAATATGTGCACTGCGTGGCAAGTCGCAAGGGTTTCTCGAGTCCCTTGTCAGACTGGCTGCGGTTTCTGGCGGGGTCATAATTGGCATCCTGAATACGGATAGGATTAGATCGCTTCTCTTTGCGCTTCCTATCGATGATTTTATGAAGGGCAAGCTAACGAAGAAATTCAACGGGCAAGAGATGGATTTGATGCAGTTCATCCCTAAAGTGCTACGCACCAAATTCGAAGCATTTGGTCTTGATGGCATTACTACGACCGTGAATAGATTTACAAATCTCTCCATTACGATTATCTCTTTCTCGCTCATAGTATCTGTTGTGTGGATTATTTCTTCGCACTTAAGAAAAAGGATTATGCGTGGACGTAAGAGCAAAAACTTGCTCGGAACCGTGGACTCAAGCGTTGGACTTCTGTTCGGTTCTATCAAGGGGGCAATCATCATATTTTTGCTCCTTGCCCTCATGTTTCCGCTTGCATCGCTGTTTGCACCGCAGTATATTCATACATTAAATGAACAATTAAACAACTCGTATATCGCAGGATACCTTTATGATGCAAACCCATTAATCTACTTTATGCGCAGGTTATATATTTAATATTTCTATACGAAAAAGCATGACACAAAATAAACTTTTGATGTCGTGCTTTTGTTCATTGATTGTAATGTTTTGCTATGCTATATTTTGAGTATATTCAATGTATCTAATCAAAAACACTCAAGGAGGTAGTCTTGATGGATAAGAAAACACCACTATATGATACCCACGTTAAATATGGCGGCAAGATCGTGCCTTTTGGCGGATTTTTACTTCCAATTCAGTATGAGACAGGTATCAAGCAGGAACACATGGCAGTTCGTACAGCCTGCGGTCTATTCGATGTATCCCACATGGGTGAGATTCTCGTAAGAGGTCCTAAGTCTGTTGATTTTCTTAACTATGTACTAACTAATGATTTCACCGACCTCAAAGTTGGTCAGGCAAGATACAGCCCAATGTGCAACGAGCACGGCGGAACTGTAGATGACCTAATCGTGTACAAGCGTGGCGAGGACGACTATTTCGTTGTTGTTAACGCAGCAAATATAGAGAAGGATTTCGCTTGGATGGTTGATCATAAGATTGACGGCGTTGAAGTTGTAAACGTTTCAGATGAATGGGGACAGCTCGCTCTACAGGGTCCTAAGGCAGAGGAGATTCTCGCTAAGGTTGCTGATCCATCGCTCATCCCCGATGGTTACTACACAGCTAATTTCGATGGCTCAATAAAGGGCATTCCTTGCGTTCTTTCCAGAACTGGATATACAGGCGAAGATGGATTTGAAATATATATGCCAGCTGATAAGGCTGCAGATGTATGGGAAATTCTAATTGAAGCTGGCAAGGAAGACGGTTTGATTCCTTGTGGACTAGGCGCACGTGATACGCTTCGTATGGAAGCTGCAATGCCACTATACGGTCACGATATGAATGATGACATATCACCTAAGATCGCTGGTCTTGGTTTTGCAATCAAGATGGATAAGCCTGATTTCATCGGCAAGGCTGCAATCGAAGCTGCAACTCCGCTCAAAGAGAGAAGAGTTGGAATCAAGGTTACTGGCCGCGGAATCATCAGAGAAGAGTGTGACGTTTACAGAGATGGCGAGAAGATTGGATATATCACTTCTGGAACATTCCTACCATATCTAAACGGCTCTTACGGAATGGCTATCGTTGAATCGGCAAAGCGTGAAATCGGAGCACCTGTTCAGGTAGACGTGCGTGGCCGAAAGATTGATGCAGAAATGGTTAAGCTTCCTTTCTACAAGAGAGAACAGTAACCCTATCTGTACTTGTTAAAAATGATATTTTATATCTAAATAATATATACAAAAAGGAGAAATAAAATGGCAGATTTAAAGTATTCAAAGTCGCATGAGTGGATCGCTGAAGAAGACGGTCTATGCGTTATCGGTATCTCTGACTATGCTCAGCATAGCCTTGGTGACATCGTATTCATCAACCTCCCTGAGGTTGACGATGAAGTAACAGTTGGTGATGCATTTGGTGATATCGAGTCTGTAAAGGCTGTATCCGACGTGCTATCTCCTGTTACAGGAATCGTTGCTGAAATCAACGAGAGCCTATTCGATGCACCTGAGACAATCAACGAGGACCCATACGGCTCTTGGTTAATTAAGGTTAAGGATGTAGCTGAGACAGAGGAGCTTCTAACCTCAGACGAATACGACGCATTTGTAGAGTCGGAAGAAGCATAAACCGTATTTACCTTAACACTTTCGTACAAGGAGGTTCGAATTGGGTACATTTATTCCTAACACTAAAGAAGAACAGCTCCAGATGTTAAACGATATTGGCTATAAGGATTGGGAAGATTTATTCAAAGATATCCCTGCCGCTGCCAGAATCAAGGGCGAACTCAACATCCCAGCTGGAAAGTCTGAGTTAGAGACTGCTCAAATTATGGAGAAAATGGCAAGCCGCAACGTGGTATATGATTCAATTTTCCGCGGTGCTGGTGCTTACAATCACTACATTCCCGCTGCAGTTAATGCAGTAGTAAGCAAAGAGGAATTCATCACTGCTTATACCCCTTATCAGGCTGAGATCAGCCAGGGTATCCTTCAGTCGATTTTCGAGTATCAGACTATGATATGCGAACTTACCGGCATGGATGTGTCGAATGCTTCGCTTTATGACGGTGCTTCGGCAGCTGCAGAAGCATGCGCTATGACTAAAGACCGTAAGCGTAGCACAATCTACGTATCGGAAACTGTAGATGCTAGAATTCTTGAAGTAATAAGGACATACTCTTTTGGAAGAGACACTGAGGTAAAGGTTGTTCCAGCATGCGAGTGCGGCGGCGTTACCGATGTAGAAGCGCTTAAGGCTACTCTTGCAGAGGACAAGTCAGCTGCTTGCTTCCTGATGCAGTATCCTAACTACTATGGTGTTGTCGAAGACGCTGACGAAATTGCTGAAATAGTTCACGAAGCTGGTGCACAGCTTATCATGAGCGTTAATCCAATAGCACTTGGAGTTCTGAAGACTCCTGGCGAGATTGGTGCAGACATCGTTTGCGGAGAGGGTCAGCCACTCGGACTTGGCCTCGCATATGGTGGGCCTTACCTAGGAATACTGGCTACGACTGCTAAGAACACTCGTAAGATTGTAGGCAGGCTTGTCGGTGAGACAGTTGACTCCCGTGGCGAGCGTGGATTCGTACTAACTCTACAGGCCAGAGAACAGCATATCCGTAGAGAAAAGGCTAGCAGCAACGTTTGCTCCAACCAGGCACTCTGTGCTCTGAAGGCTGGCGTATATATGACAGCTGTTGGTCCTGCTGGAATCAAGCAAGTTGCAACGCTTTGCTCATCAAAGGCACACTATCTGGCTGAAGGACTTGTAAGCGCAGGTCTTTCGCTGAAGTTCGATAAGCCATTCTTCCATGAGTTCGTAACAGTTTGCGCTGATGCAGACGCTATCCTAAAAGCGCTTGCTGACAAGGGTATCCTCGGCGGACTTAAGTTAAGCGACACAGAGATTCTCTGGTGTGCTACAGAGCTCAATACTAAGGAACAGATGGATGAAGTAATAGAAATCGTTAAGGGGGTGAGCAAGTAATGAAACTTATATTTGAAAGAAGTGTTCCTGGCAGAGGTCAGGATCTATTCCCTGCTTGCGACGTTCCTGTAACGCTACCTGAAGTTCCGATGAGAGCTAGTGCTCCTAACCTTCCAGAAGTTCCTGAGAACGAAATGGGGCGTCACTACACAGCTCTTGCTAAGGAGGCTCACGGTGTTAACGACGGATTCTATCCACTAGGTTCTTGCACTATGAAGCATAACCCTAAGATTGACGATGCAGTTGCATCGCTCAGAGGATTCACTAATATCCACCCTCTTCAGCCAGCTGAAACAGTAGAAGGCTGCACAGAGGCGATAGACACACTAGAGTCCTATTTATGCGAAATCACGGGTATGGATCACGTAACATTCCAACCAGCAGCTGGCTCACAGGGAGAGTTCACAGGACTTCTCCTTATCAAGGCTTACCTGCGTGACAAGGGTCTCGAACATAAGGATGAAATCCTAATTCCAGACGCTGCTCACGGAACTAACCCTGCAAGTGCTGCAATGGCAGGCTTCAAGGTTGTAGTTGTAAAGTCTAACGAGCGCGGAAGCATTGACATGGATGACTTCAAGTCTAAGATTAGTGACAAGACTGCAGGTCTAATGCTTACAAACCCTAACACGGTTGGTATCTTTGACGAAAACATCTTCGAGATTACAGAGCTTGTTCATGAGGCTGGTGGTCTCTGCTACTACGACGGAGCTAACCTAAATGCTGTAATTGGACTAGTAAGACCTGGGGATATCGGGTTCGATGTAATCCACCTCAACCTGCACAAGACATTCTCAACACCTCACGGCGGAGGAGGCCCAGGAAGCGGTCCTTGCGGATGCAAAGATTTCCTCGGCAAGTACTTACCTGGACTAACTGTTAAGGATGGTAAGTACGTTCGTGCAGAGAAGAGCATCGGTAGCGTTACTGGATTCTACGGTAACTTCCTCGTTAGCTTAAGAGCTCTCGTATACCTCACATACATTGGCGGTGACGGAGTTCCTGAACTCGCTCACAACGCTGTTCTAAATGCTAACTACATGATGGAAAAGCTAAAGGATCTATATCCAATGGCTTACGACTGCACTTGTATGCACGAGTTCGTAATGAGCCTCGAGAAATTCCACAAGGAGAACAATGTCTCCGCACTTGACGTTGCGAAGGCACTTCTCGACTTTGGAATTCACCCACCTACGATGTACTTCCCACTCATAGTAAGTGAAGCTCTCATGGTTGAACCTACTGAGACTGAGTCGCGTGAGACTCTAGATGATGCAATCGCTGCATTTAGAAAGATTTATGACTCGATTATCAGTTCACCTGCCTCTGTTTCTGCTTCGCCTGTTACTACTCCAATGCGCAGATTGGACGAAGTTAAGGCAGCGAGAGAGCCAGTTCTAAAATACGAGTTTTCATAAAACCTTGCCGGAAGGTCGGCTACTTACGAGTCGAATATCACTTTTTTGATTAATGAGTGACATTCCTTCCGGCTACATAAAAATTAAAGCCTAGACAGATTTTAGCCTGCTTTGTACGCGACTGTCTGTCTAGGCTTGATTTAACTTAAATCTGATAGCAAGGAGCTACAAACACATGAAATTAAGATATACCGAAACTGATTGTACCAATCCGTTTATCAACCTCGCTACTGAGGAATATATGACTTTCCGCGCAGCTGAAGGCGAAGTTACTATGTACCTATGGCAAAACGCTAACACTGTAGTAATCGGCAAGAACCAGAACCCTTGGCGTGAATGCAGAGTTGAGTCCATGAGAGAAGGAGACTGCAAGCTAGCTAGAAGAATCTCTGGCGGCGGAGCTGTGTATCACGACCTTGGAAACCTCAATTTTACATTCATTGCAAGGGAAGGTGAATACGATATCCCTAAGCAGACGGAGGTAATCCTCGAAGCTGTTCGCCTACTAGGTATCAATGCTGAAAAGACTGGAAGAAATGACCTCACTATCGATGGCATGAAGTTCTCAGGACACGCATATTACCAGAGCAATGGCTACTGCTACCACCATGGGACTATTATGTTCAACGTAGATCCAACTCCACTTGGAGAGTATCTAAACGTTTCCGCTTCTAAGCTAAAATCAAAAGGCGTTAAGTCAGTTCGTTCCAGAATCACTAACCTCATCAACCACAAGCCTGACGTTACACTCGAAGAGCTTAAGAAGGCTCTATATGATGCTTTTGCAAAGGTTTATGGCGGAGATGTTGAACGCTTCGACATCCCTACTGCTGAGTCTGATCATGAGCTTAAGGCACTAATCGACAAGTACTCGTCTGAGGAGTGGCGCTTCGGCCGCAAGATACCATTCACGACTTCGGTCTCCGAGAGACTTGACTGGGGTGGTGTTGATATCGAGCTGCAGGTTGAAGGTGGCGTGATTAAGGACTGCGGAATCTTCTCTGATTCTCTCGAGACCGAAGTCTTTGGAGTTCTAAAGGACAAGCTAATAGGCTGCAAATACAGCAAGTCCGCAATGACTACACTTATTGAAAGTGCTCTGCCATATGCACCTAACAGCAAGGAATATCAGATTTGCTGTGACATCATTAATCTGATTGCTGAAGGCATTATGTAGCATTATATAGGTATATCTTGGTGCATCTGCACTATCGTTATGAAAAGAGGAAGATATGGCTGAATTTAATTATGATCTAGTTGTTATTGGTGCTGGCCCTGGTGGCTACGAGGCTGCTTTTGACGCTGTTAAGTACGGCATGAAGGTTGCTGTAATTGAGAAGGATAGAGTTGGTGGCACCTGCCTCAACAGAGGCTGTGTGCCTACAAAAACTATCATGCGCTCGTCCGAGCTCGCTAAGGAAGCTAGAGAGGGTGCTAAAATCGGCGTTAATGCTGCTGATGTTAAGGTTGACCTCGACGCTGTTAGAGCTCGTAAGGACGAGGTGCTTGATACCCTACGCGAGGGCATTGAAACCGGCCTTGCAAAGGCTAAGATCGACCTACTACATGGCCTCGCGCTAGTCAAAGATGAGCACACTGTATCGTACACTGATAGCGAGGGCGAATCGCACGAGGTAACTGGTAAGTTTATCCTGATTGCAACTGGTGGCAATCCGTTTATTCCGCCTATTCCGGGCGCCGAGCTCGAGGGCGTTATGGACTCGACCGAGCTCCTCGAGCAGGGCGGTACGCCCTTCGATGATCTCGTGATCATCGGCGGCGGCGTTATCGGGGTTGAATTTGCTACTGTATATAATGGTTTTGGCTCACACGTAACTGTTGTTGAGGCTCTAGACCGCCTCATTCCTACTGTTGATAAGGAATTGGCCCGCAGTCTGAAGATGGGCCTGCAGAAGGATGGCATTGACGTTCTGACCAAGTGCCCTGTCGTAAGGATTGAGCAGGCCGACGGAAGACTTGCGGTTGTCTATACTGAAAAGGATGAGGAGAAATCAATCCCTGCAGATGCTGTTCTCATGGCTGTTGGTAGACGCTCTGATGTTCCTAGTCTGCTATCTGAGCAGCTCCAGCATCTTGCAGGAGAGCGCGGCCGTCTCGCCGTTAATGAGCACTACCAGTCGGCGAGTCCGAGCATCTATGGCATCGGTGACGCAATCGGTGGCATCGAGCTAGCTCACACAGCAACAGCTGAGGGCAGAAATGCAGTTGCCCACATGAACGGCCAGGAACCACCAATCCGCATGGCAACAGTCCCAACCTGCATCTACACGGTGCCTGAGATTGCGTCCGTCGGCATCTCCGCGGACGAGGCCAAGGAGCAGGGTATCGAAATCATCACTAAGAAGTACGCTATGGGAGCAAACGGCAAGACAGTCCTTGAGGACCTCGGCCGCGGCACCATCAAGCTGATTGCCGACGTAGATAGCCATATATTGCTCGGCGCACAGCTCATGTGCGGCCGCGCTACCGATCTCGTAGGCGAATTAGCGCTAGCTATTTCAAACAAGCTGACACTCGAAGATGTAGCTTCTACAATCCATCCACACCCAACATTCGTGGAAGCGATTGCAGAAGCAGCTAGATAGTATCAGCTACCCAGATGCTACTGGATTAATATCGAATTAGTTATAAAAAATCGTTTGCAGTGTAATGCTGCAAACGATTTTTCATTTAAGCAATATCATTCTTTTCAGGCTCTATTCATTTGATGCAAGCCTTCTTTACTTCATCAACATCATTTCTGCAGTCTGCAAATTCCTCATAAAACTCGCCAGCTCGTAGCCTTAATGCCTCCAGCTTAGTTCTATCCCCACCAAAGGCCTGCTCAGACGCTTCGAACTTAGCCTTTAACTTAGCCCCTATATCCTGAGATTTCCATCTGTTTAAGATATTTAGTGCGACTTTCTCCGTATTCGTTTCTCCAACTACCACTGCATATGCAATATAAAGATTCAGTAAGTTTAATGTTTCATGTGTAACGAATAGTTCCCACACAACTTCGAGATATTTTCTCTCTAGCAAGAACTTCATCTCTTCTGTAAGAGTTTCTCTGTTCAGAGCTTTTCCTACGACTATCCTGCTCCAGATTGATATCCTCTCGTGAATTCTTTCTCTGTCTTCAAAGTTCTCAGCTTCGAGCTCTAAAAATCGCTTAATCGCTTCTTCATCATTATAGTCCGCGAGTAACCGCTCTCTAATTACATAATATTCAAAATATTTTGAGTCGCGAAGCTTCGTGAATTTACCTCTAAATATTTCCATTTCAATATTCGAATTTGCTATATCTATAGCCATTCCAGCAAGAGGAATCAAGTAGAACGGCATGTTACTAGTCCTATAAATTACAAATGAAATACAGCTGTACAGAATGAACATAACGATTTCCGTCAGTATCTCCACTCTTCGTAATTCTAATCTTATTTCTTCATAGCTCAGATTCTTCATTGAGCATCGCAGGTATTTATCTGGAATAAAGAGTTCATTTATCATATATAATTGCGTTGAGTGGTTAATACGACCCTTGAGATATACGAATATCCAGAAGGCATATACTGACTGCTTGCTCTCTTTTGATTTCCATATCAGGCTATTCACGATGTATTTGACAGGAGATAATACTCTAACAAATATTTCTGCAACAAGGCATGAAAGAACTGCAGTTATAATGTATTTAACAAAACCGATATCTGACCCACTAATTACAAGCCATACATTAAACGAGGAAGCAAGAGTCACAGCTACTCCAACTTGTATGAAATAATTGAATTTTAGGCTAATTCCGCTTTTCTTCATCTCTCCTCCCTCAAGAGTCGCTAATATTCGAGCACTGTCTTACTGCTACGATACTATCGCAGCTATATCATAATGTCAAAGCAAAAAAAGAGACGCCGAAGCGTCTCATAATTCATACTATCTGTGTACTTGTAATATTGTGTGCATGAAGATTTATAGATTAGATAAGGCTCTTTACGAAGGCCGCAACCTCACCCATGTCAGCTGTTGGCTCGAATCTAGCAACTACGTTTCCTTCTCTATCTACAACGAACTTAGTGAAGTTCCACTTGATGTTAGCGTTGTTTCTGAAATCAGGATCGCCCATTGCAACGAACTCTTCAAACTTCTCTCTGTCTGGGAAGTCTCCGAAGCCCTCAAAACCCTTCTGGCTCTTGAGGAATGTGTAAAGTGGAAGCTCATTCTCACCGTTTACATCTGACTTCTTAAGCTGTGGGAATGTAGTGTTATAGTTGAGTGTGCAGAACTCATGGATCTCATCATCTGATCCAGGTGCCTGTCCACCGAACTGGTTGCAAGGGATATCGATAATCTCTAGTCCGGACTCGTGAAGCTCCTTGTAAAGTGCCTCTAGTGGCTCGTACTGAGGTGTGAATCCACATCCGGTTGCAGTGTTAACGATGAGCATTACCTTGCCCTTGTTATCCGCGAGGTTTAGCTCGCTTCCATCTGGTCTAGCTAGCTTAAAATCATAAATCTGTGCCATCTCATATCCTCCTATGAATATCTCATATATAAATTAGTTTTATTAAATGTCTTTTGAACAATTCAATTGTATCACATTGATTTTAATTGTCAACATTTTTTCCAAAATAGTATGTTCATAATAAGTCTATTTCCTGAATGCTCGCTCCTTTTGACAGCACTCCCACAACATCTGCTAATTATCATCTGCATTCATACCATATTTATAAAGCATCAAATAGTTATCAATGAATTCTATAGATTGTACAAAATTCATCATTTTATTCAATGTTTGCACTACTCGCTTAGTTGATATAATTTTATCAGTATATTTGACTTATTATTATGGAGGTTATGAAAATGGCAGATTATCGTAAGATGTGGGAAGATCTCGGCATGGATGTGGAAAACCACGATCTACTATGTAGCGTTCTTCCAGGAGCAATTGGTGACGTATTTCTATCTCAGGAAAATAGACCTGAAGCCATGGATTATTTTGACATGGTTCTCGCTGATGTTCACGGCCTACGCCCAGCTGAGCTCGTTGAGTTTAAGAAGAATGGCGGCAAGGTATTCGGAACATTCTGTGCATATGTTCCTGACGAGATTATCTTTGCAGGCAATGGCATAGCTACAGGTCTTTGCGCAGGCTCTCAGTTCTGGGTTCCAGGTGGAGAGAGATATTTGCCAGCAAATACATGTCCGCTCATCAAGGCTATGCTCGGAGCTAGATTTGACAGGACATGTCCTTTCTACAGACTCGCTGATATCTACATCGGTGAGAATACTTGCGACGGCAAGAAGAAGGCTTATGAAATCCTTGGCACTGACGTTCAGATGCACATCATGGATCTTCCTCAGATGAAGAGACCTAAAGATATTGAGAAGTGGGCTGACGAATGTCACGATCTTCTTGAAATGGTTGAAAAGGAGACTGGCAACAAGATCACTCCTGAGAAGCTAGCTGAAAATATCAAGAAGATTAACGCTAAGCGCGCAGCCCTCAAGAGACTATATGATCTACGTAAGAACAAGAATGTTCCTATCAGCGGAACTGACACCCTTCTCATCTCCCAGATTGCTTACTACGATGACCCTGAGAGATTTACAACTATGGTTAACAAGCTATGTGACGAGCTCGAGAAGAGAGTTGCTGACGGCGTTTCAGTATTCCCTGCTGGAACTAAGCGTATCATGATTTCTGGAACTCCTATGGCTATTCCAAACTGGAAGATGCATAATCTAATTGAGACCTCTGGTGCAGCTGTTGTCTGTGAAGAGACATGTACTGGAACTCGTTACTTTGAGAACTTTGTAGATGAATCAGGCGAGAACCTCGATGAGATGGTTTCAAATATCGCTGACCGTTACATGAAGATTAACTGCGCTTGCTTCACTCCTAACTCAGGTCGTTTTGACGATATAATCAGACTTGCTAAGGAATATGACGTAGATGCTGTAATCGACGTTAACCTAAAGTTCTGCCAGACATACGACATCGAGGGCTACCTGCTTGAGGATAAGCTCAAGGAAGCTGGAATCCCTGTGCTCGGAATCGAGACAGACTACACTGACAGCGATGCACAGCAGCTCAAGACACGTATCGAGGCATTTATCGAGGTGCTAGGCTAGATGCTTCATTATTATGTTTTGTTCGATAATCACACGGATGCCATGGAGATGTATCGTGCTATAAAGGCAACTTCACGTTACGCCCAGATTAGCCCGACTCCGCGCGAGTTAAGCGTTTGCTGCGGTGTGTCGCTACTGGTCAAGGAAGAGGATGTGCCTTTTATAAAGGAGCTTGCCGAAGAGCAGCAGCTAAGATACATATCCATAAACGGGTTAGATAACGAATTCAACAGTAGCAGGCATAGATATGGGTAGAACTCGCTAAGTTCAGTCAAGTACGTCTAGAGCTACGTACGACTAGCTGTAGCTTGGCATACTTGGTATACTTGATATACTTAATATGTTAGATAAAGCTTGCCGATTTGGCGTGCTCTAAGTCAGATGTGATTAGGCAAAATGAAAAGGATTTTAAATGACTAGAATTGGAATTGATATTGGATCTACCGCTTCTAAGGTCTGTGTGATCGGCGAAGATGATAGACCTCGCTTCGAGGTGCTACCGACGGGCTGGAACAGCAAGATTACTGCTGGGATAATCAAGGAAAACCTTGAGAAGCTCGGCGTAGATTTAGAGAGCGCTAAGATTGTAGCAACTGGGTACGGACGAATCTCAGTAGAATATGCGGATAAAGTAATCACTGAGATTACTTGCCACGGACGTGGCGGCTATGAGATGGCGGGACAGGAAGACTGCTCTATCATCGATGTCGGGGGGCAGGATACCAAGTATATCTTGGTTCAAGATGGCCGGGCCGTTGACTTCCTCATGAATGATAAGTGTGCCGCTGGAACTGGCAAGTTCATTGAAGTTATGGCAAATCGCCTTGGGCTTACTATCGAAGAGCTATTTGAAGAAGCTCAACGAGGAAAGCCTATACCGATTAGTTCCATCTGCACGGTTTTTGCAGAATCTGAGGTTATCAACTACATGGGCGAAGGTCGCCCTAAGGAGGAGATTGCAGCTGGTGTAATCGACAGTGTAGCCACTAAGGTTGTGACACTATGTCAGAAAAAAGCAATCGCTGATAAATGCGTGATAACCGGCGGATTAAGCGGCAATGAATATTTTGCAGAGCTTCTATCTAAAAAGCTAGACCGAACGGTCACTCCGCTTCCTAATGGCCGATATGCTGGTGCGTATGGGGCGGCAATTCTGGCAGGAAAAATCGAGAAGTAGAAGCCAGTTGGGGCATAAAAGAAGTGTAGAAGAACATACGGTTAATGGGCTATTCCTGAAGGGAGTAGCCCTTTTAGATTTTGCGCAATAATATCTAATTTCTATCAACTTGATGTATGACAAAATATTGCATGATGATATAATTACAATGATTAATCGACAAATTGATATTTGCGGAGGATGCCTGAATGTATATTGAAAACAAATATTGGAATAACTACATTGGAGATAGTGACGATAGTCTTAACCTTATTGCTTTTTTAGAAGATCAAAGTAGCGACGAGATAGAGTTTTCCGACATACTGCAAGCTTTAGGCCTTAACAAACATGATGGAAACTTTAGAAGAACCACTTCCCCTTTGGGCTTTACTAATTCTATGGGAATCTATCTTGATTTTCATTTCGCTATTGATATATTAACCGACCTTGCCGCGATATTATTAGAATGCAAGGTAAATGGCAGTGTTGATTTACACGACTTAGAACCATATGATACAGATTCTCGCAAGATAAATATTATTGCTACACCAGATGATTATGGGCTTTTGAATAAAGCTCTTTCTGACTTTTCGAAGAATCCACTTGAATATGACCTTTCTGAACTCGTTCCAGAGGAGGATATGCGCGAGATGGCGGAAATTTGCGAAAGTCTCAGACAAGAATTGTTAAGTTAAATTCCTGTTTATTTAGGCCAGCAAAATCTCAGTATCACATTAAAAAGGAGCTGTCACTCATGCGACAGCTCCTGATATTTTACATTAATACACTAATTGTCTTTTCTTCTTTTGAAATATAATGCAAACAATAATACGCCTGATATAACTAATACCGAAAAATACAACGGCATATTTATATTATCACCCGTCTTTGGTAACTTGCCAGGTTTGTTTGGAGTCGGGTTCTTGCTGTAAATAGCATATACTACCATATCCTCGTTAACAATGGTTGAACCTGTAAATTTAGTTCCTTTTCCATCATTTTGAGTATTCCATTCCTTAAAAATATAACCGCTCTTTGTTGGGTCGCTTGGCATCGATTGATTAGCTAAAGCATCATTATCAATTGATTTGCCGTTTTCTACCTTTACGGTAGCGTATGTAGCATTTCCGTCCTTGAAAGTTACGGTGTTATCAGCCGGTTTATTTACCTTGAAAGTATAAGATATTTGGTTTGGCTTATTTGATTCTGCCGCCTTATCCAATCCACTTGGATCTTGAATTGCTGCAAATGACCAGTAATTTCTGGTCGCACAATTCTCATGTCCCGGACCTAACTCCTCATGACTATTATGTTCGGGAGATGGCAAATAAAATTTTTCTGTATAAGAAGTAGCAAAATCATAAACTCCTGATACCGTACCTCTTATAGTTACCTGCGAATCTTGACTTGCGTCTTTAGAAACCTTTAATCCCGAAATACTAACATTAATGTTACTTGTATCTATGGAATTAATTTTTTTAATCAAGTCTTTCCATTTACAAACTTTAGCTTTTTCATTTTTACGTAATTTTACAAGCAAAGTATTTCCTTCCCTCGAAACATTTGCTGTAAATCCATCTAATCCCCTAATTGTAGCTGTTGGATTGTTACTAACAGTTACCCCATCTGGGATATCTAATGAAAAAACAATTTGTGCATCTGACATCGCATACTGATTGTAAATTTTCTGAATTCCCTCATCCGACATGCCGCCGGTTTGAGTTAAGAACAAAGCAAATCCATTCATATAACGCTTGAACCATGAAGCATTCATAGAAAACTCAAGGTCTATTGGATCACCTTTCTTATATTCATCCACTTTCTTTGAATCGGTGCTTCCCTTAGCCTTTATATCGGCTAAAACTTGTAATTTCTCTAATGGCTTACTAGTTTCTTCAGCAGTTAAAATATCACTTTGTTTAAACTTATGCGGATTTGTTCTCTCTTCAGGAATCGTGGAGAATTGCTGAAAATACGGGTTATCTTGTGGTTTCAAAGGGTGAAGGAAAATGTTTAATCCGCTCCACTTTGGAATAATGCCGGTATTTAGAAACTCAGGAGCACAGCAAAAATTGATTATCGTGCTAACCTTTGCATGCTGATTAACAGCAGTATCTTTAGGTTCCAACACATATTTAGGAACAAGAGTTTTAAAATATGTTATAGGTTCTCCTGCAGCTACCGGAATGTTTTCTACTTTTGAATATTTTAAGTCAACCCAATAATTATCACTTTTGATTTCTGCACTTTTATCAACTAAAGGGCCCTGCCAGTCCTCACCATACATAAAATAATGCACAGGATGGAGTGAGCTTAAATCTTCATCTGCAAATACAATTGATGTATTTGAGAGCAGTAATAATATGATCATAAGATTCAATATTAAGCTAATATTTTTTTTAACTGCCTTATTCATCAATATTAATGTCCTCTCTTAATTGTTAATTATCTATAATGTACACGGAAATTCTACCATTTATATATATATATATATAAATGGTGCTATGTATTAATAAAATACATAGCACCTGGTATTCGTTGTTCAGAGCATATAAAATCAAGTCTAATCGACTTTGTGATGTTTTTGCATACAACCTTCCTATATTCTTTCATTTATAAACTCTATAAATTTCTTAATCACTGGATCAATCCACTTGCTCTTATGACATATGATAGTACTCTTGAGCTCTGGATCCGGACATGTAACATCAATTGTTGCCAATTTGCCTTCAGCAACGGGCTTCTCAACGACGAACCAAGGCAGGTAAGATACTCCATATCCGCCCTCTAGTATATTGACGATTGCTGCTACTGAGCCGACCTCGAGAGCCGGTTCAAGCTGCATACCGATATCATTTGCAAACTTATTCAGATAGAATGTATATCCTACTTCTCTATCTGCAACGATTAACTGCTCAGCAAGGATTTTGCGCAGTGGTACCTTCTTGCCCGCAAGTGGGTGGTCTGGATGCGCTACGAATACCATCGGTACATCCTTCTCTAGCATGCGTTGGAAGTTCTGTGGGTTTGGAGTCTCGGCCATACTAAACACAAGATCCATAGTTCCTGCAATGAGCTTTTCCCTCAGGTCCTGCGTGAAGTCGGATACCTTGATAACAACATTTACATCAGGATACTCCTTGATGAAATCAATAGCGATATGTGGAAGCGCTCCGATCGATAGGCTTGAAGATGTTCCGATTGTCAGCGTTCCGCTGAGACCTTCCTGCTCTCTGATGCTTGCTACCGCTTCATCTTCCGCCTTAAGCAGACGAAAAGCATATGGGAGGAATGTTTCTCCCGCTCTAGTAAGATTTATTCTCTTGCCAATTCTGTCAAATAAAGGTGCTCCGAGTTCATGCTCGAGCTGCTTTATCTGGGCAGTTACGGCTGCCTGAGAGTACCCGAGACTCTCTGCTGCCCTAGTAAAATTATTCATCTCTACAACCTTTATAAAGGTCGCTACGTTACGATTTTCCATAATACCTCCATCGAGGACCGCAATTATTTATTTTTATCAATTAACTCATTTTAATTAATTTTACATGCTTTGTTCTCAAGTTTATTATAAAGGTACAGCACAGGTTATTTCAATACCTTCGCTGTTATTACACAATCCATCCATAGAATATCCATACAAAGAAAGCGGGGACGTATGTCCTCGCTTTTTTACGTAGCTGTTTGATTTATTATTATTATTGTTATCAAATTTTTATAATCGATAATATTTATCTATAGAATCGCCCAAAATCTTATATTCTAGCCTTTTATATTCGCTTACTTGTACTGAATTTTATTTCATTGTTCTTGATAGGTTTAACATGCTCAAAATGCTAAGTGCGCCCAATCCTAGGTCCTAAATTTGCCAAGCGACAGAACCCCTTTAGTTCTTAGACTTTTTCTTGAGAGTCTTATACGCAGCACCTTTTCCTATATGCTTCGCCTTCTCTTCCGCTTCCTTTTCTGCCTCAGTATCCTTAACCATCTGTTCTTCCATCATTTTAACGAGCTTAATCAGGCTATAAGCGATAAAAATATACATCGCTGTCATCAGTATAATCATGGCGCCAACCATAGCACTTTTACCACCTGTAAAGTACGCACGAATCATAATAGCATCTGTAATTGCAGCTACGATGATAAATATGACCACTGCAATTCTACCCTTTTTAGCGCCGCCCGGCCTCTCGTATTTTGATTGTTTCTTAGCCATAAACCGCCTCTTTCTACACAAATTGTCTGCTCTTTTTACTCAATATATTTGCGATTACAAAGTAATATATTCGTAACATTTAATTCTTGTACAATCTAATATTAATTAGTCTTCACAATATATCATATTTACCAACAGACATGAACCCCACATTCACGCTCCATTATGCGAGCGAATGACTCAAGCACTGTTACCACTATTTCGGTGCAGTGTTCCTTGCGAACCGGTGTTGCAAATTCATAACCTTCTAGTAAGTCTGGACATAGTGCACTACCAAACTTTGCTATGACATCGTCATTGAGCTCTCTTACGAGCGATGTGCATTTCTCATAGCTTGGGTCTCCAGGGATTACTCTGCCAAATACTTTTCCGAGCGACATCGTCGCTGCCGCTACAGCTCCGCATACATTTCCGCCATCACCAAAACCGAATGGGAATCCTGTTGCGATGGCCATTATGTCGTCTCCCATCCCGAGATCCCAATGCTTGTTTGCAATCGTAATTACAGATTCTGAGCACATGCATCCGTTTGTGAATGCATGTATTACATCACGCTTTACATCTTCAAAATTTACTTCTTTAACCATATTGCACCTCCTAAATATATAAATAATGTTATTTTATACATATACAGATATATGTTCCTCAAATAGGCAAAGCGCGCATCGCTGCGCGCTTATCTTTATCTGCTTTAATCACCACAGTGCAAGCTAATCACTATTAACTTGCTACTTCAGTGTCACCGCAACGAATTTCTTCTTACCTTTTTGAATTGTAAGCTTTCCATCTTCGAAGTCTGCGAGAGTTACTCTTCTCTTTCTGTCGGTAACCTGCTCTCCGTTGATTCTAGCACCACCCTGCTCTATCGTTCTAAATGCATCACCGTTAGACTGGGCTAGTCCAAGTTCCTTTAGTAGGCTAGCTAGGCCGAAGCCTTCACCTTCAAAGGAAGCCTTATCTAGTTCAACGGATGGCATAGTCGCTGCATTAGTTCCTCCACTAGCAAATACCGCACGAGCATCTTCAAGTGCTTTCTTAGCCTTCTCCTCGCCGTGCACTAGCTTAGTGACTTCGTAAGCGAGGATCTCTTTTGCCTGATTGATCTCTGCGCCCTCGAGGGAAGATAATCTGTTTACCCCATCCATTGGTAGGAATGTAAGCATACGTAGGCACTTGTTAACGTCCGCATCTGCGACATTTCTCCAGTACTGGAAGAAGTCGAACACTGAAACTCTTTCTTCATCGAGCCAGAGCGCACCACCTGCAGTCTTACCCATCTTCTCTCCATCACTCTTGGTGAGAAGTGAGAAGGTCATGCCATACACATCTAGGTCTGACTTCTTCTTAGCGATATTGACGCCGGCGATGATGTTGGACCACTGGTCGTTGCCGCCGAACTGCGCCTTTAGACCGAAGTCTCTCGCCATTACGTAGAAGTCATATCCCTGCATCAGCATGTAGTTGAACTCTAGGAAAGTAAGTCCTTCCTTGAGTCTTCTCTTATAGCACTCTGCTCTCAGCATGTCGTTTACGTTAAATACCGAGCCAATCTCACGAGCGAACTCGATATAGTTGAGGTTTCTTAGCCACAGAGCGTTATTTGTGCTTACCGCAAGGCCAGGTTTAGGCTCTCTGTTCTGGTGTCCTGGCTTCATGACGCCACCGTTGCCCGTGTATTTCCACTCGTCATCGAACGGTAGAAATCGGTCAAATAGGTCTTTGAACTTCTTACCGTTTGCATCGATTTCTTCAACATCCATCATGCGGCGCAGGTCAGTTCTGCCAGAAGGATCTCCGATCATTACAGTTCCACCGCCGACGAGAGCCACTGGTGTATGGCCATATTTGAGCATATACGCAAATATAATAATCTGAATCAGGTGTCCAACATGCAGACAGTCTGCAGTTGGGTCAAATCCTACGTAGAACTTAATCTTCTCGCTTCCGAGTAGGTCGTGCATAGCCTTTGGATCTGTGCACTGTTCAATCAGGCCTCTTTCTTCAAGCACATCATATACGTTGGTGTACTTGCTCACATTATCTGGAATCTGTATCATCGTGTCCCTCCTATAAAAACAACCTGCAGCTCTCGCCGCAGGCTTAATATCATTAGCTTGCCGAGATTACTTTGTACCGTAAAGTCTGTCTCCTGCATCTCCAAGTCCTGGAAGAATGTAAGCGTTTTCGTTGAGTCTCTCGTCCTTTGCTGCAATGTAGATGTCAATATCAGGATGAGCCTCATGTAGGGCGTCGATTCCTTCTGGTGCAGCTATCAGGCATAGGAATGCGATATCGTGTCCGCCTCTGCTCTTGATAGAATCAATTGCTGCAATGGCACTTCCACCAGTTGCAAGCATTGGGTCAACGGCGAAAATCTTTCTCTTCTCGATGTCTGTAGGTAGCTTGCAATAATATTCAACAGGAAGATGTGTATCTGGGTCGCGGTATAGTCCAACGTGTCCAACCTTTGCATTTGGAACGAGCGCAAGCATCCCATCTACGAAGCCTAGTCCAGCTCTTAGGATAGGAACGATTGCAATATCCTCTCCCTCAAGCATCTTAACTGTAGTCTTGCACATAGGTGTTTCGATATCAACCTCTTCAAGTGGCAGATCTCTTGTCGCTTCGAAGCCCATCAGCATCGCCACTTCAGTCGCGAGCTCACGGAACTCCTTTACACTAGTGTTTACATCTCTCATGAGAGCTGTCTTGTGCTGAATCAGCGGATGATCAAACACATATACCTTGCCTTCTCTGTTAGCCATTATAATCCTCCTGATTATCTCAATTCACTTATCATTAAGTATATACCAAATACATTATTCATCAAGCATGTTTATGCGGCGAAGGTGCTTTCCGCCTTCAAAATCTGTCGTTAGCCACTTATCGACAATTTCAAATGCCAAATCCTGTTCGATCATTCTTGCACCCATCGCGAGTACGTTCGCATCGTTGTGCCTTCTCGACATCTCCGCCATCTCTACGGAAGTACAGAGAGCACATCTAACACCCTTTACTTTATTCGCTGCGATAGAAATTCCGATTCCAGAACCACAGATAACTATGCCTCTATCAGCTAACCCACTAGCAACTGCACGTCCAACGGACTTACCATATATTGGATAATCCACTGACTCTGTTGATTCCGTACCTACATCCATGACTCCATAACCTTCCTTGAGTAGCTTATCTTCCACAGCCACCTTTAGCGGATACCCTGCGTGATCGCAGCCAATTGCAATCTTCATATAAATCCTCCTCGCATATCTTCGCCTCTATATATTGTATGTGTATCAGCGATATATGTCACATAAATAATATAAATTATATCTGATCTATGTATGTAAATGCTCTAAACATTCACGATGTCATATCCTGCAGACTTGACCATTCTGTTCATAACGGAAAACCCGACTTCGTCCCAGTCATACGCCGCGATGTATATTATATCCACACCATCTCTATCGCACTGCCTGAGATCTGCAAAGAAGTTATTCGCCGCCTTGTCACCATTCCCCATGTAGTCAAGTACCGCTGTCCGCAGGTTGTTTGAAACCGACTCAGCCTCGAGCTCAGCAATTGCCTTACACACTGCATCTTTGCTGCCTTCTACGATTCTAACTGCAGCCTTCGGTGCATAATGCTTATACTTCATGCCTGGTGACTTCGGATGGAAGTCATCTGCTCCAGGCTTTTTGAATAGAGATGGGTCATACTGAACTTCACAGCATGCAGCCTCTTCAATCTGGCTCTTCGTTATGAATCCAGGTCTAAGTATGGTAGGAACTTCCGATGTCAGATCCAAAACTGTCGACTCTATGCCGATGGCAGTCCTCTCGCCCTTGACTATCGCATCGATTCTACCATCCATATCCTCGGCAACATCCTCGAATGTCGTAGGGCTCGGTTTGCCAGATAGGTTCGCACTCGGTGCCGCAATTGGAACGCCTGCCGCCTCAATAATCTCAGCAGCCTCGCGCCGTGACGGCCATCTGATCGCAACCGTATCAAGCCCTCCCGTTGTAACATCAGGAACTGCTGGATTCTTGCGAAGCACGAAGGTAATAGGTCCGGGCCAGAGCTTGCTCATAATGGCTTTCTGCGCATCGGTTACTCCTGAAGCTACTCCGTTAAGCATATCTATGCTCGCCACATGGATGATCATCGGATTATCACTAGGTCTTCCCTTTGCCTCATATATGTGCTTTGTAGCGGTCGCATCTAGGGCATTTGCCCCAAGTCCATATACCGTCTCAGTCGGAAAGGCCACGAGTCCGCCAGAGCGCAGGATAGTCCCAGCTTCAGAGATTCCATCGGTGTCAGGAAGGATAATTCTTGTCTTCATTGGACGCCTCTCTTGATTTAGAAATCCTTCATCTTCTCCGCCTGGTCCTCAGTAATCAGTGCATCGATTACTTCATCGAGGTCACCGTCGAGGAACGAGTCAAGCTTGTACAGAGTCAGGTTGATTCTGTGATCTGTGATCCTGCTCTGTGGGAAGTTATAAGTTCTAATTCTCTCTGACCTGTCTCCAGATCCGATCTGTGACTTTCTCTCTGCTGCAATCTTATCGTTCTGCTCTTGCTGCATGAGGTCAAATAGTCTCGATTTAAGAACCTTGAAAGCCTTTTCCTTGTTCTTAATCTGCGACTTTTCGTCCTGGCATGTTACTACGAGACCAGTTGGCATGTGAGTAAGTCTAACTGCAGAGTCAGTAGTATTTACACACTGTCCACCGTTACCAGATGCTCTATATACGTCTACACGTACGTCGTTAGGGTCTAGGTTAACCTCAACGTCATCGACTTCTGGCATTACCGCAACTGAAGCTGCCGATGTATGCACTCTGCCGCCCGACTCAGTCTCTGGAACTCTCTGTACTCTGTGGACGCCACTCTCGTACTTGAGTCTGGAATACGCACCCTTACCTTTGACGAGCATAACAACTTCTTTAACACCGCCGATTTCAGTCTCATTGCTCTCTATGAGCTCTGTCTTCCAGCGCATTCTTTCAGCGTATCTGAGATACATACGAAGCAGATCGCTTCCAAATAGCGCAGCCTCATCTCCGCCCGTACCAGCTCTGATCTCTAGGATTACGTTTTTATCATCGTTAGGGTCCTTTGGAAGAAGCAGAATCTTGAGGTTCTCTGTGTACTCCTCAATCGCTGCTTCGTTAGCCTTGAGCTCCTCACGCGCCATCTCGCGCAGCTCTTCGTCATCCTCCATATCGAGGATTTCCTTAGCCTCTTCAAGCTCTTCCTTTGCCTTCTTATACGCAGTGTACTCCTTGACGATTGGCTCGAGGTCGCTCATCTCCTTCATCAGCTTCTGCCATTCCTTCTGCTTGGCGATAACATCGGGGTCAGAAACCTTCTTCGATAGCTCCTCGTATTTCTCAAGTATAAAATCTAGCTTATCAAACATAATTACATCCTTTACTTATAAGTTGTAGATTCTTAGTTTTATATATTTATCAGCCCTTGCAAATGCTCCGCGATTATCACTCGCCGAAGTATCCCGAGCAGCTTTGCTTGTCACCTATGAAAAAAGCGTCAGGAAAACCACCGCCTGTGGTTCCAAACGCTCTAAAATGAGGACGCTGCAAACAGCGTCCTCTAAATATTGATTCCCTAAAGGTTGTATTTGTTCTTGAACTTCTCTACACGTCCACCACGGTTAGCAAACTTCTGCTGACCTGTGAAGAATGGGTGGCACTCTGAGCATACTTCGACTCTCATAGTGTCAGTGTTCGAAAGTGTAGTAAAGGTATTACCACATGCGCAAGTAACTTTACATTCCTTATAATCAGGATGGATTCCTTCCTTCATGCTAGCTCTCCTTTTCTTAAAAGTCTATCGTGCGCACTCGCGTGCTATTCCAATAGCTTTGTTATTATAACAAAGCAGAGCATCTTGTGCAAGGGAAAACTCTAGCAAGTATTGAATTTTAGCCATTTTGATACGATTAATGCTGTGTTTATGATTGAGAAATCGCACATGAAAGTATATTATATTATTTAACCACAAGATGTAGATAACAGGAGGAGTCACATGCTTAAAGATAAATGTGTTGTTGTCGGTGTCACAGGCGGAATTGCCGCGTATAAAACTGCATCTCTAGTCAGCGCTCTCAAGAAGGAGCGTGCAGATGTGCACGTGATCATGACTAAAAATGCGACGGAATTCATCTCGCCGCTAGTCTTCGAGACACTTACGGGCAACAAGTGCATGACTGATACATTTGACAGGGACTTTAAATTCGATGTAGCGCACATATCTATCGCAAAAGCGGCAGATTACTTTGTCGTTGCTCCGGCAACTGCGAATTTTATCGCCAAGGCATCGTACGGAATGGCTGACGATATGCTCACAACAACTTTCCTAGCTGCGAACTGCCCTAAGCTGGTTGTACCTGCGATGAATACACAGATGTTCCTTAACCCTATCACTCAGGGCAATATCATGAGGCTTCTCAAGGTTGGAATCAGAGTCATGCAGCCATCGAGCGGAGTGCTGGCATGCGGAGATGTGGGTGTCGGCAAAATGCCTGAGCCAGATGCTATTTTGGAAGAAATCCTATTTGATCTAGCATACGCAAAAGACCTCGCTGGCAAGAAGGTGCTCGTCACCGCTGGCGCTACGCAGGAAGCGATTGACCCAGTTAGATACATAACCAATCATTCGACCGGACGCATGGGATATGCCCTAGCTAAAGCCGCTGCTTACAGGGGTGCGCAGGTTACGCTCATCACCGGCAAGACTAGTTTAGAGTCACTTCCTTATGTGAACACGATTGAGATTGCAACTTCTGCCGAGATGTGCGAAGAAGTGCTAAAGCATGCACCTAAGGCGGATTATATATTTAAGGCTGCTGCAGTTGCTGACTATACGCCAATTTACACATCTGATGAGAAGATCAAGAAGCATGACGGCGATATGATCATAGAGCTCAAGAGAACCGCTGATATCCTTACAGAGCTCAAGAAGATTAGAAAGCCTGAGCAGATAATCTGTGGCTTCTCGATGGAAACTCAAAACTTGCTTGAAAACTCCCGCAGTAAGCTCGAGCACAAGGGGCTCGACATGATATGTGCGAATAGTCTTAAGGACGCAGGCGCTGGCTTCGGTGGGGACACCAATATAGTTACTATTATCACCAAGGATGACGAGACAGAGCTGGGTAAGCTCAGTAAATTCGATACAGCGATGGCGATTATCGATAAGGCCAAGACGCTCGGTGAGAAAACTAACTAATCGTTAGCTTCTGACTTAAGTCCCGATTTATGTCGGCAATTAAGATGGAAACTTTTGCAATGCGAGTTATTGAAAATTGATAAACGGTATTTGAGATGGACAACAAGGCATTAATGATAAACACAATCAAGGAAGCTCTATTAGCTCCCGACTTCATCGCAGCTGCTGGATTAGATAGCAATGTAATGGAGGTGCGTACAGCACGCGAGGATTTTGTTGAGATGATCTACGAGCTGTATTACCATTCGGGTAAGCACGGACGGTTCAATACTAAAGCAATTCTAAGCATCTGTTCGCGTTATACTCCAGAGCTTGAGGTTACTCCAATAGAAGGTTGGCTCGAGCATACGAGGCTATATCTACTAAACTTGCTATTCCCTCACCTAGATGGACCGCAAGACCTAGATAAGTTTAAAGCTGGTAGAAATATCCTGCTACAGCTCATGCGCGGCGTGTATGAGTACGAGAGGAAGGTTCTTCCCTTCGATCCTTGCTATGACATTCGACTTCTCAGCGATGAAGAGATTACGAGCAATGGGTTTACTGATGAGTATCTCAGGTTTAATAAACTCGTTAGAAGCAATTATGTCTACGAATTCATGAGGCTTAGCTCCGATATCTCACCTTTTAACACTCTCGGTCATGTAAGCGGAGTCCACTACGTTGCTATGTACACGGCAAGGCAGCTTTGCGATGCGGGAATCAACGTCGATCTCGGTCTATTATCTGCCGCTGCAGCCTCTCACGATATTGGTAAATACGGCTGCCGCAAGGAAGAGGAGCGACGTGTGCCTTATCTTCACTACTATTATACGGACTACTGCCTGACTAGATTTGGACTGCCGACCATCATGCACATCGCTGCAAATCACTCGACATGGGACCTCGAGATAGAGAATCTATCTATAGAGTCACTGCTGCTCATATACGCAGATTTCCGTGTGAGGAGCATAAGGGATGAGGATGATCAAGAAACCATAAACTTCTTTACATTAGAAGAAGCATTTGATGTAGTTCTCAATAAATTTGACAATATAAATGAAGCCAAGAACCACAGATATGAGAAGGTATATAACAGGCTTCTCGACTTCGAGGAGTTCATGCGCGAAAACGGTGTAACTACTGATCTCCCAGAGGATTGGGCAGAGACACCGCACTTTAGGAGCAATCCTAGGGTCAGTGATTTAGCCCTCTTAAGTGGAGCTGAGGCTACTTCGCAGCTCAAGTTTAGAGCAATCGAGCACAACATTCGCCTCATGAAGATTTTCAACAGTCCAGATGAGTTCTCCAGCCTTCTTGAACGCGCTAGGAGCGAGTCTCAGTGGAGCAATATCAGAACTTATTTGAACATTCTCGGCGAGTATAAATCCTACATGACGGAGGAGCAGAAGGTAAGCGTTCTCGATTTCATGTACGACATGCTATTTAACAGAGAGAGCGATCTCAGAGAGCAGGCCGCTCAGATAATGGGTCAGATAGTTGCAAGATTTCGCGAGGAATATAAGAAGGAGCTACCTAAATCGGTGCCTACAAGAGATTCTGACACCACTAATATCACGCAGTTTTCTAGTTACCTCGAGAAGCTTCTCATGCCATCTAGAAAGCATACGGATTTTCATAGGAAGCGTATCATCGATGCGACACCAGATTTTGTAAATGAAGTCGTTAAGAACTGCAGACCTTCGTGCCGCAACAAGTATTTTGATGTCCTCGAGGACTACTACCACGTAGCTGATCTCGACGAGCAGACAATTACCGTTCTATGCAGCACTGCACTAAGTATCGATAAGCATCTAATGCCGGAATCGTTCCTTGAGAGCCTAATGTTCTTTACAAAGGATATCCTTAACAGCTACAGTCAGGATACAGATCTCCTTGCACTCGCTGTGATTGAGCGGTTCTTCTCTGACTCAGGCATAGATGTAGACGCAAGACGCCTGAGCATTCTTGGGGTATTAGCAGGAAGAGATGTTGCCGAATCGGTGCCTTCGTCACTATTTCTGGATAATCTCAAGACTAGTACCTCCTGGATGTCTAAGCTCGCTAACATAGATTATATGTTCAAGGTAGCAAAGCAAGGATACAATGTTATGCATATCGCAACACATTTTGTAAACCTGATTAAGGTCAGTGAGGCTATTATAGTTCGTAAACATGCTGGCGACTGCTTGATAGAACTTGCTAGCAACATGCCTAGCGACCAGATAAACGAGCTTTGCATCGACCTCTTCAACGGTCTCGAGCTAAGCGACTACCAGTTCCTTAAGTACATTCCTGGATATCTAGGGCAGCTCATGATGTATCAGCCTGACAACGAACAGAGTGAGACAATAGAAGCGCTTGAAACTATGTTATATACGGGTAATAGCAAGTCAGCAGCTGCATCGCTAAGCACTATGGCAGTGCTACTAGAGAACTACGACAAGCTACCTGAAACTAGCAAGAATGCGGAGAAGTACAAGAAGAGACTACTCGGCATGATTATTAAGGCCATCAGTCATTACAATTCTGCGCTGTCGCAGGAAGCACTGCGGGTAATTGGAATGAGAATATTTGGCAGTGAAGTCATGACTCTAGGGTCAAAGGGATGGGCTGCATCTCACTGCTTCAAGAGACTAGCTGCTGTGATTCCGCTAATTGGTGACGATATCGGGCTAGAGTTTTACAACAATGCAGCAGTGTTAAATTACATATACCGATTCATCGCTACATACGTCGATGAAGTTGGGCAATTTGAGTTTGCGGAGTATGACAAAGTCGCATTCTTCCCTGGCTCGTATGATCCATTCACTCTTGGACATAAGGCGATTGCAACGACTATAAGGGACATGGGATTTGAAGTGTATCTGGCACTAGATGAGCTTTCTTGGACCAAGAGGATGCTGCCTCATGCACTGCGTAGAAACATTCTCGCGATGTCCATTAGCAGCGAAGAGGGCTTAAATCTATTCCCAGACGATATGCAGGTTAACCTCGCTAGTTCGGATGACATGCGGAGACTGAGAGAGCTTTTTGCAGGCAAAGATTTATACATAGTTACAGGCTCAGATGCTATTGCAAATGCCACTTGCTACAAGGCCGCCCCAAGCGAATACTCGATTCACTCGCTAGGTCACATTGTATTCGATAGAGAGTCGAGCGATGATTCTTATAGAGATAGCGGTGATAGCTACCCAATCACAGGCGAGATTATAAAGCTGCACCTCAAGAAATATTCTGAAGATGTAAGCTCCGCCAGGATTCGTAACAATATTGACCTCGGGCGAGATATCGGCACGCTGCTCGACCCAGTTGTGCAGAACTACATATACGACATGAACCTCTATAAGCATGAGCCTGCATATAAGGAAGTACTTACAGCTAGCGACATCAGCTTCAGCGTCTTTGAACACATGGATGCTGGTTTCACAATGCCACTTAGCGATGATTTGGAGAAGGCTGGCTACGATCCCGTGGTTCTCAGCGAATACCTTGATGACCCAGCTACGAAATCAATCCTGATAGAAGCTAGGCCAGGAGAACGAGAAGAACCTGTGCTCTCTGCGTTTGCATCGGCCAGAAAGCTTCGTGCGAATGACCTAATTGAGGAATTCGGCAGCAGCGAAGTTGCTTCTACGATTAGAAAGAGTGCGCTTGGCTCGATAGCTTCAATCGGTGCATTTTATGCAAAAGATGATGCAAATGTAGGCGTTTCCAACCTTAAGCAGATTCTGCTCACGGAGATCATGACGGAACTCCTCGATGAAGATTACACTTACGTAATCTATCGCCCTGTAAATCATGCAGGTATGGACGAGGATACGATTGACCTTTTAATCCACCATGGATTTGTTAATATCTCTAGCAGTGAGGAAGAGGCAATCTATGCAGTTGATATGAAAGCACCTATCGTACTATTTAGAGATGTCGAAGCGTGTATCAAGGCTCCGTTCAACCAGAACCCTAGGATTATTAAGGCTGCAGATAATGCTCATGCGAAGCTCCTAAGGACTTTTAACGAGCTATTTCCTGGTAAGCTGATACTCACTTTTAACCCTAGGGCAGTATATAGCCGTATCGTAAATATGGTTGCATCTGAAAACGGAGTGCCTGCAGCTTCCGATCCTCTGAAGAAGCGAGGTCCTTATATGGCGGTTCCATACGGCAAGGCTCTTTCGGATGTGGTCATACCTAATACAGTAACAAAGGCTCTAAGGACAGATAAGTACTTTAAGAATGATTTATCTGGATTCACTATCAGAGAATACCGCAACTACGCACCGCTGCAGGAGCAGATAAAAACTATCAAGTCCTTTGAAAAGCCTGCAATATTAGTTGACGACTTCCTTCATAATGGTCAGCGTTTAAACCACATCGCACCTCTGATTAAGGACGCGGGAATTGACCTTCGAAAGGTAATCGTAGGAGTACTTACTGGCAGAGCGTTAGATACTATGAAAGAACGAGACATCCCGGTCGATGGAGCTTATTTCCTACCGGATATCTCGATTTGGATAAATGAGCATGACAGCTATCCATTCTTTGGTGGTGACAGCCTCGAGCTAGTCGATGACTCTAAGGAGCACAGAACGATTAACCTGATGCTGCCATATACGACTTTTAGCTTCGTGGGCGAAAACGATATGGACAAGGTATATAAGTATTCAATTACCTGCCTCGAGAATGCTCGGGACATCCTTCGCATACTCGAGCAGGAGTACCAGGCCGAGTACGGCCGCAAGCTGACACAGAGCCAGCTCGGAGCAGTCATCTCAAGGCCTTGCACGCCAATGCTGCCACCAGGTCTCGAGTACGACAGCTCCTTCGCAGCTTCCGATTTCATCGAAAATGATATACGTAGGGCGGAGAGGCTGCATATGTTTAAGGAGTAGTTAATATTTAAAGAACCCCAGCTTAGCAGTACTAAACTGGGGTTCTTTTGCATTTAATCAAATTCTATATTCAATTATTAGTTGAATCGCTTATAGTATTTCTTGTTGAAAAGCCACTGTAGATTGATCATTGGCTTCTTGTCATTAGCCTTTATAAGGAAGCCAAAATCTTTGTATATTTCATCGTAAAGGGCCTTCTGGTCTATTGTTTTTATATCGATATCAGCATGATTTTTATAGTCATATGCGCTTCTTACCTTGAATGTCTTATCGAATGTATATATTCTTCCTCTATTGTCATGATAGACGTAGGCATCTCCATCAAAATCATCTTCTTTGAACAAAATAGGTTCCTCATCATTAAGCACATTAGCTCCATTATAAATATAAAATCTATCACTAAATACCCCCGAAGCACCACTTTCCGGTTTGTATCTAACTTTCTTTTTTTCTGGTTGCTCCATACTATCAATATTATCAAGCAACATCGCAAACTCTGGATGCGCATCTCTATCGTGTGAGATATTCCGCACGTAATAAACTGAATGGCTCTCAATATTACTTTTGATGTACCATCTTATAAATACCACCCCTACTCCTACGAGTATGCAGCAAGTTATGATTAGTATCTTCTTAAGTTGCGCATTTTGCATGGTTTGTACCTTCTTATTTTACTCCTGTAATTTTTAATTGAATCGCTTATAGTATTTCTTGTTAAAAAGCCACTGCAAATTAATCTTTGGCTTTTTATCATTGGCCTTTATAAGGAATCCGAAATACTTATACAGCTCATCACTAATAGCTTTCTCGTCTATCGTATGTATATCTATTTCATCATAAGTATCATAATCAGATGCTCTTCTCAACTTAAAAGCTTTATCGAATTCATAGCTTATCCCTCTATTGTCAATATAGATATAGGCATCATCATCCCCATGCCCCATGTAGAGCTCCGGCGTTTTACCATCAACGGAAAAGGCCTCGTTATAAATATAAACTCTGCCGCTAAATGCCCCCGAAACGCCACTATCTGGTCTGTAGACCACTTTGTCTACCTTTGGTTGCTTAATAGTATCCATATTGTCTATCACCATTGCAAAATCTGGATGTGTACCTTTTGAATGTTCAATATGAATTGCATAATAAACCGCGTATTCTGTCAGGTTTCTTTTTACATACCATCTTACAAAAACCACTCCTACTCCTACGAGCAAGCAGCAAGTTATGACAAGAGCCTTCCTTAGCAGTTTATTTTGCATAATCTATTCCTTCATATTTCTTCTGAAAAAAGAAGGCCTATCACCAATTCAGACCTTCTTTTCATTTATCCTATAATGCTTTTATCAATACTTCTCATCATACGTATGCTCTTCTATCGCCAGCTTAATCAAACTGTCTAGCAGGGTTGGCTGATCTATACCCATGGCTTCCCACAGCTGTGGATACATACTGATATTCGTGAATCCTGGCAGGGTATTAATCTCATTAAACACAACTCTATCATCTTCTGTGTAGAAGAAATCCACCCTCGATAGGCCGCGGCAATCCATCGCCTTGAATATCTCGACAGCATTGTTTCTAATCTCCTTCTGCTTGCTCATCGGGATATCATCGACAACTCTCGTCTGTGATTCAGGATTGTTGTACTTCGCATCGTAATCGTAGAATTCCCCAGCGGATAGAATCTCGCCCACGCACGATGCCTTCGGATTGTGATTACCGAGAACCGCAACTTCCATCTCTCTGCCGACAATCATCTCTTCGACGAGGACTTTGTCATCATACTTAAATGCATTTTCAATAGCCCCTTCGAGCTCCGACTTCTTCTCGACCTTGGAAGCTCCAACCGAGGATCCCGCCGAAGATGGTTTAACGAACAGCGGTAGCTTTCCATCATTCGTGCTGAGAGCATTCATGATTTCACCCTCTCGGTCATCGGCAAAATCCTTCTTCTTAATCACACAGTACTTCGCCTGAGTGATGCCAGTCTCACCCACGATAATCTTGGTAAATGATTTATCCATTCCATTAGCAGAAGCCTTTACGCCAGGTCCAACGTAAGGAATTTCAGCGAGCTCAAAGAGACCCTGCACCGTTCCATCTTCTCCATTATCTCCGTGTAGCACTGGTATTATGCAGTCTATGCGCTTTGCGGTCGCTCTATCCTCTTCATCAAAGACGAGGATTCCGTGTACCGTCGGATCCGCAGGGATGCACGCCTGTCTGTTATCAGGTCTATTTTCCCAAGCACCGCTAGCGATTTCATCTGTACTTGCCTCAGTCAAATACCATCTGCCATCTTTAGTTATTCCGATTTTAGTAATTTCGTAGCGGTCAGAATCGAGTCCCTTGATGACATTTACCGCTGAACTTCGCGACACCTCATGCTCATCGGACCTTCCTCCAAATATAACTGCAATATTCATCATTAACCTCCCATATCTGGTGAATGGCTAAGTTATCCGCACACGTTCTATACTACGGGTAGCTTGCCTAAAATATTTACTTTTCTTCTACCGGTTTTTTCTCAGCTATCACGACTCTATTCATTCCTGCCAAATCCTTAATAATCGCGGCTGGTTTATAGTAGTGCGTTCTCTCTAGCAGGAATGAAACCGCCTCACCTTGATCGTAGCCTATCTCTAGGGCGAGAACTCCGCCGTCCTTGAGGTGAGCGGCAGCGTTATTTGCGATAACCTTATATGCATCAAGGCCGTCCTCTCCACCATCTAGCGCAAGCCTTGGCTCATGATCCTTCACCTCTGGATCGAGCGTCTCGATAATCTCTGACTTGATGTAAGGTGGGTTGCTGACGATTAGGTCGAACTTTTCATCTCCATCAAGTGACGAGAACATGTTACCGAGTGCAAAACTTACCCTATCCAGTACATCGTTAATTTCCGCATTCTTTCTCGCTACCTCGAGTGCCTTCTCGCTGATATCCGCCAGCTTGACGCGAGCACCTGGAGCTAGACTTGCAATCGAAATTCCGATTGCGCCACTACCAGTACACATATCGAGTACATCTGGACTCTCGAGCTCCATGCCACTGATGATACCGAGCACCTGTTCTACGAGCACCTCCGTGTCGAGCCTTGGGATGAGAACATTTTCATTTACACAGAACGGAAGGCCCATGAATTCCTGTACCTTTGTGATGTACTGAAGCGGAATTCCCGCTGCACGCTGGTCGATTCTCTCCCTATATGCTTTGACATCGGAACTGTCTAGCAGCTCTGTGTCTCTTGTTATTATCTCGTTATGGGTAAATCCAGTTACGTAGCAGAATATGTCATCCGCATCTCCATTCGGATTGCTGATGCCAGCCTCCTGAAGCTTCGTTCTACCCGCTCGAACTAGATTCTTGACCATAGTTTCATCTTCGCTATACCTCTTATCTTCGAGGTCATCGAAAATCGAATCAAGCTCATCTTCTTCAACTGCCTCATCTAGGTCATCACTAACATCTTCGTCATGCTTACTTATTATGCCCGGTTCGATTTCCCCAAGTACCGCCTTGAGGGAAGTTATCGCAACCTCCAGCTGGTCCTCATCAGGCACTCTGGTCGTAAGTCTCTGCATCATAAGTCCTGGCCAGCTCAGCACCTTGACCGCTGCGTTATCGCTTCTACCAGCCCACCTTAGGAGTTCGTAGCTGATACCTGCGATTACTGGTATCAGAAGCAGTCTCGATAAAATTCGCCACGCAAGGTTAGGCCATCCGAGAAATGAGAACAGCACAAGGCTGATAATCATTACGAACATCAGAAAGCTCGTTCCACAGCGAGGGTGCAGGGTGTAGAATTCTTTTGCATTTGCAGGGGTCAACTCTATCCCGTTCTCATAGCAATGAATTGTTTCATGCTCCGCACCGTGGTACTGGAACAGCCTCTTGACGTCGTTCATCTTAGAAATCGCTATAACATACACTACGAAAATCGCTAGCCTCAAGATACCTTCCGCGAGGTTGAGCAGTATCGTATTCTTGGTTACATGCTTTAGCAGGTTTACACTGTATGTCGGCATGATTACGAATACGACAACGGTGATGAGCAGCGATATCGCTACTGAAATCCCTAGCATTACGTTCCATACGGTCTTGGGACTGAACTTTCGTTCCAACCACTGATCAAACTTGCTTGGATCTTCAATTTCCTCTTCAGGCATAGCTTCCTCTAGGATCTCTGATGAGCGCATCAGCGTCTTCATGCCCGATATTAGTGAAGAGAAAAAACTAACTATTCCTCTAATAAACGGAACTTTCGTCACTTTAGAGGGAGTCTTGATATCCTCTATTTCTAGCTTTATATCACCATTTGGAAGTCTGACTGCCAGTGCCTGCTTGTCAGCACCGCGCATCATAACGCCTTCCATTACCGCCTGACCGCCAATCTTGGTCGGTTTGGCGTCTTTGATGAAAATCTTACTATAGTCCATCTTACCTCCGACTGTTAGAAATTCAGCTCCTTGAGCATTACATCTACAAAGTCCTTGTTACACTTTGTATGGCTCAGGTTGTCGAGCACCTTCTCAGCAACATCAGCAGGGTTTCCTGCCGCCATCTCACGCCTCATCATGTTCATCACAAGATATTCGTTATCATTGAGAAGTAACTCCTCCTTCCTCGTGCTAGACTTCGCTAAATCTATTGCAGGGAATATTCTGCGTTCGCTTAGTTGTCTGTCGAGGTGGAGCTCCATGTTGCCCGTTCCCTTGAATTCCTCATATATTACATCGTCCATCCTGCTTCCCGTATCGACGAGAGCAGTTGCGAGTATCGTTATACTGCCGCCTTCCTCGAGGTTTCTTGCCGCACCAAAAAATTTCTTTGGCGCATGAAGTGCCCCCGGGTCAAGTCCGCCAGAGAGAGTCCTTCCCGATGACGGAGTCTCCATGTTGTACGCACGAGCGAGTCTGGTGATACTATCCAGCAGAATTACAACATCCTTGCCCTCTTCAGCGAGACGCTTTGCCCTCTGAATTACCATCTCTGCCACCTTAACGTGGTGTGCAGGCAGTTCGTCGAATGTCGAATATATTACCTCTGAGCGAGTGAGTGCCCTCTTCATATCCGTGACCTCTTCAGGTCTCTCGTCTACAAGGAGTACAATCATCTCAATCTCAGGATATTTTTTCTCTATGCTCGCTGCTATCTGTTTGAGCAGAACCGTCTTGCCAGCCTTAGGCTGAGCTACTATAAGACCTCTCTGACCCTTGCCGATAGGTGCGACTAAGTCCATGGCTCTCATCGCCAGCTTGATGCTAGTGTCCTCGAGCACGATTCTCTCATTCGGGAAAATCGGCGTCAGCCTATCAAAATGCGGTCTTCTCCTCGCGCTAATCGGCGTCTCTCCGTTTACTTCTAGTACATATAGAAGCGCTCCGAACCTCTCACCCTGATTAGGGTGTCTCGAGATGCAGCGAATCTTGTCTCCCGTTCTGAGTCCAAACCTCCTAATCTGAGTCTGCGATACGTAGATATCCTTCTCAGATGTTAAGAAATTATTGAATCTGAGGAATCCAAATCCCGCTTCTGCGATATCGAGGATTCCCTCGACCTCTGGACGCTCTTGTTCGATTTCTGTTACTTTTGCTTCGTCTGAGGCATCTGAGGACTCTTCATTAGCTCCTGCCTCAACCTCTTCAGCCTTAATGGCTTTGTCTTTTAGCGTTTCAGTTTCGCTCGAAGCGAAAGCTTCACCTGCTGAGGAAGCATCTGCAGAGTCATATATTTCAGTGCTTTCACGAGCTTCCGCAACTAGAGCCTCTTCAGGCACTTCAGACTTTTTTATTTTTACTGCCACTTTCTTGGCTTTAGTAGCTTTAGCAGGGGCTGCCTCCTCCCCTGCTTCGCTCGTTTTTGATCTAGCCCTTTTAGCTGTTATTTTATCCTTTTTAACTTCTGATGCCTTTGAGGTCTTTGTAGCTTCCGCTTTATTCGTTGTTTTAGTATCTACAGTCGATTCCACTTCCTTTGATTTTTTCGCGGTCTTTTTAGCTTTCGTAGCCACTGATGACTCCGCAGCTGTGCTTTTCTTTTCTTTTTCCATTGTTCCTCCCAGGACTATAGCTCCTCATTGCCACCTATCGTTGATAAGATTGTCTCGTCTTTGGAGTCAATCTGGCTCACTCGTAGCTTCTTAACGTCCTTTTGGTCGATTTTTTCACTGAGACCGAGTAATGTCGGGCTTAGATATACTGTCTTTAGCACTTTTCCATCTAGGCTGACTGTACTGTGCTCTGTGAAATTCTGTCCTTTTATGTAGTATTTCTTGCCGATTGAGATTATGCCATCAATCTTGATTTTCTTGTATCCCATGCGCATCTTTGTCCGCTTATATGGATTCTTACCGCCAAATATATAGTTCTTTCCATATAGCATGTCATAAGCGAGCGCTTTTAGGTTCTTTTCGTAGTCTTTAGAGTTCTTGTCCGCAGTCTGTTCGTAATCAAAGATTACCCCTTGATGACCTAGCCCGACATTCTTAAGAATATCCGCAGTAACCTCGTATGACGTGATATCTTTATCCTTCTTTTTAAGACCGATGTTGTCCCATATTACATATCTAGTCTGGTAAAGGTCTCCTGTGCCGTACTCAGACTCCTTGATATCGAGTGCAGGGATGTGGTCTCCGTAGATTAGCACGACGGTAGGCTCGCCAGATTCTTCTATCTTCTTTAGCAAGTCTCCTGTAAATTCATCCATCTCGTGTAGTTCATTCACGTAGTATTCGTACTTCCACTTAGTAGCTTCATCCTTTGCAGTTACCGTTGTATATGGATCCTTGAACACTCGCTCCGTCGGATATGCACCATGTCCTTGCACTGAGATGATATGTAGCAGATCTCTCGTATCTGACCTCTTAATTATATTCATGATATCGTCGGTCATGACCTTATCCTTCGCCCATCCAGTTGGCGTTTTGACGATGTTATTCATGTATTCGAGCGATGTGAAGTTATCAAATCCGAGCGATGCGTAGACTTCATTACGATTATAGAACAATGCTCTGTGGTCGTGCATTGCGTGCGTATCATAGCCATGACTCTTTAACACATATCCGAGACTCTCGAGAGATTGCTCACGGAGCTTGCCCTTATATGGATATTCTCCCGGTCCAAAGAACCTAGAGCTGATACCTGTTAGCACTTCAAACTCCGTGTTAGCAGTTCCCGCTCCGCATGCCGGAACCTTAAACCAACCTGTAGAGTAGTTCTTCATTAGATTAGTGAAGTTTGGCGTTGGATCATTTGAAACCTTAATATTCTTGTAATCCTGTGCATAAGAGAATGACTCTAGCTGCAAAATGATAATATTAGGATATTTCTTTGCATCATTTTTCTGCACTAGTGTGGTATTTGTACCATTCTTAGTGTAATTTTCAAGGATTGATTGAATTTCTTTCTTTGAGTAATGGTTCGGCTTCCTGATTCCTTTATTGACAGAGGTATTTAAGAAACAGTACGCAAACCCATAATCTCTATACGCATAGTTCAGGTTTCCGAAGAACGTGCTTAGCGCCTTAGTCTCAATCAGACCGAAAGTGCCACCAAAGCATGTTGCAATTGCTACAACGATTATACCTAGCTCTTTCTTGTAATTTAAGTTTGTCCACTTATAGCAATTTATGTAATAAAGCACGACTATGAGCAGCGCAACACCAATAATCGCAGCCCCTAGAGTTATCTGCGCCTTCGAATAATATGTGGTGAGTAGGGAGAAGCCGTCCTTAGTGTTTTGCAAGTCATATAGTGTGAATGGGGTCATTCGCTTGAGCAAGATGACACCGTTGACAGTTCCTAGAATCCCCCAGACTGTACATAGTATCAGGAATGCAAAGCCACGCTTTCTGAACATAAGTGCGAGGCACATCGTTGTAAAGATAATCAAACAGTTATATAAGAAAATGATCGGATGCTTGAATAAAAACATAACGCCATCGAAGACACCACTCGTAATTCGTGCAAATGTCTCGATGTATAAATTCATCAAAATTGATGCAATTGCAAGCTTTAAAATAAACTTTCGATCATGTAGCTTTCCGTCATTTAATTTCGGCACCTTCTTTGGAAATTTCGCACGGTACTTGTCGTGCACATTGTGTGCGCCACCCTTTATCTTTGCCAGAACCCCTCTACAGAAATTCTTAACTTTCATATTAAGTTACTCCTTCCAAATGGAATTGGATAATTCCGCAAATTCTTCCATCGTAAGCGTTTCCGCCCTGCGCGATGGGTCTATATTAGCACTTTCAAGTGCATGCTTTATGACGTCTTTGTTAACGTCATCTAGTGCTTGTAGGGAATTTAGAAGCGTCTTGCGCCTCATCGAAAAACCGGCTTTTATGCACCTAAAGAAATTGTTTTCATCGTTAACTTCTACCGCTAGCTCATCTCTCATATTGAGCCTAAGCACTACCGAATCCACTTTTGGCACCGGATAGAATGATTCGCGTGAAACATCACAAATCTTATCCACTGTACACCTATAATGAACAGCATATGTAATCGCCCCGGCTAGCTTCGTTCCTGGATCGGCTGCAATTCTATCGCCTACTTCCTTTTGCATCATAACAGTAAGGCTTTCAAATCTCGCCATCGACTCAATCAGTTTAGTGATTATCGGAGTAGTTATGTAGTATGGTAGGTTTCCGACTATCCTCGTCTTCGTAAGTCCATGGGCTCTCATGCTTTCGTCCACAATTGATTTGATATCAACTTTTAGAATGTCCTCATGTATAACTTCAAAGTTATCGTGTAGTGCAAACTTAGTGCGCAGGATAGGGATCAGCCTATCATCAAGCTCTATTGCGATAACGTAGCCAGCAACCTCTATGAGCTCTGTTGTAAGAGCACCTTCGCCCGGTCCAATCTCGACAACTAAAGTCTGCTCATCTATTTCACTACCCTCTACTATGTCGTCTATTACGTTTTGGTCATTTAGGAAGTTCTGTCCGAGACTCTTCGCATGCTTAAAGCCATGTGTTGCCCGTCCGCTGCCTGTGTTGTGCTTCCCTTTATGTTTCGATTTATTTCCCAATTTTTTCTCGCTTTTTCTCAGTTTTATGCGTTAGTATTTAAATTTTCTGCCTTGACCTTTATAAGCGCTCCTTCGAGATCTGATCTAGATATTCCAAATCCGTTTAGCTTCCTTAGAAATGCTTTTCCGTTTCCATACCCTATTCCGAGCTCTGCCCCCACATGTTCACGAAGTACCGAAGCCTGCTGTCCTCCGACGAGCTCCAGTTCATTAAGATCGTCCATAGTGATGTTGTCTAGCTTGGCACTCTTGGTGATGCCATGAACTTTAGTTAACGCCTGTCTGATGGCATCTGGTGCAGCATTTTCAACTCCGATATCATCGTCCCTAATTGCCTCTGCTTTTGGTAAATATGCATGCAGTGCTTTCGGAAATTTTGCCGTTAACTTTCGCCTTATTTCCTCACCAGAATAGTCGGGATCAGTCAAGATAATAATACCTTTTTCGTTATATGCTTTCTCAATCAGTCTCCATGTCCCACTCGTTATTCCAAATCCATGCGTTGCAATAATTAGTGCATCGCAGGCTTTTGCTACAGCATCGACATCGTCACGACCTTCTACGACTATCGCCTCGTTTATGATCAGCCTATCCGCTCTCTCCAAATTATTTGTCTTTTGCATTATCCTTATCCTTCTCATTAGGAAATACAAATAGGATTTCATCTGGATCAACGAGCCTTAGCTGCTTTCGAGCCTGTTCCTCTATATACTCCTTGCTGTTTACATTCCTGAGCTCAATTTTTAGTTCTTTTCTCTGTTCTATGAGCTCTTTCTGCTTATGCTTAAGCCTTCTATTCTCGAGCTCAAGTTTGACTATGTTGCGAACTGACGCTGCGAGCAATAGCAAAACCACAGCCACAATTATCAAATTACGCCTGTTTGCAGGTTTTGAAAAAATCCCTCTTATGCCAGATTTCTTCTTTTTCTGTTTTTTCCTAGTCGTCTTCCAAGTTTCTCTGCTTTCAGTTGAGGCTGCGGCCACCCTATCGGATGACCTCAGCTCTCTGTTCTTCTTTCTGCTTTTGCTCATTAAAATCTGTCGTCCCTGTAATTAGAATATGTAGCTCCATGGATCCACAGCCTTTCCTCCGACATGAACCTCGAAGTGAAGGTGGGCGCCCGTGCTTCGACCTGTATTTCCTACGTTTGCGATTACTTGTCCCTTATATACCTTATCACCGACGCTTACGTTTATCTTGCTGCAGTGTCCATATAGTGTTTCCTGTCCATTATCATGCTTGATAATTACACAGTTTCCGTAGCCACCGAACGTACCGGCCTTAGTAATAGTTCCTCCATCGGCAGCATAAATAGGTGTTCCTGTTGGGCAAGAGAAGTCTAATCCTTCGTGCATTCTTCCCCATCTGCTTCCGAACTTTCCGTTGCTATTGATAACGTAATTGTTCTTTATAGGCACTGCATACGAGCCACTCGATGCAGTTTTAGGTTTATCATTGATTCCGACCTTAACGATTTTCTTAATCGGCTGAACAACTACCTCTTTGTGCTTGATATTTCTCTTTATTTCCTTACCGTTTACTTTAGTAATCGTTCCGCTGATTATCTGTCTTCCGTTAACACCTTCCTGTGCGACTAGAGACTCGCCTTTGTAGAGATCCTTAGTCTCCTGTTTCTCTGTCTCATATGGGATTTCTTCTGACATCTTTCCAGTCTCAACGGTTCTAACTTCAAGCGGCGAAACCTTCTTTTCCATATTTACAAGGTCTCCCGGCTTAAGGTCATTCACGGATTGCTCGCTATTCTTGCCACTCATGTCCTTGACATTTACATCATACTTCCTAGCGACGCTGTTTATGTTCTCGCCTTCTTTTATGATGTGGCTCATGTTAATATTTCCGCCGTTAAGGAGCTGCCCCAAAGCCTGCTTTTTACTCTGAACGCTAGTAAGCATTACATCCAGCTGCTTAACCTCTACCTTCTTAGCGAACTTAATCTGCTCAAGCTTCATGCCCTTTGCAGTTTTTTTATAGTGAGCAAGAGTTTCCTTAACTAAAGAGTCCGCTGTTCCCCTCGTCTCTACAACCGTCAGAAGTTTGCCGTCCTGATAGACGCCATACGCAGAAACCTCAATATCCGTCATATATGTCAGCTTGTTCATAACAGTGTCAGCATCATCTAAATCCTTTTCTGCTGCTGAAACCTTCCTAAATGTCACATTATTGCCAGCGATAAACTTGATGCGTGCACCATTGTTATTCGATGACATATGGTCTCCTGCAACGTCCAAAAGCCCGACGACACTATCTTCGGACTTTACATATCCGAGTACACGCCCGTTATATGCATATTCATAGACTGTATAATGCTGCATCGTCAGTAACACACCACAGACCATGATAATCAAAGCAAAAAGCCCGCTCACCATCTTGGCTCCACTTCCCTTATATCTGACACGCATGTCATGATACTCTGTAGCTAGACTGAACCCACATCCAATGAAGAACCTGTCGGAAGCATCTTGGATCCTGTCATGCAGATAGATTGGTGCAGCAGCAGCTGTGGCTATCGCAGAACCAATTTTATTCCATACGGTAGGCCCCTTCGCTGCCCTTGCGGCCTTCTTAGCAGCCCTGGCTTCGTTTTTCTTCTGCTCTATGGCTCTGACCTTATCCTGCTTAGCTTGCTTCTTCGCCTTCTTGGCAGCTTCGGCTTTCTCCTTCTTAGCTTCTTTTGCCTGCTTACCAGCAGCTTTCTGTGCTGCCTTCTTCTCTGCCTTAGACGGAGCCATCTGCTTTTTCTCCATATTCTCTACATTCTGTAAATTGTTATCTTTATTGTCTACTTTATTTGCCTGTCTTTGTTCCATCTATAAGCCTCATCTGCTCTCTCTTTAACGCAAGAGCAGCGCATTCCATCGTCCATAATTCCGTGGTCCTTACATATCGGACACTTGTATTTAACTTCTAAATAATCCTCCGGATACCCGTTCACCGCAAGGAACTCTTTCTTTTGCTCGATAAGCTCCTTCTGTCTCTGCAGCAATTCCGTCCGTTTTTCCTTGCCTATACTTCCAAGTCCAGCGAGTAGCTTTTCTTTGATATCCGCCTCAATACTTGCAAATTTCTGCATTATAGGCATTTCTATTTCAAGCCTCTGCTGTTTCTCCTTCTGATCATGCACAGCCTTTTCTCTGAGGTACTTATAGTACTCCTCTAGAACTCGCTTACTGACGTTTACACTGCCTTCCGAGTTTGTACTTCCTGCCTTTTCTACTTGCATCGATTTATCGCCTACAGATCTAGTTCCTTGGGTACCATTCTGATTATTGGTTTTGTAGCTAGGCTCAATCCCTCCAGCTTTGCGATATTTGTTTTCCAGGACGGCATCGACGTATCTAAGTGATGGCTCACGCTTTCCTGCAGTGAGCTTCACAGCCTCAAGAACTTCCTCTATATTGTATCCAAACTTGTCGAACCAGCGATCCATCATCTCGCAGTCTCCGGAATTCCATTGGCGATTAAATCCAATCTCTTTGAATATCCTGCCATAGAGGTATCTTCGTTTCGCGTCCTTATCCAGAAGCGCCTTTACGTCTGCCTCGGTATTGCATCCTTCCTTGTGCCAATTAATAGCGACTTTGTTTATATAACGAACATCGTTATGGCCGTTATCACTGCTGTATTTTATCGCATAAGCGTACACCTCTGGCGAAACCCCGAATGTACCAATGGTATCGGCTATCTTGCGGGCATCGCTAGAAGGTATGCTTCTTCCGCTCGCACTCTCGTAAGTGTCATATAGGTGCTTTAGATCGAGATTTACAAGGCGCGAATCCTGTTCTTCTGACTCACTTCCAGAGCTTCTACTTTTCTTGTTTCCGTAAAATCTTGAAATCTGGCTTAAAAAAACCACTCTATATGAGTCGTCCGGCATATAGTCTCGTCTTATAACGCCAACGCTCTCCCAGTAGTCCCACGCCGCATCGATTTCGTCTGGAGTGATACCAAGAACATTTGCAGTCTTACTTCTGTCCTCTACTATCCCGTGTTTTGCACGCATCAAACCAAGCAAATACACTTTTACATAGTCACCGTTCGCACTGGTAAAGAACTCGTTTATCATGAGGTTCTCGACTTCCGTGCTAAACAGGTAGACATCTTTATTCTGTTCTGTAACAAACTCAGTGTTGTTCATGGTTCTCCTTGAAAAACTTATTTATACAAATCTATACTGTGTACTCGAGGTTTCCGAACTTCGTGTACCTTGCAATCCAAGCCAGGTTAACGGTTCCCGTAGGACCACTCCTGTGCTTGGCAATAATTACTTCACATGTGTTCCCTGATGAAGTATCAGCCTCTTCATCCTCATTTTGATAGTAGTCATCCCTTTTTAGGAATACTACGATATCTGCATCCTGCTCGATTGAGCCAGACTCTCTGAGGTCAGACAGCATCGGACGGTGATCCTTACGCTGCTCAGAAGCACGGGAAAGCTGCGATAACAGGATTACGCATACGTCAAGCTCCTTTGCAAGAATCTTGATGCTTCTGGTAATCGCACTTATTTCATTAGTTCTGTTATCTCCGCCATAGCCGAGGGACATGAGCTGCAAGTAATCGATGATTACAAGGTCAAGCCCACTCTTCTCCTTTAGTCTTCGGCACTTGTTCTTCATCTCGAGAATCGAGATCTGCGCTGTATCGTCGATATTGAGATTCACACTCTCGAATTTCTCCTGAGCTGTATCGATGCTAAACCATTCGTCATCTTCGATAGTTCCGTTCTTGATGTGCTCCATATCGACTCTTGCTGACATGGCGAGCATTCTCTGTCCCAGCTGTTCCTTGGACATCTCCATGCTGAACACGAGCACCGAATGACCTGCTATCGCCGCATTTTCTGCTACGTTAAGCGCAAACGCAGTCTTTCCCATACCAGGTCTAGCTGCAAGCACAACAAGATCGGTCTTCTTGAGACCGCCGAGCATTTTATCAATATCTCTAAATCCAGTTGTAATACCAGGAAGCTGCCCCTTGTTCCTCACCAGCTCATTTATCTGGAGAATATTAGTCTGCAGCACTTCCTGAATAGGAGAGTAGTTTTTGCGCTGTGAAGCCTGTGCGATTGAAAAAATTTCCTTTTCTGCCTCGTCGAGAATCCGCTCACTATCCATGCTTCCATCGTATGCGTTCTTTCGCATAGTGTCAGCAGACTTGATGAGCTTTCGCATCTTCGATTTATCAACGACGGTGAGCGCATAGAACTTGGCATTTGAAGGGTTAATCGCATCACCTGACAGTCTGCTCAGATATGTCATACCACCGACTAGCTCAAGTTGATGTACCTTGTTAAGCTCCGCTCTTGTCGTCATAAGATCAATAGTTATGCTTCTTCTGAACATACTCATGAACATCTTATATATCTCTTGATGTTCCTTGAGGTAAAAATCCTCTGGCTTAAGTATGTCCACGACGTCCTGAACGGCATCGTCGCTTAGCATCATCGACCCTAGAACCGCCTTCTCCGCTTCTATGTCTTTCGGAGGCTCTAGGGCCTCCGAAAGTTGACTGTTTATTTCATTTGGCATTTTTATTCCTCAGTGACAGCCACCTTGATGCGAGCTGTAATATCAGTGTATAGCTTAATATCGACTTCATGTTCACCGATTTCCTTAATTGGCTTTATCAGCACTATTTTCTTCTTGTCGACATCGAGCTTTGTCTGCTCCTTGATTGCATTAGCAATATCCATCGAGGTAATCGATCCGAATAGCTTTCCGCCCTCACCAACCTTAGTCTTAAGCTTGATAACCTCTCCTTCGAGCACCTTTTTCACCTGATTAGCTTCTGCCTTATCTAGTGCAATCTGCTCTTCGCGGTTAGCCTTATCTCTCTTAACTTTCGTGAGATTTGAAGGAGTAGCCTCAATTGCAAATCCACCTGGAATTAAGCGATTTCTTGCGTAACCGTCACTTACCTTAATAACGTCTCCGGCTTTACCCGTTCCTTTAACGTCTTTCTTTAAAATAATCTGCATATTGCCCTCCTTTTTCTTCTGTGCAATTTCCTGTCACCTTTATTTTACTAATTCTCGTCGCTTAGATTCTTGTTGTTCTTGTAAATCCTTTTTTATTTTACTAACACATTTTCAATCTTATAAACATTCCTAGCCTATTTGGACACTTCCGAAGCTCTATCCCTTACTCCTGTCCGTAGGCATCCGACTCTTCGCCATCTGTTCCTAGATACTCTGGTACTATCTTCTTAAGTTCCGCTATTACTTCTTCTGGCTCCATGTCAGTTTGAGCACCTGCTGAATTAAGATGCCCTCCTCCATTGAATCTCTCCATAATCACCTGAACATTGACTTCCCCGAGAGATCTCGCGCTTATCACTGTCTTGCCCTTATCATTCTTGCCCGCAGCAAACGAAGCTTTCACTCCTTTAACCATTAATAGCTCGTCCGCAACCTGTGCATTGATAATCTGTGCATCTGTCGAATATCCCTGAGAAATCGAAAGCGCAACACCTTCGTCCATATATTCAGCATTGGCAACTGCCTCTGCTCTCATCTGGAACGACGTAACCTCCGACTGGAAAAACCTCTTAACTTCAGTAGTATCAGCACCTACACGCCTTAACCATGCAGAGGCTTCAAATGTCCTTACCCCAGTCTTAATAGAGTACCTATTCGTATCTACCGTTATTCCAGCTAACAAAGCTTCTGCTTCGAACTTGTTGACAATCTTTTTGTTAGAAGTGTACTGGATAATCTCCGTCATAAGTTCACTCGCTGAAGACGCATATGATTCAACATATGATAGTATCGCATTGTCTATCGAATCATCGGATAGTCTATGGTGGTCGATAACGACAATTTTATCAGCCTTCTCAAGGATTTCAGGACATTCAACCATTCCCGGTCTATGTGTATCTACAACTATTACGAGGGTCTTCTCCTCGCAAAGCTCTATCGCTTTTTCCCTATTCACAATCTCGTAGTCATCGGTCTCAACAGCTTGCTTGTAAATAGCTTGCAAAGCCTCGTTGTACTCCTCGATCACAATTGCAACATCCTTCTCCATGTGCTTTGCAATTTTATAAGCCCCTATTCCAGAACCAAAGCAGTCCATATCCGGCCAACGATGCCCCATTACGATTACATTTGAGCTCTCTCTAACTAACTGCTTTAGCGCATGTGCGATAATTCTCGACTTTCCTTTGTTGTTTTTCTCCATCGACTGGAGCTTTCCGCCATAGTAATGAGTTCTATCACCGTTCTTGACTACCGCCTGGTCTCCGCCACGTCCCATAGCGAGATCAAGTGCTGCTTCCGCAAGCTCTGTAGCATCCTGCAGGTTACGTACTCCCATTCCGACTCCTATGCTGAGGCTAACCGGAAAATCGTCTTTGGTCTGGATGGCTCTAATTGTATCCAAAATGGAGAATCTTCCTTCGATCAAGTTATCAACGTCTCGCCTGTAAAGTGTAGCAAGATACGTATCTTCGCTGATACTTTCTATAGCGGCGTTGTTAGATTCTGCCCATTTACTTAGAATCTTATCCACCTCCGCTGGAACTGTCATCTTACTGTCTGAAGGCGAATTTGAAATCAGTTCATCGTAGTTATCTATGCTGATGTACATCTGGCACACATGTTCATCTCTGTAGTTTGAACGAAGTGTCTCGCGTTCAGTTACATTGTTGAAGAAAACTGTTATTATTCCGTCTTCTCGCTCCTCGCGAGTTGTGTTTAACACAAAAATCTGCTCGTTACGCTTTATCTTTACTTCTGTGCCTGTATCTCGAGCCTCTTCTAAATCTTCAAGCTTACTTCCCGTAAGCGCAAAGAAATTTCCATCCACTATGTCATCATATGCAAACACGTTTTTTATGAGCGAATTCGCATATACAACGACTCCTTCTTTATTGACCATACACGCCGGCACTGGCAAGCTCTCAAGAAACTCTGCGCCTGCTATATTTCCTGCGTTTTTGTTCATAAATCTTCTGCTCCTAACTTTGGCTACTCTATACTTCTAAGCATGTCTATCAACCTGTTCAATTCATCTACACTGTAATATTCAATCTCAATCTTTCCAGTTGACGCCTTGCCATTTATGTTGACTTTTGTACCAAATATCTTTCTTAATTCATCTTCTACTGCTGCAATTTCCGCATTGACGCCAGGCTTTCTTTTCTTACGCTCAGGCCTTGCGTCATCCTTTATCTTCTCGGTAAGTCTTTCTGCCGCTCTCACAGATAGTCCATTTCTAATTATCTTGTCACAAACCTCTATCTGTTTCTTTTCATCCTTGATTGTGATAATCGTTCTACCGTGTGCGGCTGAGATCCGTCCCTCGATGATCATGTTCTGTATTTTTTCAGGTAGCTTCAGAAGTCTAAGTGAGTTTGCTATATATGCTCTGCTCTTTCCTAAAGCGTTTGATACCTGCTCTTGTGTGAACTCGAATCGCTTGATCATCTCGTTAAGACCAAGTGCTTCTTCAATAGGGTCGAGATTTTCTCGCTGCATATTTTCTATGATAGCGACTATCATGTTCTGCTTTTCGTCAAAATTCCTTATTATACAAGGAACCTTCTTGATTTCAGCAATCCTAGCTGCTCGCCATCTTCTTTCACCAGCAACAAGCTCGTAACCATTCTGTGCTTTTCTGATGATTAGCGGCTGAATCACCCCATTCTCCTTGATGGAGTTCGCAAGGTCTTTTATCTTTTCTTCATTGAAGGTCTTTCGTGGCTGGTCTTTATTTGGTTTGATGTCGTTAATATCGATATATAAAACCCTATCTTCATCAACCTCGATTTTCGCTGAAGCTGTTTGCGTTTTGGAACTCTCCCCTTTTGAATCTTTTATATTTCTTTCTTCTAACTGAACGGCATGTCCCCTTGGAGTCTTGTCTTCTTTGGTGCTGCTCAAGCTACTTCCTTTTGCTTCGTCTCTATCTGATTTTGTCTTATGCTTTTTGTTGCTCTTAGCCTTACTTTTCGAATCAAAACGTTCTCTGCTCTTATCTCCTGTTACATCGTCGATGATATCTAGCAGTTTCGTGTCTATATCTTCTTCCTCGTTTTGTTCCAAGTCTTCTTCAAACAGAGGAGCTGCATCTGCGAAGAGTGCATCGAGCCCTCTTCCTAGACCACCTTTTCTTTTAGCCATTTTTCTTCTTTCTCCTCTTCTCTCTATCTAGGAACTCTAGTGCAAATTTGTTATAAGCTTTTGCACCTGCCGATGAAGGATCATACTTAACAATAGGCATCCCATAGCTTGGCGCCTCTGCGAGCCTTACGTTTCTTGGGATTACGGTTGAAAATACATATTTACCAAAGTACTTCTTAACTTCTTGTACTACCTGAATTGCTAGGTTCGTTCTACCATCAAACATGCTAAGGATTACTCCTTCAATTTGAAGGTCTGGGTTCATATTCTTTTTCACTAGCTCAACAGTGCTCATAAGCTGACTGACCCCTTCTAATGCGTAAAATTCACACTGAATTGGTATTAGTACGCTGTCAACTGCCGTCAGCGAGTTAATTGTTAATAATCCAAGTGATGGAGGGCAGTCTATGAATATGTAATCATATTCTCCTCTAACCTGCTCGATTGCTTTCTTGAGTCTTCTCTCTCTTCCCTCAATATTTACTAGCTCAATTTCAGCTCCAGCCAAATCTACACTCGCAGGAATAATATCCAGATTGGCTGTCTTCGTTTGAAGGATAGCTTTGTGGACATCATAATCTTTATTAACCAATACATCATATAATGTATCAGTTAATTTTCTTTTCTTAATTCCTATTCCACTAGTGGTATTACCCTGTGGATCTATATCGATTACTAGAACCTTTTTGCCTTGTACAGCGAGGCAGGCACTCAGGTTTATATTGGTAGTTGTTTTACCAACTCCACCCTTTTGATTAAATATTGCTATTGCCTTTCCCATATAAGTCTCCTTTTCGAGATTTCACTAGTGTAATTATATAATATTATGGCTTTCCTATCCACAATTCTCATCTATTTCTTCTTATATTTGCGTGAGTTTTTAGTGAAAAGACTTCTCATTGTTTCACGTGAAACAATATGTAGTGGGTAGTTAAAATGTTTCACGTGAAACATTTTAACTACCCACTACTATAATTTAATCTATTACATTATAGGATTAAGTCTTTTTAGCGTATAGGGCTCTTTTTCGCAATTCCCGGCTTGCGTGGAAACCTCTTCGGAGTACTATTGCACTTTCTTATAAAAATAAGCCTATGTCCAGATATAGCGTTCTTATCCTCTGAAGGATTCTCTATCTTTTCAACATTACCACCAAGAACCCTAATAGCAGCATCAGCAGAAGCAATTTCATCTTCCGCACTTTCCCCCTTATATGGAATAAAATACCCCCCTTTTTTCACTAGCGGAAGGCACCATTCAGATAATATATCAAGAGAAGCAACTGCACGAGATACGCACACATCCACCTTCTCTCGATACTTAATATTATGCCCCATATCTTCAGCTCTCATATGAATAAGCTCAATATTGCTAATCCCTATCTCCGTAGCAACTTGATCGATTACTTTAAGTCTCTTATTAAGGGAATCTGCCAGAATGAACTTTTTAGCTGGATTTGTTACAGCAAGCGGAATGCCCGGAAATCCACCGCCAGTACCCATATCAACAACAAGCTTAGCTCTCTGAAATTCCTCATAATCGTTGCAAGCTAGAGAGTCCACAATATGCTTCTCGAGGAATTTACACTCTTCCCTAACTGCTGTAAGGTTGATATTTTCATTAATTTCAAGGATTCTTTGCATGTATCTGACTAGCTTATCGGTATTATCGCTCCCATATCTACTATTCAGTTCTGAGATTAACTTATCCTTCATACTCATTCCTCTCGCTTCGCTCATTACTTCTTCTTTCCTTCTCTAAATAAATCAGAAGTACATTTATATCCGCCGGAGAAACTCCGCTAATCCTGCTCGCTTGACCAATATTAATTGGATTAATCTCAGAAAGCTTCTGCCTAGCTTCAAGTCTGAGGCCATTGATTTCATTATAATTGATATTTTCTGGAAGCTTCTTATTCTCGAGCTTTCTCATTTTTTCAACTTGCGCTAGCTGCTTATCGATATAGCCTGCATATTTAATTCTAACTTCAACTTCGTATCTCTCAGCTCTATTAAGCTCTGGTCTAGTTTCATCATCTATTACCTTTAACGCTTCGTAGGAAATCTCCGGCCTTCTTAGAAGATCATAAAAAGTAATATTATTATTCGTTGCCTCATGACTGCCTTGAGATGCTAGAAATTCATTAAGTTTACTAAATTCAGCATACTTATTTCTCAGTCTCTCTATCTCTCCATCTACAAGTTTTTTCTTCGCGATAAACTTAGAATATCTCTCATCAGAAACTAGTCCATACTCATAGCCAATCTCTGTCAGACGTCGATCTGCGTTGTCTTGTCTCAAAATAAGCCTAAATTCCGCTCTAGAAGTCATTATTCTATAAGGCTCCATAGTACCTTTAGTCACTAAATCGTCGATTAGAACGCCAATATAAGCCTCGTTTCTTCCGAGCACTAGAGGATTTTCACCATTAATCTTGCGAGCAGCGTTAATTCCAGCTATAAGACCTTGTGCGGCTGCTTCTTCATATCCAGAGCTTCCATTAAACTGTCCAGCACAGAACATATTATCTATAAGCTTGCTCTCAAGGCTAGGCTTCAGAGTTGTTGGATCAACACAATCGTACTCTATGGCATAAGCTGGTCTAACAATTTCAGCATTTTCAAGTCCAGGAATAGTGTGATAAAACTCTTCCTGAATATCTTCTGGTAAACTAGAAGACATACCTTGTATATACATCTCATCAGTATCTAGACCCTCTGGCTCAACGAATAACTGATGTCTATCCCTATCCTTAAATCTCGAAACCTTATCTTCAATAGAAGGACAGTATCTTGGACCGACACCTACAATGTTGCCGGAATACATCGCCGAACGCTCTATATTTTCAAGGATAATCCTATGCGTTTCGCTATTTGTATAAGAGAGCCAGCATGATATCTGATTTCTTCCAAGTTCTTTTCCTTCATTCATGAATGAAAAAGGAATAATTTCATCATCTCCATCCTGCTGCTTCATTATGTCGTAATCGAGTGTCGAGGCAAGCATACGAGCGGGGGTCCCAGTCTTGAATCTACGCATCGGAAGACCATATTCGTGCAGCTTATCCGCAAGTTCCATCGAAGGAGCTAGACCACTCGGACCACTGTAATACGCGCTTTCGCCTATAAATACCTTTCCAGCCAGAAAAGTTCCTGTACACATAATGACCGTTTTAGACAAATAAATGGAGTTGGTTCTAGTTACTACTCCGCACACCGCACCATCATCGATGATAAGGTCAACGACCTCCGCCTGCTTAAGGCTTAGTCTTTCTTCATTCTCGATGGTCTTCTTCATCTCGAGATGATATCTCGTCTTATCCGCCTGCGCACGGAGAGAATGAACAGCTGGTCCTTTAGATGTGTTAAGCATCTTGCTTTGGATAAAGGTCTTATCGACATTAAGCCCCATCTCTCCACCGAGAGCATCTATCTCACACACGAGGTGACCCTTGCCAGTTCCTCCAATAGAAGGATTACAAGGCATCATCGCTACAGATTCGAGGTTCATCGAGAGAAGGAGTGTCTCACATCCGATTCTTGCAGAAGCAAGACCAGCCTCACATCCTGCGTGACCAGCTCCTACGACAACTACATCGTATTCACCCATCATACTATATTTATTTGAATTTTTAATTTCCTGCAAATTCATACTTATTTTCCCAAACAAAACTTAGAGAAAACCGTATCGAGAATCTCTTCACTCGCGGTTTCTCCGATTATCTCTCCTAATATTTGAAAGGCATCACGCGCCTCTATTTCAGCAATTTCAAGTGGTTCACACATTTCTAAAAGTTCTATACCCTGAGCTAATGACTCACTTGCTCTCACGAGAGCATCTTTGTGCCTCTCATTTGTGACGATATTTCCTCCATCACTCTTAACAAATCCTTCTGTAAAAATTTTTTCTATCGCCTCACGCACTCTCCCGATTCCCTCGATAGTCTTTACAGTTGTATAAACTATACCTGTGCAGTTAAGTATGCTTTTAATCCTTTCAATTTCACTTTCAGATATATTAACTCCAAGGTCTTTTTTATTTACAACCAAAAGGACCTGCTTATCCTCTATATGCTTGGCAATTTCAAAATCCTCGTCTTCGAGACTACTACTGCCATCGATAACCATAATCACAAAATCAGCAATATCAATCTGATTCTTAGATCTTTCAATGCCAATCTGCTCTATTACATCATCAGTGTCTCTAATCCCGGCAGTATCAACAATTACAATCGGATAGCCTCCGATTGTTGCACTCTCCTCGATCGTATCGCGCGTAGTTCCCGGGATATTAGTTACTATCGCTCTATCCTCTCCTAACAATCCATTCATAAGAGATGATTTCCCAACGTTTGTACGACCAACGAGCGCTAATTTTATCCCTTCTCTTGCAAGCTTGCCAAATTCAGCAGATTTAATAAGCTTGCCTAACCTACCTTGTTGCTTCATAAGTTCCGCTAAGAACTCATCATACGAAACTTGCTCTATGTCTTCATCAGGAAAATCTATATTCACAGCCATCTGAGCTAACACATCTTTAATATGATTACGAATATCTATGATTTCCTGACCTAGGCTACCATTAAGCTGCTCAGAAGCAATGCTAAGTGGTTTCTCACTTCTCGCTTTTATAAGATCAATCACAGCTTCTGCTTGAGATAGGTCTAGTCTACCATTAAGAAAAGCATTTTTAGTAAACTCGCCTGGATCTGCAAGTCTTGCCCCAGAGGCGATTGCACTTCTTAGGATAAGCTTTAGAGATACATTGCTTCCATGCGCCTGAAATTCAACAACATCATCACCTGTAAAGGTATGAGGTGCTTTCATGTATATTGATATCATGTCATCTATAACTGTTCCTTTATTATCGACAACATGACCATAGTAAACGTGACGAGGGATTACCTCATCAGGACATTCACGATATATGCTTTTCATAATGGACAGTGAATTAGGTCCACTCACACGAACTATACCTACTCCACCCTCTCCCAGAGGCGTTGCAATTGCAGCAATAGTATCTGCCATAAATTCTCCTATTGACGAAAAGAGCCCATCAAAGATGGGCTCTCAGTGTTATTTCTTCTCGATTATAACTCTTCTATAAGGGTCTTTACCCTCACTCCTAGTCGTTACACTTGGATGGTTCTGAAGTGTTGAATGAATAACCTTACGCTCGTAAGGATTCATTGGTTCAAGAGTAATCTTTCTCTCGGAACGCTCCACCTTACCAGCTAGTCTATTTGCAAGACTTACGAGAGTCTGTTCTCTCTTAGCTCTGTAATTCTCAGCGTCCATAACCACTCTTGTGTATCCGCCATTTTCCTTGTTAACTACAAGGCTAGCTAGATACTGAACAGCATCGAGTGTCTGTCCTCTCTTGCCGATGATTGTACCAGTGTCTGCACCAGTAACATTTACATAGATAAGATCCTTGCCTTCCTTAACTTCGAAATCGAGGTCAATGCCCATCTCTTTTGTGATTTCTTTTAGGAATGCTTCAACTTGATGATCCTGCACTGGTGTTAGCTTATCGACATCAAGAAGTAGAGTCGCCTCAAAATTACCATGATTTTTCTTGCTTCTCTCTCTGTTCTTCTTAGGTCTAGAAGATTTTCTCTTCTCGCCTTGTCTAGCACGCTCGCTTGCACGAGCATCCTCAAGCTCTTCCTCTTCGTACTTATCGTAGTCTTTTCTGATCTCATCAGGAACAACAACAGTGTTATTCTCAGGAAGACCAGCGAGGATTCTGTCTATATCATCGAAAGTTGCTTTTTCTTTATGTGCCTTATCAGCACCGTCATTCTTGGGAGTAACTCTCACTTTAGCAAGTTTAGATCCTATACCGAGGAAACCTTTGCTTGATTCCTCAAGGATTTCAACGTTGACTTCATCTCTGGTGAGTTTGAGTTCCTGAAGCGCAAGCTCTACGGCTGTGTCGACATCAACTCCCCATTTTTCTGAAGCTTTCATCATTATCCTTTCATCCTTGCTTTCTTCATCTTCTCAAGCTGTTTCTCAGCACGTCTTCTCTTTTCTTCAAGTTCCTGCTCTTCCTTGAGCTTAGAGCGGAACTTATTCATTCTGATGTTCAAGAAAATCTGAATGAACTGTCCACCTGCCCAATATATAGCAAGTCCAGCTGGGTAAGCTCTAGCAAGCCATAAGATGCTGAGTGGGAAAAAATACTTCATTATCATGTTCATTGATTTTCCCTGGCCACCCATCATTTCATTCTGACCTGTAAGCTGCTGTGTCATCGCAAAAGAGATGTATGTTGAGACAGCTGCAGCGATTGGAAGAATCCAAAGGTCAGGCTGTCCGAGGTCTTTAATCCATAGGAACGACTGATGAACAGCGAAAATCATATTCTCATCAGCTATATACCTCATAGGATTTCTGAGAAGCGTGAAAAGCCCCATAATGATAGGCAACTGGATAAGCATTGGAAGACAACCACCCATCGGATTAAAATTCTCTTCCTTATAGAGCTTAGCCATCTCTTCATTCATCTTCTCTTTGTCGTTCTTATACTTCTCCTGAATAGCCTTCATCTTAGGCTGAAGCGAAGACATCGAAGCTGTCGATTTAATCTGTTTGAAGTAGAGAGGATAGAGGAGCAGCTTAACGAGTACCGTTAGTATTATTAGTGAAATACCGTAGTTACCAACTAATTTGTAGATAAACGTTAGTAGATAACCCAAAGGCACCGCAATAAATCCCATATTCTGTCCTTTCTTATCTTAGAGGATCATATCCTCCGGGGTTTCCCGGATGACATCTAAGTATTCTCTTTATTCCTAAATACGTTCCTTTAAAAGGGCCGTACTTCTCGAGCGCCTGTATAAAATACGTGCTGCATGTAGGATAGAATCTACACGTTGAAGGGAATAAAGGCGAAATAAATTTCTGATATCCTCTGATGATAATTATCAATATGCGTTTAATAATGTTCTTTAAAAGCTTTATCATTGTAAAAGCCCTTACTTGTCTAGAAGGTGTTCCGAACGAAGAACCCCGTACATTGACCTTCTAACTTCTTCACACTTGTGATCATTTATAGAATTTCTAGCTATAAAAATAACGTCGTACCCGTTCTTAACTTCGCAGCCTAGTAATCTATAAGCCTCTCTCATGAGTCTTCTCGATCTGTTGCGTCTAACGCTGTTTCCAACCTTTTTACTAGAAACATAAGCCAATCGCGAATACTTAAGCCCGTTCTTTTTGTAGATAATTACCATGAATCTTGAGACTTTAGATTTGCCTTTGTTATAGACAATCTTAAAGTCAAGCTGATTCCTTAGCGTTGATTCCTTGAGCATGATCACTTTACCTTCTATCAGCTATTAAGCTGTAAGGCTCTTTCTACCTCTAGCTCTTCTTCTCTTGAGAACCTTTCTGCCACTTGCAGTTGCCATTCTCTTTCTGAAGCCGTGCTCCTTAAGTCTCTGCCTCTTTTTAGGCTGGTACGTTCTTTTCATTGTTAGTTTCTCCTTCCATATCAACGTTTGATATAATCTAATATAGTTGTGTCTTCTAAATTCCAAAGGCACATACATCACGATATTATACTTTCAAACCATAACAAAGTCAATGTATACGCCATTTTGAAGGTGTTCTTTAGGAAAAAAATAATTTAAATTTTTTTAAAATTTTCTCACATACTACATTTAGTGGTAGCTTTAACTTATTAACAAAGTTATCCACAACATGTGTATAACTTTATTTTTGTTAAGTGCTAATACAGTGATTTTATAGGATTCAGCATTATTGCTGTTGTGGATTTATTTGTGTAGAATATGTTTATTCACCTAGGAGGAAGTATTTTGGACACTAACAAGATATGGGATTCGTTCATAGAGGAAATCAAAAAGTCTACAAGCAAGCTAAGCTTCGACATGTTCTTTTCTGATTTATCTCTTTACAAGCTCGATGTCGATAATAAGATAATTTATATCCAGCTCGAAGACATCAGCATTATCAAATTTCTTAGAGAGAAATACATTGTTCAAATCGAAGATATATTCTCGAGAATGCTCGGGGATGATTTTCAAGTGGTCATAAAATCCAAAGACGAATATAAAAGCAACAAAATTGATAAGAAGAAAAAAGTAAGAAAGTCGCTTTATAAGGATAATTCTAAGCTTTTTAATCCTAAATTTAATTTTGAAAACTTCGTTGTTGGAGGTAATAATAGATTCGCATATGCCGCATCGCTCGCGGTTGCCGAGTCACCTGCGGAAGCTTACAATCCTCTTTTCCTATATGGAGGATCTGGACTTGGTAAGACTCACCTCATGCAGGCAATTGGAATTCAGGTTATAAAGAATGATCCTACTTCAAATGTTCTTTATATATCATCCGAGACTTTCACGAATGAACTTATCGAGGCGATAAATACTCAGAATACCAATCAATTCAAAGAAAAATATAGAAATATAGATATACTACTCATAGATGATATCCAGTTTCTAGAAGGTAAGGAAGCGACTCAAGAGGAGTTTTTCCATACATTTAACACCCTATACGAGAACAACAAACAGATTGTAATATCTAGTGACAGACCACCGAGCAACCTACAGAAGCTCGATGAAAGACTTACTACTAGATTTGGATTTGGAATAACGGCTGACGTTCAGCCTGCTGATTTTGAAACAAGAGTAGCGATTCTTAAGAAAAAGATAGAACTTGCTGATATAGAACTGGATAGTGATATTGAAGAGGTATGTAATCTAATCGCTGAGAAAATCAAGTATAATATCAGAGAGCTAGAAGGTGCTATGAACCGCATGATAAGCTTTTCCGAGATTATGAACAACAAGATTGATCTTGATTTTGCTAAGATAGTTCTCAAGGACATCTACAGAGATACAGATAAGGCAATCGCTCCAGAGAGAATTAGATCAACAGTAGCTTCTTACTACGATATCAAGGTTTCAGACCTCGACTCTAAGCGTAGAACTGCTGAAATTGCACTTGCCAGGCAGGTTGCTATGTATCTATGTAGAGAGAGTACAGATTTCTCGTTCTCTAAGATAGGAGAGATATTTGGTGGTAGAGACCACTCGACTGTAATGAGTAATTGTAATAAAATACAGAATCTGTACCATGAAGATGAGTTAATCAAATATGATATAGATGAGATTAACAAGAAACTTAAAAAGCATGATTTATAGGTGTGAACAACTAATTTTTCATGAAGTTTAATTATCCATATTTTACTAACTAGTTATCATCAGGGGTTATCAATATACTTTTTGAACTAGATGCGAGATAATATAAGCAAAAAGAAAGTTATCCACATTATCAACAGCCCCTACTATTATTACTAAATATATAATATATAAAGAAAGGGAATTTCTATGAAAATATACTGCACAAGAAATGAACTTAATAGAGCTATTAACAATGTATCTCACTCAATTCCAACAAGAACGCCTTCACCTATATTAGAAGGAATACTTATTGAGACTAAGGGTGATAGAATGTATCTGACAGCAACAGACACTAACATGACTATCGAGTCGAATATTCCTGTTGATAGTGAAGGTGATGTTTCATTTGTCATAGAAGAAAAGAATTTTGCCAACATCGTTAATAAGCTTCCTGAAGATGAAGTACTGATGGACTACAATCATGAAAAGAATCAGATCAAGATTAACAGTGGCAAATCTTCATCTACATTTAATTGTTTCTCAGCAGATGAATTTCCAAGATTCAATATTGGAGAAGGTCAGAAGATTATTCTCTCCAAGAAAGATATAAAAAACTTAATTCGCAAGACTTCGTTCTCTGCAAGCGCTGACGAGCTTAATGGAGTACTTACGGGTATCCTCATCGAGCTTGGTGATGGAAACCTTCGCATGGTAGCAGTGGATACATTTAGAATGGCTATTTACAATGCAAAGGTAGATACTGATGAAAAACTCAGCATCGTGGTTCCTGCGAAGCTTCTAGGGGAAGTGTCAAAGATTATAAGTGACGATGATAATGATGAACAGCTATTCATGGAGATTGTGGATAACAAGGTAGTAATGCTCTTCGATAACAACAGAGTAATTTTAAACACACTCAATGGAAAATATATAGATTACAATAGAATTATCAAGGCTGAGAGCAGCATCAAGATAAGAACTAGCAGAATAGAGCTTATGAAGAGCATCGATAGAGCTGCTATCATCGCTTCTGCTCAGAATAATAATCTCATAAAGATGAAAATCGAGGATGATCAGATTGAAATAACTTCTCTCTCTGAGAAGAGCAGCATAAAAGAAATGGTTGAGATTATGAAAGAGGGAGATAACCTCGAGATTGGATTCAACTCAAGATACATGATGGATGTGCTAAAAGTGATCGACGATGAAGAAATCATCCTAAGCATGAGCGATAGTGTAAAGCCATGCATCATAACTCCACTAAAGGGAGACACTTATCTATATCTGGTGCTTCCTGTAAGAATTAGCTAGTAATAGGAAACTGTGGATGAGAGTAAATAGTTTAAAGTTAAAAAATTTCAGAAACTATGGTGAGCTTGAGGTAGAGTTCGACCATAAAAGAAATATAATAATAGGTGAAAACGCGCAGGGTAAGACAAACCTCATAGAGGCCATATATCTCTGCGCGTTTGCGCGTTCTTTTCGTACGTGCAATTCTACGGATCTCATCAAGATTGGAGAGGAGATCTGTAACGTATCCGTCGAAGCAGTTAGCGAAGATATAGATAAGAAAATTAGTATTACCATCAATAATCGCGGTAAAAAGATGATTAAGAAGGACAATAAATTTCTCAGTAGAACTGCAGAGTTATTAAATAATCTCGTAGTTGTGGTTTTCTCGCCAGATGATTTAAGAATAATAAAAGACAGCCCAGAAAAGCGCAGAAATTTCATAGATAAAGAGATTAGTCAGCTTAGACCTAGCTACTTCGAAGCGCTACGTAACTATAAAGATGTTCTTAAGCAGAAGAATTCACTTATCAAGCAGTTAAAAGCAAATGGTAGTGAAACTAAGATGAGAGATATGCTTGAAATCTACGATATGCAGCTTGCAAAATACGGAAGTGAAATTATCAAAATTCGCCGTGAATTTGTGGAGATGCTATCAGAGAAAGCTTCTAAGATACAGAACAACATCTCAAAAGGTCGAGAAATTCTGGAGATAAAATACGTTGAGTCGGTAGCAGCTGAGAATATCCTAGATGAAATCATAAATTCCCGTGAACGAGATATTTACAATGGTCACTGCAGCATAGGACCTCATAGAGATGACCTTGATTTTTATATCAATGGAATAGATGCCAAGAAGTTTGGCTCACAAGGTCAGCAGAGGACCGTTGCTCTATCTCTAAAGCTTGCTGAAATTCAGCTTGCAGAGATGATTTTGGGTGAGAATGCAGTCTTGCTTCTGGATGATGTATTATCTGAACTCGACAGAGAGAGACAGAGTTATCTGCTAAATGAGATAGAAGATGTTCAGTTATTTCTTACGTCGACCGAGGTTAATTCGGAACTCCTTCATGGTATGAAAGAAGGAAAGATATTTAACGTAAAAAGTGGCTCACTTGTATAAATTTGGAACAAAATTTAAAATAAATGAGTTGTAAAAAATAAAAATATCAAAAAATAAGCGATTTAAGGTAGTTTTATTCTGTAAAAGGGTGAAACTACCTTTATTGATATTTTAAAGCCTCTATGCTAAAATAAATGGGTTAGAAATATAAAAAGGAAGGTCAATATGAGCGCAGAAAATAAGCAAAATAAATATGATGCCTCCCAGATTACCGTACTTGAGGGACTAGAACCTGTAAGGGTTAGACCTGGTATGTACATAGGTAGTACTGGACCTGCAGGACTTCATCATCTCGTATATGAGATTGTTGACAACTCTGTCGATGAAGCACTCGCTGGGTATTGTAAGCACATCACTGTTACGATAAATGAAGATAACTCAATAACCGTTACCGATGATGGACGAGGAATGCCAGTAGATATTCACCCTAAGCTTGGAATTCCTGCAGTTGAAGTTATTCATACTCAGCTGCACGCAGGTGGTAAATTCGGAGATGGCGGATATAAGGTTTCTGGAGGTCTTCACGGAGTAGGTGCATCTGTAGTTAATGCACTTTCTACTCATATGATTGTAGAGGTTAAGCGAAATGGTAATCTCTATAAGCAGGAGTATAAGAGAGGAAAGACAGTTACTGAGCTAGAGATTATTGGAACGTCAAAGGAAACAGGATCCAAAACAACTTTCTGGCCAGATGCAGAAATATTTGATGAAACTGTCTTTGATTATGATACACTTCAGAGACGTATGCGTGAGATGGCTTTCCTCAACAAGGGTCTAAGAATTTCTATCGAGGATAAGAGAGAAGGTAGAAAGAAGAAAGAGAGTTTCCACTACGAAGGTGGAATCATAGAGTTCGTTCAGTATCTCAACAAGAATAAGGGATTAATCAACAACAAGATTTTTTACTTTGAATATGAGAATGACGGATACGAGGTAGAGGTTGCTATGCAGTACACCGACAGGTATAGCGAGCTCACACTTTCTTATGCAAATAATATAAACACTATCGAGGGTGGTTTCCACTTAGTTGGGTTTAGAGCTGCTCTCACTAGAACTATCAACGATTATGCGAGAAGAACTAAGCTTCTTAAAGATAACGATGATTCTCTTCAGGGTGAAGACGTTAGAGAAGGTCTAACAGCAATTGTAAGTGTTAAACTGACAAATCCTCAGTTTGAAGGACAGACTAAGGCTAAGCTAGGAAATAGCGAGGTTAGAGGATTCGTTGAGAGCAACATGAACGAGAATCTGTCTTTCTTCCTCGATGAGAATCCAAAGGAAGCAAGGCTAATCGTAGATAAGTGCCTCAAAGCTGCTCGTGCGAGAGAGGCTGCTAGAAAGGCTAGAGAGATTACTCGTAAGACTTCGGTACTCGAGACAACTTCTTTACCTGGTAAGCTAGCCGATTGTTCAGAGAAGGATCCAGCTTTGTCAGAGATTTTCCTAGTAGAGGGAGATTCTGCCGGCGGTAGCGCTAAGTCTGGAAGAGACCGTAATCGTCAGGCTGTACTTCCGCTAAGAGGTAAGATTCTCAACGTTGAGAAGGCAAGAGAAGATAAGATTCTTAATTCAGATGAGATTAAGAACATGATAACTGCATTTGGATGCGGAGTGGGAAGCAACTTCGATATATCAAAGCTCAGATATCACAAGATTATCATAATGACTGATGCCGATGTCGATGGTGCTCATATCAGAACGCTGCTTCTTACATTCTTCTACAGATTCATGACACCTCTTATCGAAGGCGGATATGTGTACGCAGCTCAGCCACCTCTATTTAGAGTTAAGCAGGGAAAAGAAATTCACTACACTTATTCAGATGCTGAGCAGGATAAATTACTCGCTGAGTTAAAAGCTAAAAACAAGAATGCTAAGGTTGAAATACAGCGATACAAAGGTCTAGGAGAGATGGACTTCAATCAGCTATGGGAGACTACTATGGATTATAACCACAGAACTCTTGTGCAGATTAAGATTGAGGATGCTACAGCAGCGGATGAAATCTTCACAACTCTGATGGGAGATAAGGTTCCGCCAAGAAAGAAGTTCATTGAAGACAACGCAAGATACGCAACACTAGATATTTAATGGACATTAAGGAGATATAATGACTACGCTTTTAGAAGATAGCAAAATCATCACTCATGAAATATATGATGAGATGAAGAATTCTTATATCGACTACGCGATGAGCGTTATTGTCGGACGTGCACTCCCAGATGTTCGTGACGGACTCAAGCCAGTACACAGAAGAATTCTATATGGAATGAGCATTCTAGGTATTACTCCTGACAAGCCGCACAAGAAATCGGCGCGTATTGTCGGAGAAGTAATGGGTAAATATCACCCTCACGGTGACAGCTCAATTTACGATGCCATGGTTAAGATGGCACAGGATTTCTCGACGAGATATCCGCTAGTAGACGGACATGGTAACTTCGGTTCTGTGGACGGAGATGGAGCAGCTGCTATGCGTTATACGGAGGCTAGAATGTCACCGTTCTCGCTACAGATGGTTCGCGACATAGAGAAAGACACTGTTGATTTTACAGACAACTTCGACGGTGAGGAGAAGGAACCAGTTGTTCTCCCTTCGAGAGTTCCTAACCTTCTTATAAATGGATCGAACGGTATCGCCGTAGGTATGGCGACTTCCATTCCTCCTCATAACTTAAGCGACACAATCGATGCTTGTATTAAGAGAATCGACGATGAGAATTGTAGTAATGATGAGCTCATTAAGATTATAAAGGCGCCAGATTTTCCAACGGGTGCAAGCATTCTCGGAAGGGATGCGGCTAGAGAAGCTTATGAGACAGGAACAGGTAAGATTACAGTAAGATCCAAGAGCGAGATTGAGGAAACTGCTCGCGGTAGGATGAGAATAGTAATCACGGAGATTCCTTTCCAGGTTAACAAGGCGAGACTCATCGAATCTATGGCTGACCTCGTTAGAAACAAGAAAATAGATGGAATTTCCGCTATTAGAGATGAATCTAACAGAGAGGGAATGAGAATCGTAATAGAACTCAAGAAGGATACTAATCCTAATGTGATTCTCAACAGACTATATAAGCACACTCAGCTTCAGAGCACTTATAGCATGATTATGCTAGCTCTAGTTAACGGTGAACCTAAGATTCTCAGATTATGCGAGATTATCGACGAGTATCTGAAGCACCAGAAGATTGTAATCACTAGAAGAACTAAGTTCGACCTCGCTAAGGCTGAGGCAAGAGCTCATATCTTAGAAGGTCTTCTGATTGCGCTAGATAATATAGACGAAGTAATCAAGGTTATCCGTTCCAGCTACAATGATGCTAAGGAAAAGCTGATGGTGAGATTTGGTCTAAGTGAGATTCAAGCTCAGGCTATCCTAGACATGAGACTTGCTAGACTGCAGGGTCTGGAACGTGAGAAGATTGAGAACGAGCATAACGAACTCATGCAGAAGATTGCTTACTATAAATCAATCCTCGCTGACGAGCACAAGCTGATGGGTGTTATCAAGGATGAGCTTACCGAAATCAAGCAGAAGTACGGTGATGGCAGAAGAACCAAAATCGTTGCTGATGATGGTGGAATAGATGAAGAATACTTGATAGATGAAGAGGATGTTGCAGTTACGCTCACACATCTCGGATATATCAAGAGAGTTCCTGAGAATACTTACAAGGCACAGCGCCGCGGTGGAAAGGGAATAGTGGGACTCACGACTAGAGACTCTGACTTTGTAAAGGATCTCATAATCACGTCGACTCACGACTATCTGATGTTCTTTACAGACCTCGGTAAGGTTTATAAAATCAAGGCTTACGAGATTCCAGAAGCATCTAGAACGGCTAAGGGAACTCCGGTTATTAACTTCCTCAACCTCGATCAGGGCGAGCGAGTAACTGCGGTTATACCGGTTAAGGAATTTGCAGACGATAATTACTTAATCATGGTTACTAGAAATGGAACTATCAAGAAGACTCCTATGTCTCAGTTCGATACTAACCGTAAGACTGGACTCATCGCTATTACGCTTAAGGATGATGACAAGCTCATCTCGGTAAGCCAGTCTAGTGGTGAAGAAAGTGTATACGTGGTGACCAAGAAGGGTAAGTCAATCACATTCCACGAGGATGATGTCAGAAGCATGGGAAGAAGTGCCGGTGGTGTAAGAGCTATCACCTTAGATAAGGATGATGAAGTCGTATCGATGGAGCTCGACAGCACAGGTGAGCGCGAACTGCTTGTAATGACTAAGAAGGGCTTCGGTAAGAGAACGAGCCTCGACGAGTATAGACTTCAGACCAGAGGTGGAAAGGGAGTTTCGACTTATGATAAGACTAAGTTCTCTAAGACTGGAGAACTAGTTGGTGCAACGCTCGTAAGCAAGGATGATGAGATTATGCTGATCAATTCGAACGGTGTAATTATCAGAATAAGAGCTAACGAGATTTCGAAGTCAGGTAGAACAACCCAGGGTGTTAAGATCATGAAGGTTGAGTCTGGTGACGAAATCGTATCATTTGCAAAGGTCCTCGATGAGGACGATGCTTCTAAGCCTATGACCAAGAAGGAAAAGGCTGAAAGCGAGCAGATGACGCTGGTATAAAACAATTATAATTTTGTAATGGCTGAGAAAGAATCTCAGCCATTTTTTAATGAAAAAATAGCGATTTTAGGGTAATTCACAATTTTTTTTAATAGAATAAAAAATGTGCTGCATGTTTAAAAAAACAAAAATTTATGACTTGAAATGACCAATATATGGGTATATACCAAACCCGTAAAAAGTTATTAGTGATTTAAAACAATTCGAATTGTATCTAATAAAAGAATGTATATATAGTTATTAATTAATCGTACAATTTAATTGTATTTACTAAAAATGTAATATAGAATGTTTCATAGAAAGGGGAATCGTAATGGGTGATAAAGATTTAAATAAGAAAAAAGCGGTTCATCAGCTTGGGGTCTTTGGATTTTTCGCAATGACTGCTTCGATGGTCATGACTGTATATGAATATCCGTCATTTGCATCTTCGGGGTTTAAGCTGGTTTTCTTCCTAGTTGTTGGTGGTTTGCTTTGGTTTTTACCTGTTTCACTTTGTGCAGCTGAGATGGCAACCGTTGAAGGCTGGGAGAAAGGCGGCATATATTCTTGGGTAGGAAATACCCTGGGCCAGCGATGGGGATTTTCGGCTCTGTTCTTTCAATGGTTCCAGATAACAGTTGGATTTGTAACAATGTGCTTCTTCATCCTTGCTGCTTTAGCCTATGTATTTAAGGTAGATGCTTTATATAAAAATCCATTAGCAATGTTCATCGGCGTTGCGGTTATCGTGTGGGTTTTGACATTTGCTCAGCTTGGAGGAACGAAGTACACTGAAAAGATTTCTAAGATTGGATTGATTGGAGGAATTGCAGTTCCTATCCTAATTTTGAATATAGGCTTAGTTGCCTACTTCATGACTGGTGGAAAATCGCAAATAGATTTAAGCGTTAAATCGTTAGTACCTGATTTTTCCGATGTCAAGACGCTTGTAATATTCGCTTCATTCATCCTCGCTTATATGGGTGTTGAAGCATCTGCATCACATGTTCATGAACTTAAGGAGCCAAACAAAATGTATCCTGAAGTCATGATTATGCTTACGGTACTTACTATCTGTTTGGATGCCATTGGTGGTCTAGCAGTTGCGACTACTCTTCCAGCTAAGACTTTAAATGGAAATCTCTCCTATGGTGTAATTGAGACTTTTGAGAATATCTATGTAAATCATTTTGGAGAACAGTATAGATGGATCGTATTTGTAGTTGCGCTCTTGCTTGCACTTGGAGTATTTGCGGAGATTTCTGCATGGATTGTAGGACCATCAAAGGCACTCTTAGAAGCCGCTGATGATGGAATTTTACCAGCAAGATTTGAAGAGACTAATAAGAACGGCGTATCTGTATTCACGATAATGCTTCAGGCTGTAATTGTTACAATATGGGATGCTGTGTTATGCGGTTCGATTGCACTCGCTGGAGGTTCTGATTCATCAGTCGGATACTTAACTGCGATTGGTCTTACGGTTGTAATATATCTAGCTGCGTATGTGCTCTTCTTCCTAGGTTACTTTGTATTAATTCTAAGAAAGGGGGATATGAAGCGTGAATTCCATATTCCTGGAGGACGCGCGGTAAAGCTCGTCGTTGCTGCAGTTGGACTATTTATGACTGTTGTAACTTTAGTCATTTCATTCTTCCCTTCATCAAAGCTTACTGCTGCAGATAACAGGGTATATCAAATAGTGTTGATAGTATGCTTTATCGTTTCGATGGCTGCACCATTGATTATCTATTCAAATAGGCATAGATGGTCGTCGAGCGGAAAAGCTACAGGTGATGAAAAGTAATCATTTATCAGTAGATGTGGTGTATTCAAACAAAAGATAGTAAAATGTTTTAAACCATTGTCAATTATTGATGAAAAGAGGTTCGGAAATGAGAAATTCGGAAAATAACGAAGTAAAACTGAATGATAGTCTATCTTCTTTGAATGATGATACGGGTTACCGCACACCTATTTTCGGTACAGAGACTAGCGGTGCTGCAATGCCAAAGGATAAGATAAATGATGAGCCAGTTGCACCAGGAGTAGCTGCAGAGATGATCAGACAGTACCTAAGCATTGAGGGTAATGCGACACAGAATCTTGCAACATTTTGTCAGACATATATGGAACCAGAGGCAACAAAACTGATGGCTGAGAATTTTGAAAAGAATGCGATTGATAAGGATGAATATCCAATGACCGCAGATCTTGAAAATCGATGCGTAGACATTATTGGAAAGTTGTGGAATGTAGACAAAAGTGAAGAACCGCTCGGAACTTCAACGGTTGGTTCATCTGAAGCGTGCATGCTCGGTGGACTAGCAATGCTCTTTAGATGGAAAAAGCTTGCAGATGCTGCTGGTGTAAATAGATTTACTAAGAGAAGACCAAATCTCGTAATTTCATCGGCTTACCAGGTGTGCTGGGAAAAGTTCTGCCGCTACTGGGACATAGAGATGAGAACTGTGCCAATAGATCTTAATCATATGTCATTAAATATGGATACGGTAATGGATTATGTTGACGAGTATACTATTGGGATTGTAGCTATACTTGGTATAACTTACACAGGGAAATATGATGATGTAAAGGCTCTCGATAATCTTGTTGAGAAATACAATAAAGAGCATGCTGATATGCCAATTCGGATTCACGTAGACGCTGCTTCCGGTGGTATGGTCGCTCCATTTATCGATCCAGAGCTAGAGTGGGATTTTCGGCTCAAGAACGTGTGGTCGATAAGTACTTCTGGACATAAGTACGGGCTTGTATATCCTGGAGTTGGCTGGATAATATGGCGCAGTAAGGAAGCGCTCCCTGAGGATATGATTTTCTGGGTAAGCTACCTAGGCGGTCAGGAAGCAACTATGGCTATCAACTTCTCTCGTAGCGCATCGCAGATTGTCGGACAGTATTATATGCTACTTAGAAATGGATTTAAGGGATACAAAGAAATCCATGAGCGTACTATCGAGGTTGCGAGATACATGGCTTCCGAGATTGAGAAGATGGGTATCTTCGAGGTGCTTGAGGGCGCAGAACAGATTCCAATTGTCTGCTGGAAACTCAAAAGTGATGTTAATGTAGAGTGGACCCTTTATGATTTAGCAGATCGTCTACGTATGCAGGGCTGGATGGTACCGGCATATCCAATGCCAGAGAATATCAAGGATATCGATGTACAGAGACTAGTGCTCAGACAGGATTTCGGAATGAATCTAGCGATGCTCTGCATTAAGGATATGAAGAAGCAGATTGAGATTCTGAATAACTCCCGTGTTATTTTACCTAATAATGACAACGTAGATTCTAAGGGATTCGATCATAGTGGTAGATAGAAAATGCATATTTATACTAATTCTACATTGAAAATATCTATTTAAAAAACAAATTTTTGCATGGTAAACTAATATCTCAAGGCTCTTAATCCAAGATTGCTTATTAAAGTAGTCAATGATTAAGAGCTTTTTAGTTACTACTATTAATTAAGAGGGATGCTAGGAGAATAAATGACTTATTTAAGAAAGAATTTAACCAAAGTCATAGTTGCTCTGATGACCTTAATGCTAGTCTTTACAATGATGCCAGCGACCATGTGGACAGTAGCTGCGCAGGATAAGGCGAGGACAGAGATTAAGGTTACAGACGCTGATGGCAAAATCACTTGCGTTGCGCCAAGCAATGTCGAAGAGATTACGGCAAAGCATGAGAAGAAGTTTGTTAAAGTTAACATGATTTTCAAGCCGGGTTCAGAGGTTGAGGTAGATAGCGATGCTCATATCTCTATGAACGGTGTTGATTTGAATAAGTACAAGGATTCGCTTGTCATATTCTCATATCCTGAGACTGACTTCGATCCGTCGGTTAAGAAGACTGCTATGCTCGACCTGTACATCTACCCAGAAGCATGGGAGCAGATTAAGAAGGGTGGACAGAGCAGCGATAACACTAAGCCTAAGGAAAATGCAGTATCTCTAAGCCTAGATATCGCTGAAGCAGATGGCAAACTCACATCGTCGAAACCTGACTATGCTGAAACGGTAGACGTTAAATTCCAGAAGAAAAATGTGCACGTATACGTTTCATTAAAAAAGGGAAATGTATTTGACATTAACGCAAAGAACCCGATTATCATCAACGGTGTAGACATAAGTAAGTACTCGGAAGATGACGTATATATCTCGTATCCTGAGACTGATTTTGAGCCGAATCTGACCAAGGCAACGGTAATGGACATTTACATATATCCAGACCTATGGAAGAAGCTGAATAAATCTGGCCCTAAGGAGGATGAACCAACTGTAAAGCCTGATGAGCAGGGTAAATACAAGCCTTCTGACTATGCGAAGGTGTATGAGTCAGAGAAGGTAAAGCTCGCTGATCTGCCTATATATGAAAATGTTAATGGCAGTGAAGTTCCTATAACTAAGGCGGTTAAGTTCTCCATTTATAACAGCACAACTCAGCAGCATGAGGCTAATGTTGTCTCTGCAGATTCGAAGCTCAAGGGATTATCTGTAATTAAAGATAATAACTACATAATTTCCATAGACGACAAAGAATATGATATGGATAATGCATACATCACTTCGAGTAAGAATGGAGCTCTACCACAGAACTACAAGATAGACGGCAAAACTGTAGACAAGCTAGTGCTAACTAAGCGTACGAAACCTGCCGCTGGAGCGGATAATCAGAAGCGAGTAAAGGTTCAGCTACCTGTATTTTACAAGGATAAGCAGGGCAACGAGACACCAGCGCCAAACGTGAAGTTCAAGCTCACCAGCCCAATCGACACAGTGACGGTAACGTCAGACGAGGACGGATTTATCGAATGTGACCTCATCGAGGACAATAACTACATGATTGAGGTTGATGGAAATACATATGCGATGGATTCATTCCCTCTTACTGTAAAGGATAAGTCGGAGTGGAACTCTGGAAAGCACCCTTACGACCACTTGAGCTGTAGAAATGTTCTATCGCTTATCGTGTTTGACAAGGCAGAAGACCATAAGCATGACACCGTGATATCCACTTATGATGATAACGTAGAATTGACAGGGCTCAACTTCGGAACAGAGGGTAAGTACGCCCTTAATGAGCGAATTCTTCCAAATAACTCCGTAAAAGGATTTGAAGGAAAAGATTACGAGGTTATCGACATTGATACCGTTAATATGGCGCGCGTGGAGATCTCGAAGCTTGCACATGGTTCATTTGAAGTAACCCGCAAAGTTCCTGCTGGAAAGAATGTAAAGCAGGTATATTACATCGATAAGGATGGTAAGCCGGTTAAGGTTAAGTTCAGTCAGGACGGCGACAAGGTTAAGTTCCTGATGAATACCATGTCTATGTACAACAACGTAATCGAGTACGGTGAAACTTCAGATGTCGAGTACTACGTTGTAAACGGAGATTCTTTGAAGTGGAACGGAGAAGACGAGACTTTCACGATTGTGGTAAAAGAAAAGTCAAACGATGAAGACACTTACGACAACTTCTCACACGTTGCGGTAGATGGTGTATTAGTATCTGCTGATAACTACACGGTGACAAAGGGAAGCGCTAGAGTTGCTTTCAAGAAGTCTTATCTTAAGACTCTCACTAACGGCAATCACAATGCTAAGATTTTCTTTAGAAATGGAACTGTAGAGACTAGCTTCATTGTTGCTGGATCTAAGCCAAATGCTGGAGCTGGTACGATAACCAAGCCAGGAAGAAATGGCAAGCCTGGAATACTAGGAGTAGTTAAAAAAGCTCCAGTACGCGCTAAGATCGTAAAGACTGGTGATAACTACGGTGCTTTTATATACACAGTTGCTCTAATTATGGCAAGTGTAGCTCTTGCAAGTATTTACTTCTACAGACGAAAAAGGGCGTAATATAAAATATACAAAGATGTATTTGTAAGAATTACATCAGTGCAAAACACTGTATTCTAATTGGGTACAGTGTTTTTTATTATATTTATCAAAAATAAGAAAGGGAAACAACAGGAATTGAATATAATTAATACGTTTAATCAAGACTATTTTAGTTTAATTTATAGAAATAGATAGTTATTTATAGTAGAATAAATAAGTACGTTATTAGCAAAATGATTAAGAAAGACGAGAGGAACCGTAATATGAGAAACTTTTTTAAGAAGTTTTCAACATTAATTCTGTCGGCTACGATGCTCCTTACAAGTGGAGTTGTCCTACCGAGTGTTTCAGCAGCGGAGTTCAATGCTAAGCCAGTTGATGCAAGATGGGCTGCACCACAGGAGCTTAGAGTAAAGTTCGATCGCAATCTCAAAGTTAACCCATTTCCACAGAACCGCAAAGCAGGTGTAAAGTTGCTCACTTCTGATGGCAGGGAAGTTGATTTAGGACCTAATGATGACTTTGGATTTTTAAAGGACACTATCTTTATACGTTTTCTAGCTGGACAGAAGAAAGAGTATACAGGTGTGGTATTCAAGAAGGGTTCTTTAGTAGACGTAAACGATGAAAATATAAAGAACACTGAAGATATTAGAGTATCAAATGTCAAGGTTGAAAAGACTCTTAGCCGCGTTGGCATTGAATACGAAGGAGTACCAACTACTAACTTGGTTCCTAAAGAGGGAAAAACCTTAAAAATAAGTGCAAGTGGATATAATTTACAGCTTGATAATGGACATGATATTAAGCTTAAGCTATATTCAGGTGAATCCGGAGGCAACACAGCAAACTTTAAGCCGACGAATATAGAGGCAACTCTTAATGTAAAGGACAACACTGCTGGTAATTGCTATGTAACAATTCCTGAGAACAGGACTGGAAAGAGAATCGGTTACATATTTAAGTACTCAGTTGACGGTGGTAAGACATATGATGATTTCTTTAAGGATGCACCTGCTATTTCATTTAGACTTATTCAGGAAGCAGACGAGAATGATGCTGTAAGGCCACAGCCTACTCCGCAGCCAACACCTCAGCCGCAGCCTGTAGTACCAACACCTACACCACAGCCACAGCCTACTCCGCAGCCTGTTGTGCCAACACCTACACCTCAGCCAACACCTCAGCCAGACCCTGTCAATGCCGAGGATGGTTACAGATTTACGGTAGGTAACGATGCGGTATGGAATGGTGGAGATCTGCTATTTAAAATCGAGAATCCTCTAGTAGATATGAATCAGCCAGGTGAAAGAGTATTCGACAGATTCCAGGGAATCGAAATAGATGGAAAGGCTGTAGATAAAGAGAATTACACTGCACAGCCAGGAAGTGTCGTACTTACACTTAAGGAGAATTACATCAGAAGCCTAAGCACAGGCAAGCACACTATTAAGGCTAAGTTCAAGTGTGCAAATGCTGCAACTACATACTTCACAGTAACTGGATCTAAAAAGACACCAAAGCCTGGAACACCAGGAGTAGTTAAGAAGACTCCTGTACGTACGAAGGTCGTAAAGACTGGAGATAGCTCAAGCACAGTTGCATTTGCAATCATGTTCGTTCTCGCTGGTGCAGCTCTCGCAGGAGTTGCTACCTACAGAAGGAAGAGAGCATAATCGTTAAGCGTAGGCTTATAAGTCAAAAGCTTTAAATACAAGCAATAAAAACCCACTGTGCCATTTGGCACAGTGGGTTTTGTCTTGTTCGATATATTAATTCTTTAAGTACTTTGTGGTGATTACTATTTCCAATAACCCTCCGAGACAAGGATTTTCTCTGTCCAAGCTGCTTTTACCACTTCGGTTCTTGTAGTCTCCTTAATGTTTGAGAAAGTTCCATCACATCCAGGCAAGTGATTACGTCTAATATACTTCTGCTGTGCATCACGTAGAGACTCCATTGAAGAGAAAGTGCCACCTTTGCACGAGTATACCGTAACAGTTCGTGTCTCCGCAGGGTGATTTACATATCTATAAACAGGTGGAACCCATGTTTTTCCTTTGCTGTCAGAGCTTTTAGATGATTTCGCCTTATCTGCGGCAGCTTTCTTCTTTTCATCCAATGCCTTCTTCTTAGCAGCTAAATCGGATTTATTATCACTATTAGTTTGTTCGCTTGATGCATTAGTGGAACTTTCCGAAGCTGATTCCTGTTTATCATCTGAAGATGTAGAGTGCTTTGCGGAAACTTTTGCTTTATCTGATTGATGCGTTGTAGCTTTACGGAAACTAAAGCCACGACTATTATCAGCACCACCATCTGTAGTTGCTACAGCAAAGTAGATTAGTGCAGACGCAAGTATGATTACAATGCACAATATGATGGGAAACGGTAATTTCTTTATACGACGGCTATTCATGTTTTTATCTGCAACATGGTTTGAACTTTCTTTAATTCCTCTTAACTTCATTAAATATTATCCCTCACTACAAAATTATCTAAATATCACACTTTAAATTTAGGTTTCATTATTACATGAAATTAATCATTAAACGAGATGGTATAGAAATAATTAATTAACAAATAAACCTATATAAATTATTTCTATATATGAAAAACTTAAAAGAATTAGTTAAAAAAATAATGTAAAATGCATAATGTATGCCAAGAGTATATTTGAGTAAATAGTTAAACTATGAGAATAGTTTTCATTCACGGCGCAGAAGTATTACACTTCTGTTCATTATACATGTTTATAATACATGTTTATAAATTAATTGGAATTGGGGTAAGATGGCTTTATTGTGGGGATTGCTAGTAGGTCTAGCATTTGGATTTGTACTTAAAAAAAGCAGAATATGCTATATGGGCACAATTAGGGATGTGTATCTTGAGGGTAGAAATTACAACCTGCTGCTTCTGTTTGCGACGATTTTTACAGAGGCAATATTGTATAACATTTTTGTCCTTGCAGGACTTGTAACAGATGGTTATATTACCAGTTATTCTTTAGTGGCGCTTCCGGTTGGCAGCATGATGTTTGGTTTCGGGGCCGTTATGTCTAGCGGATGCTTGACAATGTCATTAGTTAAATCGGGTGACGGCAGAATTCTAGGTTGGATTTCCATAGCTACTTTCATGATAGTAGGTTCTTTTTTCTCTGTGGGCGGAGGTCGTTTCTTTGCAGGAAAATTTATCCAAACATATGAAGTCTTTGATAGGGAGTTAATAGAGGATGCTCGTATCAGATTAGGTATCTCGATTGCTGTAGCACTGATTCTATACGCATCGATATGGAGACATAATAACAAGAAAAAGAAAAACATACGTAGAAAGGGCTTTGGAAGCAAAGATGTATGGTTTATAGCTGTGGGTATTGTCCTTGGGATAGCATTCCCAGTTAGTGAACACTTCGGTAGAATCGGAGGAGTTGCAATAACCTCTCCTTTACTATCCTATCCATTTTCGTTCATTAAACCTAAGCAGATTGTCGGAGGCTGTAATATCTACGATCAGACATTCGGTCTTGGCAGCACATTAGTGCTTGGTATAGTGCTAGGCTCTTTTCTGACAGCTGTGGCAAATAAAGAGTTTCATGTTGTTGTCCCTAACAAGAAACAGGTTATTAAAACTATTATCGGCAGTGCTCTGATGGCATTTGGTGCACTTGTTGCCGGAGGATGCCTCGTTGGAAATGGATTAGTTAAGACCGCACAGTTCTCAGCAAAAGCGTGGGTTGCTTTGATTTTCATAGCTGTGGGTACATGGCTTGCTTCGTATATATTTCTTAGAGATAGAAGCCGAAAATAATAAGATGTGTAATGAAAGGAGGATTCATGGATAAGATTGTTAAAGATGTAAAAGGTCAGGACTGTCCTATTCCTTTAATTACTTTGAAGGAAGCACTTAAGGATGCTGAACCAGGACAGACTATCGATATAAGCTTCACATGTCCAGAAGCACTTAATACGCTTCCTGATTATTGTGATGAACATGACCTGGAACTGGTGTCACTCGATAAACAGCCCGATCGTTCTTGGAAAATTTCTATTCGTAATCACGAGTAGACTGAGTACGTATAAGAGCAAGGATATGCTGAGCGATTACCATAAAATTTTAGAAGCAAATAATCACAACTTCTAAATAGTCTGCGATATGGCACCAATCATCCAGCGTGTACCTATGCACTTAAATAAAAATATGTTATTGCTACAAATATTATAAGGAGGAAAAATGGAAAGGATTTATAACCCCAAAAAGGTATCCGCTTTCCTAGCAACAATCCTAGCTGTTATGCTATTTAGCTCTATAGCTTTTCAAAATGCTAATGCATACACAGAGAAGGATACTGATTTTCTTTACTCTACCGAAAAGGTAGTATTGAAGGGAATGCCGGTTAAGAATAAGGATACTAAGAAGCCAATAACTGAACCTATAAAGTTCAAGTATTGGGACGCTACCTTACAGGAATACCAAGGTGAAGTAACATCTAAGGATGGTGTTTTACCAGATGTAGAACTGTATAAGGGACATCATTATATCTTTTATTCAAATGATGAAAATTACAACACCTACAATCCTAACGGAAAGGGTGTAAATATCTATCTAGTGATGAATAAGACTGGATCGGTAGCAGTAAATGACAGACATCTTCCTGGAAAAACAAAGGAGACAATTGATGAATTCTTGATGACCAAGAGAAGTACTCCGGAGCCAGATCCAGAGAATGCAAGAAGAGTTAAGGTAAGCTTGCCAGTATTCTATGAAAAAGATGATAGCGATAGCTTTGACTTTGGAGACACTAAGATCAGATTCACAAGTGACACAGATGTAGTTGAAGCACCCGTTAAGTTTGGATTTGTAAATGCAAAGCTTTACGAGGATATGAACTACACAGTTACCGTAGTAAGTGATGACTTTACACTTGATCCATTCCCTTTAACGGTAAAAGACCATTCAGAGGATGGAAGGGATAAAGCTGCATACATGCACTTCTCATGCAGTCTTGTAAGCTATATCTTCCTCAAGGATAAGACAGATGCACACAACAAGGATACTACTATGACAAGTTTGTCTGGTAACACAACTGTTACAGGTACTAACTTCATGCATGGTAACTATGTCCTTCGCGACAGAGTTGTCAACATGGAGGTTCCAGAGCTCGCAGGTAAGGATTATCAGGTTATAGACATTGATACTGTTAATCTCTATAGAAATGAACTTTCTAAGATTGCTGCTGGAGACTTCAAAGTAACCACAGCTGTTCCTGCAGGAAAGACTGTAAGTAAGGTTTATTATATAGACCATAAGAAAGCTCTTCACGAGGTACCAAGTAAACAGACTGGTGACAAGGTTACATTTGAGATGAACTCTGTTGGAGTATATAACAATGTTATCCTATATAAGTCTCAGACAGCACCTGAGTTCGAAGTAGCAATCAATGGTGTTGCTAAGTGGAAGGATGCGCACACAATTGAGGCTGCTCTAGATAGTGATGACTTCACAATCCCGGCAGACGGTGCATCGCATGTATACCTCATGACAATGGATGGAAGTGAGAGAATTTTCCTTTCAAACGAGGATACACTTGTTAAAGAAGGCAATAAACTAACTGTTAAGCTCAAGAACAAGAGCTACCGTGACTACAGAAAATTTACTGAGTTTGGTCTAGCTAAGGGATCTCTAGAAAGTGCTGAAGGAGGTGCTATGAAGAGCGCAGCAGCAGCTCACCTAGTATCTTCTGTAAAGTTCAAGCTAAAGAGCATCTCATACGAGGAGCCTGTCGTTAAGGAGCATAATGCTGGCAAGATCGTTGCTAATATTACTGGAGAAAACCTCTACTTCGGAGAGAAACCAGGAGCAAGCTACGATAACTTCAGCATCATCCCAGAGACTGCAATTGATGGAAAGTTCGTCGGATCAGTAAATGGTCAGCTTAAGTTTGACGTTGATGTAATCGATGATCAGCACGCGAAGATTACGGTTAGCAACATCCCAGAGAACACAACTGGCAAGGATCAGAAGTGGACAGTTCGCGTAAAGCGTGGATGGGCTATCCAGCTTACACCAGAGATTGGTGCAGATGATTTTGTAACCATCAAGGCTAAGGGCGAAGAAGCACCTGCAAAGCATAGCGTTAAGGTTAAGGCTAGCGAGGGTGGAACTGCAACAGCTGATATGACAGAAGCAAAGGCTGGAGATACAGTTACTGTTAAGGTTAAACCAGAGGCAGGTCACAAGCTTGCAGCAGACGGCGTTTCTGTAAAGGACGCAGCAGACAAGAAGGTTGACGTAACAAAGGTTGATGAGACAACTTACACATTTGTAATGCCAGAGGCAGACACAAATGTAAGCGTTAAGTTCGAGAAGGAAAAGGCTAAGTTCGAAGTAGCAATCAATGGATATGCAACATGGAAGGACTCCTACACAATTGAGGCAGCTCTAGATAGTGCTGACTTCACTATCCCAGCGGACGGTCCATCACATATTTACCTAGCTACTATGGATGGAAGCGAGAAGGCATTCCTCTCAAATGAAGACCAGATAGTTAAGGACGGCAACAAGCTAACCATTAAGCTCAAGAACAAGAGCTACCGTGACTACAAGAAGTTCACTGAGATTGGCCTAGCTGTAGGTGCAATTGAAGGTTCTGACGGTGCAACGATGAAGAGCGATGCATCTACGCATCTTCTCGGCGGAGTTAAGTTCAAGCTAAAGAGCATTTCTTATGAAGCACCTCTCGAAAGGGAGTACAACACAGGAAAGCTCGTTGCAAACATTACAGGAAAGAACTTCTATTTCGGAGAAACTCAGTTTACTAACTACAGCATCATGCCTGAGGTTACAATCAACGGTCAGTACATTGGTGCAATTAACGGCCAGCTAAACTTCAACGTTGAAGTTATCGATGACGAGCATGCTAAGATTACTGTTAGCAACATCCCAGAGAACACAACTGGTACAGATCAGAAATGGGCAGTTCGTGTAAGACGTGGATGGGCAATTACTCTAACTCCAGAAACTGGAGCAGATGATTTTGTAACTATCAAGACTAAGCCAGGTGTTGCACCAGTTAATGAATACACTGTAACATTCAATAGCAATGGTGGAACTCATGTTATTAACCAGAAGGTTAAGGAAGGCCAGAAGGCTAAGAAGCCACTTGAACCAACCAAGGAAGACCACATATTTGCAGGATGGTATGCTGATAGTGCTTGCACAGTATCGTTCAACTTCGATAATCCTATTACAGCTAACACAACCGCTTATGCGAAGTGGACTCCAAAAGCTATAGAGCCAACAAAGCACACCGTTGTATTTGACAGCAATGGCGGAAGTGCAGTTGCAAGCCAGACTGTGAACGATGGAGATAAGGCAACTATGCCAGCAGCCCCTACTAAGGCTGGACACAAGTTCGATAAGTGGATGAATGGATCAGCTGCATATGACTTTAATGCTCCTGTAAAAGGCAACTTAAAGCTAACGGCATCTTGGGTTGCAGATACATACACTGTAGCATTTGATACAGATGGCGGAAGTGCAGTTGCTAACCAGAGTGTTAAGTACGGAGAGAAGGCTAGCAAGCCAGCAAATCCTACTAAGAGTGGCTATACATTTGTAGGATGGTACACAGACAAGAGCTACGGCACTGAATTCGACTTCACTAAGGCAGTTATGGCAAACACTACTGCATATGCAAAGTGGAAGGCAGATGCTTCTACACCTGGTACAACACCATCGACACCAGCAACTGAATATGAATTCACTGTTGGTAAGGATGCTGCTTGGAACGGTGGAGATATGCAGTTTAAGATCGAAAATGCAGATGTAGATAAGAACGCTGCAGGAGACAAGGTATTCGACAGATTCCTAGGAATCGAGATAGATGGTCAGCCTGTAGATAAGTCAAACTACATTGCAAAACCAGGAAGTGTCGTGCTAACTCTTAAGGAGAGCTACATCAGAAGCCTTGCTGCTGGTAAGCATACAATGAAGGCTAAGTTTAAGGGCGGAAAAACTGCTACTACAAGCTTCACTGTAACTGCTTCTAAGCCAAGTGCTGGAACAGCATCAAAGCCATCAAGTCCAGCAAATAAGTCTGGTGTTGCTAAGAAGGCTCAGGTACATAGAAATGTTGTTAAGACTGACGACAGCTCTAATGTATTCGCTGACATAATAGCACTACTTCTATCAGGTTCAGCTCTTGCAGGAGTTGCTACCTACAGAAGGAAGAGAGCATAATGCTCTAAGAGCAGGCTGATAGTCAGTTAGAAAACAATAAAAGCAATAAAAACCCACTGTGCCAAAAGGCGCAGTGGGTTTTGTCTTGTGTGAATATTGAAAAATGATCGGACTAGCGATACTGCTTTATCCCAGCCCTGATGGTATCCTCAACCTGATGCTGAGCTGCGAGCTGATCCTGTCTAGACATGCTAGAGATATCAACGGTCGGATGGATAACTACCTTAATAGTTCCGCCAGAGAAGGTGTTGTGCTCCTCGAAAATCTTATACGAATCGATAATTGAAACTGGAACTATAGGAACTCCAGCTCTCTGGGCGAACTTAAAGCTTCCTTCTTTAAAATGCCCCATATCATTGCTGTGACTCCTCGTACCCTCTGGGAAGATTACGAAAGAATATCCCTTCTTAAAAAGATCTGTAACCTCAGCGAGAGTCTTTACAGCGGAACGAGGATTTCCACGATCGATGAATACCGACTGTGTGCCGCGGATAACATCCGCGAGAGGCTTGAGCTTCTTGGTCTCAGATTTTGAGATAAAACCTATTTGCGTAGAACGGAAAGCTGCAATCATCGCATATATGTCCGCATACCCTTGGTGATTGGCAACTACGAGGAACGGGCTCTTAGCAGGAATATTTTCTGGGTTTATCACGTCAACCGTGATGCCAAGTGTCTTTCCTGTATAATCACAAAACTCATCCTCCGCCTTCCTAATCAGTCTCTGTGCCTTTGCATGATCATTCTGTGCCTGTGCGGCCCTGATTGCAGGTACGTTTTTCATGTATTTACGAAAGCCAGCTCTGATCTTGTTTAGTGCTATTGTATTTTTAAATGGGTTCATCGTATCCTCCAATTATCGTGTAATAATATCAATATAATGCTATAATTTTATGAAAATATGCACGAAAAATCAAGAATTTAAGGAGCTATTAGGACATATGAAATTTGTAATACAAAGAGTGACACATGCAGATGTGGTCGTTGATGGAAATGAGCTCGGTAGGATAGGCAAGGGCTTCATGGTGCTCATCGGTGTGTCAAAGGAAGATGACAGGGCTATCGCTGATAAGATGGTAGATAAGATGATTAAGCTCAGGATATTTGAAGACGAGAATGGAAAGACCAATCTATCCCTAGATGACGTAGGTGGCGAACTTCTCCTCATCTCCCAGTTTACTCTCTATGCAAACTGCAAGAAGGGCAACAGACCATCGTTCATCGATGCGGGTGCACCGGATGAGGCAAACGCTTTATATGAATATATAATCGAGAGATGCAAGGAACGTGTAAATGTAGTTGAGCGTGGTGAGTTCGGTGCCGACATGAAGGTTAGTCTTTTAAATGACGGACCGTTCACGATAGTGCTCGATAGTTCAGAAATTATGTAAACAAATACAATCTGATAAAAAATAACTAAATTTTTTTAAATTTTTAAAGCGTTGAAATATTAACGAGTTGAAGAAAGGCAGTCCCAAGTATAGATTATATCTATACTTAGGGCTTTTGTTATAGATAAATCAAACAGTGATAGTTGTGTGAATGTATTAGAATAACTATGTCTATGTTATTAGTCACATATTAAGAAAAAGAAAGGAAAGAAAGCATGAAAAACTTTATTAAAAAGTTTTCAACTATGGTCCTTTCGGTTGCAATGCTGATGACGAGCGGAGTTGTTTTACCGAGCGTTTCAGCTGCTAATTTCAAACCGATAATCGAAGGATCAAAGTGGACATCATCTGATACTGTAACTGTTACATTTAGCGACAATGTTACATTAGCTGATGATGCAAAAGAAAAGGTTGTTTTGACAAACTACGGACAGGAAACCCCATTGAACGCTTCAGATGAGGTAACCGCTAGTGGAAAGAATGTCAAGATTAAACTAGCAGGGGGCTATAAGTACTATAGCGGTCTAAAATTCAAGACAGGAGCTTTGAAGTCAGCAGATGGAACTCCTACAACTAGTGATGTAGTTGGTTATTCTATTTCTTTAGATAAGGGAATAACATCACTAAGCGTTGCTGATAAGAATGTTCCGGCAGCAGGAAAGACCGTAAACGTTCAGGTTACTGGTAAGAACCTTGACTTTGGGGAGCCTATCAACCTAAAGGTATATGCTGGTTCAACAAAGACAAATATCGAGGCAAAGCTAGTTGCAACAAGCAATACAACAGGAACTATCAAGCTTGTGATTCCTGAAAATACAAGTACAGACTCGATAACATATAAGATTAAGAAGCAGAAGGGCTATACTTTCAGCTATGAGGATGTTGACGCATCATTCTCGCTTGTACAGGCAGGAAAGTCAGGATCTTCTACACCTGGAACAGGTGTGACACCAGTTGCTCCAACTGAGGTAAAGGTTAACTCTGTAAGCTATGACAAGACATCACTAGACTCAAACGGCGGAGCAGTAGTTGCAGAGCTAAGCGGTGTTGGATTTACTCAGGTAGATGCTCTTAAGGCAAAGGTTTATAAAGTTAATCCAGAGGGTACTGTGGATGATGCACTGCTTCCTACACAGGTTGAAGTGGTTGATGACACACACGCTAAGGTAAAGTTTACGCTTCCTACAAATAGCAGCACATCAACGCTTTCTTACGCTCTAAGAGTAGCAACTAAAGGAAATGTAAATTATTCTGCAATTAAAGATCTGTCCAATCAGGAACAGCTACTAACTGTTGCGGCGAAGGCGCAGGAGCAGACAGGTGATACCTCTGCTATTCCAGCAGGAGCAAAGACATTTGCGCTGGATATCGATGATTGGTCGGCTTATAACATGGGAGATGGTCAGTTTAACGTTATATTTAAGAAACCAGTTTCTCTAAACAGCCAGATTGATATCAAGAAATTCATCTATTTTTCCGATAGAGGAAGCAAAAAGGTTGAGCTCACCGATAACGACACAGTAACATTAGAGGGAAATGTTCTAACTATTCAGCTTGCTGATAAGGACAAGAAGGTGCCTTCATATCTAATGGTCAAGGCAGGTGCTCTTAAGAATGATAAGGGTGCATACCTAAAATACAAGATGGATGGCACAGGAGAGCACTTCCGTTATATTACAGATGGAGCTCACGTTGATTCGATGGAATTTAATAAGATTACATTCGATTCGAACGGAGGACATCTCGTAGCGACTATTAAGGGTCACAATCTAAAGAACAACGTAGCAGGACTTCCTGAGTTCAATGTAAATGTCGCTAAGAATGACGTTACACTCAGTGACGTTACACCATACAACCTCACTGTTAATGTGAAGAGCAACACTGAGGCAGTTGTAACTGCTGATTTACCAGCAAATGCAACAGATAGAACCGAGTCATACAGAATCATCCCTGTAATATATGGCAGACAGATTTATTCGACATATATAAAGGGCTACGATATAGTCTCCGTTCTACCTGCAGGAAAGAACTCTGCAGACAAGACGCTATCTACAGTTATGGTAAGCGGAGCAAGTGATGAAAACCCTGCTCCAGAAATCTACGAAGTAGACGTTAAGAGTCACAACGTATCACTCAAGATAAATGCTGTTCTCCGTGGAACTAATCTTGATGCCAAGAAGATGAAGGTCAAGGTTGTTGACGAAAACGGAACAGAGTGGCCAGCTAAGCCAGTATATGAGTGCGGAGCAACTTACAGATGGCAGTGGAGCAACATGTACCTTCCAAATGTACCTTCAAAGAACGAACAGCACATCGAGCTTCTCGTTCCTCGTGCACTTGGTATGAATCATACATTCACACTAACATTCGCACCAGATGGGGAGAACTTTGACGAGAACCTCAAGGCAACTGTAATCGTAAGAAATGATGGCATAATAGATACTTCTAATGCTGCATTTAACATGGATGACTACACTAAGCTGAGAACCATCACAGTTAATTACGTTGATAAGAACGGAAACAAGATTGCTGAACCAAAGCATGTAAAGGCATACGGAATCCATGAGCTATACGCACTTGGACTAACTGCAAAGGAAATCGACGGCTATAAGCTAGTTAAAGCAGATCCAGATAAGGCTCTGCTAGACGCAATGCTTGCAACACCAGATTCACTGGAGGATGGAAGACTAAATGGTGCAACTGTATTCGTAAAGGCATTCCCTTACAATACAATTACATACACTTACGAGAAGACTGCTACTCCAGCGCCAGTTGCTACAGGGTATAACTTCACAGTTGGTAAGGACGCCGTATGGAGTGCTGGAGATCTTGGATTCAAGATTGAGAATACAGAAGTAGACAAGAATGCTGCTGGAGACAAAGTGTTTGACAGATTCCAGGGAATCGAAGTTGATGGACAGACTGTAGATCCTTCAAACTACGAAGCAAAGGCTGGAAGCGTTGTCCTAACACTAAGAGAGAGCTATATCAGAAGCCTTGGTAATGGAAGACACTCAATCAAAGCTAAGTTCAGAGGTGGAGAGTCTGCATCTACAAGCTTCTCTGTAACAAGAGCAGGTGCTGGATCGAGCGTAAGCTCAAGACCTGGAGCAGGTGCTGGTGCAGCATCAAGACCAGGAATGTCTAGAGTTGGTGCTGTGCACAGAAATGTGGTTAAGACTGGCGACAGTTCAAATGCATTTACATATGCTCTAGTTCTTGTTCTCGCAGGTGCAGCTCTTGCAGGAGTTGTTTCCTACAGAAGAAAGAGAGCGTAGTATACTACGAAACTTACTGATCTATAATGCTATTTAGGTTAGTAAAAGACTAAAAATTTCTTAATAATGTGATCAAATATTTGCTTCGCCCCTTAATGGGGCGAGGCATTTTTTTGGTTCTGCTTTAGCAGTGGATTCGCCAAGCGATAGCGAGGTGAATCAATAAACCACCGGCTATGCCGGTGTGATTAGGATAGCTTTAGCTTCAAGAAAAAACCCTCCAATGTTATCATGATGTTGGTTCGCCAACCATATCAAATAACAAAGGAGGTTGCCGTCATGGACGACAAAAATACTCTAGCACATACAAGCTGGAGATGTAAATATCATATAGTATTTGCACCGAAATATAGAAGAAAAGAAATATATGGGAAGTACCGAGTAGAAATAGGAAAGATGATAAGAATTCTATGCCAAAGAAAAGGAATCAACATTGTTGAGGCTGAGCTATGCCCTGACCATATACATATGCTTGTAGAAATACCACCAAAGTATTCTGTGTCGCAAATAGTAGGATATTTGAAAGGGAAAAGTTCTCTTATGATATTCGATAAATTTGCAAATTTAAAATACAGATACGGAAATAGACACTTTTGGTGCCGAGGTTACTATGTTGATACAGTAGGGAAAAACGAAAAGAAAATAGCTGAATACATACGTACACAACTTCAAGATGACATAGTAGATGATCAAATGACGTTGAAGGAGTATATTGATCCATTCACAGGAGAGAAGATGAAATAGTCCTTAAGGACTTGTAGGAAAGCACGTGCGGTTGGCGAATCTTTTCAACGCATCTTAAGATGCAGCAGGTAAAAGGCCCTTATAGGGCAAAAACAAACCACCAGCTAAGCTGGTGGTTATGATTTCTAATTATTAATAATTTTATCTTGATGCTTGCAACTTGCAGAGATTATCGCCCGATATATATATTCGTTAAGCTCCGCTAAATCATCGCTTGAGAGGGAACACACCCTGTCAAGCAACGCGGACTCCCTTGTGGAATCAACTATTTCGAGTTTGTTTTCAATCTTGTATGCTGCTACTGACTCGGCAATCCTAAGCCTCTTTTCTATTAACTGGAGGAGCTGACCATCTAGCTCATCGATTGATGCTCTAAGAGATGAAATATCCGCTAGTTCTTTATTATGAGAGGTTAGGGGGTCCATAGTTTCTAATTCGAGTAACTCAGCTGAATTTCTTGCCTCGCTATCACCTGTCAAAACAATATCTGCAATTACCAGCGCAGCGGCAGCCTCCACGCAAGGGACGGCCCTCGGCACTATGCATGGATCATGCCTGCCATGAATCTCTATTTCAGTTTCTTCAGTGCTATCGTAGACTATAGTATGCTGTGGCCTGGCAATCGAAGGGGTTGGCTTGACTGCGACGTGAAATTCTATGTCCATGCCATCGCTGATACCACCAAGTATACCGCCGCAGTTGTTTGTGCGTGTACGAACGATGCCATGTTCATCATAGTAGAATTGGTCGTTATTCTCGCTTCCATACATATTTGCTGATTTAAAGCCTGCGCCAAATTCTACTCCCTTGACCGCAGGTATTGCATACAAAGCCTCTGCAATTCGTCCTTCAAGACCTTCAAATAAAGGACCGCCATATCCTGCAGGTAATCCGCTAATCGTGCATGAAATCGTTCCACCGACGGAATCTCGGAGCACCTGTGCTTTTTTTATCTCAGAAAGTGGCTCGTCGTTATTTCCATGGATATCATGTATAGATGCTTTTATATAGATGCCCTTATCCTCTAGGAGTTGCTTGCAAATGCCACCAGCTATACATAATGGAGCCGTCATGCGTCCTGAAAAAGCTCCGCCGCCTCTTGAATCTGCTTTTCCTCCGTATTTGACATGTGCCGTGTAATCAGCATGCCCTGGTCTAGGTGTGTTTGCCAACTTGGAATAATCAGAGGATTGGACATCTTTGTTGTAGATTATAGCTTTAATCTCTGCTCCGTCAGTCATCAAGCTTTGTGAACTAGCAGACATAGCGCTTTCAACTTCACATACTTGAATTCCGACAAATCCGCTCACGAACTCTGGCTGATCAGGCTCTTTGCGGCTAGTCGACAGGGCGCTATTTCCGGGAGCTCTCCTGGCAATGAAATCATAGAGCTTTGGAATGTCAACGACTGTGCCAGTAGGAAGTCCGCTTAATGTCATTCCAACTGATGGGCCGTGAGACGTGCCAAATATTGATAATGTAAGGGTTTTACCTTTATAAATAGACATTTGTCCTCCTATAGCATGAGGTGATTAATACACGAGAAGGTGATATTACACGAGTTCGAGATTGTCATCGAACCCTAGTAGTTTAATAACTTCAAAGAAGTTTGGGTATGATTTTGCAACTGCCGAAGCCTCGTGGATTCTAATAATACCATCTGATATGAGTGAAGAGACTGCAATCATCATTATGATTCTGTGGTCGCCGCATCCATCTCCTTCGTAAGAACCACGGAGTGTCTCTACTCCTTCAATGATGAGTCCGTCTTCTGTTTCAGAGATGTCAGCACCCAGAGATCTGAGAACTTTACAAGTAGCGGTCAATCTATCGCTTTCCTTGCATCTGAGTCTTTCAGCATTTCTGATAACAGTCTTGCCGCTCGCAACGCATGCTATTAGTGCCAAGATTGGGACGAGGTCAGGAAATCCTGAAGCGTCGATGCTATTGATGGCACTTAACTCCTTGCAAGGGAATATATCTACACAGCCAGCATTAACGTCTAATATATCCGAATAGCGATTTACTGTTACACCAAATTCCTCAAGCAAATCGAGTATCTTGATATCACCCTGCTTCGATGGAAGCGGGAGGTTATTTATTCTAAGCGGAGCTTTTCCGAATACCCCTAGAGCTAGCAAAAAAGCCGCATTTGACCAATCACCCTCGGGACTAATATCTGTGAAGGTATAGGTTTGATTGCCAGGTATGTTAAATACCCATTCTTTATTTGTATGTGAATAATCCACTTTTATACCGTATTTCCCAAGCACATCGAGCGTCATAAGTACATATGAATAGGACTCAAGGTTGTTGTGTACGCGGATAACACTGTCACCGTTCAGCAGTGGTAGGGCAAATAGCAGTCCGCTTATGTACTGCGATGTTTCAGGGTTTGTAAAATTAAACTCGCCAGGTGTTATGTGGCTAGAGCTAGCAGATATTGAAATGCTTCCTGAGTCACTTAGCGTTATGCTTGCACCATGCTCTTCTAACTGACTGATTAGCTGCTGCATAGGGCGTTCTCTTAGTCTGCCTGCAAGTCTGAATTCAGCATCTAGACCGAGTACTGCGACTACTGGGAGCAGAAATCTGAGTGTAGAGCCACTTTCTTTACATTCAAGTATGAGTTTGTCATCTGCTGAAACTATTCTAGACTCAAGGACCCTCAATGCTGAGTAATTAGCATGATTTGAAATAATCTTTACCGCTTCATATGTCGCAATTATATCCTCAGAAGCCTCTTGAGCATCTAACTCTAATTCATGACCAGACAGCATCGCCGCAATTATCTCTCTGTGAAGATACGATTTCGAAGGTGGGGCAGAGACTTCTTGTAGCGGTGCAAAAAGTGGTGCGCCACCATGAACTATCTCCGAGGTGCCGGGGAACATTTCGCTGTATGTAGCCAGAATTTTTCCTAGCTTAGTTAAGGAGATTAGCTTGATTTCAGCCTGCCCAACATCTCTATTTATAATAAATTTAATACTGTCACCAGACCTCTTCTTATCACTTGCCATCGCATTGGCAACGTCGCTAGGCGAGAATCCAATCGACAGATCATACCCAAACTTCTCGAGTAAAGCATGTATGCGGTCCCTGCAGTCGATACTGCACCAACCTAAGTCATACGAGAGACTTGCTGTGAATGCAATTCCTTTTGCAACAGCATGACCGTGTCCAATCTCATAGCTGCTCAGCTTCTCGAGCGCATGTGCAAGCGTATGACCGTAGTTCAGCATATGCCTAAGTCCAGAATCGTTCTCGTCGTTCTCCACGTAGTAAGACTTAACTGCCACGCAGTCATCGATTATCTCCTGGATGTTGTGCTCCCCAGACTCGAGCTTCCTAAACAGCTCATCACTTCCAGAGATGCAAGCAGTTTTGATAATTTCTGCGTAACCATCCATCAAGACGTAGTCATCTTCGGAAGCGAGTAGCGCCGTATCTTGAAGTACGAATTTTGCCTTGTGAAAAGCGCCGACTAAGTTCTTGCCAAAACTAGTATTAATTGCCGATTTTCCTCCTACCGATGAGTCTACGGCAGCAAGAAGGGTTGTTGGAACTTGGTAGAAATTGATTCCCCGCATATACGTTGCAGCCACAAAGCCAGCTATATCTCCAACCATGCCACCTCCGAGTGCAACTATTCCGTCTGTTCTCGTGAGTGAAATACGAGATGCATATTCGATAATTTTGATATAAGTTTCAAAAGACTTTGATTTCTCCCCAGAGGGGATAGTGAAGCTATCACAAGCTAGTCCACAGGATTCGATACTCAAAATCGCCTCGTTCAAGTAGAGAGGGGCAACGTTAGTGTCCGTAATTATGAGTACGGTTCCGCGTGCTTGATATTTACATATAAGTTCTCCAAGTCTGGATAATTTCATCTCTCACTCCAAAATTTATAAAAAAATTACAATATGATATATTATTTTATGGTGAACTAAATCACATAAACCTAATAAACTAAAAGGTAATATATTGTCTTACAGTAATTGTAACAGTTACAGACGGAAGGGGCAAATATCACAATAATTAAAGTGTATGTTTATTTTTAATTATACCCGCTGAGTCTATCATGTATAATTGCATGTGATATAATACAATTATAAATACGATGTTAATCGCATATGGCTAATCGAATTAGAAAGGAGTTAATTTATGGTTAACGAAAAATATCATGGACTCGGGACTGCCCCATCCGTAATCAGAGAGCTTTTTGCGTACGGCCTGCAGCAGGCAAAGGTAGTTGGTAAGGAGAATGTGTTTGATTACTCACTTGGTAACCCAAGCATCCCAGCACCTGCTAAGGTTAACGAGACAATTAAGAAGCTCATTGATACTACTGATTCCATTCAGCTTCACGGATATTCAATGGCTCCTGGATTTGAGAACGTGCGTCAGGCAATTGCTGACAACCTCAATGCTAGATTTAACTGCAATGCAAAGGCAAGTGAGCTATTCATGACTTGTGGATGCGCTCCTGCTCTAGTATCTGTTGCTCACGCACTGACAACTTCCCCAGAAGATGAATTCATCGCTATCGCACCATTCTTCCCTGAGTACAATGTATTCTTTACATGTGCAGGTGCTAAGCTAGCGGTAGTTCCAGCTGATACTGTTCACTTCCAGATTGATATTGATGCACTCGAGAAGACAATAAATGAACACTCGGTCGCAGTAGTAATCAACTCGCCTAACAACCCTTCAGGCGTTGTTTATACAGAGGAGACTCTAAAGAAAATCGCTGAGCTTCTTGAAAGAAAGAGCAAGGAGTATGGACACCCTATTTACATCGTTGCTGACGAGCCATACAGAGAGCTCGTATACGATGGAGTTAAGGTTACATTTATCCCTAACGTATACGACAACACCATCGTGTGCTATTCCTGGTCGAAGTCACTTTCTCTACCAGGAGAGAGAATCGGATATGTATACGTTCCTGAAAAGTGTGCAGATGCTAAGGCTGTATATGACACAGTTTCAGGTGCAGCTCGTGAAATCGGTTCAGTTTGCCCTCCAACACTCACTCAGAAGGTTATCGGAGAGTGTGTTGGCGAGATGCCAGACCTTGCAGCTTACGAAGAGAACAGAAACCTTCTCTACAACTCACTAACAGAGTATGGATATGAGTGTGCTAAGCCAGATGGCGCTTTCTACCTATTTGTAAAAGCTCCAAACGGTGATGCTGTCGCATATTCTGAGAAGGCTAAACTAGAGCACAACCTACTCGTAGTTCCTGGAGATGGATTTGCTTGCCCAGGATACTTCAGACTTTCGTACTGTGTAAGCAATGATATGATTAAGAGATCGCTGCCTGCTTTCAAGGCTATGATTGAGTCTTACAAGTAAGTCAAGCGAGCTTCGGTTACAAATCAATATTTAGATTTTACGGTGATGGGTGGGACTTTTGTCTCGCCTACACCTTTTTGTAGAGGAAATATTCTCATGGAAGCTAAGACTATAGTAACTTTTATTAAAGCGGCGGAGCTTGGTAGCTTCTCGCGCACAGCAAATGTACTAGGTTATTCACAGGCTGCTGTAACGGTGCAGATTAAACAGCTTGAGGATGAACTTGGCACGAAACTGTTTGATAGAATGGGAAAGGGAATTCAGCTCACATCAAGTGGAGAGCGGTTTCTTCCTTATGCGCAGCAAATTCTTAAAGCCAATGAGCAGGCTCGCAAGTTTATGCAGCAGGACGACGAGATACGTGGAACCATAAGAATAGGCACAACCTCATCTATGGCGAATGCTTATTTTCCTACGCTCCTACGTGAGTTTAGCGAGACATATCCTCATATTAAGCTTATGCTCAAGACATCGGATTACTTTGATAACCTATATGAAAAGCTTAAGCAAAACGAGATAGACTTTGCGCTATTTATCGATAGAAAGATGGTCTATAAGGACTGCAACACTGTAGTCGATCATCCAGAAGATATGATTTTTATCGCTTCGCCAGATAATGAGCTTGCAGGACAGAAGGATATTCCAATCAGAGAGGTTGTAAAGAGTGGATTTATCACCTCTGATCAAGAGGTAAGCTATCCTAGATTCCTCGACGATTACTGCAAGGACAACGGTATAGATTATGACCCAATTATGGAGGTCAGTTCAATCATTGCGATAAGTGAAATTGTTGCAAGTAGCAACTCAGTATCGTTCATCCCTAGATCATCAATAGTTAGAGCGCTAGAGCAGGGAAGAGTGGTTGCCCTCGATGTTGAGAAAGATTTCAAGTGCAGAATGTACTCTCAGATCGTATATAGGAGAGAGAAGTGGATTGAGCCGCACCTCGGACTATTCATGGAATTCGTGAGAAATAGAATTAAACGAATCTATGATGAAGATGTCGATGAGTAGAGATCTAATATATTGGAGTTAGAGAGTAATAGCGATGAAGATGAGCAAAACCGGTATTATAGATTTTATTTTAATCACGATTGGTACGATAATTTGCGGCGTAGCGACGTATTTCTTTATGGTGCCGAGCAACCTAGCGATTGCCAGCGTCTCTGGTGTCGCTATTCTAATTGGTAAATTTGTGCCTTTGTCAAAAGCTATGCTAATACTCATCTTGAACTTAGTGCTCCTCGTCATATCATGGTTCTTCGTAGGACGTGAGTTTACTATCAAGTCCATATATCCTTCGGTCGGACTACCTGTGGTTATGATGATTCTCAGACACTATACTCCGAACTATCATGGGGTGATGAATGATCAATTCTTAGACATGATTTGCTACTTGTTCCTCTGTGACCTTGGAATAGCACTCATGGTCGTGCGAAACGCATCATCTGGAGGACTAGATGTGCTCTACAAGATGGCTAACAAGTATCTGAACATCGATTTTGGTGTTGCGACATCGGTAGTCGGTTTGTTTATATCAGCGCCTGCAATATTCATCTATGACCCGAAGACGGGAGTTCTCAGTATCCTTGGTACTTACGTAACTGGAATCATTATAGATCACTATGTATTCGGCATGACCACTAAACTGAAGGTATGCATACTGTCCAAGAAGAATGACGAGATTTGCAAATATATCATCGATGAGCTACACAGCGGAGTTACAAGGTATGAGGCATTAGGTGGTTTTACAGGAGACAAGGTTGACGAGATAAACGTAATCGTAAATAGAAACGAGTACGCAAAGCTGATGAAACACCTGCGTGAAGTAGATCCAGATGCGTTTGCGACTGTTACCAATATTCACGATGTTATGTATAGACCAAAGCGAATTGCTAAGCAGCACAATTCAAAATAGAAATAGTGTCAATATGGATGTTACCTATATGAGATTGTGGCATCCATTTTTGTTTAATCGGCTGACTCATTAAGTCTAATGAGAATAAAAAAAGAACGAAGGGAGACACTCCTTCGTTCTGGCGTATTTTTAACTTATACGCTGCACGTCTATGTGCTGTGGGGACGGGTGAGTTTTACTTACTCTCCTTGAGATTGTTAAGTCTCTTTGCGAGTCTCGAAACTGTTCTCGAAGCGGTATTCTTGTGGAATGTACCCTTAGCAGCAGCCTGCATAAACTTCTTTTCAGCGTGCTTAAATGCCTTCTCTGCCTCTGCAACGTCACCAGCCTTAACAGCAGCTAGGAAAGCCTTTTCAGCTTCGCTAACATGGTTCTTAACTCTGATGTTACGAGCAGTCTTCTTCTCGATAGTTCTGATTCTCTTCTTTGCGGATTTAATGTTTGCCATTTAATTTACCCCACTTTTCTTTTAAATAGTTATAATTCGCCTAGCCATTATAACTCAATGGCTTTGAAATTTCAAGATATGAGTGTGGTTTATTAATGAGTACACGCCAAGTTACTCGAGAGCTGCCAGCTCTTCTCGAAGGTACTTTGCAATAAGCTTATGCCCCGCAGCATTAGGATGCATACCGTCTACACATATATAGTCGCTATAGTCTCCAAGCTCTAGAAATGGCTTTCTGATATCGAACACCTGGATTCCATACTCATCTGCCAGTTCAAGGATCATCTCGTTGTATGAGCTATGCCATCTCTCTATAAATATAGTGCTTCCGCCCATGTACTTCATGATATTATCCTTATTAAGATCTCGCGATACCCACTCGAAGAATCTGTTCCTCTCAAGTGGCGGTAATGTGAGCAGGATAGGGCGACTACCAGCGTACATCGTTTTCTCGATTATATCCTCGTAGGTAGCTTTAAACTCGGATAACGGAGTCTTGGCGAGATGCTCCGCATTAGGCGTAACTGAGATCTGCTCCCAGTTGAAGTTGCAATCGTTTCCGCCAAATTCAATCAAAGTGTATTTATGTGACTTAATACTTGAGTAGCGCTCTTCGAATATCCTTTGCCCTTTCGTAATAGTCGCTCCAAATGAAGCGAAGTTCTTTATCTTAGTGCCGAATTCCCTCTGTAGCAAAGAGATAAAGTTGTCGTTAAGCACTGCATATCTCTCTTTTAAATCATCAAAAACTATTCCCTTAGAGATGGAATCTCCCAATACGCATATATCTGTCACTTTGGTCACCTCCATATGATTTTATCGATAGTAGCAATTTATATCAGTGAGAAAACGCCAATCAATATAATTAACGTTATGTTTTAATATAGTATTCAATATTATATTAAATAATTATAAAAATTGCAATATATCAATATGAAGATTTTCTGAATGAAAGCTGTTATTTGTGTATGTGATTAAGTATAATAGAATGTATAAATTTGAGAGAGGTATTTACATGTCAGAACGAATTAAAGAGCTCGTCTCAAGACTTGAGAATTCCAGGCCGGAGAGCTGGGATAAGATTCCGGATATCGACCTATATATGGACCAAGTCATCGGATACATGAAGAGGCAGCACATAGGGCTTGAGTGTGAAGGTGAGGAAACTCTCACGCCAGCCATGATTAACAACTACATGAAGAGTTCGCTCCTACCGAGAGCGCATGGCAAGAAGTACGACCGTGAGCATATAGGATATCTAACAGCCATTTGCTTGTTCAAGCAGGTCATGAGTGTCAAGGAAGCTGGTCTTTTGCTCGGTTCGGAAATGGAGCACATGGATGTAGAGCATTTCTATGATGAGTACTGCAGGACTATAGATGATGAATACTTGCGAGTAGCGGATAAAATTAAAGGCTGCAAAGACAAAAAAACTGCTACGAAGCTGGCACTTGAACTGGCTGTGGCAGGGTATGCGAATATGCTCGCTTGTAAGGAGCTCATAGCCTCTATTGCAGAGACGGATGAAGGTAAATAGGCATTAATATAAATTTAGATAAGGATTAATATGGATTACTTAAAGAAGATTAGAAATTTTAGTATCATTGCTCACATAGACCACGGTAAGTCGACACTCGCAGACAGACTAATCGAGAAGACTGGACTTGTTGCATCGAGGGATATGAAAGAGCAGTTCCTCGATAATATGGATATCGAGAGAGAGCGAGGCATTACCATAAAGCTGCAGACGACGAGGCTCTCATACAAGGCGAAGGATGGCGAGGAGTACGTGCTAAATCTTATCGATACACCAGGACACGTGGACTTCAACTACGAAGTGTCACGTTCTTTGGCTGCCTGCGATGGTGCCGTACTGGTAGTGGATGCCACTCAGGGCGTAGAGGCACAGACGCTCGGCAACGTATATTTGGCGTTGGACGAAGATCTCGAGATACTTCCTGTGCTCAACAAAATGGATTTGGATAGTGCAAGACCTGAAGAGGCAAAGGCTGAAATCGAAGAAATTATTGGAATTGATGCGGAAGAGGCGCCGCAGATTTCTGCAAAAACAGGTCTCGGTATAGACGAGATGCTCGAGAAACTCGTTGAGGTTATTCCACCGCCTGAGGGTAATCCTGATGGGCGACTCAAGGGACTAATCTTCGACTCATACTATGATAGCTATAAGGGCGTAGTTATATATACGAGAATTTTTGACGGCAGAGTCAAGAAGGGTGATTTCATCCGCATGATGAACACCGGTAAGGACTACGAAGTGACTGAGGTAGGATACTGTATTCCTAGCATGGTTCCATCCAAGGAGTTAAAGGCAGGAGAGGTAGGATATATCTGCGCCAGTATCAAGCAGGTTGCCGATGCTAGAGTCGGAGATACGATTACGCTTACTAAAGCACCTACAGAACATCCGCTCAAAGGATACAAGAAGGCGCAGTCCATGGTTTACTGCGGAGTGTATCCAGCAGAGGGAGAGAAATATGAGAACGTAAAGGACGCACTTGAGAAGCTGCAGGTAAATGATGCGGCGTTCAATTTTGAGTCTGAAAATTCAGCTGCACTCGGATTCGGTTATCGCTGCGGATTCCTCGGGCTACTTCACATGGACGTAATAATCGAGAGACTCGAGAGAGAATTTGACCTTAATGTAATTACGACTTTGCCAAGCGTTATTTACAAGGTAGTGATGAAGGATGGTTCAGAAATTATGGTCCAGAATCCTTCGAATCTACCAGATCCGACTGATATTCAGCATATTGAGGAGCCAATCGTTTCGGCTGAAATCATGACACCTAAGGATTACGTCGGAACTATCATGACACTGTGCCAGAGTAGGCGTGGAAATATGGTGCACATGGAGTATCTGACTGAGACGAGAGTGCAGCTGCATTATGAGATTCCGCTCAACGAGGTAATCTATGATTTCTTTGATGCGCTCAAGTCCAAGACGAAGGGATATGCATCACTCGACTATGAATTTAAGGAGTATAGAGCTGCTAAGCTAGTGAAACTCGATATACTGCTCAACAAGGAACTAATAGACGCATTTAGCACTATAGTTCCTGAAGAGGCTGCATATGCAAAGGGCCGCACAATCTGTTCGAAGCTCAAGAAGCTCATCCCTATGCATCAGTTTGAGGTTCCAATTCAGGCTGCAATCGGACAGAAGGTAATTGCGCGTGAGACCGTAAGAGCTTACCGTAAGGATGTAATTGCGAAGTGCTACGGAGGAGACATCTCGCGTAAGAAGAAGCTGCTCGAGAAGCAGAAGGAAGGTAAGAAGCGCATGAGGCAGTTCGGAAGAGTTGAGGTGCCTCAGGAGGCATTCACAGAGGTTCTGAAGTTCGATGACGACAAATAAGAATCCTGGTATATACGTTCATATTCCGTTCTGTGTGAGGAAGTGCAACTACTGTGCGTTCCTATCTGGGAATTCAGATGAAGAGCTTAGAGATCGATATGTGAAGGCACTGTGCGAAGAGATTCGCATCAGAGCAAGGCTTATGAGTGACCATGCACATGGAGTCTTCGATACCATCTTCTTTGGCGGTGGAACTCCATCGCTACTAAGTAGCGACCAGATTGCAAGGATAATTAGTGAGCTAAAGATGAAATTTGATATAGATAGTGAAGCGGAGATTACTCTCGAATCTAATCCTGCGACACTGTCCATGGAAAGCCTGAGAGATTACAGGCAGTCTGGCGTTAACCGCTTATCGATGGGCGTTCAGAGTATGGATGACGATATACTAAGGCGGCTTGGAAGGATTCATACAGCTGGTGATGTAATCACAGATGTACAAAATGCGAGAGCAGCGGGATTTGACAATATAAATCTCGACCTCATGTTTGCAGTGCCAGGTAGCTCGCTAGACACTACTATCTCCGATATAGAGGCAGTAACGAGTCTAGGACCAGAGCACATATCTTTTTACAGTTTGCAGCTTGAGGAAGGAACGGCTTTCTTTAAGGAATTTGAAAGAGGAGAGCTCGAGGAAGTTCCTGATGAAATCGATAGAGCTATGTATCACGCTGGAACTAAGCTCCTTAAAGAGAAGGGATATGAGCAATATGAGATTTCTAACTTCGCTAAGCGTGGCTATGAATCTAGACATAATCTCAAGTACTGGGAGATGGCTCCTTATATGGGGCTTGGTCTCGGTGCATCTTCGTTCATCGATAACAGCAGGGTTATGAATGTCTGCTCGCTCGATGAATATTTTAACCTCACTGGTAAAGGTCTTGCGCCTTCCGCTGAAGTACACGAGAACTCGGAGCATGACAACGTGGCGGAGGCTGTTTTTACAGGGCTTAGGAAGGTAGAAGGAATTAGATACGAGGATGTGTTGGGTAGTTACGAGAAATTCTGGAAATATTACAGTGATGTCTTTGAAGAAGCTCGCGAATATGAGAGAGAAGGAAAAATCGCAATTGATGAAGATGGCATGAGACTTACGGACGAAGGTATAGATATAAGCAACAGTATTATGGCGCTATTTGTATAGCATAGATAGGAGGCTGTGATGGGCGAATACATCATGACACTCGACGAAGGTACGACGAGTGCGAGGTGCATAATATACGATAGAGTGGGAAATGCGGTAAGCGTTGGACAGAGGGAGTTTAAGCAGATTTTTCCTAATGATGGATGGGTTGAGCATGATGCGATGGAGATATATTCCACGCAGATGGCGGTTGCTCAGGAGGCGCTGCTCAAGGCGAGTCTTACCTATAGGGATATCGACTCTATCGGCATAACCAACCAGCGTGAGACCACTATTGTCTGGGACAAAGAGACTGGAAGGCCGATTTACAATGCGATTGTGTGGCAATGCAGAAGGACTGCAGACACCGCTGAATGGCTTAGAGATCAGGGATATTCCGACATGATCAGAGAGAAGACTGGTCTTATCATAGATGCGTATTTCAGTGCTACTAAGCTAAAGTGGATTCTCGACCACGTAGATGGGGCGAGGGAAAAAGCAGAGCGTGGTGAGCTGCTGTTCGGAACGGTTGAGACCTGGCTTATCTGGAAGATGACTGGTGGCGCTAAGCATCTCACTGACTATTCGAATGCAGCAAGAACCATGATATTCAATATCAATACGCTTGACTGGGATGATGAGATCCTATCTATCCTAGATATACCACGTGTGATGCTTCCGAAGCCAGTGCCATGTGCTGGTGACTTTGGAGAGACTATTTTCGAATTATTTGGCGGTAAGCTACCTATCACTGGAGCGGCAGGAGATCAGCAGGCTGCACTCTTTGGTGAGGCTTGCTTTAACGAAGGCGAGATTAAGAGCACGTATGGAACGGGAAATTTCCTACTTCTGAACACTGGTAATAAGCCCGTATATAGTAGCAGCGGTCTACTCACGACTATCGCTTGGGGGCTAAATGGTGAGGTTAAGTATGCACTCGAAGGCTCCGTATTCGTGTGTGGTGCTGCTATTCAGTGGCTGCGCGATAACCTTCAGATGATTAAGAAATCTAGCATCTCCGAAAACTTCGCGAGCAAGGTGCCAGATAGTGATGGAGTAGTCGTTGTGCCTGCATTTACAGGACTTGGAGCACCTTACTGGGAACCAGATGCGAGAGGTGCAATTCTCGGAATCAAGCGATCAACCAAGAAGGAGCACGTGGTTAGGGCGACACTTGAGTCAATTGCTTTTCAGAGCGATGATCTGATTAAGGCGATGGAGCATGATCTCGGCAGAAAGATCACTGATCTCAAAGTAGATGGAGGTGCTTCGCTTAACAATTTCCTAATGCAGAACCAAGCGGATATCTCAGATATCCATATAGTCCGCCATAAGTCAATTGAGTCGACATCACTTGGCGCTGCATATCTTGCCGGGCTTGCTTCAGGATATTATAAGTCGATTGAGGATATCATAGAGATTAAAGATATTGACAAGGAATTCTATCCAGCGATTGAAGATGAGGAGAGACAGCGTGCTAAGGCTAAGTGGCATAGGGCTGTTGATGCTGTGCTTGCGCTGGCAGAGGATGAGGAATTTTAGGGGCAAAGAGTCTTTGCTCGTAGTTGTTCGTATTAAGGAATGGAGATGTTTGTACACAAACATCTCCATTTTTAGCGAGTTTTTAATATCTCATCAAATTATTGAGAGAGTGTGTGTTTTTTCTGTAAATTCGTCTTCCATGGCAGTTACTAGAAGAGTCTCGTAAAAGTTAATATTCTATTTAACTTTTGTAACGCTTTTGACTGGTTCACGATACCACGTTGATAATGCTGGTACTATATCTGATTCATTTGTTACGTATACACCAGCTTTATCTAGCATTTCGCGATATTTTACATAAGTATCATTATCGATGTTGTCTTTGTTTAACGCCGAATCAACGTTCTTGATTCCATAAATATAAAAATGAGTTGTTTCATCAATACCTCCTTCGCCGTCTCTTTCAACATGATATTCTTTAAATACCGCAACTAGCACATCACTGTCTTCTAACTTTAAGAAATATGTGCCATAATATGAAAAATTATATGAATAATAGGGATCATTAGAGTAAAACTTGTTTAATTCAGATTCTCCTTTGGATTTAACAAGTTGAACAATTTCAGTACTAATATCACTGGCACTATCAAATCTATAATTTAGTTTCTTAACCTTGATTTTCTTTGAAGATTTAGTTATTTTTAACTTTAATTTCTTTGCTTTCTTTTTATCGTAAACTACATTTACAGTTATCTCATCACCATTCTTAATTTTATTTGATTTTGAATAATCATAGTTGAGATTACTGATAAATTCAGAAATTTGAGCATCGTTTTTATCGTATTTAATGTCATTTTTGATATCAGAAATATATGCATTTCCAGATATTCCATCAATTGTTAATTCAATATTTGAAGATAAGTCAATTTTAGTGAAATTGAAAAAAGTATTCCATATGTAGTATCCACCACCTGCTACAGCAAAAATAATAACAATAATAGAAATTAATATGATTCTTTTTTTCGTAAGTACACGTTTATTGTTATTAACAACATTAACAACTTCTGTTGTATTAATAGGATCGTTAAGATTATTATCTGTTAGGTCGGAGTCTTTGTGTTCATTTTCAGATTCTATTTCATTAAAATGTTCTGTTGCAATAATATTTGTAGAGTCGTTTTGAACCTGATTGTCATTAATTTTGCTTCTTCTATAATCAAATTTCGTGATGCTCGCAGTCCCCTTAAATGCATCCATAGATACGTTCATATATATGTTTTGCCCATACTTGCTAAACATTGCTAGAAGATATACGGCATAAATTGAACTAATGACACCTAATAGTATCATTAGTTTGAATTTAATAGGAATAATATTTTCGCTATCCAGAAATGATGATGCAGCTTCAAGGTTACCAACTGATAATTTTCCGCTAATAAAATCGTTTGGATCAGATGACATAATGATTCTCATACCGTTCATATACTTGTAATTCATGAGCATGAGAAGACAACTTATTACAGATATTACAGAATAAGTGATCACCTTTAAATCTTTATAATGAATAGCATTTAATATTGAGACAATAAGTGAAATAATACCTGTAATTAAAGCTAAATAATATAACCACGGTATTAGTTTCATTAAGGTGTTTATCAAAGTTAATTTGTCACTATAATTGTTTAAAGTGATGTTATACAAGGTTTTCATTGTAATTAAGGAAATAATCCCAATTATGCAAAGTATAGCACCAGCAATAACACCAAGTATAACGAATATTTTGTCTCTTGACAGAGTTTGAAGAGTATTTTTGAAAGAGTTTTCATTGTGCGAATCAGAAGATTTAGAATCAACAAATAGGTTGTCTTGATTATTGTTATTGTTGCTTTGAGGTTTGTTAGGTATTCTCTTGTCTTTCATAATAATTGCCTCCCAAATAGGAAATTAACTATATTCACTTCAGTATCGAAATTATGCACAAGTAATCGCTATTAGCAAAATGGGTGCATATAAAATGCAAATAAATAAATTTTAATGATTATCTAATCGCACATGGTGTTTTGATTGGAATTCAATATCGCTACTACATAAATAGAGTATTCCTTCAATAAAACCAATTATTCCAGGAATAAATGTCCAACAAAAAAGAAGATACAGCACACCCATTCCAGGTTTATTTAAATAAAATTTATGAACACCTAAACCGCCTAAAAAAATAGCCAAAAGCGCTGCAACAAACTTATTACGTACAGGTAAATTTTCTGTAAAATGAGAGGGAGCTTCTGGGGAAGGGTGGTTAGGAATAGCAACACCACATTTTAAACATACGGATTGATTTGGATTAATTTCACTACCACAGTTACTACAAAAACTATTTCCATTATTTTTTTTAATACCACAGTTCAAGCAAATAGCCTGATTTTCATTCATTTCTGTACCACAATTTTTACAAAACATAATTCCTCCTATTTTATACGCTGTGACATCTAGTGAATGTCAATTATGGGTTGATTCTACCATACATTTATCTTAATGACAATCACTGAATGTCATCAGTAGTTGGTAGGAGATTTAAGAAATGTTTATTAATAAAACTTTTGATGGAAGAAATAATATATCGGGTAGAGAGATATCAAGGTTGAGAAAGAACAATAATATGTCACAGAGAGAATTGGCTGACAACATGCAGCTTCTGGGACTTGATATTGATAAAAATGCAATTCAAAGAATAGAGGCAGGAAAGCGCTTTGTTACAGATATTGAGTTAATAGTTTTTGCTGAAATGTTTAAGATTACAGTCGACGAACTGCTGGAAAAGTAACAGTATTGTTTGTATTATGAAAAACAACTAGTCATGTATAATGTGACTAGTTGTTTTTTCTATAAGGTTTATTTATTTTCATTATGTCGTTGATACCGATGTAATCCTGATTAGCATTGACCTTAGAAGCTAGCCACTCCGTGAAGCCTGCTCCGATGAAGGTCGGGATATGACTCCTGTACATCCTGCCCGAATAAGCTTCGTGAGGAATATTTATGAAGTGCGATAAATTACCATTTTCATCTCTCGTCAGAATTCGTCTATAGATAGGATCTGCGATTACGCATTTTGCACCCTTTAGCACCTTCTCTATGTCAGATTCGTCACGCACCATAACATCGCCCTCTCTAAGCATATGAGCATCTACCTGAGTAGGGCATAGTATGTGAACTTCAGTAATTCCAAGGTCGTGCTCCAGCGTATAGCGTATGCCTGCTGCATTAATCGCTTCTCCGATAATCCAGGTGCCACCCTTGGCTCTATCCCTAAGCGTATAGCTCGACTTCGGATGTTCAATAGGTGGGATACCGGTTATCTCATCGGTTGACCCGAGCAGACGTGATTTACCGTCAGATGCCGACTGCTTAATAAGCTGTTCGAGCTCACAGCAAGCAGTCTTTCCCATAGGTAGTCCCAGAACTGCAGGTGTTCCGTACTTATCATTGAGTATTCTTGCACCGTCAAGTGCCATAGATGAGCAGACGACATTGACATCAGCTTTATAAGCCTCTGTCATTTCAGAAAGAGTGCAGCCCATCGTCATGCAGCAATTGACCTCGATACCGCGACCTTTAAAATACTCCTTTAGAGCCTCAACGTTTCCGACTATCGAGAAGTCAAGCGGAGATACGCCGAGGAGATTTACGGATATGGAAGATGAATCAGATATAGCTTGGCTACCATCAAGGGCAGGGCAGAATCTATCTAGAAATTCACGGTATACCATGTTACCGCCTAGCACATAAGTATCCATCGCATTAGTCGTAAATCCGAATGTCGGTATTCCCGTGCGCTTCTCGATGATGCGGGCGATTCCCTTCATGTCCGTGCTCATAAAGAGTGGAATCAGCGCAGCGGAGATAGCGATGAATTTAGGATTAGTTTCCTGTGCAGCCTCAATTACATCGCCTATGAGCTTCTCGTCGTTTCCGAGAATTACGTCATTTTCAATGAGTCCCGATATGTAAATCATGCTCTCTATATCATACCAACGCGGCTCATCGTGCGTGTTGTATGTTGAATTACAGCCGGATGCATCGTGCATTACAACGAGACCGCCCAGCTCATAGAGGACGGAGCAGATGCCGAATAGGTCAGCTGAATAGGTGGATAAAACTCTTGCTACTTGTTTCATGCCGAGCACCCCCAAGCCTTGACCTGAATTATGGACTTAGTGTCTTTTTCGTTGTTGAATGCATCGATCATTTCTGATGCTAGCTTTTTAATGGCATTATATCCATACCAGCCGTTGTTGGCGATTAGATTTACAAAGTGGTTAGTGCCAGTAAAATACGCAGCTTTCTGACCTATTGCAAGCAGCTTGCCACCCTCAGCTTCATCTCGTGGATAGAAGCGTGCACGAAAATCCTGAGTTGCAATCAGCGGAATGTCTGGATGATTTTGCTGCAGCCACTCGAGATCAGGTTTGCTATCTGGCGCTAGAGCATCTCCATAAATCTCAGTTACGTTGAAGCCGCGTGAGAGCAGGAGCTTTGCAAGGCTCAAAAAGCGCGGCGTGCTCATGAAGTCTATAGCAATCAGCGCATCTCCGATAACAGAAAGTGCATCTCTTAGAGCTGCATCAGCTTCTGCCCGAAGTGATGCAAAATCAGGAGTAGGAGCTCCGATAATCTTAGAAAGCGCACTCATATCACTGTCAATCTCATCGTAGTCGTAAGTGTACGGCATGTATAGGCTCTTCTGACCGAGCCTCTCCTCAAGGCATTCAGTGGACCACTTCGCGATAGGAAGGGAGTAGATATTGAGAAAACTCTCGCCCATGGCCTTATACTCATCGTAATCATCGATTGAAGCGAGATCATGAGTACGGAAACCGTTATCATGTAGCAGCTTAATATGATCGCCAGACCTGTCAATCGGAAAACTATCGCCGATGAAATTAACGACTTTATCATTAAGCGGTTGTTCCTCGATGCACAGATACATCGAGCGGCACATGTCCTCTTCAGGTGTGTGATCGTTTATCTTCATAGTCGGTGTCATCTGCGAAGATATGAAGTCGATGTCTGGAAAGCGAGCCGAAAGCTCGTCATATATATATTCTATATCCGTTGCGAGGAAGTAGTGAATGCAACCTGTAAAAGGGAGCACGCACGTAGGTTTCTGATCAAGCTTATTCAGTATGTCAGTAACGCCCTCGATAAAAAGCTCTTCCATGTTGCCACTCAGAATATCCTTTTCTTCAATGAGCACCATCGAAAATCTATCAAGTCCCTCATACTCGGCAGCAGAGAGAACTACGCCGCGCAGACAGGCTGACGCTCCGATGTATATCATGTGCGAGCCAGGAATAATCATCGGTGTATGTGCGATAGTCCAGCCACCGCGCGAAGGACATGAGTATTCAAGTTTGCGCGGAAAAGGAGTCAGAGTATCGAGGTCCCCAAGCTTCACCTTCGCTTTATTAATATCGGGTTTGTGTAAATCAATCAGCATATTAGTCCCTATTTATAATCTCCATCGCTATCTTAGTATATACGTCAACCATCGGGTCATCGGGAAAAGCTTCGGCGACAGTGAGGGCATCGTCAGATGCTCTTTTCACCACCATGCTGTGCTCGATAGTTCCGACTATCGGGCACTCGAGGTCTTCACTGAGTGTCTGAAGCTTCTCATCTTCACCATTGACATTGCGCTTGTTGGCAATTATTCCAGAGAGTCCGTTGTGACCTCTGCGTTTAAAATTTTCCATCGCTAGACCGAGGTTCATAGCTGCGTATATCGCCATCTGCTCCCCAGAAGAGATGACATATACGTTGTCCGCATAATTCTTGCGAAGCGGCATCGAGAAACCACCACATACTACGTCTCCGAGCACATCGTAGAAGACGACATCGGGATGGAGCACTTCTTCGAAATTCTTTTGCTTGAGCAAATCTAGCGCCTTAGCAACGCCTCGTCCAGCGCAACCAATGCCTGGAGTTGGACCACCAGCTTCCACGCAGATAACGCCATTATAGCCGATGGTATACATATCCTCGAGCTGAATATCCTTGATTTTATCTCTATAAGTATCGAGAACTGGAGTGAGCTCCCTACCTTGCCTAAGACTTATCGTGGAATCTGCTTTTGGATCGCAGCCAATCTGCATGACTGTATATCCTTTTCCAGCGAGAGCTGCAGACATATTAGAGACGGTAGTGGATTTTCCAATTCCGCCTTTTCCGTATATTGCAATTCTTTTCATTGAGAAATACTTCCTAAAAAATAAATTTCACCTCATCAATTCACACCTTTTTAATAGGTATAAAGAGATAAAATGTATTTAAAATATTTTATCAGCACCTCAAAAAATTGTAAACGATTGTGATTAAAATACCTTTTATTGCGTACCATATGTAGCGATAGTATAATTTTAATTAATTAAATGAAGACCAACCACAAGGTGTCCCGAGTGGTATGAATTTGTTTTCGGAGACTTCTACCTGTGTGGTTTGAAGTCTTTTTGTGTAGGGGGATAAATGATTAAGGTAGCAATATATGGTAAGGGTGGTATCGGAAAATCGACAGTAACTGCGAATCTCGCAGCAGCCTTTGCAGTTAAGGGATATAAGGTAGTTCAGATTGGATGTGATCCAAAGGCTGACTCGACGATCAACCTTCTCGGTGGCAATCCGCTAATTCCGGTTATGAACTTCATGAGAGATAACGACGATGAACCGACTATTGACGAGATGGTTAAAACTGGATTTGGAGGAGTTGAATGTATCGAGACTGGTGGCCCAACACCTGGCATCGGATGCGCGGGTAGAGGTATTATCTCGACTTTTAATCTAATAGATGATCTAGATGTTTTTGGCAGATTCGATCCCGATGTAGTCCTTTATGACGTGCTCGGTGACGTAGTCTGTGGAGGATTTGCAGCTCCTATCAGAGAGGGCTTTGCAGAGGATATACTCATCGTAACTTCGGGTGAAAAGATGGCTCTCTATGCGGCAAATAATATTAAGACGGCTGTAGATAATTTTGCAGACCGTGGATATGCCAAGGTGAAGGGTGTGGTGCTCAACCACCGCAATGTCGAGAATGAGACGGAGAAGGTGCAGGCTTTTGCAGATGAAGCAGGAATACCAATCGTAGGAGAGATCCCTCGCAGTCAGGAAATCATAGACTGGGAAGATCAGGGCAAGACCGTGATTGAGGGCAATCCAGATTCCGATATTGCAAAGAGATTCTTTGCCCTAGCAGACTACCTGATTAAGGAGAATTCGTAATGGCGAGAGACACTTATTTCACGACAATAGGAGCGCTCGCTGAGGCTGGCAGTATTCCGACCGAGCTAGTGAGCAACGAGCATCTCGTGTATAGCTCACCGGCGACCTTGATGTACAATTCACCAGGTGCGCAGGGATTTGGCGTTAAGAGAGCAGGAGTAGTAATACCAGAATCGGTAATGCTCGTGGTTGCTCCAGCTTGCTGTGGCCGTAATACCACGATTTTGGCGGACGAAGGTGGATATAGTGAGAGGATGTTTTTCCTTCAGATGAGTGAAAATGACCTCGTCACAGGTAGACATCTATCCGATATACCGCAGGCTATCGAGGAGATCTATGAAGTCTGTGAAGTGAAGCCTAAGGTTGTGGTTATCTGCATCACATGCGTCGATGCGCTTCTCGGAACTGATCTAGAGCGTGTCTGTAGAAAGGCTGAGGAACGCACGGGAATTCATGTCGTTCCTACATATATGTATGCGCTTATGCGCGAGGGCAAGAACCCACCGATGGTAGCTGTAAGAGAAGCGATTTACTCGCTGCTTGAGAAGAGAAAGCCGACAGGTGGGACCGTTAATTTGCTCGGTAATTTTACACATCTCGAGGACGATTCTGACCTTTATGACATCCTCGGTCAGATGGGAATCAAGACCATACACGAGGTAGGGAGAAAAGAAACCCTCGAAGAATACATGGAGATGGGCGGGGCAGATTTCAATATTATACTTCATCCAGAGGCTAGAAAAGTAGCATTCACACTTGAGTCAAAGCTCGATATTCCTTACATTGAGCTGACTAGGGTGTATGAGATAGATAGAATACAGCGCCAGTATGCACTGTTCGCTTCGGCACTCGGAGTAGAAATCGACGATTCGGAATACTTCCGTGAGGCTAGCGATGCATGCCTAAGACTTCAGCAGCTGTGTGAAGGAAAGACATTTGCAATAGGACAGGTTGTAAACGGAAACTCAATAGAGATGGCGCTAGCACTTGAGAAGCTGGGACTACGCGTTAAGTCGGTGTTTGCGAATATAAGCGAGGATGACTTCCCTTTTATCAGAGAACTAGCTAGTTACAATCCAGACCTCAAGGTGTACTCGACGATGTCACCAACAATGATGAACTATGATGGTTCGGAAAAGGTTGATATTTCAATCGGTATAGATGCACAGTTCTACTATCCAGAGTCGATAAATGTGCACTGGAATAACGAGATTCAGCCGTTTGGATACAAGGGACTAGTGCACTTTGTAGAGGCAATAGAGAGGAGGCTCGCTGATGAAAGGGCTTAGAAAATATCTATCGCCGTTTACGCCAGACCAGTCTGGAGCGGTCTCCGTGCTGTTTCATTATGGTGGTATGCTCATAATCATGGATGCGGGCGGATGTGTTGGAAATATCTGCGGATACGATGAGCCGCGTTGGGATAAGAAAAAGAGTGCGATATTTAGTGCAGCTCTTCGTGACCTAGATGCGATTCTCGGTCGTGATGAGCTTCTCATCCAGAAGACTAAGGAAGCACTCGGAGATATAGATGCTAAATTTGTCGGTCTAATCGGGACACCAGTACCAGCAGTTATCGCCACTGACTATAGAGCGTTAAAGCGCCTCATGGAGACTGATTACGAGGTGCCAGTTGTGCCTGTCGAGACTAATGGAATTGACATGTATGATGAAGGTGTTAGTAGGGCGTTTCTGCAGATACTTAAGAACTACTTGTATGAAGAAGATGGATCAGGAGCAAGGTTCATCGCAAATGGCAGTCTTGAGCAAAAAGCCATTAGCTTGGAAAAACTAGGAAAACTGGGCAAGTTAGGGAAGTTAGGTAAGATTGATAAGAGCAACGCTTCCGAGAGAGTTGGAGTAATAGGCTTTACGCCGCTCGACACTCCCGGAAGCGGTGACTACGAAGATATGGTGACTGCACTTCGCGAGCAGGGCGTGGATAGCCCAGTTATCTATGGCATGAATGATACGCTAGAAGATGTGGCTGCTGCTGCACATGTGGATAGAAATATCGTCGTATCTCCTGGCGGTGTAAAGCCCGCGAGATGGTTATCGGACAAGTACGGCGTACCATATGAGATATGTTATCCTCTGCCGCAGGATCGTGCGGATGAGTTCTCGCGCAAGGTCATGGGGCACGAGCCTCGGAAGGTGTTGATAGTGCATCAGCAGGTTTTTGCAAATTCGCTTAGAGACGTGCTTATAGGGACTTCCGAGGATAAGCCACTAGAGCGCGTAGATGTTGCGAGCTGGTTCATGATGAGCAAAGAGGTTCGTCAGGAGCATGATACTAAGTTAAATGAAGAGGATGAGCTCATGAAGCTCGTAGATGCTGAGGGATACGATGTGGTGATCGGTGATCCCCTTATCAAGAGAGCGCTTCCAGGGTGGAAGGGTACTTTCCTCAGTCTTCCTCACTTCGCAATCTCGGCTTCTCTTTACTCTTCGAGCTCAGATGAAGAATACTGGCAGAAAGCTGGAGATGTAGTGAAATAGATAGATGTTGGTGATTGCAATTGGTATGTAGATTAATTAGGATTTATGGAATAGTTCAGGGCGTTGGCTTTAGACCCTTTGTGAGCAGACTTGCGGATAGATATGGCATATCTGGAAGTGTCTGTAACAAGGGCTCTTATGTTGAGATAATCGCGCGAGCAGAAGAGCCCGTATTGAGCGATTTCGTACATGCCATAGAAGCAGAAGCGCCAGAGCGGTCTGCAATCGTCAAGATTAAGGTTATGGATGATACTGTAGATATATCGATAGACTCTGGATTTAAGATTGCACTGAGCAAGCACGAAGAAGGGCAGATATTCGTGTCACCAGATATCGCTACCTGCCCTGACTGTACAAAGGAGCTATTCGATAAAAATGATAGGAGATACCTCCATCCGTTTATAAACTGCACTCAGTGTGGTCCTCGTTTAACTATACTAGATTCTATGCCTTACGATAGGGTGAAAACCAGCATGGCTGGTTTTCCGATGTGCGAGGCATGCAGTGATGAATATTCCGATATGAATTCGAGGCGCTATCATGCTCAGCCTGTTTGCTGTAATGACTGCGGGCCGGAGCTCTACACCCTCGTGGGTAGGGCTTCTGAGTCTGACGTACAAGGTATGGGAACTGATTCGGAGCGCACCGAGGGTGCATATGGCGCGGCGGCGCTTCTTGCAACCAGGGCTGTGATCAGGAATGGCGGCATCGCCGCCATCAAGGGGATAGGCGGCTTTCACCTCTGCTGCGACGCCGCGAACGAAGCAGCGGTTCAGCGCCTCAGACAGCTGAAGGCGCGCCCGATGAAGCCGTTTGCTGTGATGATGCGGGACCTCGAAGTGGTCGGGCGCGAGTGCAGACTGGAGCCAGAGATGGAGCCGCTGCTTACCGGCCCGCAAAAGCCGATAATACTGATTCCTAGACGTCACGATTCAGCTGACTCGGCAGAGCCTGATTCCAATATAAAGGGAGAACTTAAGACCAACATCCAGATGGGGCACAATTCCAGAATCGCAGCATCTGTAGCACCTGACAATCCTAATTTAGGCGTGATGCTGCCATATACACCAGTTCATATGCTTCTCTTCGATTATCCAAACGATGAACCAATATCTGATGTTCTGGTGATGACTAGCGGAAATCCATCTGGAGCTCCAATATGCATGAACGATGAGGAAGCGCTTAAGTATCTATCGCCGATGTGCGATATCATACTTTCTAACTCTAGGGACATACGGATAAGAGCGGATGATACGGTTATGGCATTTTACAGAAGCAAGCCTTATATGATCAGAAGGTCGAGAGGATATTCTCCGCTTCCAATAGTAGCGAAGAGTGAAAACTCCCATGCGGTGCTCGGAATAGGTGGAGAGTTAAAGAATGCATTTTGCCTAGGCGATAAGGGGCTTTTTTATCCATCACCATACATAGGCGATATGGCGGATATGAGAAGTGTGAGAGCACTTGAAGCAGCGACAACTCGTATGGAAAGGCTACTAGAGATTCATCCAGACATAATAGTGAGAGATATGCACCCAGGCTATAACACGAGTGAGATGGCTAGGGTGATTGCAGAGAGAGAAGGTGTTCCAGTTATGGAAGTGCAGCATCATCATGCACACATGGTATCGTGCATGGCAGAGAATGAATACGAGGGAATAGCTCTGGGAGTGACTTTTGACGGAACTGGATATGGAACTGATGGAACTATCTGGGGCGGTGAATTCCTGATTGGAGATGAGAGCGGATACGAGCGTGTTGGCAGTATTGCACCGTTTATACATGCTGGCGGAGATATTGCCTCTAAGGAGGGCTGGCGAATTGCCTACTCCATGATTAGCACAGCGCTCGGAAGTGAGTCGGCGAACCGCATAGCTGAGACGCTTGGCCTCGGAGATGAGCAGAGTAGACAGGCTATCGATTTCATGCTTGGCAACAATGTCAATACCGTGAAATCGACAAGCGCAGGACGACTCTTTGACGCAGCTAGCGCAGTGCTAGGCATAAAGTCAGCCAGCACCTTCGAAGGCGAGGCCTCGATGGCGCTCCAGTTTGCAGCTGAACGCGCCGAAGCACAAGGAATAAGCCTAGCGCCTTACGAGGGCAGGCTGATGAATATCGATGAAGAGCAGTTCGAACTGTGCACAGACACCTTGCTCATGGAACTAGCTGCAAGGAGTCTGGCAGATCAAGATACTGACCAGCTGGCATACTTCTTTCATAAAGCGCTGGCAGACATGATCGTAATCGCTTGCTGCTACCAGCGTACGAGGTGCGAAGTGAACGTTGTTGCCCTATCGGGAGGAGTGTTTCAAAACCTACTACTTCTAAGGCTAGTGGATGACGGGCTTGAACGAGAAGGCTTTAAGGTGCTGAAGCACGGAGTTGTGCCGACTAATGATGGTGGCATAGCGCTCGGCCAGGCAGCTGCAGGAATAGCGGCGCTTCGGAATCAAGAACAAAATAAAGAACAATAAGAAGAACAATAAATAGTACAGTCACATGACTGAACATGGGTATAAAATATATAGAGATTAGAAAATGACGGAGGTGCACATATGTGTGTGGGATTGAGAGCAAAGGTTGCTAATATAGAGAATAATATGGCTGTCATCGATGCTGGCGGCGTTAAGAGAAAGGTTTCTGCGGAGCTGATTTCAGACCTAGCCCCTGGAGATTATGTGATGGTGCACGCAGGTCTTGCCATTGCAAGAGTTGCAGCAGATGAGGCGGCAGAGGCAGATAAGGTCATGGAGGAGCTAAATGACAATTAACGAGAGTACAAAGAAAGCTCGCGACATTGTCACCTCCTACGACGGCCCGAAGCTTAGAATCATGGAAGTCTGTGGAACTCATACGCATGAGATCTTTAGACTCGGAATCAGGAGACTTCTACCAGACAGTATCGAGCTGATTTCAGGACCAGGATGTCCAGTCTGCGTTACGCCAGTTTCGTATATCGATGAAGCTGTGATGCTCGCACTTGATAAGAAGGTCACTATCACAACTTTTGGTGACTTAATCAGAGTCCCAGGAACGGAGATGCGTCTAGCAGGTGCTCGCAGCCAAGGTGCAAAGGTAAACGTAGTATATTCACCGCTCGACTCGCTCGAGTATGCCAAGGAGCATCCAGATGAGCAGGTCGTATTTCTGGCGGTTGGATTTGAGACGACAACGCCTGGTAGCGTGATGGCGGTTCGTGAAGCGAAGGTGCAGGGCATCGAAAATTTCTCGATACTGACAGCCAACAAGACGATGTATAACGCATATCTAGCGCTCAAGGGCAGTGCGGATGCATTTCTGTATCCAGGTCATGTGAGCACGATGACTGGTATGGAGGAATACTATAAACTCCGTGATGAACACGGAATATCTGGAGTGGTCGCTGGTTTCTCGGGATCCGAGGTGCTGACGGCACTTGCGGTGATCATCAAGAAAATAGAAGAGAACAAACCTTTCGCAGTAAACTGCTATCCAGCAGTGGTAACTGAAGAGGGAAGTCCTGCGGCTAGAAAACTCGTCGAGACGGTCATGGAGCCTTGCGATTCAGAATGGAGAGGACTCGGCGTTATAGAGAAATCAGGTGTTGAGCTTAGGCCAGAGTATCGCGATTACGATGCTAGGTACAAATTCAATCTTCCAGAGATAGAAGGTAAGCCAAATCCAGCATGTAGATGCGGAGAGGTGTTACTCGGCAAATGCAAGCCTTACGACTGCAAGGTATTCGGTAAGGGCTGTACGCCAGAGCATCCGATAGGAGCGTGCATGGTTTCTAGCGAAGGCGCATGTTCGGCGTTTTATAAATACGGAGGCGACATATGGAACAAACAATAACCCTCGCGCACGGTGCAGGTGGAAAGCAGACGAATGACCTGATCGGTGGGATTTTCAAGAAATATTTCGACAACAAATACCTAACAGCGGACGATGCGGCAGTGCTGCCACCTCCAACTGGAAGGATGGCGATGTCCACGGACGGATTTATCGTATCTCCTGCAGAATTCCCTGGCGGCAACATCGGAAAGCTCTCGATATGCGGTACGGTAAATGACCTCGCGTGCATGGGTGCAAAGCCACTCTACATATCTTGTGCATTCGTAATAGAAGAAGGCTTCCCCGTTGAGAAACTGGAGCGCATCGCTAAGGCAATGGCTGAGACGGCTCATGAGGTAGGTGTTTCAATAGTATCTGGCGATACCAAGGTTGCTGGCAAAGGGCAGGTGGATGGCGTGTTTATCACGACTACCGGCGTAGGCGAGATACTGGAAGGCGTTAACCCAGCTGGTGCAAATGCTGAACCTGGTGACAAGATTATCGTGACTGGAGACGTTGGCCGTCACGGATGCACGATTCTACTCGAGAGGGACAGATTCGGCATGGAGGCGAATGTGACGAGCGATTGTGCGCCACTCTGGAATGCTGTAAATGCTGCACTTGAAGCCGCCCCAGACATCCACGTTATAAGGGATGCGACGCGCGGCGGAGTTGGGACTGTACTCTATGAGATTGCTGACCAGAGTGATGCCGGAATCAAGCTCGATACTGAATCCATTCCTGTAAATCCTGAAGTCGCTGGTGTCACGGGCATGCTCGGGTTAGAGCCACTTTATCTTGCTTGCGAGGGTAGACTGGTTATGTTCGTCCCTGCAAAATCCGCTGACGCTGTACTCGCGGCACTACACAGCTCCGAGCATACAGAGGGTGCGGTGGTAATAGGCGAGGTGACTAATGAGATGCCTGGTCACGTTGTGATGACCACGGAAATAGGCACTGAAACGCTGCTGCCACCACCAAGCGGAGAGCTGCTGCCGAGGATTTGTTAGTGAAGTCTGGGAAATAGTGAAACTAAAAAATCCTAGTTAAACGAAAAAAGTACTAGACAAGTTCTGAGATATTATGTATACTAATTCGTGTCGCACTCGTGACACGAATATATGCCGCATTGGTCAAGAGGTTAAGACGCAGCCCTCTCACGGCTGAATCTCGGGTTCGATTCCCGGATGCGGTACCAAGAAAAATAGAGAAAAGCTAAAAACCTTGTAACTACAGCAGTTGCAAGGCTCTTTTCTTTTTTGTCTATGTTACAGGTGTTATAAATTGACCTGTTTTGTCGTGCCATGTGTGGTCATATCACATTTAAGGAGTGTAAATTTATGCATAATCGGTGTATATTACCGTGTTTTCGTTATGTCCGTTATCGTTCCAATACTTCTCCAACATAGGGAGTACCTTTACAGCCTCCTCGTATCGGCTGTGCGTGTATCGGTCTGTCATTCCCTCAAGAGAGTGTCCCGCTATCCGCTTAATATTTGCGATTGTCATGCCTGGGATATGTGCAAGGTCAGTTACATAGCTGTGTCTAAAGCAATATGGCTCTAAGTCGGATTATGGAAGTTTAAGGGTATCCTGCAACTTCCCGATATCGTGAGTAAGTGGCGTGCGGCTAACCCTAACATAGTGCAGCTGTGGGATAGGATGAACAAGCTCGCTATACACACTATAGACACAGGCGATACTACATACCTTAACGGTCTCACGCTAAAGTCTGAACTAGATATCATTAACGGTCTTAAGTACTTCACTATTGAGCTACCATCTGGGCGTAAGCTCTTCTACTGCTCTCCTAGTCTCGGTACGAACAGATGGGGTCGCCCCGTCGACCGCTAGACTGTAAGATATTCAAGGTTTCAGAAATGTTAATAAGCGAAAATGCACCACCAATGCATCTTAACTGCAGGTGTGGCACATCTGCTAGTATGGGACCAGAGGGCGATGTGAATTATGCGAAAAGCTTTGATGATTCCATAAAGCAAAATATACACGAATCAATGTGGATTTATTCTTTAGAATATACAAGAAAAGAATTGTTGAAAAGTCCTGTGGGGATTGATACAATCAATGCAATTAAAAACAGCGATGTTATTATCAATGTTATTAATATGCGTATGCATCCAACAGGGGCTCGTGGAGAACAATTTGGCGACAGAATAGATATCTTCGCTAGGCAGTGTCAGAACGAACTCGTTTTTTCGCAAACAATTGTGCATGAAATGGCACATTGCCGATTCGGCATAGGAGAATGTCAACATGCGGAAGCGATATGTTTCGCGATGGAAAAAATGCACAAGGAACGCAGAGATTACTTGAAACCGAATGAGTGGGAGTATGTTAAGAAACTCGCGCAGGACGTTTATTCAGATTTAAAATGGGAGGATGGAGGATATGGAAACTATGAACAATTTGATTTTGTTAGAGACAACAAAAGCCTCTGATCGGGTACCGTGTTCGCATTGTCACAAAGGATACTGGGTGCCAAGCAACCCTAAGGCTAAATACAATTCGTGGTTTACTTGTAGTCATTGTGGCGCTAGTCGACATATAGAGCGCAATGTGACTGTAGAATAGAAACAGAATAATGGAACGTACTCGGGTGACCTTCGGGCCCCGGGTCTTTTTATTGAGGACAGATAATGATAATTGTTAAGGTTAAAGGCTCGTCCGTAGAGGTAAGCGGTCATGCAGGACACTTCCCCATAGGAACTGATATCGTTTGTGCGGGAATATCTGCCTTATATCAGACATTAGTAGAGTCGGCTATGGAATTAACCGACGGAACATATAAAACCTCTTCAGAGGCAGGATTTGGCTATATCAAACCTATGGATATGTGAGCGGAGAGTATAAGTTGCTCGTTCGCTCTTTTTTAATTGGCATTAATGGAATCGCATCAAGTTATCCCGATTATGTAAAAGGTATAACTGATTAGACCAAGCATTGAAGTCTCTAAACTCAATGGAATCATTTTGTTAAGCATTGCAACATTAAACACATGGAGGAAAGAATTATGCTAAACGAACTAAAGAGATGGGAGCTACAGTTATTTGCTGATGATGGCGAAAACGTTGGCGGAAGTGACGCAATAGGGTTCAGCATGCTATAATAATACTGAGAGAACCGTATTGATTGCGGTTGAGGGGCAGTCTGTTATAGGTTGCCTTTTACTAACAAAGTGCTATACGCACCGTAGTGTTAATGAATCGGGCAGTGTGATGCCCTACCGTGTACACGTGAGTCGACAGATTGAGAGGGTAGCTCCCTCTCTTTTTTTAGCTATATTATAGGTGTTATAAATTGACCTGTTTTGTCGTGCTCCGTGTGGTCATATCACATTAGGAGAGTGATATTTTATATAATTTTATGTATAATCTGTGTATATTGTATAATATAACATGAAATGTACTCGGGAATCTTCGGTCCTGTGTCTTTTATTAAACCTAAATAAGTTAATGGATAAGGAGGTCTAAGAAATTATGAGTTACGATTTAATGGTTTTCGAAAAAGCACATGCTCCAAATAATAAGACAGAATTTATAAAATGGTACGAAAATCAAGTGGAGTGGAAGGAAGATCATAATTATGATTCGATAGAAGTAAGCTCAGCTAATCTAAAGAACTGGTTTATGGATATGATACAAGTATTTCCACCGATGGAAGGAGAATTTGCTCTTAGTGATGATGAAATAGAAAATGATGAAGATCTTGCAAATCGCATTACAGACTATTGTATTGGTAAAGATGTGATATATGCATGTTTTGCATGGTCACTAGCAGAGGACGCATATAATACTATGCTTAAAATTGCGTTAAAACACGGTGTCGGATTTTTTGATGTGAGTGGTAATGGAGAGGTTATATTATCTGAATGTGATGAACAAAATTAGGGTGTGCAATTTAGCTAAAAAGATTGTTTAACGCCAAACCTTGAGTGATAGCTCAAGGTTTTTTACACCCTTACACATCCAATCCACATGTTGTATCATTAAGTTATTCTATAAGAGCTATATAAAAGAGGAGATAATGATAATGGAACTAAAGGAGATGCGTAAGCTCCTCGGCTTATCACAAGCGGCATTTGGAGAGAAATATAACATCCCAGTAAGAACAATTCAAGATTGGGAGAGTGGGCGCAGGCAAGCTCCCGTATACGTTCTTGAGCTACTAGAGCGAGCTGTGATCGAAGATTCCAAAGCTGAAGTGAATTAATAGATATCCACACTTCATAGGCAGTTTAACCTCATGATTTCATGTTGGTTATTAATCCTTTAAACAATAACAACAGGAATAACTTATGGACAAAAAACGAAACAATCGCATAGCAACTATAATCTCTATTGGATTACTAGCCACAATATGGCTGATTTCAGGCCTAACAAGGTATTTCAGTTCAGGGGAAGTCGACACGGGTACTGGATATTCTACCCTCAGCTACAATGTGACTGTGGATGTTAGAAATGACTATTCATACGTAGTCGTAGAGAAGATTAAGGTGAATTTCACCGACCCAAAGCACGGTATAGTTAGAAACATTCCTTTCGGCAAGGGATACAAGATCAAAGATGTATCCGTAGATGGGGACAAATACAAGATTAAGAATCTGTATAAAGCTAACCAAATGCAGATTAAAATCGGTGATAAAAAGAAGACGGTTACCGGTGTTAAAGATTACACCATCATTTATACCCTTGCTAATTACGAGCGCAAGAATAATCCTAACGACATATATGTGGATGTGCTTCCATCGGAATGGGCAACAGATATCAAGTCGGCATCAGTTTCTGTGTACTTGCCACAGCATTTTCCGTACAGCGGCATGAAAGGGTATAGTGGCCCGCACAAGAGCACGTATAATATGTACGGTACATGGACCTACGACAAGAAGCAAAATATAATCGAATATAGTGTTCAGAATTTGCCAGCGAATAATGGTGCGACATTGCTCGTAGATACTCCAAAAGGCTACTGGTACAAAGCGCCTAGCAAGTACTGGGTGAACTATGCGACCGTAATAGTAGCAATTCTCGGCGTCATTATACTTATCGTGCTTAGGGTTTTGAATGAAAAAGAACACCCGATTGTTGCGCCCGTTACTTTTAAGCCACCCAAAGGTGTTCCGCCTGGAGAAATCGGATATCTGATCGACGAAGAAGTAAATAAGAGGGATATCACATCGATGTTCTTTTATTTGGCATCTAAAGGGTATATATCGATTGAGGAATACAAGAAGGGAAAATATCAATTCGAGAGCCTCAGGATTCCCGACGTATATGACGAGCCCCCAATTACCGTTACTTTTTACAAAACTATATTTGGAAGCACGAAGAATGGCACACTTGGTAAGGTTGTGAGCCTAGAGGAAGCGAGCAAACGCATAGGCAAAGAATGTGAACTTATTAGAAAGGTAATAGTTGAAGAGTACACGGACAACAAATCGATATTCTCTAAGAAATCGCAGAAAAATGAGAAGATTGCAGTTATCATCAGCTGCATAATAGGAGGTATGCTAATCGCACTTTCTATGTATAGAGAGTTCTACCTACCCGGCTGGCGAATTCTGATATTCGTATATGGTGGCTCGGTAATCCTTGATGCATTTTGGAGATTGCCTGTTAAGAGGATGTGTAGAGAGTATAATTTTCATAGGACGAGAAGCGGTATAAGGAGCGTTACATCTTTTGCGTTCTGGGGAATTATCTATCTGGCGATATCATCGTTTATGTTATTATTTTTGTACAAGACTGCAGGTGGTGAGATGACGATGTATGCTCTAGTTGCAATAGCTGTATATGCATTGGCTGTACCATTGATTCTGCTAGGATTTCTCAAGAGAACTAAGGATAGTGCCAAGCTTTATGGTGAGATTATCGGCTTCAAAGAATTTATCGCTACAGCAGAGGTGGATAGGATAAATGCCCTTGTTCAAGAAGACCCAGCGTATTTCTACGATGTGCTTCCGTATGCCTATGTATTTGGGCTTACCGATGCTTGGGCGAAGAAGTTTGAACCTAAGAATCTAGCTGGACATATTGGATACAGTGCGTTAGGCGGAGATGTATACGACCTTATAAATATGGACATTATGATTCGCCATGTTCAATCCAGCGCATTTTCTAAAGTATCATCGGCATTGTACGCAGATGTCAGCGGAGGTCTAAGCTCTGGCGGCGGCGGATCGGTCGGTGGCGGTTCAGGCGGTGGCGGAGGCGGTGGCTGGTAGACACTTCTTTCCAATATATATGCACTACACCTAAATCGATTATTCCTAAGTTACAGAATGACGATTCGAAACGGCTTGAACTAATAATACTAATATACTAAAGGAGCAGCAATGCAGCAGTACTTTATTTACGGCAGCCCTAGTGCTGAAACTATTGAGATAACGGACAAGGATACAATCAAGCACATGTTCCAGGTCATGAGACTTAGGGCTGGCGATGAGGTAGTTCTCGTGCTCCAAGATGGCATTAAGAGACTTGCAGAAGTTGTAGATGCAGAGAGTAGAACTATGCGGATCGTAGAAGAGCTAGATGAAAATGTCGAGCTACCAGTTAATGTGACTGTAGCTTGTGGATTTCCTAAGGGCGATAAGTTTGCGACTATCGCTCAGAAGTCAACCGAACTAGGGGCAACAGAAATTTGCGGATTTCCAGCGGATAGATCAATAGTGAAATGGGACGATAAGAAGCTAGTTAAGTTGGCAGAAAAGCTTGAGAAGGTAGTTCAGGGCGCTGCTGAGCAGAGTAAGCGCAATATCGTTCCGAGCATAAATCTTGTTGCTGATAAGAAGAGTTTTATAAAGAGCTTCAACGAGTATGACAAGGTCTTCGTTGCATACGAGGAAGCGGCGAAGGATGGGGAAAAATCTGTTCTCGCCAATGCTCTTTCAGAAGTATCAGCTGGAGATAAGCTACTTTTTATCTTCGGGCCAGAGGGCGGAATTACTGACAAGGAAATAGAAGCGTTTACAGAGGCTGGAGCGGTATGCATAGGGCTTGGACCACGCATCATGAGAGCCGAAACGGCACCAATGTATGCGCTATCTGCTGTGAGCTATGCGCTAGAACTCAGTAAATAGAAGTGATTTGCGATTTGTGTGTAGTTTTCGATAATGCGTTAAAAAAATTTTTTGCAAAAAATTTTAATTTACCTCTAGACAAACTGGATAAGTGTGCTAGAATACTTAAGGTTTAAAATATTGAAGCACATATAACAGAAAGAGGAGAGAGAGATGAAGAAGCGAATGTTTCGCGACTCGTATCTTGAATATAGCAACGTAGATTAGGACTTCGACATTGGAATTGTTATTCCAGTGATCGAAGTCTTTTTTTTAAAATTAACGTAGATGTGGAACAGGAAAGGTGGAAAAAATGGCAAAAAGAAGTGACATCAAGAAGATTCTAGTTATCGGGTCAGGACCTATCGTAATCGGTCAGGCGGCTGAGTTCGACTACGCGGGCACACAGGCATGTATTGCACTTAGAGAAGAAGGGTATGAGGTAGTGCTCTGTAACTCCAACCCTGCAACCATCATGACGGACACATCTATGGCAGACAAGGTGTACATGGAGCCACTTACTCTCGAGTATCTAGCTAGGATAATCAGATACGAGAGGCCAGATGCGATTCTGCCAGGCATCGGCGGACAGACTGGTCTTAACCTCGCTATGCAGCTCGAGAAGAAGGGCGTGCTCAAGGAGTGCCGCGTAGAACTTCTCGGAACTAGGAGTAGCAGCATCGAGCGTGCTGAGGATAGAGAGCTTTTCAAGGAGCTTTGCGAAGATCTAGGCGAGCCGGTAATCCAGTCGGACATTGCAAATAGCGAAGAGCATGGACTTGAAATCGCAAAGGAAATCGGCTTCCCCGTAGTTCTCCGTCCAGCGTTCACTCTCGGTGGTACGGGCGGTGGATTTGCATATGATGAAGAGGAATTTAAAGAGCTTATAAAGCGTGCGTTATCCATCTCACCAACTCATCAGGTACTAATTGAGAAGAGTATCAAGGGCTTCAAAGAGATAGAGTACGAGGTAATGAGAGATGGCACTGATAAAGCAATCGCAGTCTGTGATATGGAAAACCTCGACCCAGTTGGAGTACACACAGGCGACTCGATAGTAATCTGCCCAACCCAGACCGTAAGTAAAGAAGACAACGAGATGCTTAAGAATAGTGCGCTTAAGATCATCCGCGCACTTCAGATAGAAGGTGGCTGCAACGTGCAGTTTGCGCTAAATCCAAATTCATCTGAATACTACTTAATCGAGGTAAACCCAAGGGTTTCTCGTTCATCCGCACTTGCGTCCAAGGCAAGCGGATATCCAATCGCTAGAATCACAGCCAAGATTGCAGTGGGCATGACACTGGATGAAATCGAGATTATAGACCAGCCCGCTTCGGTAGAGCCTGCCGTTGACTATGTTGTGAGCAAGGTGTCTAGGTTCCCGTTCGACAAGTTTGCAGATGCAGATAACAAGCTAGGAACGCAGATGAAAGCTACTGGAGAAGTTATGAGCATCGGTATGAATCTCGAAGAGAGCATACTTAAAGCCGTTCGCTCCCTTGAAATAGGTGTTTACCACATATACATGGAGAAGTTCGATGATTGGGATACTGATGAGATGAAGGAGTACATAACTGAGGGTCGTGACGATAGAATATTTGCCATCGCAGAGCTCCTGAGAAGAGGAGTGAGCAATGAGGAGATATGTGAACTGACAGCAATAAATGAGTACTTCATAGGGATGTTTGAGAATATAATATCTATCGAGAAAGAGCTAAAGGCTAACAAAAACGATGTCGCAAGACTGAGGATAGCAAAGCAGCACGGATTTTCAGATGTTGAAATTGCAAGGCTTTGGAACGTAACAGAAGAGCAGGTGTGGAAGCTTCGCGAGGCAGTGTCCCTCTTCCCAGAGTACAAGATGATAGATTCTTGTGCAGGATCTAAGGATGCATATGTGCCATATTTCTATTCGACATTTGACGGAAGTGAGACCAAGAAGACTAAGGATTCAGGCAAGAGAAAAGTCGTAGTTCTTGGTTCAGGACCAATTAGAATCGGACAGGGCGTTGAGTTCGATTACTCGACAGTTCAGGCGGTAAGGACTCTCCGCAGTCAAGGCTGCGAAGCTATAATCATAAATAATAACCCTGAGACAGTTTCTACAGATTATACTACGGCAGATAAGCTATACTTCGAGCCACTCTGCATCGAGGATGTTATGAACATCCTTAGACTAGAGAAACCGGATGGAGTAATTGTTTCACTCGGAGGACAGACCGCTGTAAACCTTGCAAATGCACTCGACGAGAGAGGTGTAAAGATCATCGGAACCGACTGCGCTGCAATTAACGCTGCCGAGGATAGAGACGAGTTCGACAAATTGCTCCAGAAGCTAGGTATCGCTAAGCCAGAAGGAAAAGCGGTAACAGATATAGATGAGGGATGCACTGTTGCCAAGGACATCGGCTACCCAGTGCTCGTTAGACCAAGCTTCGTGCTCGGTGGTAGAGCGATGAGAATTGTTGCGGACGAGACTCAGCTCAGACAGTACCTGAGGACAGCTGTAGAAATTGACGAAGATAAACCAGTGCTCGTTGACCACTATATCCGCGGTAAGGAAATCGAGGTTGATGCGATCTGCGATGGTACAGATGTATTTATCCCAGGCATCATGGAGTTAGTTGAGCGTACAGGCGTGCACTCTGGAGACTCGATTAGTATCTATCCTCCATGCTCCATCTCAGACAAGGTTAAGGAGACTATAAGAGAATATACAGAGAAGCTAGGCCTTGGGATAGGCATTTGCGGACTATTCAACATACAGTTTATCGTCGATGCTTCTGAAAATGTATATATAATCGAGGTAAATCCAAGGTCCTCGAGAACAGTCCCATTCCTATCCAAGGCGACAGGATATAACCTTGCTGATATCGCATCAAAGGTTATGCTCGGCATCAGCCTAGAGGAGCAGGGATTCAAGGGATTAAAGCCACTCGATAAGAAGAGATGGTACGTAAAGGTGCCGGCATTCTCATTTGCAAAGCTATCAGGAATGGATATAAGACTATCACCTGAGATGAAATCTACTGGTGAAGCCATCGGGTATGACGATGATATGATGCGAGCTTTTTACAAGGCCATGCAGGCAGCAGGTATGAGAATGCAGAATTACGGAACGGTATTTGCATCGATCAATGACGAATCTAAAGAGGATGCACTGCCACTAATCAGAGGTTTCTACGACCTTGGTTTCAACATCGAGGCGACAGAAGGTACGGCGCAGTTCCTTAAGAATAATGGCGTAAAGACCAGAAGTTTCAAGCACACTGATAACAGCCTGGATGCAGTAATGGATGAGTTCAGACAGGGTTACGTGACATATGTGATCAATATCGGAGACATCAGATCCGTAGATGCGAATTCCATGGGTAGCCGCATCAGAAGATGCGCAGCGGAGAATAACGTGACTACGCTCACCTCACTCGATACCGTGAGAGTCCTTATAAAAGCGCTTGATGATATAACATTTAAGGTGTCCACAATCGACGCTTAGTGTTATAATTAGGTATTATTCAACTAGAGGAGGGGGCTATGAACATCAGAGAGTGTGTAAAGGTTAGACACTCCGTGCGCGCTTACGAGGACAGGTCTATCGATGCGAAGGTAGCAGAGGACCTTAAGGTCATGATTCAGCAGTGTAACCGCGAGGGAGATATGCATTTTCAGCTTATACAGGATGAGCCAAAGGCATTCTCGAGTCTACTTGCAAAATACGGCAAATTCTCAAATGTTAAAAATTACATTGCCGTAGTCGGTAGGAAGCGTGACGACCTAGATGAAAAGGCGGGATACTACGGTGAGAAGCTAGTGATTCGCTGTGTGCAGCACGGGCTCAGCACTTGCTGGGTAGGCGGAACCTACAAGAAGGTCAAGGATGCGATTGATGTCGGACACGATGAGAAGATCGTTGCCGTAATTGCCCTAGGATATGGACGCACAACGGGAGCTAGCAGGAAGTCTAAGAAGCCAGAAGATGTCTTCGATGGCAAATCTTCGAGGATTTCAAGCTACGAGGACACTCCAGAGTGGTTCAAGAAGGGCGTTGAGATGGCGCTCCTAGCACCGACAGCTATGAATCAGCAGAAGTTTACCTTCGCGATAAGCGGAGATAGAGTGAAGATAAAGCCTGGCTTCGGACCATTTACTAAGCTAGATGCTGGGATCGTCAAGTACCATTTTGAGATAGGTTCTTCGCCAAAGGAGTTCGTATGGGCGTAATATGACGCATAAGGCAAAATACGAAGAATAACTGCTCAAAGTCAAATTATAAGTGAGCACTTCTAGTCGTAAGCTTCTAATAAGATGATACATCGATCAGGTATAGGACAGGATAATGAACGAAATGCATGAGATCCGCCAGGTTGCTATCATGAGATCTGCCTTCAAGCAGAAGTACGGTATACCGAGGCAGCCGAGGCTCGTACAGGGCCTTAAGTCGGAGATAGTCTTCGGCGACGAATTTAATAATCCTGACGCTGTGAGAGGACTCGATGAGTTCTCTCACATTTGGCTAATTTGGGGATTTTCGGACACCAAGATAGATATGACAGAGGAGCATCCAGCGTGGAAGCCTACCGTGAGACCACCTCGCCTCGGTGGGGATATACGAAAGGGCGTATTTGCTACGAGGTCGCCATATAGGCCGAACTCACTTGGCATGTCTGCAGTTAAGCTCCTCGAGATACGAGATGATAATGGTCAGCTCAGACTCATCGTCGAAGGAGCAGATCTACTCGATGGCACGCCGATATACGACATCAAGCCGTACATCCCTTATAGCGATATCATCACAGAGGCAGATGAAGGGTTTGCAAAGAGTATTGATACTTCGATTGATGTTGAATTTCCAGATGACCTGCTTGCAAAAGTTGATGAAGAGTTTCGCGCGCCACTCATAAGGATTCTTGAGCTTGATCCAAGGGATGCCTATGATAGGGATTCTGTAAAGCCATGCAGGATGGCGTTTGCGAACGTCGATATAGAGTTCGTGTTTAGGGACGGAAGATTGGTTGTCACAGCGGTGAACGAGCTTTAAGGCTGATAACAGAATCAGGTAAGGCTTGATTTAAAAAACAGCATAATATTTGAACAGGAAAGAAATGGATAACGACAAGATTATTACAGCGAGAATAGAGGATAAGCTCGAGCAGGCTGAGCGTGGTAGCTATATTACCGCGACTGGCTTTCTTAACATGCACGAGCAGTCGCTTGCCATGCGCATCGTGAGAGGGAGAAGCGACGTCAAATCATTTTTCTATGGCGGATATGAAGATGCAGAGAGACGGATTATCATGTTCGTTCCAGACGGATACGCAGATACTCTCGAGGAAGCGCTAGAGATGATTTCACCGCTTTCGGTGCTTCACATCAAGGTGGCTACAGGCGGCAGAAAGCTCACGCATAGGGATTATCTCGGTTCTGTGCTCTCGCTTGGACTTGATAGGTCTGTAATAGGGGATATTCTGGTCAATGAAAAGGGAGCTGACATGATTGTGAATTCTGAAATTGTAGATTTTCTGCTAGCCGAATTTCACAGTGCCGGTCATACAAATCTCCAGATTACAGCCTCTGATATAGGCGAACTGGAAGTACCCGAGCAAAGGGTGAAAGCGGTTAGAGACACACTTTCTTCGCCAAGACTAGACAATGTGGTGTCAGCGGCGTTCCATGTCTCGCGAAGCGAAGCGGTGAGAGCCATCAAAGGGGGCATCGTTTTTGTAAATCACGAGGAAGTTACCAAGATAGATAAGCGGATAGACGAAGGGGATACGATAGTTCTCCGTGGCAAAGGTAAGGCGATACTTTCCGAGCTCTCAGGGCTCTCAAAGAAGGGAAGAATATGGGCGGAGTTTAAGGTGTTTATTTAACAGAGTTCAAGGTGTTCATTTCATATAAGATAAGGGAATCATCTCTGCATCATAGCTCCAGCTTCGCTAGCTACACTTCTCAGTGGAAAAACAGCAGAATTGGTGCCGCAACAGCTCCATAACAGTTTGAACTGGTTGCGCCTCGGTGTTACAATCAAAGCGTAATAAATATTTCTCTATATTGTTATTTTGGAGGTAGACAAATGTTTGAATATACTGATATTAAGACTGCACCTGCAGCTCTAGGACCATACTCACAGGCAGTGATGGCTGGAAATACACTTTACGCTTCTGGCGCAATCGGAATCGACCCTGAGACAGGGAAGTTCGCTGGCGAGGATGTGCAGAGCCAGTGCGAACAGGCTTGCAAAAATGTAGGCGAGATTCTCAAGGCTAACGGTATGACTTACGATAACGTAGTTAAGACCACTTGCTATATCTTGGATATGGCTGAGTTCAAGGATTTCAACGAAGTATATGCGAAGTATTTCACTTCAAAGCCAGCTAGATCATGCGTTGCAATCACAGCGCTTCCAGCAGGAGCACTCTGCGAAGTTGAAATTATTGCAGTGAAGTAAAACTCACAATCAATAAAACTATGAAGCGAAAATGCATATTAAATTAGTTAATAAAACACTGTGACGAAAACCTGTATTGAAATTTTCAATAGCGAAAAATGCACTAATTTCGGAGCAGTAACTATGATAATCGACTGATTTTGCATAGCTGTAACATAAGTGACCGCCTGTAGAAGCCTTCTGGCGGTCTTTTTATTTTGAACTCCAATAAATCATTACGGAAAATTCATGTATAATAGCCATTATGAAAGGAAGGGGTTATGAACGACATTAAGGTTATTAGATTTGATAATTTACATGATATAGAGCTAGCTCACGTATTCGAGTGTGGTCAATGCTTTCGCTGGAATGAATGTGAGGATGGCTCATACATAGGTGTTGCAGGAGGTCATGCGGCACACGTTTCGCTTGAACATGATGGCGATTCGTGCTCGCTTATCATCGAGTGCACGGGCGGAAGCGATGCGTACTGGCATAGCTACTTTGATCTGGACACGGACTATGGAGCGATGAAGAAAGCACTTCTCGTTGGTGATTCTAAGCTAGCAAAGTCGATAGATGTGTGTCACGGCATAAGGATACTTAATCAGGACTACTGGGAGGTTCTGATTTCATTCATAGTCTCGCAGAACAACAACATACCTAGGATTAAGAAGTGCATCGAGTCGCTAGCGAAGAACTACGGCACAGAGATAGGTGAATTTATGGGCGAGGTGCGATATGCATTTCCTACGCCGGAGCAGCTATCTAGGGCTACACTCGAAGAACTGGCGGACTTAAAGCTAGGATATAGAAACGCATACCTAGTATCAGCTCCTAAGCATTTCGCTGAGCACGGAGTCCCTACTGGAACGACGGAGGAGAAGTACAAGGCGCTACTCTCTTACCTCGGAGTAGGACCTAAAGTCGCAAACTGCATACTTCTATTCGGTCTCAGAGACTTTACGGCATTTCCAATTGATATCTGGATGAAGAAGATAATGGTTGATCTATATGGCTTCGACATCAAGGATATAAAAGGGATGCAGAAGTTTGCTGATGAGCACTTCGGCGAACTAGGAGGCATAGCACAGCAGTATCTGTTCTATTACTATAGAAGCATGCAGTGAAGATATTTTCACATTTAATTCATAGTGCCGTGTTGACAACATATGGGGGTCTGAGTAAAATTATGTTATAGAGTTTAGCACTCTTGATAATTGAGTGCTAACAATACGAATAAAACGTATAATCAGGAGGTTACAAATGAGTATAGGAATAAAGCCACTAGGCGCAAGAGTTGTTATTAAGCGTAGCGAAGCACTTGAGAAGACTGAAGGCGGTCTGATACTTTCGGCAAGTGCTAAGGAGAAGCCACAAGAGGCTGAAGTTCTCGCAGTAGGTCCAGGAACTGAAGACGAGAAGATGGAAGTAAAGGTAGGAGATAAGGTTATATTCTCGAAGTACGGCGGCACAGAGCTCAAGTATGGTGGCGAGGATTATATCATCATGAGCCAGAGGGATATTTTGGCAGTAATCGAGTAATTGATTGGCCTCTATAGAGGTATAGCGGCATTGCTAAGAGAGGCATATATATACATGGCTGTAAAGTCAGTAGTTAGAATTTAAACACGCACCATGATAGGTGCATATATATAGGAGGAAGCTAAAATGGCAAAGGATTTACATTATGGAGAGGAGTCTAGAAGAAAGCTCCTCGCAGGCGTAGACAAGCTTGCAGATACAGTTAAGATTACACTTGGACCTAAGGGCAGAAATGTTCTAATCGAGAGATCGTATGGATCTCCGCTAATTACTAATGACGGAGTTTCAATCGCTAAGGAGATCGAGCTCGAGGACCAGGTAGAGAACATGGGAGCTCAGCTAGTTAAGGAAGTTGCTACGAAGACTAACGATGTTGCAGGTGACGGAACTACTACAGCTACACTTCTCACACAGGCAATCGTTCGCGAAGGATTCAAGAACGTAACTGCTGGAGCTAATCCAATGGTTCTCAAGAAGGGAATCAGCGGTGCTGTAGAGGTCGCAGTTGAGTACCTCAAGAACAGCGCAGTTAAGGTAGATGACAAGGAGAGCGTAGCTCAGGTTGCATCTGTATCTGCTGGAGATAGAGAGATTGGTGAGCTCATCTCCGAGGCTATGGAGAAGGTAGGAACTGACGGCGTAATCACAGTTGAGGAGTCGAGATCACTCGGAACTACACTAGACGTAGTTGAGGGTATGCAGTTCGACAGAGGATATCTATCACCATACATGGCAGCTAATTCTGAGAAGATGGAAGCGGTTCTAGATAACCCATACATCCTTCTTACAGATAAGAAGATTTCCAACATTCAGGATCTAGTACCACTTCTTGAGGATATCATGAAGTCAGGCAAGAAGCTGCTCATCGTTGCAGATGACGTAGATGGCGAGGCTCTCGCAACACTCGTAGTTAATAAGCTGAGAGGAACACTTGACGTAGTAGCTGTAAAGGCTCCTGGATTTGGAGACAGAAGAAAGGCTATGATGGAGGATATCGCAATCCTCACAGGCGGTACTGTAATCAGCGAGGAGCTAGGATATGAGCTTAAAGAAGCTACGGTAGACATGCTCGGTAAGGCTGGAACTGTTAAGGTTAATAAGGATCATACAGTAATCGTGAACGGTGCTGGGGATAAGTCTGAAATCGAAGAGAGAGTAGAGAAAATCAAAGGCGAGATTGAGGATTCGACTTCTGACTTCGATAGAGAGAAGCTGCAGGAGAGACTTGCTAAGCTAGTCGGCGGAGTTGCAGTTATCAATGCTGGAGCAGCTACAGAGACAGAGCTCAAGGATAAGAAGCTCAGACTCGAGGACGCTCTAAATGCTACTAGAGCTGCAGTTGAGGAAGGCATCGTTGCAGGTGGTGGTACATCGCTTATCTGTGCAATTGACAAGGTATCTGAGTATGCTGAGAGCCTTGACGGAGATATGAAGACTGGTGCGAGAATCGTAGTTAGAGCACTAGAGGAGCCAGTTAGACAGATTGCCGAGAATGCAGGCTATGAAGGCAGCGTAATCGTTGCTAAGGTTAAGGAGTCCAAGAAGGGCGTCGGATTTAACGCGGCAACAGAGGAGTATGTAGACATGATTGAAGCTGGAATCGTTGACCCAGTTAAGGTTACAAGATCTGCACTTCAGAACGCTTCAAGTGTAGCAGGTATGCTTCTCACTACAGAGGCAGGGATTTCAGAGATTAAGGAAGATATGCCAGCTGCACCTGCTATGCCTGCAGGCGGCGGAATGGGCATGATGTAATAGGCGAGGAACATGGCAGCAAGAGCATCATCAAAGACTGATAGAGTAATAGCTGAACGCCTCATGGAGAGCCCGCTTTTTGAGAATATGACGGTAGATGACGTGCACAACTGCTTTACATGCAGTGGTGCACTCTGCCTATCATTCAAGAAGGGAGACATGATATTCACTGAAGAGGATGAACCAACTAAGCTCCACATCCTCCTAGAGGGTGGAGTGAGGATCGGTTATGATTCCTTCGACGGCAACAGGAGAGTCATCGGAAACTTTACTGATACGGGAGAGGTGTTTGGTGATATCCTGCTGTTTCTCGGCAAAGAGAAGTATGGGGTATTCGCACAGGCAACCTGCGATTCGAAGGTCGTATCGCTTCCACGCGACTTCATGTCCGGAACGTGCGGCAATGACTGTGGCTACCACAATCAGATGATTAATAACATGCTGATGAGCTTTGCGAGAAATGCTTACGCTCTAAATATGAGGCTCAGGATACTTTCTTGTCCGACGCTCCGTCAGAAAATCGCCAAGATGCTACTCGTATATAACGACAGGGATATGAGCAAGCCCATCAATATGACGAGGGAAGGATTAGCTGAGTTCCTGGGAGTGACGAGACCGTCAGTTTCCAGAGAGCTGATGAAGATGCAGGACGATGGTTTAATCGAGATAAAGGGGCGCAAGATTTACGTCCTTGATCCTGCAGAAATCGAAGCTCTTAACTGATAATCCAAATATAATTGGTACAATTTAAATGTATCAATTGAAAAACAATGCAAAAAGGATAGAACTGTAACATTGGTTACAGATTCTGTCCTTTTTTAATGATATGCTTGTGGCACAAACTTAAAGCAAACATTAATTAAAGCAAAAAACAAATGGACGTTATATAAGAGTTGAAAGGAGAAAACAGATGGAAAACCGTATGTTTTGTTATCAGTGTCAGGAGACAGCAAAGGGCACAGGATGTACTATGAGAGGTGTCTGTGGCAAGCTTCCAGAGACAGCAGGATTACAGGATCTGCTCGTATACGTAACTAAGGGACTTTCTGCAGTAACTACACAGCTAAGAGCTGAGGGCAAGGAAGTAAGCGAGCAGGTAAATCACCTAGTTTCGCTCAACCTATTCACAACTATCACTAATGCTAACTTCGATGACGAAGCAATCACAGCTAAAATCGTTGAGACACTTACATGTAAGGAGCAGCTACTAAAGCAGCTTGACGATACAAGCAAGCTTCCAGAGGCTGCTAAGTGGAACGGATGCGTTGGTGAGTTCGCTGCAAAGGCTGCTAGCCCAGAAGTTGGAGTACTCGCAACAGAGAACGAGGACGTAAGATCTCTAAGAGAGCTTATCACTTACGGACTAAAGGGTCTTTCCGCATACAGCAAGCATGCAAATGCTCTACTCAAGGACAACGTAGAGGTTGATACATTTATGCAGAAGGCTCTAGCACTTACTCTAGACGATTCTCTATCTGTAGATGACCTAGTTGCACTTACACTAGAGACAGGTAAGTACGGTGTAGATGGCATGGCTCTACTAGATGAGGCAAACACATCTGCTTACGGAAACCCAGAGATCACAAAGGTAGATATCGGTGTTAGAAAGAATCCAGGAATCCTGATTTCTGGTCACGACCTAAAGGACCTCGAGATGCTTCTAGAACAGACAGAGGGAACAGGCGTAGACGTATATACACACTCCGAGATGCTTGCAGGACAGTACTACCCAGCATTCAAGAAGTACGATCACTTCGCTGGTAACTACGGAAATGCATGGTGGAAGCAGAAGGAAGAGTTCGAGAGCTTCAACGGACCAATCCTGATGACAACAAACTGTATCGTGCCACCAGCAGATAGCTACAAGGACAGAATATTTACAACAGGTGCAGCAGGATACCCAGGATGCAAGCACATCGACGGCAAGTACGGTGAGACTAAGGACTTCTCCGAGATCATCGAGCTAGCTAAGAAGTGCCCTGCACCAACAGAGATCGAGACAGGTGAAATCGTTGGTGGATTTGCACACGAGCAGGTATTTGCACTAGCAGACACTGTAGTTGAGGCAGTTAAGTCTGGAGCTATCAAGAAGTTCTTCGTAATGGCTGGCTGCGACGGCAGAATGAAGTCAAGAGACTACTACACAGAGTTTGCAAAGGCTCTACCTAAGGATACAGTAATCCTCACAGCAGGATGCGCTAAGTACAAGTACAACAAGCTAGACCTCGGAGACATCGGTGGAATTCCACGTGTACTCGATGCAGGTCAGTGCAACGACTCATACTCACTAGCGCTTATCGCGCTCAAGCTCAAGGAAGTATTTGGCCTAGACGATGTTAACGAGCTACCAATCGCTTACAACATCGCTTGGTATGAGCAGAAGGCTGTAATTGTACTTCTCGCACTTCTATACCTCGGTGTTAAGAACATCCACCTAGGACCAACACTACCAGGATTCCTCTCACCAAACGTTGCAAACGTACTCGTTGAGAACTTCGGAATCGCAGGAATCGGATCAGTAGACGACGATATCGAGCTATTCCTTGGTAAATAGGAGGTAACGATGAGTTTATTTCTAGGACCTATACATCAGTGGCTATATGACAAAATCATATTTCAGGAAGATCTCACAGATGCTCTGATCGATGCTGGAAAGGCAGAGGGATGGAGCGAGCTGACAGAGGAGCTTGCAAATGAGTGTCACAGCTACGATAGACGTCCGCTTGAAGAGGCGGTTGACCCTGACAACATTCACGGCAGCCTTCAGGCAAGAATTGCAGATGCAGAGAGCAGATATGCGAAGCTAGTTCAGACTATCGCAGCAGCAAACCCTGCAAGAGTAGAGGACCTAAAGCAGGCAGCTAGACGGTTCGGCGAACTAAATGCGGTGCCAACTGGTACTAAGGCAGATGTAGCTTTCGGATACCTCAATAACACACTGCTCGACGGTATGCCATGCGACAATGTAAATGAAATGATTGGTCAGACAGATGACTCCATCACATGGAGACGTAACATGGACATTCACGCTCAGCACTGGGCTAATGAAGAAGATGAACTCTACTACGTGCTCAGAACAGAAATCGTAAAGGGAATGTTCGAGCCTGCAGGTCTATCATATGAGGAGCCACAGGAAGGAACATACGAGATTAGAGCGTAACCGCAGCTAGTGATTACAGACAAAATTAAATCATAAGAGGTGTGGCTGGGCAGTGTGCTCGGTCACATTCTTTTTTATTATATTTTCCGCTCCAAACACTACCGAAAAGTGACCTGTTGTGCTATAATTTTCAATTAATATCTTTAATTTCAATTTGATTTTCATATATAGAAAGAGAGAGGTGCAAAATGGCAATCGTTCTAACAGAACCATCAAGAACATTTAGCGAGTACCTTCTAGTGCCTGGATATTCTAGCGCAGATGCTAGGCCTGAGAATGTGTCGCTCGCGACTCCGATTACTAAATTCAAGAAAGGCGAGGAGCCTAAGATCAAGGCAAATATTCCACTTGTTTCCGCAGTAATGCAGGCTGTTTCTGATGACGGGATGGCGGTTGCATTAGCGAAGGAGGGTGGAATTTCTTTCATCTTCGGTTCTCAGTCAATCGAGAGCCAAGCGGCAATGGTCAAGAAGGTTAAGTCCTACAAGGCAGGCTTCGTACCAAGTGATACCAACGTAAAGCCTGACAGCACACTTGCTGACGTTCTCGCAATCAAAAAGAATTCTGGACACTCGACAGTAGCGGTTACAGATGACGGTACAGGACACGGCAAGCTAGTCGGCCTCGTTACAAGCAAGGACTACAGAGTGAGCAGACTCAGCACAGACACTAAGGTTTCTGAGTTCATGACACCTCTCGAGAGCATCGTGTATGGCAATGCAGGAATCACTCTATCCGAGGCTAACGACATCATCTGGGAGAACAAAGTAAACCAGCTGCCAATCGTGGACAAGGACGGATGCCTAGTAGCATTTGTATTTAGAAAAGACTACGACTCTCACAAGCAGAATCCAAACGAGCTTCTCGACGATAACAAGAGCTTCATCGTAGGTGCAGGAATCAACACTCGTGACTACGAGGAGAGAATCCCAGCACTCGTAGAGGCAGGCGTAGACGTGCTCACAATCGACTCATCCGAGGGATATTCTGAGTGGCAGGCTAGAACCCTCAAGTGGGTTAAGGAAAAGTACGGCGACACAGTTAAAATCGGTGCTGGTAACGTCGTAGATAAGGAAGGCTTCGACTTCCTAGCTAAGAGCGGCGCAGACTTCATCAAGGTCGGAATCGGTGGCGGTTCCATCTGCATCACTAGAGAGCAGAAGGGAATTGGACGCGGACAGGCATCTGCAGTGCTCGAGGTTGCAGCAGCAAGAGACGAGTGGCTCGAGAAGACAGGTGAGTACATTCCAATCTGCTCCGACGGCGGAATCGTGTACGACTACCACATGACACTAGCACTCGCTATGGGCGCGGACTTCATCATGCTAGGAAGATATTTTGCAAGATTCGACGAATCGCCATCCGCTAAGGTTATGGTAAATGGCAACTACATGAAGGAGTACTGGGGCGAAGGTTCCGCGAGAGCTCGTAACTGGCAGAGATACGACCTTGGCGGCGATAGTAAACTCAAGTTCGAGGAAGGTGTTGACTCCTACGTTCCATATGCAGGATCGCTGCACGACAACGTAAACCTCTCTCTAGACAAGGTTAAGTCGACAATGTGCAACTGCGGAGTTCTATCAATTCCAGAGCTACAGCAGAATGCAAAGCTCACACTCGTATCGGCAACAAGCATCATCGAGGGTGGAGCGCACGACGTTGTACTCAAGGACAATAGCGTAGCAACAGTAAGACGTTAGGAGTGATAATGGCTAACAAGATATTAATTATTGATTTTGGCGGACAGTACAACCAGCTCATCGCCCGCAGGGTTCGTGAGCTAGGCGTGTACTCGGAAGTTCATAATTTTGAAAATGTAACAGTAGATAAGGTCAAGGAATTTGACCCATGCGGCATCATCTTTACAGGTGGCCCACAGTCCGCATACGGAGAGGGTGCACCGGCAATCGATAGAGGTGTGTTCGAGCTAGGACTTCCAATCCTCGGCATCTGTTACGGCGCACAGCTGATGGCGCACGTGCTAGGTGGCAAGATCGGAACAGCTCCGACGAGCGAGTACGGCCGCACCGATACAGTGGTTGACTGCAAGGAAGGCCTCTTTGCAGGACTAAGCGACGAGACCGTAACATGGATGAGTCACACTGACTATATCAGCGATGTTCCAGAAGGCTTCAAGATTACGGCGCATACAGAAAACTGCCCAGTTGCAGGTATGGAGGACAGGGCGAGGGGCTACTACGCAGTGCAGTTCCACCCAGAGGTAAATCATACGGCAGAGGGCACAGAGCTACTCAGCAACTTCATACTAGGCGTGTGTAAGTGCGAGCAGGACTGGAAGATGGATTCCTTCGCTGAGAAGGAAATCGCAGAGATCCGCGAGAAGGTTGGAGATGGCAAGGTGCTACTTGCACTATCTGGTGGCGTTGATTCCAGCGTAGTTGCGGCACTTCTGGCAAAGGCAATCGGCAAGCAGCTGACCTGCGTGTTCGTTGACCACGGACTACTCCGCAAGGACGAGGGAGACCAGGTCGAAGAGATATTTGGCAGCAAGGGTGAGTACGACCTCAACTTTGTGCGTGTAAATGCTCAGGAGAGATACTACGCAAAGCTCGCTGGCGTGACAGACCCAGAGACGAAGCGTAAGATTATCGGTGAGGAATTCATCAGAGTGTTCGAAGAGGAAGCGAAGAAGATCGGTGCGGTTGATTTCCTAGCTCAGGGAACAATCTACGCAGATATCATCGAGAGCGGCCTCGGCAAGTCGGCAGTAATAAAGTCGCACCACAATGTGGGCGGACTGCCAGACCACGTTGATTTTAAGGAGATAATCGAGCCACTCCGCATGCTGTTCAAGGACGAAGTGCGTGCACTAGGAAGAGAGCTCGGTCTCCCAGATTATCTGGTTGACCGTCAGCCATTCCCAGGACCGGGACTCGGCATCAGAATCATCGGCGAAGTCACAGCTGAGAAGGTTAAGATCGTGCAGGAAGCTGACGCAATCTACCGCGAGGAGATCGCAAAGGCTGGTCTCGAAGGCTCAATCAGTCAGTACTTCGCGGCTCTAACTAATATGAGATCAGTCGGCGTAATGGGAGACTTCCGTACGTATGACTATGCGGTGGCAATCCGTGCGGTCGAGACAGTGGACTTCATGACAGCGGAGGCGGTGGAAATCCCATGGTCAGTGCTGCAGAAGGTGATGAATAGAATAATAAATGAGGTGGATCACGTGAATAGGGTGTTCTATGATCTGACCTCGAAGCCGCCGGGAACGGTGGAGTTTGAATGATGGAACTACACGGAAAAGGGTGGGTCGCGTAACTGCGACCCACCCTTTTCCGATGTAGTTCCTCCGCCAGGACTGTCCAAGAAGCAAGCGATAGCGAAGCTGATTGGGAACAGTCTACGGCGTATCAGTATTGGGATGTAGTTCCTCCGCTAGGACTGTCCATGAAACAAGCACAATGTGCGCAGTTGAGTGGTTGCAGTCGACGGTGTATCAGTATTGGGATGTAGTTCCTCCGCCAGGACCGCCAGCGAGGCAAGCACGAAGGGCAAAGACGAGGTGCTGCGGTCTACGGCGTGTCTACAATTTGATGTGTGCTCTCCGCCAGGATTACCATTGAGGTGTGCCAAAGGTGAAAGCGATTGGAAGAAATCTACGGCGTGTCAGTAGCAGTTTGTATACAATGCTAATTGAACGGTTAGCAATATGTATATTTTTAGAACAATAAAGAATATTATTGAAAGTTTTAAATATTAAAGATAAACTTTTTACAAGAATTATTTATAGCGAAAAAAACAATTTTAAAAGGAGATAAAGTGAAAGAAATATTACATGATATTTTACCATGTTCAGGGATATTCCATATAAATGATATAGACATAAAAGGAACATTGCACTATGAAAATAAAGAAGGAAGAATCATTCTGAAGTTATTAAGACCAGAGCTGTTTCTAAATCAAAATTATATGAAAAAAAATAATATTATAACTGGAACCCTTGATATTGGATTAGACGTAACTCTGTTTAATAATCGCTGTATTAGTTCTAAATATATTGGAGGAGAGATAGTTTCCGGTCATTATATCAGTTTTGAGGCAGATTATGTAATATTTAATCATGGTTATTTAAATAGTTATGAATTTGATGAATTAGAGTTTACGGTTGAAAATGCAATTTTCTGGAGTGGTTTTCATACAATTGAAAGGACTAATATAGGGGAGTATAAAATTAAAACACTGGATCAAAAGAGCATAATAAGTATGTACGGTGCTAAAATTGAATTTTCTGTATATCTAAATAATGGGCTAGATATGTTTCCTGTGGACGAAGAGACAAAAGTTACTTTTAGGTTGCTTGTAAAGATTGTATCAAAGAGAAAACAACGTGCTGAATATTTTATTGATGTTAGAAATAAAATATTATCTTTAATATCATTTGCTACGAAAGATAACGTTAATGTTGAGAAACAGATACTGTTTAACTATAATGACACTTTTGAATTTTTTGGTGATACTCAGTACGAACATAAAATAATATATACAAATGGTTGTCGTAGGGCAATCATAGGTACTAATTGCACAGATTACAATTTTTTTCTAGCAGATATAAAAGATCAAGATGACTTAAGTACAAAACTAAATTTACTGGATCCAGTTTTCAATCTATATGCATCTAAATTCAGATATAATGATATGCCTAAAGAAATGGTATTTTTGAATATGATTCAAGCTATCGAAACATTTCATTCAAGATTTTTTTACAATGATAAGAAAACTGATTTTATTAAATCTATAAAATGTTATATTGGTAACGAAATAAAGTATGAGGAAATAAAAAAATTATTATTAAGCCCTGCACAAATGGATAATAACTGTAAGCACATTAACTTAGTATCACGGGTTATAGATTTACTTATCAGAGGAAATAATGAATTATTTAAATATTATTATGAAGAGCGCATTAAATTTGCTCAAGATATTGTTAACACAAGACATTACTTTACCCATTATGGACAAGAAAAAGAAAACAAGGCACTAAAAGGTGATAAATTAGATGAGGCCATAGAAGTATTAATATTGATTCTTGATTATCATATATGTAAAGTATTAGGAGTAAATAATGAAAGAAAAATAGAAGAGCATTTAAATGAAATTAAAATACAATACCATAATTAATCTCTATTTTATGTTATTGATTTATAGTTAATATTTAGATCATATTATAAATAGTTTGATATATTAAATTTAGGAGTGCGTTTAATATATCTTTTAAGAATAGGATGGATAGTATGGATAAAACTTTTGAAACATTTAACAAAGAAAATCGGTTGAAATTATTTGGTAATGAGGATGCAGGAAGAGAAGATGATAAAAGGTTATCTTTGTACTATTATAAAACTCATCAATATGAGGATATTATGTCTCAAATAAATATGCAAATTGTAATTGGTGAGAAAGGAACAGGTAAGTCTGCATTGCTAAAAATGGCTTATATTGAAACATGTAACGAAGACAGTACAGTTCCAATTTGGATTAGATTAGATGATTTAACAGAGCTTTACGATCAAATCTTAAATCTAAATAGTTTATATTCTCTAAAGACTTTGTGGAAAAGGGCTATTAGTAAACTTGTAGTTATGAAGTTATCTTCAAGTATGAATTATTTGCTAGATGAGGACTGCAAAAAGGCTGCTAAATGGGCATATGAATGCGGTTATTCGACACGAGATTTCATTTCAAAAACTGCAGAAATTCTCAAGCCAATGTATGAAAAGTATATAAATATAAATGAGAATTATGAACCAAGCGGGGAACATCATATTTTGAGTAGAATAATTGAAAGAAAAAGTGTTCGTTTATTCCTAGATGATTTTGACCTTGATTGGAGAGGGAATGAAACTGATGTAACGAGAATAAAGAGCTTGTTGTTATCTTTAAGTGATATGACAACGGATATGGAAGGGTTTTCAGTCAGAATTGCATTGAGAACTGATGTATATGAAATGATTAGAAATGAAGAATTTTCTGACAAGTTTGAAAGTGCAATAATCACGTGTAAATG